>Ga0164242_10000749_pt1 | contig 39195 bp, 37 predicted proteins | sample OricomgcompostMG_FD_108783 | JGI IMG/M metagenome (GOLD analysis project Ga0164242, IMG submission 108783) | Miracle-Growth compost microbial communities from Emeryville, California, USA - Original compost - Miracle growth compost (MG) ... | reverse complement strand
GGACGACGGCAGGACGTTCGCACTGCACGGCGACGGGGCAACATGCGGATCGTGTGAAGGCATATTCAGGATTTTCGGAACAGCTACCGAAAGGCGCTACGACGGGCGGCCGGGTGTCATTGAGGGGGATCGTGTGCTATGTCCGTGTGGACGGAACCGAGTAATGGCCAGTCCAAATGCTGGCTGTTTCTATGAAGACAGTGGAGGTGTTGGTGCCGCCACTAAGGCCATGTCTGCCATGCAAACCTCGGGCAGCGTAACGCATATCAGTTGGGCTTACGTACACGACAGTGAGACCGGCGAACCATTGCGAAACAGGGATTTTGTTGCTCATATCGCCGGTGCCAAACAATTCGGCAAAACGGACGGGGACGGGTACGCAAAAATCGTAACCAACGGCCAGCATTCATTCGCTATCCACGCCATTTTTGAATCGCCTAGGCGTGCGCTTAAGCCGCAACAAGGAAACTGATAATGGCAGACTACCAGATTGAACACTGGACTACGGCACAAACTACGCCGAATGGTACCAGACAGGATGCCATCACCATTCCGGTAAATAACCGCGCAGCAACACGGCAAGCAATCATTACGCGCCTAAAGAATAAAGGCTATACGCTGCTGGAGCGCTCATCGTGGGACGCGAAACCGCCTTCACACGCCCTAGTTCAAAATTGGGACTACCACGACATAGTAATTCACCATGCTGGACGGAGCTACTCATGCACTGGGAATGTGCAGGGGGCGATTAAGCAAATGCATGACGCTCAAAACTATGACATGGAAAAGCATAGTTTTGACGATATTGGCTACCACTACGCCGTATCATGCCCGGGGGAATTGATTGAAGGTCGTGATATACGCTTCAAGGGCTCCCATGTGGCGGGCGACAATACAGGAAAGATTGGTATCGTCCTTCTCGAAAATCTGGCTGAACGTGGTGAGGGTTGGCAACAGGAATACAGCCGCGAATCGCTCGGGCGGCAGATTATTGACTCACCCAGCATTGTCTATGACAGAGTCGCGCCTAACCCCGCGAGGCCACCGGACACACAGATTAACGCTCTAACTACGCTAATCGCCACGCTAAAGGAATATTTTAACGTGACAGCGTTGGGCGGCCACCGTGAATATCAGCTACTTGCGCCCGGCAACGAAGGGCGGGCATGCCCGGGGAAATACGGCATGGTGATAGTTGAGGAAATGCGAGCCAAATTCCAATTTTTGCCACCGTCAAAATGAAATCACAAGGCCCAAACTCCGGTTGACGATATATATGTGGCTCGCCAACTCGTTTTGAATAAACTGACAACGCTGACTGCTAGAAGAGAGGCGATAGCTATCAGGAAGCTTGGCTTGATGTTCGAACGCGTTGAACCACTCAGCGTCGCCTGGGTCTGGGCCATGGCCTTCTTCGTCCGAAGTACTAGCGTAGTGTGAGTCCAGATACGAGAACCAATCGGGCGAACAAGGCTGAGCCGTAGGAGTGCGAGGAATGCTGGTAGTCGCAGCGAGCCATGCAAGGACGACAAAGGTACAGACAGCGGCAATGATTTTCATGTGCAATTTATGAGATTAGCCGATATGGAAATTTGAATGCTTTCTGAGCCCGAAACGTTACCACGTGCCAGCCCGCGAAATTCCCTTTCGGAAAATCTCAATAATCAAGAACGTGCCGCGCCCAGGATTCCATCATTGGGCGGCGCTGTTCGAGAAGGTCCGTGCGGTAATAGGCCGCTTCAACCTTGTTCGAAACCGTATGCGCGAGTGCACGCTCGGCAAGGTCGCGGGCGTAGCCGTTTTCGCTGGCCCAATCGCGAAAGCTTGACCTGAAACCGTGCGCAGTTGCTACGCGGCCCGGCGTATCGCTTTTCGCCTTCACGCGGCGCAGTAGCGCCGTCAAGGTCATATCGGACAGCACCTTGCCACGCGGCGACGGAAACACTAACGTCTCGTGCGGCTTCTGTTTCTTCAACGCCTTGACGATATCGAGCGCCGCCGACGAAAGGGGTACACGGTGCGGTACTTTCGCTTTCATGCGCTCGCCCGGAACTGTCCAGATACCGGCGTCGAGATCGAACTCGGCCCACGTCGCGCCGCGCACTTCACCGCTACACGCCGCAGTGAGAATCAGGAACAGTAAAGCCGCTCGCGTGTTGTCGGTGGGTTCGATATCACGTAGCTGAGCCTTCGCAAAAGCCGGAACGTCGCGCCAGGGCGTCGCCGGTTGATGTTCTTTCTTCGCGCCCTGCTTCGGCAAGATATGGTCAACCACACTGACAGGGTTCGACGAGACATGGCCGTGCGCCCAGGCCCATTGCATAACGGCGTGCATACGCTGGCGGGTGCGGCTGGCGGTCTCGGCTTTCTCTAACCAGATAGGCCTCAACGCGTCCGCGCAATCGGCGCGGCGTGACCGCGTCGAGTGGCTTGCTGCCGATCTTCGGGAACACGTATGTCTCAAGCGTGCTAATCCATTGGGCCGCATGTTTTTCGTTCCGCCAGCCGGGCTTCAAATCTTCGTGAACCTTGCGCGCGGCTTTCTCGAACGTTAGCGCGGACGCGGCGACACTCGCGGCCTGCTGTTCGCGGTCGCGTTCTTCGATCGGGTCTTTCCCAGCGTCGAGCTGGGTACGCATGGCAAGCGCCTTGTTGCGCGCGTCGAGAATCGAAACTTCCGGATAAACGCCCAAGCCAGCATCGCGCCGCTTGCCCGTTACTGGACTTGTGAAACGTAGCGTCCACTTGCTGCCCGTCTTGCCTGGCGTGAGCATCAACCCCGTTACCTTCCCATCGAATACCGGCTTGTCTCCGGTTGCAGTCCCTTTGCCTGCCTGTCCGTAAGTGCCATTTCAGCCCATCGTCCAGCCCATCGCCAAGTGGCGGATAGTGCCGGAATATTGTAGCCTGCTACGGTGGTGATATGGCCTCAATCCATTGACAGGATTGAATTTTTCTGAGTTACATGGAAATTCACGGAATATATTTTTGCGGTCACCGCCTCCGCCAGAAGCTTTCTGCGTGCCGCCATATCTTCCGCGTGCTGCGCTTCTTCGGCCTGCCGAAACATCCGCCTCTCCTGCTTCCCCTGCCGCCTGAAAAATCCCCATCCGAGACGCTCGGCCAATGTCGGCAACGCGTCGTGGCAGCGCATCGTCCCCGCTACCAAAATCGCCTGATATCATTTAAGGGTCGCGTGCATTTATCGCCGCCATATAACGTGCCAGCTATGCGACACATGTCTAGGTAAAAACCCTAGTATTGCGGTACAATCCCTCCACTAAGGGGATTATCATGCCGCACCGTTTCCAGTTGCTTGAAAAGTTCGCATTTTCGATCGTCGTCCTGTTTGCCGTGATGTGCTCGAGCTACATCGCCTGGGAAAGCTCGCCCAACCTGCGCGACAACCTCCAGGTCGGCAAGGAGCTCTTTCTGAAGAGCGGCGAATACTCGTACGCCTGCGCCACCGTGGCTGCTGATCCGTGCGCGCAGTTCCCGGTCGAATAAGCGCTCGATACACTTCTCCTGCTGTCCGCCCCCGCGCTGCCCCGCCGCAAGCGGCCTTGAACGCGCACCCGGAGTTCCCACACGGGTGACTGCGGATTGAAACCCTGCTCGTTTCGACTAAGCTCGAATCTGGTTTCGCATCCGAGCCTGCTCGCCATGCTCATCCGCGTCCGCCCGCGCAGCGGCCTTGCAGCCGTGAGCGCCCTTCGCAGCATCTCCCCCTGCGCGCGCCTGCTTCAGCGCCTTGTTCCGTCCTTGCTGCTCGTTCTCGCGAGCGCGTGCACGATCACACCGCCGCCACGACCGCTGCTGATCATTCCGCCTCAGGCAATCAACAGTACGGCACTCGACGACTATCGCATGGCCGTCGCAAAACGCATCGTCGAGCGCAATCCGTCCTATGTGCTGCACGGCGCGCCGCAGGCCATGCTGCGCTCGCTCGTGGTCGTCTCGTTCACGGTCAATCGTGACGGGCAAATCATGAAATCGTCGGTTTACCGCTCCAACGGCGACTACGACAGCGAAGCCACCGCGCTCGTCACGCTGCGCCACTCGGCGCCGTTGCCTCCCCCGCCGGCGCGTCTGCTCAACTCGATCGGCCAGATCGAACTGCTCGAAGACTGGCTCTTCAACGACAACGGCAAGTTCCAGTTGCGCACGCTCGCCTTGCCGCAAGCGCAGAGCTTCAACTGATCGCCCAGCGGCGCGCGCCTTGCAAAGTCCGCGCGCCGGGCTTGCCAAAGCCTTGCTGTGCGTCGCGCACGGTCGTTATAATTTTTCGCCATCCCCCCGCCGATTTTTACCCGGCCACCCGCATTGACTGGCGCCACCCGCGCCGCGCCGATGCGCTATCCGTCCGCCGCCCGGCCACCTCTCGTGTCCGCTCGCGCTTATCCGCGCGCGCCGGCCGGTTTCCGCTTCGCGCACACACCCGCTGCTGCGCGATGCATACTGACGAATCGTTGCCTGTGCAAAGATGCCGCCAAGGCATCCGCGGACGGCGAGACGCTGGTGCGCCGAAGATCTGCGGCCACTCGCCCACGCCGCCAGCCCGCCAAGCTTCGAATCCTGAACAAAAGACGCCTGCGTCGCACCTCGTGCCCCACGCGCCCCATGTACCACGAGGCGCGTCAGTGCGCGTCACAACGACTGGAGACCCATCGATGTCCACCTCCCCCATTTCGCCCGCGAGCGCCGATCAGGCGGACGCAGCGAAGCAGCAAAGCACCGCGCGCGTGATTTTCGCGAGCTTCATCGGCACCGCGATCGAGTTCTACGACTTCTATGTCTACGCAACGGCCGCCGCGCTGGTGATCGGCCCCGTGTTCTTCCCGCATGGCTCGGCCACGGCCCAGGCGCTGTCCGCGTTCGTGACGTTCGGCATCGCGTTCGTGGCGCGGCCGATCGGCTCGTTCATCTTCGGCCATTTCGGCGACCGTATCGGCCGCAAATCCACGCTCGTCGCCTCGCTGCTCGTGATGGGTCTGTCCACTACGCTGATCGGCTTCGTGCCGGGCTACGACGCGATCGGCAGTCTCGCGCCGATCCTGCTGTGCGTGCTGCGCTTCGGCCAGGGTATCGGCCTTGGCGGCGAATGGGGCGGCGCGGCGTTGCTCGCGACCGAATACGCCCCGCAAGGCAAACGCGGCTGGTTCGGCATGTTTCCGCAGCTTGGGCCTTCGGTGGGCTTTCTCGCTTCGAACGGCCTTTTCTTCGGCCTCGCCTCCACACTCTCCGACCAGCAGTTTCGCGATTGGGGCTGGCGCGTGCCGTTCATCGTCTCGGCGGTGCTCGTCGCGCTGGGACTCTATGTGCGCCTGAAGATCGCCGAAACGCCTGCATTCAAGGCCGCCATCGAGCGCGAGGAGCGCGTGCGCGTGCCGGTCGCCGCGCTGCTCTCGAAGCACTGGTGGCCGACACTGCTCGGCGCCCTCGCGATGGTGGTCTGCTACACGCTGTTCTACAACGCAACGGTGTTCTCGCTCTCGCACGGCGTGAGCGTCCAGCATATCCCGCGCCCGACCTTCCTCGGCATGCTCTGTATTGCGGTGGTGTTCATGGGCATCGCCACGCCGATCTCGGCCTGGCTCTCCGACCGCTTCGGCCGCAAGCCGGTGTTGATCGTCGGCTGCATTGCGGCCATTCTCTCGGGCTTCACGATGCAGCCGCTGCTCGGCAGTGGTTCGCTGCCGCTCGTGCTGCTGTTCCTCGTGATGGAGCTGTTCCTGATGGGCGCCACCTTCGCGCCGATGGGCGCACTCCTGCCCGAGCTCTTCCCCACCAGCGTGCGCTACACGGGTGCGGGCGTTGCGTACAACCTGGGCGGTATCCTGGGCGCATCGGTGGCGCCGTACATCGCGCAGGTGCTCGCCGCGCACGGCGGCCTTTCGTGGGTTGGCGCGTATGTGTCGATCGCGGCAGCCGTGAGCCTTTTCGGCGTCTTGTGCATGCGCGAAACGCGTCACACGTCGCTGACCTGACTATCGACGCTGAATTCCAACGCCGAATTCCAACGCGGAACCCGGCGCACGAGTGCAGCGCCGCAATCTCCCGGGTGCGTCGGGCCATGAGCGCCCACCACGCACCGGCAACAAAAAAGCGGAACCCGCAAGGCGGATTCCGCTTTTTTATTCGCCTGGGACATCAGCGTGCCTATACTCGAATTGACGAGGTCCGCGTCCGTCTGCCAGGGAGGTCAACAATGAACCTGAATCTGAGCAACGCCGATATCGTGCTGATGATCGCACTCGCGCTGGGTATCTCACTCGTTCTGGCCTTCCGCCTGCGTACGGCGACCTGGCGCTCGGTCGTACTGGAGGCGCTGGTGGCCAACGCCGCGGCCATCGCGGCGGTGGTCGCGGTCGAGTTGCTGCTCGCCTGAACGCACCGCCACGCCCCACGGGAGTCTCATCGATAGTAATAGCCGTGGTGGTAGCCCCCGCCGTAATAGCCACCCGCCGGCACCACGACGCACCCGCCCAGCGCCGCCGCGAGCAATGCACCTGCAATCAGGGTAAGCGTCAATCGTTTCACTTCGTTCTCCCATCGAGTCAATGTCTGTTGTCCGGCCCAGTCCTGCATGGACTGGCGTGCCGTGGACGCTTTCGATTGAACACGACCGCGAACGTTTGAGGCGTTGCAATTTGTAAGCAGCGGTGTGGCTCGTGTTACAGCCTGCGCAAGGTCGCACAGGCATAGGCGCGGCCAGCGCGCCGTGCCCGAGTCCAGCGCCAGGCAACGGCGACACTTTTAACAACTATGTAATCGAGAATGACAGCGCGAGAACGACGCTGCGAAAGCCGCAGGCAACGCGCGCTTCAGGCGGCCGTGGCCAGCGGCCCCTTCGCGGCGCCGCCACCGTCACGCGCGGGATAGACACGATCGACGGCATCGAGCGTGACGGCAACGGGCGGCACGTGATGGCCATCGCCGACCGAAATCGAACGGTTGGGCGCACGCACGCCAAGATGTTCCGCGTCTGTCGCGACGAAGATCATCACGGTCGGCTTGAGCAGTGCGTGGCCGAGATGCACGAAGCCGGTGTCGGTGCCGACCACGAGCGCGCAGTCTTCGATGCGCTGCGCGACTTGCGAGACCGTGAGACGCGGCAGCACCGTCGCATCAGGCACGAGCGCGGCGATCTCGCGCGCCGTGGCGTGCTCGGCGTCCGAGCCCCACGGCAATTCGATGCGCAGGCCACGTGCCATGAGTGCGTGGCACAACTCGCCCCAATGCTCGACGGGCCACTTCTTCTCTTCCTTCGAGGTGGCGTGAAAGATCAGCGCCGTGGGCACCTCCGGCGCGGGCAGCGCCGTGCCGTCGCGCGGAATGCGCATCTGGAAGTCGGGCGGCGTGTCGACCTTGTAGCCGAGCGCCTCGCCCGTGCTGATGCGCATGCCCAGCCACGCATCGCACTTCGGACGCGGACCGAAGCGGCCGTTATAGGCGAACGCGGCGCCACGCTCGCCAAGATCCTGCGCGAGATAGCCGAAACGCCGCCGCCCGCGCGCGAGAAACGCGATGATCGCGCTCTTGTAGACGCCGTGAATGTCGACGATCGCGTCGTAGCGCTCGGCGCGCAGCTCGGAGATGGACGCCCAGATCGCTTTGAAGTCGCTCCAGCGGCGCGCTTTCTTGAAGCGGCGCAGCGGTGCGCAGAGCACGCGGTCGACGCCGGCGTTCCAGCGCACGATGTCGGCGAACGACTCGTCGGAGGCCCAGTCGACTTTCACGCCGGGAAATGCGCGCTGTACGTCGGCCACGACTGGAAGCGCCTCGACGATATCGCCGAGCGAGGTCACTTTGACAATCAAAACTCGTTTCATTGTGATGCGGACCTGTGAGGTCCGATTTCCTTGATTTACCTGAATTTTTCCCGAGATTTTAACGGAGCGCGAAGCGGCTCAGCGGACAAATCTGCGGATGGCGATGCAAGTCATCGCACCCTTCTTCAGGCGAGCCAGTACCCGATACGCCCCTCGGTGAAGTCCGATTCACCACGCAAACCAGTCCGACCACGCATTTCGCGCCGTTACAATGGAAGTTTTGCGCCCCGAATAGATCCATGTGCACGATCAATCCGGACCTCGTTTCGCTCCTCGCGCGGCGCGCGCGGCGTCTGTGGCAGCAGTACGGCGTGCTGTGGCTCGGCGCGATCGCGATCGGCCTCGTGGCCGTGTTTTACGCACGCCTCATCGACTGGGGCTACAACGCCTTTCTGCGCGTGCAGCATCAGCACGTCTGGCTGCCGCTCATCGTCACGCCTGCCGTTGCGGCCGCAGCCGTGTGGCTCACCCGTACGTTCTTTCGCGGCGCCGAAGGCAGCGGAATTCCGCAAGTGATCGCCACGCTGCACACGAAAACCGGCGAAGCGGGGCCACGCCTGCTCACGCTGCGCATTCTCGCAGGCAAGATCGCCGTCTCGTTCCTCGGCATTCTCGGCGGCTTCACGATCGGCCGCGAAGGGCCCACGGTGCAAGTGGGCGCGGCGCTGATGTTCAACATGCGCCGCTTCTACCCGCGCTCGAACGCGCTCATCGAGCGCAAGCTCGTGCTCGCCGGCGCGGCCGCGGGCCTTTCCGCGGCGTTCAACACGCCGCTCGCGGGCATCGTGTTCGCCATCGAAGAACTCACGCGCAGCTTCGAGGCACGCGCAAGCGGCGTGGTCATCACCTCGATCATCATCGCCGGCGTGATCGCGCTCGGCCTGAACGGCAATTACACGTATTTCGGCACGATCCAGATCGGGGCGCACTTTCCCGATCTGCTCGCCGTGGCCGTGGTCATCACGGCGCTCGTCACCGGCATTGCGGGCGGCATTTTCGCCTGGTCGCTGATCAACACGCAGCGCTGGCTTCCGGCGCCGCTGCGCAAGCTGAACGCCGAGCGCCCCGTCGCGTTCGCCGCCCTTTGCGGGCTCGCCATTGCGCTGATCGGCCTCGTCTCGGGCGGCACGACGTTCGGCAGCGGCTACGCCGAAGCGCGCGGTCTGCTCGACTCTCGCGAGCATCTGTCGATCGCGTATCCGTTCCTCAAGATGGCCTCGATGGTCGGCTCCTACCTGCCGGGCATTCCGGGCGGCATCTTTGCGCCTTCGCTGTCGATCGGCGCAGGCTTCGGCAACGCGCTGCACATGCTCTTCAGCGACATGCAATTGCCGATGCTCATCGCGCTCGCGATGGTCGGCTATCTCGCGGCGGTCACGCAATCGCCCATCACCTCATTCGTGATCGTGATGGAGATGATCGATGGGCACGCGCTCGTGATCTCGCTGATGGCCACCGCGCTGATCGCGAGCCGCGTCTCGCGCATCTTTGCGCCGCCGCTCTACGAGACGCTTTCGCTGCGCTACGCGCAGCCGGTCATGGCGGCGACAAGCGCAGCGCAGGCCGCTGCGCCAGAGCCTCGAGCGGCGCACGACGCCGGCGTCGCAGCCGATGCTCAAGTCACGATGGAGGCACACGAAGCCGCAGCGGAAAGCGACAAGCCCGGCCACACAGCAACGGCCAGAACTTCAGACCGCTGATGCGCGCCGGGCTTGCGACGCCGCGAAACGGCGCATGACGTTGATATGGCGTCAATAGATCACGACGGGAGCGGGCCGCACATACATGGGCCGTGCCGGCACGACGACGCAGCCGGCCAGCATGATCGCGAGCGCCGCGGCAGCTAGCAGTTTTTTGCTCATAGGGTTTTCCTGTCGACCAGCGTTAGCGAATCGAACTCAAGCCGCCCAGTGACCTTCGATCCAGCGCCAGTTCGGACCATGCGCGACCCAATGGCCCGGCACCCAGTGATAGCCGACGCGCTCGGCCTGCCAGTGGCCCGCGATCCACACGTAGTGGCCGCGATCCCAGCGCCAGTGCCCCTTGTCCCATACATAGCCGACGCGCGCCGGCGGCACGACTTCGACGCGTTCGGGCGGCGGCGCGCTCGGCGCGACAACGATGACGTCCGCCAGCGCAGGCGCGGCGACAGCGCAAGCGCCCGCGACGACAATGGCGGCCTTGGCAACGAGCAGACGGATGGTGTTGTTCATGTCAATCTCCCCTTCGAGTTGGACGCCGAGAGTGGCGTTACCCGATCAATGCGCGAGCACGCGCCTGCGCTGACAACGGCCTTGTTACCGCGAGGGGTGAAGTGAAACCGAATGTTTCGGGGAGGGAAGCAGCGCGCAAGCACGCGCACGCATGCGCGCACAGCGATAGCGTTGCGACGAGAGGAATATCGAGATGCGCGTGGCGCACGGCCGCGCCACGCGCATCGGGTACATCAGGCCTGCGGAATCTCGATCTTGACCTCGAGCACTTCGAGGTCGTCCTGGCGTTCGAGGCTGACGCGAATATCGTCGTCGGAGATCTTGATGTACTTCGAGATCACCGCGACCAGCTCGCGTTGCAGGGCCGGCAGATAATCGGCGGGCGGATGACCGCCTGCACGCTCGTGAGCGATGATGAGCTGCAGGCGTTCCTTCGCTACCGAGGCGGACTTCTTCTTCTCGCCGAGAAAAAACGAAAGAAACGACATGACGTGCGCCTCCCTTACTTGCTACCGAACAGGCGCTGCAGGAGCCCCGGCTTCTGGTAATCGGTGAAACGAAGCGTCTTGTCTTCGCCGAGAAAGCGCGACACCACGTCTTTGTACGACTCGGCGACATCGGTGCCGTCGAGATGAACTGCGGGCAGGCCCTGGTTCGATGCGTGCAGCACCGCTTCCGATTCCGGGATCACGCCGATCAGCTCGATGCGCAGGATCTCCGAAATGTCCGAAAGCGAGAGCATTTCGCCTTCGCTCACGCGCTTGGGGTTGTAGCGCGTGATGAGCAGATGTTCCTTGATCGGATCCTTGCCTTCGATCGCGCGCTTGGTCTTCGACGACAGCATGCCGAGGATGCGGTCCGAGTCGCGCACCGAGGACACTTCCGGGTTCGTCACGATGAGCGCTTCATCCGCGAAGTGCATCGCGAGCAGCGCGCCCGACTCGATACCGGCGGGCGAATCGCAGATGATGTATTCGAAGTCCATCTTGCGCAGGTCTTCGATCACCTTCTCCACGCCTTCCTTCGTGAGCGCGTCCTTGTCGCGCGTTTGCGAGGCCGGCAGGATGAAGAGGTTCTCGCACTTCTTGTCCTTGATGAGCGCCTGATTGAGATTCGCCTCACCCTGGATCACGTTGATCAGGTCGTACACGACGCGGCGCTCGCAACCCATGATGAGGTCGAGATTGCGCAGGCCGACGTCGAAATCGATGACCACCGTCTTGTGGCCGCGCAACGCGAGGCCCGATGCGAAACTCGCGCTCGTGGTCGTCTTGCCGACACCACCCTTGCCCGAAGTCACCACAATGATTTTTGCCATTCCCTTACCTTGCGTTCGTCAGTTTCTCAGTTTGGTCTCATCGCGTGCCGCTCGCGCCCGCGTGTTGCTCACGCTCGAGCGGCCACTCAGGTGAGCCTCAACGGTTCGATCAAGAGTCTCTCTTCGTCGAGCCGGATTTGCGCCGGCTTGCCCTTCACCTCTGCGGCGAGTGGAACTTCAGCGGTACGGTAGATACCCGCGATCGAAATCAGTTCCGCCTCGAGGCTCGTGCAGAAAATGCGTGCGTCGTGGTTGCCGTGTACGCCCGCGAGCGCGCGGCCGCGCAACGGCGCGTAAATATGGATGTTGCCTTCGGCGATCACTTCCGCCCCATTGGACACCGCACCCAGCACGACGAGGTCGCCCTTCGCGTAGATGCGCTGGCCCGAGCGCAGCGGCCGGTCGATCACGAGCGTCGGCTCCGTGCCCGTGCTGCCGGTCATCCGTGCAGCGGCGCTGCCAACGTCGGCGCCTGCGCCCGCTTGGGCGTTGTCCGCCTCCGGAGCGTCCAGGGAGAAGAGTTCGGGCTGAACGGCGGAAACCGCTGCAGCAGCGTCGCCAGCCTTCGCACCGGCCGCTGCGCCCGAATGGGCGCCGGCATCGGCGGACTGGGCCTGCGCGCCCGCGTTCGCAGCGCTGGCGGCAGCGTCGGCGCCGGACGCTTGCGCAGCGGCCGGGCCGTGCGCGGCCACGTCGCCACCATTGCCGGGCACACCACTGGCACCGTTGACTCCGTTTGCGCCGGTGGCGACGCGCTTGTCGCGCGCTTCGAGGAACGGCAAGCCCGCTGCGGCGGCCCAGCCGTGCTGCGCAGGCAGCGCGACCACGCCTACGGGGCGCATACGCACGCTTTCGAGCAGACGCGCGATCTCGGCGAGCGGCACCTGCTCGCCTTCGGCGAGGCGCCGCAGATCGACGGCCACCGTATCGTTGGCGAAGAACTCCGGCGTCGCCTCGAAACGCCGAGTCAGCTCGGCGCGCATCGCATCGAGTTCAGTCGTTTTGATCACGAACAGAAGCGTATCGACTGAACCGCTCTTCAGTTCAAAATATGGCGATTTCTTGGGCGACATGGCGTTCGGCGAAAAATTTTGCGTATTTTACAGGCGTCGGCGTGCGTAGCCATCATTTTTAATGGCTCAAAATGCTGCGACATAGGGAACGATGCAAGACGGCGGGGGATGCCGGCGCATGACGTGCGGCGCACACGCCATGGCGTGAAAAGCAAAGGGAAAGGACGCTGGGCAGGAACTCCGTTACTGGGCCGACATGCTCTTGTGCACAAGCGCGACGTCACGCACGAGGAGCGTCTCCCACTGCTCGGGCGTTTGCGTGCTGCGTGCGTGGTCGCCGGTGGCGACGAACCCAAGCCGCTCGTAAAAGCGCATGGCGGTAATGTTGTTATCGGTCACCCAGGCGTAGACCTGCACGGCGCCTTCGCTCACGAGCCACTCGATGGCGGCATTGAGAAGCAGCTCGCCGCCGCGCAAATGCCGCACCGCAGGCGCAACCCACAACGCGAACACGAACGCGCGGCGCGCCGGCGCGCTCTCGAAGTTCGCCCCGATCAGGCCAGCCGGATGACCCTCCGTGTAGAGAATGAACGAGGTGGCGGTATGCGAGTCGGCGTGACGCGCAGCCGCGGCGTCGAAAACGGCTGCATCGGCAGACAGCGCATCTTCGAGCGAGTCGCCGAACGCGTAAGGCGCGTCGCGCAGCGAGGCGGTTCGAAGCTCGCGGAGCACGGCACCCTGATCGGCAGCGATACGGCGAACGGTCAGTGACGGACTCATGCAGTCGTAAACCCCAATAAAGCATTAACGCGTAGCTTTAACCGAACTGGCCGGAGAGTCAAATCCTTATTTAACAAAATTGCCCCGCAAACGCCACACGCGCGGGCTTGACAGGCTGACCGAGGGGCCGCACACCCCCATGCATGGCGGCCCTCACGGAGCGTCGTATTTGCCCGTGCCGTCCGGCCAGGGCGTGAGCAGTTCATAGCCGTCGTCGGTGACCGCCACCATGTGCTCCCATTGCGCGGAGAGCGAGCGGTCCTTCGTCACCACCGTCCAGCCGTCGCGCTGCACCGCGGTGCCGGCGCGGCCCGCGTTCACCATCGGCTCGATCGTGAAGACCATGCCGGGCTTCAGGCGCACGCCCTGCCCCGGCTGGCCATAGTGCAGCACCTGCGGCTCCTCGTGATAGACCTTGCCGATGCCGTGACCGCAGTACTCGCGCACGATCGAGAAACCTTCGGCCTGGGCGCACCGCTGGATCGCGTGGCCCACGTCGCCGAGCGTGGCGCCGGGCTTCACCTCGCGAATGCCGGCGAGCATCGCCTCGTAAGTCGTGTCGATAAGACGGCGCCCGACCATGCTCGGGGTGCCCACGGTGTACATGCGGCTCGTATCCCCGAAATAGCCGTCCTTGATCACGGCCACGTCGATGTTGATGATGTCGCCGTCTTTGAGGACCTCGTTGCGGTTCGGAATACCGTGGCAGACCACCGAATTGACCGAGGCGCAGATCGTCTTCGGGAAGCCGAGGTAGCCGACATTGGCCGGCACCGCCTTGAGCGTATTGACGATGTAGTCGTTGCAGATCGCGTCGAGATCGTCGGTGGAGACGCCGGGCTTGACGTGTTCGCCGATCATGGCGAGCACGTCGGCGGCGAGCCGGCCGGAAATGCGCAGACGCGCGAGGTCGTCGGCAGATTTGTAGGTGATAGCCATCTGTGAACGATAGTGAGCGCGACGGCGCGCGAGGCGCCTCGCAGCGAATTCAAAGGAGCGGCGTCGAAACCCCCATTGTACCGGGGCGCCAGCACTCTCTGGCTGGCGACGATTCGGATACGTCCGATTGTCCGCGCGCAAGCCGCCCTCAAAAATAAGAAATATCTTACAACGACGCGAGCAGAACGCCCGATCATGACCCCGTCCAGCCCCGCTCCCATGCCAGGCGCCGCGCCCGCTGCGCAGTCGCAATCCAGCGCCCAGATCAACGTTCTGATCGCGCTGCCCACCTACGACAACTCGGTGCATTTCGACTTTGCGATGGCGCTGGCCCGCCTGATGGAGACCTTCAAGGAGCGCGGCATGCGCTTCGAGTACATCCACACGGCCTCGTCGCACATCATCCGCGCGCGCAATTTTTTCGCGAATTATTTCCTGTGCCATCCCGAGTTCACCCATCTGCTGTTCCTCGACACGGACATGGACTTCTCGCGCGAAGCGGTCCCGCGTCTGCTGGCCGGCAACAAGCCGGTGGCGGGCATCGCGTGCCCGTACCGGTTCTTCGACGTGGAAAAGAAGATCACGAGCGACGATGTGGGCCTCTCCCTGCGCGAATGGCAGGAGAAAACGGTCGACTACAACACGGCAATCCTCGCCGACGGGAAAGGCAGCAGCACGGTCAGCAACGGCTGGGTCGAAGTCAGCCACATAGGCACCGGCATCTTTCTCGTCCGGCGCGATGCGCTCGAGACGCTCGCGCCGGTTACGCTGCTTTATCGGCCGCCCTCGCAATATGCGCCCTACCTGCCCGAAGGACGCTTCCATGCGTTCTTCGATACGGCAGGCGAAAAGGGCGTCTATCTTTCGGAGGATCTATCGTTCTGCCAGCGCGTACGCGCCGCGGGGATGTCGGTGTGGGCGCTCATCGACGAGAAGATCGTGCATCACGGCCAGTCAGCCATTTCAGGCACCTTCCTGCACTCGCTGGAACGGCGCGGGCATACGGGAAAATAAGCGCCGAAAAGCAAAAACCCCTGCAGCGGTTGAGCGTGCAGGGGTTTTCTGAATCTGGCGGAGAGGGTGGGATTCGAACCCACGGTACGGGGAAACCGTACGCCTGATTTCGAGTCAGGTACATTCGACCACTCTGCCACCTCTCCGGGGTACTGCTGTTTTACTGCTTCTCCAGCCTTGGTCGGCGACCAGAGAAGCGAGGATTATAGAACATTTTTTGAATTCTGCAAGCCTTCGTGCGGAAAAATTTCGAGGGCGCGGCCTTCACCTGTTCTGGCCTGCCTGTTGCGCATGATGCGCGTCAGGCACCCACTTCGAGCCGCGCGACGCCGCCCATGTAAGGACGCAACACCTCCGGCACCGTGACCGAGCCATCCGCTTCCTGGTAGTTCTCGAGCACGGCGACGAGCGCGCGGCCCACCGCTAGACCCGAGCCGTTGAGCGTATGCACGAGCTCCGGCTTGCCTTGGGCATTGCGGTAGCGCGCCTGCATGCGGCGCGCCTGAAACGCTTCGGTATTCGAGCAGCTCGAAATTTCGCGATAGGTGTTCTGCGCCGGCAGCCACACTTCGAGGTCGTAGGTCTTGGCAGCCGAGAAGCCCATATCGCCCGTGCACAGCGTGATCACGCGGTACGGCAGGCCGAGCTTCTGCAGAATGGTTTCCGCGTGCACGACCATTTGCTCCAGCGCGTCGTAGGACGTTTCCGGTGCGACGATCTGCACCATCTCGACCTTGTCGAACTGATGCTGACGGATCATGCCGCGTGTGTCGCGGCCATACGAACCGGCCTCCGAGCGGAAGCACGGCGAATGCGCGGTGAGCTTGATGGGCAGCGCGCTGCCTTCGACGATGCTCTCGCGCACCGTGTTCGTAAGCGAAATCTCCGAAGTGGAGATCAGGTACTGCGTGACCGTGTTCTCGGCGCCGCCCTTCTCCACGCGGAACATGTCGTCGGCGAACTTGGGCAACTGGCCCGTGCCATACAGGATTTCCGGATTGACGATGTAGGGCGTATACGTTTCCGTATAGCCGTGCTTGAGCGTGTGCGTATCGATCATGAACTGCGCGAGCGCGCGATGCAGGCGCGCGATCTGGCCGCGCAGCATCGTGAAGCGCGCGCCCGAAAGCTTCGCGCCCGTCTCGAAATCGAGGCCTAGCGGCGTGCCCACATCGACATGATCCTTCACCTCGAAGCTGAACTCCCGCGGTTTGCCCCAGCGGCGCACTTCCACGTTGTCGTTCTCGTCGCGGCCCACGGGCGCGCTCTCGTGCGGCAGGTTCGGCACGCCGAGCAGCAGGTCCGAGAGCTTCGCCTGGATTTCCTCGAGCTTGGCTGCCGACGCCTTCATCTCGTCGCCGATGCCGCCCACTTCGGCCATGACCGCCGAGGTATCTTCGCCGCGGCCCTTCATCGCGCCGATCTGCTTCGACAGGCTGTTGCGGCGCGCCTGCAGCTCCTCGGTGCGGGTCTGGATGGCGCGGCGTTCCGCTTCGAGCGCGGAGAAGGCCGCGACGTCGAGGGTATAGCCGCGGTCGGCGAGGCGCTTTGCGACGCCGTCGAGGTCTTTGCGCAGCAGCTGGATGTCGAGCATGGGATTGTGAGACGCAGTTTCGTTGTGTGAAGCGCTGATTTTAGCGCACCGGCGCGCGCTAACCTTTGCGCTTGCGCTCGCGAATTTCCTCGCGGTGCTCCTCGCGCCATTGCGCGTCGAGGTCGGCGAGGCGCGCGAGCTTCTCGCCAATCTTGCCTTCGAGCCCGCGCGGCGTGGGCTGATACCAGCGCGGCTCGCGCATGCCGTCCGGCAGATAGGTCTCGCCGGCCGCGTAGGCGTCGGGTTCGTCGTGCGCGTAGCGGTATTCGTGGCCGTAGCCCAGCTCCTTCATGAGCTTGGTGGGCGCGTTGCGCAGATGGACCGGCACCGCGCGCGACTGGTCCTTGCCGACGAAGCGCCGCGCCTCGTTGTACGCCATGTAGCCCGCGTTCGACTTGGGTGCGACCGCGAGATAGATCACGGCCTGCGCGAGCGCCAGTTCGCCCTCGGGCGAGCCAAGGCGCTCGTAGGTCTCCGATGCGTCGAGCGTGATGCGTGCCGCGCGCGGGTCGGCGAGGCCGATGTCCTCCCACGCCATGCGCACGATGCGCCGCGCGAGATAGCGCGGGTCGGCGCCGCCGTCGAGCATGCGGCAGAACCAGTAGAGCGCGCCGTCCGGATTGCTGCCGCGCACCGACTTGTGCAGCGCGCTGATCTGGTCGTAGAACGCGTCGCCGCCCTTGTCGAAGCGGCGCAGGTTTTCGGCCAGCGCGCTGCCGAGCAGCTCGCCGTCAATCTCGGTCTTTTTCTGCTGCGCGGCCGCGCGCGCAACGATTTCGAGGTTGTTGAGCAGCTTGCGCCCGTCGCCGTCGGCCGAGCCGATCAGCGCCTTTTTCGCTTCGTCGGTGAAGGTGAGGCCGCCCAGCTCCTCGCTCGCGCGCGCGAGCAGCTCGCCCTGCTCTTCTTCGTCGAGGCTCTTGAGCACGTAGACCGCCGCGCGCGAGAGCAGCGCGCTGTTCACCTCGAACGACGGATTCTCCGTCGTCGCGCCGATGAACACGAACAAGCCCGACTCCACGTGCGGCAGGAAAGCGTCTTGCTGGCTCTTGTTGAAGCGGTGGACTTCGTCGACGAACACGAGCGTCTGATGGCCGTGCGCGCGGTGCATCTGCGCCGTTTCGACGGCCTCGCGGATATCCTTCACGCCCGAGAGCACCGCCGAGAGCGCGATGAATTGGGCATGGAAGGCGTCGGCCATCAGGCGCGCGAGCGTGGTCTTGCCGACGCCGGGCGGCCCCCAGAGGATCATCGAATGCGCTTCGCCCGACTCGAAGGCCACGCGCAGCGGCTTGTTGGGCCCAAGCAAATGCTTCTGGCCGATGACTTCGTCGATCGAGCGCGGGCGCAGCCGCTCGGCGAGCGGAACGTTGGCACGGGTTTCTTCAAACATGGCGTTTTCGCGATAATGTCGGCTTTCCCGGGGCCTGGCCGGTTTCGAAGGCGATGTTCGCGCCCCCGAAAACGGCCCGCCGCGCCGGATGCAGTCGTGCATTATGACAGCCTGCACGCACGCGCGAGACGCGAGGCCCTGCAATCCGGACGCCTGGTCGGCAGGCCCCGAAAACATCAGACCAAACAGACGATACAGAGGAACACCCTTTTCATGACTCAAGACTCGCAGTCCGGTGCGGCCGGCTCAGGTGCGGCCGGCTCGACTTACGCGCCCAACGCGCCGGTACCCGACGCGCGCCGCCAGTTCCGCACCGGCGACGCCTTCGCACTCTGGTTCTCGCTCGGCATCGGCCTGCTGGTCGCCCAGGCGGGCGCCCTGCTGGTGCCCGGGCTCTCGCTGCCGCATGCGCTCGCGGCAATCGGCATCGGCAGCGTGATCGGCGTCGTGCTGCTCGCGCTCGCGGGCGTGATCGGCACCGATACCGGTCTCGCCGCCATGTCGTCGCTGCGCCCGACGCTCGGTATCCGCGGCGCGTCCGTGCCGGCCATCATCAACATGGTGCAGCTCGTGGGCTGGGGCTCGTTCGAGATCATCGTGATGCGCGATTCCGCCGATGCGCTCGCCAAGCAGGCCTTCGGCCTCTCGATGCCGCTCGTGTGGACCGTGGTCTTCGGCTTGCTGGCGACGCTGCTGGCCGTGAGCGGTCCGCTCTCGTTCGTGCGGCGCTTCCTGCGCACCTGGGGCATCTGGCTCTTGCTCGCGGGCGCCGCATGGCTCACGTGGAGCCTGCTCGCGCAGCACGACATCGGCGCGCTGATGAAGCGCCCCGGCACCGGCGAGATGCCGTTCGGCAGCGCGATCGACCTCGTCGTGGCGATGCCGCTGTCGTGGCTGCCGCTCATCGCCGACTACACGCGTTTCGGCCGCCGCGCGGGCGAGACGTTCCGCGGCACGCTGTTCGGCTATGGCATCGCGAACCTGTGGTTCTACGCGCTCGGCGCGGTCTACGGGCTCGCCGCGGGCGGTGGCGACGCGCTCCTCACCACGGCGCTCGCGAAGGCCGGCGGCGGCTTTGCGCTGCTGCTCGTGCTGATCGACGAAATCGACAACGCCTTCGCCGATATCCACTCGGCCGCCGTTTCCACGGGCACGTTCTGGACCCGCGGCAGCGTGCCGTGGCTTTCGGCGGCGTTCGGCGCGCTGTGCACGCTGATCGGCCTCGTCGTGCCGATGGCGCGCTACGAGAACTTCCTGCTCTTCATCGGCTCGGTGTTCGCGCCGCTCTTCGGCGTCGTGCTCGCCGATCATTTCATCGTGCGGCGCCGGCGCATCGACGCCCGCGCGCTTGCCGACCCGAGCGGCGCTTACGGCTATTCGGGCGGCTGGCACGTGACCGCGTTTATCGCATGGGGTATCGGCTTCGGCGCGTATCAGGCGCTCAATCAATGGCTGCCGAACCTCGGCGCGACCCTGCCCTCACTCGCGATCGGCGCGGTGTGCTATCTCGTGCTCGCGGGGCGCAGGCGCGCAGCTTACGCTTAAAGCGACGCTACAAACGAGAACGCCACGCTTCGCAGCGTGGCGTTTGTCTTTTCAGCGGCGCGTTTCCAACCACACCGCGCATCTCGACGCACTTATTCGCAGTGACCGCAGCCGCCCTGATGCGCGTGGTGAGCGTGATCCCCGGCCGGCAGTTCCTGCGCCGCCTGCGCGCCGATGCCCAGACGCCGCAGCAGCTTGCGGTCGGCTTCGGCTTGCGGGTTGCCCGTCGTCAGCAACTGGTCGCCATAGAAGATCGAATTCGCGCCCGCCATGAAGCACAGCGCCTGGAGCGCGTCGTCCATCTGCTCGCGGCCCGCCGAGAGACGCACCATCGCCTTGGGCATGGTGATGCGCGCCACCGCGATCGTACGCACGAATTCGAACGGATCGAGCGGCTCGGTGCCTTCGAGCGGCGTGCCGCTCACCTGCACGAGATTGTTGATGGGCACCGACTCCGGATACGGCTCCATGTTCGCGAGCTGGGCGATCAGGCCCGCGCGCTCGCGGCGCGACTCGCCCATGCCGACGATGCCGCCGCAGCACACGTTGATGCCTGCGTCGCGCACGCGCTCGAGCGTTTCCAGGCGGTCCTCGTAGGTGCGCGTCGAGATGATCTGGCCGTAGAACTCGGGCGAGGTGTCGAGGTTGTGGTTGTAGTAGTCGAGGCCCGCGTCGGCGAGCGCTTTCGCCTGGTGCGCTTCGAGCATGCCGAGCGTCACGCAGGTTTCGAGGCCCATCGACTTCACGCCGCGGATCATGTCCTTGATCGGCTCGAGATGGCGGTCCTTCGGATTGCGCCACGCCGCGCCCATGCAAAAGCGCGTCGCGCCGTTGGCCTTCGCCACGCGCGCGGCGTCGAGCACGGCGCCCACGTCCATGAGCTTGCTGGCGTCGAGGCCGGTGTCGTGGTGCGACGACTGCGGGCAATACGCGCAATCCTCCTCGCAGCCGCCGGTCTTGATCGACAGGAGCGTGGAGAGCTGCACCGCGTTCGCGTCGAAATGCTCGCGATGCACTTGCTGCGCGCGGAACATCAGGTCGTTGAACGGCAATTCGTAGAGCGCGGCGACATCGGCGACGCGCCAGCGCGCCCCGGCTTCGTCCTGCGCCTGTGCTTGCGGTGCGCTCTTCTTGAGCGCGATGATGTCGATATGGGCTTCGGTCATGGTATCGGGGTCCTTCTTGACGGGGACGATGTGAGTTGGGACGCGTGCGCTCAGCGCGACAAGAAACGCACAGCAGGCGTCATGGCGCCGAGCCGCGCGAGCAACGCGTCGATGTTCAGGTGTTCGGCTGCGGCGTCGGCGCGCGCGCCGGGCATGTGCGGCACGACGCCGACGAGCGGCGCGCCGAACTGCGCGGCGAGGCGCTCGCGCAGCGCGTCGATGTTTTCTTCGGGGAAGGTCATGGCCGGATCGACGCGATTCGCGACCCAGCCCGCGATTGTCAGGCCGCGCGCAGCGATTGCCTCGGCCGTGATGAGCGCATGGCTGATGCAGCCAAGCCGCATGCCCACGACGAGCACCACGGGCAGATTCAGCGCCACGGCGAGATCCGCGGTGTCCTGCGTCGCCGTGAGCGGCACGCGAAAGCCGCCCACGCCTTCGACCACCACGGCGTCCGCGCGCGCGCAGGCCTCGCCGTAGCATTGCGCGATGCGCGCCATGTCGAGCGTCACGCCTTCGAGCGCGGCCGCGATGTGCGGTGCGGCCGGCTCCTTGAGCAGGAACGGTGTGCGTATCTCGGGCGGCAGCAGCACGCTCGCGGCCGCGTCGAGTTGATCGGCGTCTTCGTTGTGCCACACGCCGTCGCGCTCGTACGCACCCGCGGCGATGGGCTTCATCGCGGCCGCGCGCAGACCGGCGTGCGCGAGGCCGCGCAACAGCGCCGCGCTCACGAACGTCTTGCCGATCTCGGTATCGGTGCCGGTGACGAAAAGCGAAACCTTCGGATTGCTCATTACGCGATCGCCTCCCGCGCCTCGTGGCTCGCGCGTTGCAGCGCCGCGTTCAGACGCTCGAGGTCGGCGTCCGCGTGCGCGGCCGAGAGCGAAATACGCAGACGCGACGTGCCCGCGGGCACCGTCGGCGGGCGAATCGCGGGCACCCACAGGCCCTCGCGCTCGAGCGCGGCCTGCAGGGCGAGCGTGGCATCGTTCGCGCCGATCACGAGCGGCTGCACGGCCGTATGCGAATCGACGGGCTCCCAGCAGGTTTCCTTGAGCATGGCGCGCGTGCGCCCGATCAGATGAGTCAAATGTGCGCGCCGCGCATCGCCCTCTTCGCCCGCGATCAGGCGCAGGCTCGCGGAAACGGCATGCGCGACCGCCGGCGACGAAGCCGTCGTGAAGATGTACGGACGCGCACGCTGCACGTGCCATTCGATCACGGTGTCGTGCGCGCAGATGAACGCGCCCGAGACGCCCGCCGCCTTGCCGAGCGTGCCGACCATCACGAGATTCGGCGAACGCAGCGCGGCTTGCGCGAGCGCGCCCCGCCCTTGCGGACCGAGCACGCCGAGACCGTGCGCATCGTCCACGACGAGCCATGCGCCATGCTTTTCGGCCAGCTCGACGAGACGCGCGAGCGGCGCGACATCGCCGTCCATGCTGAACACCGTGTCGCTCACGATCACCTTCGCGCGCGCCTCCGACGCTTCGAGCATCGCGCTCAAGCCGTCCATGTCCGCGTGCGGATAGATCTGGATGTCGGCACGCGAGAGCCGCGCGCCGTCGATCAGCGAAGCGTGGTTGAGCGCGTCGGAAAAGATCGTCGTGCCGCGGTCCGCGAGCGTGGTCAGCACGGCGAGGTTCGCCATGTAGCCGGTGCTGAAGTAGAGCGCGCGCGGCGCATCGACGAAACCGCCCGCGAACGCGGCGAGATCGTCTTCGAGCTGCGCATGGGCGCGCGAGTGGCCGCCCAGCAGATGCGAGCCGCCGCTACCCGCACCGTAGCGCTGCGCGCCCTCGGCCAGCGCCGCGACGAGCTGCGGATGCGCGGCGAGCCCCAGATAGTCGTTGCTCGCGAAGCCGATGCTCTCGTGGCCATCGACGGTCATGTGCGCGCTGCAAGGAGAATCAATGGTGCGGCGGCGGCGGCGCAAGCCCTGCGCGTCGAGCTCGCGCAGGCCTTGTTCGAGCGTATCGAGAAGATGCATCAGAGGTCCTCCGCGACGGTGGCGTCGAATGTCTCGCGCGTGCGCCCGGCGAGCTGCGCCTGCGTCTGTGCGTCGAGAATGTACGGCGGCATCACGTAGACCGTCGTGCCGATCGGGCGCAGCAACAATTCGCGCTGCAGTGCGTTTTCGAAGAAACGGCGCGAGAACGTGCGCGCGCGCGCGGCGTCTTCGATCGCGACATCGAATGCGAGGATCGTGCCGCATTGGCGCAGATCGCGCACGAGCGGATGCCGTTCGAGCGGCGCGAAGGCTTCGCGCAGTTGTGCCGACTTTCGGGCGTTCGCGGCCAGCACGTCGTCGCGCTCGAAAAGGTCGAGCGTCGCGAGCGCCGCGCGGCAGGCGAGCGGATTACCGGTGTACGAGTGCGAATGCAGGAAGCCGCGCGTGGTGTCGTCGTCGTAGAAGGCTGCGTAGATTTCGTCGCGCGAAAGCACGATCGACAGCGGCAGATAACCGCCGCTAATGCCCTTCGAGAGCGTGAGCAGATCGGGCCAGATACCGGCCTGCTCGCACGCGAAGAAGGTGCCCGTGCGGCCACACCCCACGGCGATCTCATCGGCGATCAAATGCACGCAATAGCGGTCGCAAAGCGCCCGCAGCCCCCGGAGATACGCAGGATCGTGCATGGCCATGCCCGCCGCGCATTGCACCAGCGGCTCGACGATCAGCGCCGCGATACGGCCTTCGCGTTCGACGAAGAGACGCTCGACGTCGGCGAGCGCGCGGCGCGCGACGTCGGCGGCGCGCTCGCCTTCGCTCGCTGCGCGCGCATCGGGCGAGGCCACCACGTGAGCATGAGTCAAAAGCGGATCGTAAGCATCCCTGAAGAGCTTCACATCCGTTACGCCAAGCGCGCCGATGGTCTCGCCGTGGTAACTGTTGGCGAGGCACACGAATTCGCGTTTGTCGCTCGCGCCCTGATTGCGCCAGGCGTGAAAGCTCATCTTCAGCGCGATCTCGACCGCCGACGCGCCATCGGAGGCGAAAAACGCATGGCCGAGCGTACCGCCGGTGAGTGCCGTCAAGCGCTCGGCCAGTTCGACCGCCGGCTCGTGCGTGCAGCCCGCGAGCATCACATGCTCGAGCGTGTCGAGCTGCGCCTTGAGCGCGGCATTGATCGAAGGATTGGCGTGGCCGAAGAGATTGACCCACCACGAGCTGATGGCGTCGAGATAGCGCCGGCCTTCGTGGTCGTAGAGCCACGGCCCTTCGCCGCGCGCGACGGCGACGAGCGGCAGGCGCTCGTGGTGCTTCATCTGGGTGCAAGGATGCCAGACGGCGCGCAGGCTGCGCGCGATCCAGGCCTCGTTGGCAAGGTTGGCATGCGAATTCAAATACGGCTCCCGATTTTGTGCTGCTGGTGTCCTGCATGGCTCCGGCCGGACAGCGGGTCCGAGATTAACGCGTTCGATCCGGCAATGCACTACCCCGAAAATGGCCCCGCAAAGCCCGCCGGCGCGGGGTTCGGCGCGGTTTGGAACAGCTGCGCGCACTTCGTTTGCGAAGACCCGAAATGACCGTAGATGACGACGGCAAAGTGAAGCGCGCTTATGCAAAAAAATCTGCGGGCGCGCGCCGAAAAGAGGCGCTGAAACAGCACGCCCGGCGAAAATTTTTGGGGAAGTATCGAAGAAGCGCTGACGTTACGCGCCGACCGTCTCTTTCGGAGCGGTCCAGAGGCGCAAAACCGCCGTCGCGCTCACGCGCGTGCCGGCGGTTTCAAATACGCTTTGCCTGGCGGCTTAGCGGCTTGCGAGCGAGTGCGAGTCGTCTGCGCTGTCGGCGGCGACGGCGCGGCTGCCATCGGCATTGTCGCTCTGAGCCGTGGCGGTGTCGTTCGACCACACCACGTTGCTGTTCACCGCATAGAGGCGGCACGGATCCGAGCTGTGCTGCTGGCAATTCGCGATGGCGACGGCCATAGGATTGTCGCCGCCTTCGGCCCACGACCAGGCGCCCGAATCGGACACCGCGAAGGCGCGGCTCGGATACTGCTTGAGGAAGTTGCGATAGCCGTCGCGGCCCGCCTGATCGAGGAACGGCACGGCGGCCACGGTATCGATCGACGCGTAGCCGGTGGCGCGCGGCGCGGCCTGCGTCGCCACGCGGTATTCCACCGCCGTGGGCATACCCTGGTTCGCGAGGAACGCCTCGACCTTGGGCCACCAGATCTTCACACCGTCGCGGTCGCCCACGAGACGGTGCGCGTCGTTCTTGTACGCGCCGAAATCGACGAGCTTCGCGCCCGCGCCCGGCTGCGCCTCGCCCAGTTGCGCGGTGTGAAACGCCGCGTACATCCGCGTGACGAGATCGGGCGTCCACACCGAATCGTTGTCGCCGTAGAGCCAGAGCGAAGCCACGCGCGCCCTGGCGCCGTAATCGCCGAATGCTTCGGTCAGGTTGTTCTGCCAGCCGGTGCAGGCGTCCTGACGCAGGCCGCCCGAGAAGTTGATGAGCGCGCGCACGCCATGCGCCGCTTCGGTGCCGTAGGCCATGGTCGCGAGGCCGCCGTGCGAGGTACCGGCGACGACGATATGGGTCGCGTCCACGTACGGCTGCTTCGCCATGTAGTCGACTGCCGTGGCGACGTCGGCGGCCTGGCCGAGACCGTTGCTGGCCACGTCGCAGCCGTCCTGCTGATAGGTGCCGCCCGAGCCCGCGAAGCCCTGGCGGTTCGGCGCGACGACGACATAGCCGCGCCGCACGAACTCGCGCGCGAACGACACGGGGTCGCTGCGCGGCTGCATGCGCGGATCGCCGGGAATCTTGCCGTGGTTGAACACCACCATCGGGAACGGGCCTGGGCCGTCCGGGCGGTAGACGGTGGTTTCGAGCGTGACGCTCGGGTCGCCGGCCACGGGAATGTGGATGATCTGCTCGTTCATGTCGGCGCGCACGACGGGCAGATATGCGTCGTCGAGCGCGATGCGCGGCACGTTAGCGCTGCCGAGCGGGCCGGATGCGAACGGTGCGCTCAAGATATGCGCGGCGCCGAGCGGCGTGCTCGCATGCGTGGCGGAGATGGACGACGCAGAAGCCTGAGCGCCGGTCGCCACTGCCGGGTCGGAAAGCGACGCTGCGTGAGCGACCGACAGCACGCACGCCGTGCCGGCCACCGCCCATCCGGTAAGAAGCTTCCTGAACGCCATGCGCAACACCCGCCTGCGAAAGTCCTGCTGTCAATCTGCCTACCCGAGCCACTGCATGAACGTCCCCAGCCCTTTCGCGGGCACAACGGCATACGACGCGCCTGGCGGTTAAGCCTCGCGTGGCTGTACCGTTGCTGCGGGGGAGAACATCGATCGGAACACCTGTGCGGCGCCGATCTGCAATCGTCAGATCCGCCGCCAGCGTCCGTCACTGAATCACCGCGAAAAAAACGTTTTCAACGTTTGCCTACATAGCGTGACGAACACCGTGATTGCATCGTCGCACGACAATTATTTGTTGTGCAATTCAGGGGTAACCCGGCATAAGGCGTGCCAACGCGGCACCCATCGCGCGGAGGCCTTGACACACGGCGCATAGCGGGATTTCGGCGCGCTCGCAGGTAACGAAGCGAAAAAATAATTCCGGAGTGTTGCGTGTCGCGCGTCGCCAACGACCCCGTTTTCGTGGATTAAGCGCTTGTTTGCAAAGACGTTGTTTGGGGCGTTCCAGCGGCGGCGCAAGAGGCCATTCAGCCTTCGAGGATGTCGCCGTCGACGTAGCGCCAGCGGCCGTCGTCGCCGCGCGTGAAGCGGCTCAGCTCGTGCAGGCGAAAGGCGCGACCACCGTGCTTGTAACGCGCGACGAATTCGACGCGCGCGTGGGTTTCGTCGATGGGCTCGTGGCGCTTGATGGCGAGGCCGAGCCAGCGCGCCGCACCGGGCGCATCCGGGTCGACGTCGAGATCCGCCGGGCAGGTCCCGGCGGCCCAGCTCGCGCGCAGGTAGCCGGCTTCGCCGAGCACGTAGGCCGTATAGCGCGAGCGCATCAGTTCGAGCGCCGTGGCGGGCAGCGCCCCGCCATCGATGAAGCGGCCGCAGCAGTCGGCGTAGCGCGGGGGCTTGGCGCCCGCCTTCAGGTTGGGCGCCGCCCCGCCGCAGGGACAGTCGAGCGGGCGCGCGGGTTCAGCGGTCATTGAATGTCGATCCTTCTCGTGCGCGCAGATGGGGGGTTGTGCGATTCGGGGGAACCCAGGCAAAAGGCCGCCCGCGCCAGCGTGGCGGCCCCAGAGCACGATTATCGATGATTACGCGCAGACGCCGCTCACCAGTCGAGTTCGGTGCCGTCGTACTGGAAGAAGCGCCCGTTGAAGACGTCGCGCGCGGCGGCCGCTTCGGCCACGACTTCGCGCATGCCGGCGACGCTCGCCGCCGCGTCGATGGCCGCGTGCGCGCCGCCCATCTCGGTACGCACCCAGCCCGGATGGAGCGCGATGCAGGTCGCGCGGCGCGTCTGCAGCGAGGTGATCTTGATGACGTCGTTCACCGCCGCCTTGCTCGCGCGGTAGAGCCAGCCCGTCGTACCGGTCGTCTGCGTGATGCTGCCCATGCGGCTCGACAGCACGCCGAGCACGCCGTACGCCGCATCGACGAGCGGCAGCAGGAGAGGAATGAGCTGCATCGGGCCGCGCACGTTGGTGTTCATTACATACTCGAAGTCTTCGGCCGTGATGGTTTCGACGCCCTCGGTACGCGGGCCGTAGACGCCCGAAACGATGAGCGCCACGTCGAGGCGCTCGCCGTCGAGCTTCCAGCCGAGCGCGGCGATGTCCTCGGGCCGCGCGATGTCGAGCGGGAACGTCTGGGCGCCGAGCGCGTTCAGCGCCCGGAGCGCCTCCTCGGAGCGCGCCGTGGCCAGCACGCGCCAGCCGGCCTTCGCATACTGGCGCGCGAACTCGAGGCCGAGGCCTCGCGACGCGCCCACGATCAACGCAGTTTTCATGGTCGCCACCTTGTCTGGAACCTGTCATGCGAAGCGCCGCCTCCCCGCGGCGCCTTTCAGGCACAAGCCTACATGAGTTCGACGCCCATTGCGGTCGCCTCGCCGCCGCCGATGCACAAGGTCGCCACGCCGCGCTTCAGACCGCGCGCGCGCAGCGCGCCGATCAGCGTGACGAGAATGCGCGCGCCCGACGCGCCGATCGGGTGCCCCAGCGCGCACGCGCCGCCATTCACGTTGACCTTCTCGTGCGGCAAATCGTGCTCCTTCATCGCGGCCATCGTGACCACCGCGAACGCCTCGTTGATCTCGTAGAGATCGACATCGGAAGCCTTCCAGCCAGTCTTTTCGAACAGCTTCGCAATCGCGCCAACCGGCGCGGTCGTAAACTTCGCGGGCTGCTGCGCGAAGGTCGAATGGCCGCTCACGCGCGCGAGCGGCTTGACGCCGAGCCGTTTCGCCGTGGATTCGCGCATCATCACGAGCGCCGCCGCGCCGTCCGAAATCGACGACGAATTCGCGGCCGTCACCGTGCCCGTCTTGCTGAAGGCCGGTTTGAGCGTCGGGATCTTGTCGAGATTGGCCTTGAACGGCTGCTCGTCACGCTCGATCGTCGTCTCGCCCGCGCGCGAGGCGACCTTCACCGGCGCGATCTCCCAGCCAAACGAACCGTCCTCGTTGGCGCGTTTCGCGCGCTTGAGCGACTCGATTGCAAAGGCATCCTGGCTCTCGCGCGAAAAGTCGAACTCGCCCGCGCACTCCTCGGCGAACGTGCCCATGAGACGGCCCTTGTCGTAGGCGTCTTCGAGGCCGTCGAGGAACATGTGGTCGAGCGCCTGGCCGTGCCCCATACGCATGCCCGCGCGCGCCTTGGGCAGCAAATACGGCGCGTTCGACATGCTCTCCATGCCGCCCGCAACGATCACGTCGGCGGAGCCGGCCAGCAGCATGTCGTGCGCGAACATCGCCGCGCGCATGCCCGAGCCGCACATCTTGTTCACCGTGGTCGCGCCCGCCGCGAGCGGCAGGCCCGCGCCCAGCGCCGCCTGGCGCGCGGGCGCCTGGCCCTGGCCGGCGGGCAGCACGCAGCCCATCACCACCTCGTCGACCTGCTCGGGCTTCAAGCCCGCGCGCTCGACCGCCGCCGCAATCGCCGCCGCGCCCAGTTGCGGCGCGGCCAGCGTGGCGAAATCGCCCTGAAAACCGGCCATCGGCGTGCGTGCCGCCGCCACGATCACAATCGAATCCTGCTGCGTCTCGCTCATGTCCATCCTCCTTTTTCAATCAAGCTCAATCAATCGATGCTGCGTGGTTCGTTATCCCTGGCGTTGCTCATGCGGCGCGTACGTCGGCCACATCGCCATCTCCATCGTCCTGTGCGAAGCGTTCGGGATAGCGCGCGCAAAAGCGCTCCGTCGCGTCGTATGGCAGGCAATCGGGCACCTCGCCCGCGAGCAGGTGCGCCTTGCTCTCCTGCCACAGCGCCGGGTCGAAGAAGTCCGCGTGATGCTCGAGGAAATAGCGCCGCACGCGCGGGTCGCCAAGCAGAAACGTGCGATACGTCTCCGGGAAAATGTCGCGCGGACCGACTCCGTACCAAGGCTCGCCAGATAATTCGTCTTCCTCATGAATTGGCTCGGGCACGGCGCGCACGTTGCACTCGGTCAGGTATTCGATCTCGTCGTAGTCGTAGAACACCACCCGGCCGTGACGCGTCACGCCGAAATTCTTGTAGAGCATGTCGCCCGGAAAGATGTTCGCGCGCATCAGGTCCTTCACCGCGTTGCCGTATTCGCGAATCCCATGCTCGACCTCTTCGTCGCTGCCGCTTTGCAGCCAGATGTTGAGCGGCACCATGCGGCGCTCGATGTAGAGATGGCGAATCACGAGATTGTCGCCCTCGTACTCGATCATCGAAGGCGCGAGCGTTTCGAGCTCGTGTACGAGCGCCTCGGACAGACGCGCAATGGGCAGCGCGACGCTCGAATATTCGAGCGTGTCGGCAAGCCGCCCGAGCCGGTCGTGGCGCTTCACGAGCTGATACTTCGCCTCCACCTGCTCGCGCGTGGTCTCCTTCGGCGCCGGAAAGCTGTCCTTGATCACCTTGAACACGTACGGAAACGACGGCAGCGTAAACACGATCATCACCATGCCGCGAATGCCGGGCGCGGCGATGAACTGATCGCTCGAATGCGAAAGGTGATGCAGCAGATCGCGATAGAAAAGATTCTTGCCCTGCTTCTGCAGCCCGAGCGATGTGTAGATTTCGCCCTTCGCCTTGCGCGGCATGATCGTGCGCAGAAACTCGACATACGCCGACGGCACTTCCATGTCCACGAGAAAGTACGAGTGCGAGAAGCTGAACATGATGAGCAACTGGTCGAGGCGCAGGAGCACGGCGTCGAGCGCGAGCTTGCCGTCCTTCGTATGGCGGATCGGCACGACGAACGGCGCCAGTGTGTCGCCGTTGATGATGCGTCCGACGATATACGCCGACTTGTTGCGAAAGAACAGCGAGGCGAGCGTATGGATCTGGAAATTGGGCTTGGGTTCGACCACGCCAAAGGTATCGAGCATCGCGCGCATCACGCAGTCCACGTCGCGCTCGAGATCCTCGAACGGCGTCTCGAGCTGAAAATTCGTGACGATGCGCGCGAGCGTGGCGGCAAGTCCGTCCTTGCCCGGGTAGTACGCGCGATAAGTGGGCTTGGCCGCGGGCTCGTCGTTCTCGATGTATTCGGTCGAGATCGCGGGCCGCACGAAGATGAAGTCGTTGTTGAAGTACGAGCGATGCAGGATCTTGCAGCACACCGAGTTGAAGAAAGTCTCGGCGCACTCGGGCTGCCGGTGGGTCGTCAGGAGACCGATATAGTGCAGCTTGATCTGCTCCCAGACCTCGCCGTCGATGCTTTCGGCGTCGTATTCGTCCTCGAGCGCGATCACGCACTCGCGCACCCGCTCGTCATAGGAAGCGATGCGCTCGCGCGCGAGCTGCTGCAGGCTGCGCCAGTCGCGTGCCTCGAAGCATTCGCGCGCACGCACGGCCGCTGCGCAAAAATTGCGGTAATGCCGATTGAAGCCTTCGAGCATCGTCTGCGCAACGTCGAAGCCGATCTGCGACGAAAGCAGTTTGGGGAAATGTCTCATGACGCATTCACCTCGGCTCGACGGCGTGACGCGATAACGGCCCAGCGCGGGCTACTGATCGTCGGGCAGCGTGAGCGGCACGATCCGCTCGCCCGCCGCGTTCTTCACGAGCAGCGCACGCGCCTGCGCCTCGTACTGCGCGAGGTCTTCGAGCGTGGCGTCGAGGTCGGCGCGCTGGCGCTCCAGTATCTCGCGGTGGCGCACGACGGTGTCGAGGAACGCCTGGAGCTGCGGCAGCGTATCGGTGGGCGAATCGTAGAGATCGAGCAGCGCGCGGATCTCGTTGAGCGTGAAGCCGAGCCGCTTGCCGCGCAGCGTGAGCTTCAGCCGCGTGCGATCGCGCCCCGAAAAGACGCGCTTGAGGCCACCCGCGCCTTCGCGACTCGGCGCGAGCAGGCCCTGGTCCTCGTAGAAACGGATCGCACGCGGCGTCACGTCGAATTCGCGGGCGAGCTCGGTAATCGTGTACTGGGTCATATCGGAATGCGTGCCTCGCGCGAGCGGAGTCGGCCCGGCGGCAGGGCTATCGTTGGAATCGACGTTTACGTTATCGTCAACTTAAAGGTTGCGCAACCGGCGGTTTGTTCCGCATACCGGAACACTCTTCCGGCTTCCCTGCAAAAATGGCGCAATGCGGCGACAATGCTGTCAGATGGCGGCGCTGGCCGTCTTCAGCCCACCATAACGATGCGAGACAACACCCCCATGAACGCCCTCGAACACCAGCTCGACTACCCCTTCGCCGACACCCTGCCGGAACCCGGCCTCGCCTTCGAAGTCGCGCCCGGCGTGAAATGGCTGCGCATGCCGCTGCCCTTCGCGCTCGACCACATCAACCTCTGGCTGCTGCGCGACGAGATCGACGGCCAGCAAGGCTGGACCGTGGTGGACTGCGGCATCACCAACGACACGATCAAGGCGCACTGGGAGCAGGTGTTCGAAAGCCAGCTCGAAGGCCTGCCAGTGCTGCGCGTACTCGTCACGCACTGCCATCCGGACCATATCGGCCTTGCGCACTGGGTCTGCGCGGGCGGCGATAAAAAGCGCTGGGACGTGCGCCTGTGGACGACACTCGGCGAATACATGCAGGCGCGCGTGATGGCGGCCGGCGACGGCTCGAACGCAGGCGGCGAAGGCGCGGCGCGCCATTTCGCGCGCCACGGCCTGGCCGACGAGGCCTCGCTCGATCAATTGCGCAATCGCCGCAGCTACTACTCGAATCTCGTGCCCGCGCTGCCGACGCAATACCGCCGCCTGCGTGAAGCCGACACGGTCTCGATCGGCGGGCGCGACTGGCGCGTCGTCACCGGTTACGGCCATTCGCCCGAACATTGCGCGCTGTTGTGCGAATCGCTCGGCGTGCTGATCTCGGGCGACATGGTGCTGCCGCGCATCTCGACCAACGTCTCGGTGTTCGACATGGAGCCGGAAGGCAATCCGCTCGGCCTCTATCTCGAATCGCTCGGGCGCTACGAGGCCATGGCCGAGGACACGCTCGTGCTGCCTTCGCACGGCAAGCCGTTTCGCGGCGTGAGCACGCGCATCGCGCAATTGCGCGCGCACCATGACGCACGGCTCGCCGAAGTGATGGAGGCCTGCGAGCGCGCGCCGCAAAGCGCCGCCGACATCGTGCCGATCATGTTCAAGCGCGCGCTCGACGTCCATCAGTTGACGTTCGCGATGGGCGAAGCGCTCGCGCACCTGCACCTGCTATGGCTCGCGGGCAAGCTCGAGCGCAAGATCGACGCAAAGGGCGTGGTGCGCTTCTCGGCCTGATTACGCGCTACACGAGCGCGCGACGCCAGTCGCGCGCAAAGACAAAGGGGGCGGGCCAATCGAACCACCGGGCCGCCCCCTTTTTGTTACCGCTTTCGTCAAAAGCCGCGCGGCTCAGTTCTCGCCGCCCGTGATCAGGTCGGCGCCCTTGGGCCGCACGAACTTGAAGGTCGAGGCCGGCAGCGACGGATTCTTCTCGATGTTGGAGAAGGTGAGCAGCGTCACGTTGCCGAACACGTCGTGCAGTTCCATCGCTTCGAGATTGCCGTCGCGAAAGCCGATGCCCACGCTCTTGAACTGCGTGTCCTTCGACTTCGGAATCAGCTCCAGCCAGTCGACGCCGTTCTTCACGCCCGCGTCGGAAAGCGTGAAGTTCTTGTCCAGATCGTTGCTGCCGAACAGGATGGCTGCCGGGCTCGCGCCGAGCGCGCCGCCAAGCTTGCGCTCGGTGACCTGGTTCAGATCCTTGTCGTAGACGTAGAGGTTCTCGCCGTCGGACTGGAGCTGCTGTTGATACGGCTTCTCGTAGTTCCAGATGAATTTGCCGGGACGCGCGAACACGAACGTGCCGCTCGAGGTCTTGGCGCTCGACATGGCCGTGGCGATGGCGTCGCTCGCGTTCTTCGCGTTGCTGGGCGTCTTGAGTTCGCGCTGCACGAAGTTGCCGCGCGCGGCGTGCACCTGCGCGACGAACTGCTTGAGTTGATCGGTGCCGCTCGCATAGGCGTGCGAAGCCATGACGAGCGACGCGCCAAGCGCCACGAAGAGCGCACGTCCCGCGCGGCCAAGCGTCATACGGGTCTGTTGTCCAGCCGGAAACTGCATCTATCGTTCTCCAATAACCCCATCATGTGTGCCTGCGCCGGCAGGCGAGGCACCGTGGATCGACGCAAATCGAGGTAAATCGATGTGAATCGCGTTTATTCGGCCTCGCGCGTGGGCACGAGAATCTCGCGGTTGCCGCTCGACGACATCGCCGAAACGAGCCCCGATTGCTCCATCTGCTCGAGCAGGCGCGCCGCGCGGTTATAGCCGATGCGCAAATGCCGCTGCACGAGCGAAATCGACGCGCGCCGGTTCTTGATCACCACCTCGACGGCCTGGTCGTAAAGCGGATCGGCTTCGTCGCCGGTACCGGACGCGCTCGCCGAACCCTCGTCGCCCTCGCCCGTCACGCCGCCTTCCAGAATGCCTTCGATATAGTTCGGCTCGCCCTGCTCCTTGAGCTTGTCGACCACGCGATGGACTTCGTCGTCGGCCACGAACGCGCCATGCACGCGCACCGGCAGGCCGGTGCCCGGCGGCAGATAGAGCATGTCGCCCATGCCGAGCAACGATTCGGCGCCCATCTGGTCGAGAATCGTGCGCGAGTCGATCTTCGAGGAGACCTGGAACGCAATCCGCGTGGGCACGTTGGCCTTGATGAGGCCCGTGATGACGTCCACCGATGGCCGCTGCGTCGCGAGAATCAAATGGATGCCGGCGGCACGCGCCTTCTGCGCGATGCGCGCGATCAGCTCTTCGACCTTCTTGCCGACCACCATCATGAGGTCGGCGAGTTCGTCGATCACCACGACGATGTGCGGCAGCTTGGCGAGCGGCTCCGGATCGTCGGGCGTGAGGCTGAACGGATTCGGAATCTTCTCCTCGCGTTTGCCCGCTTCCTCGATCTTGTTGTTGTAGCCCGCGAGGTTGCGCACGCCCAGCTTGCTCATGAGCTTGTAGCGGCGCTCCATTTCGGCGACGGTCCAGTTCAGCGCGTTGCCGGCCTGGCGCATGTCGGTCACGACCGGACACAGCAAGTGCGGAATGCCCTCGTAGACGCTCATTTCGAGCATCTTCGGGTCGATCAGGATCATACGCACCTGCTCGGCGCTCGCCTTGTAGAGCAGCGAGAGAATCATCGCGTTGATGCCCACCGACTTGCCCGAGCCGGTCGTGCCGGCCACGAGCAGGTGCGGCATCTTCGCGAGGTCGGCGCAAACCGGCTTGCCGCCGATGTCCTTGCCTAGCCCCATGGTGAGCGCCGAAGGCGCGTCGGCATAAACCGCCGAACCGAGAATCTCGGAGAGGCGCACGGTCTGGCGACGCTGGTTCGGCAGTTCGAGCGCCATGAAGTTCTTGCCGGGGATGGTCTCCACCACGCGGATCGAGACGAGCGAAAGCGAGCGCGCGAGGTCCTTCGCAAGGCCCACGATCTGGCTGCCCTTCACGCCGGTGGCGGGCTCGATTTCGTAGCGCGTGACGACGGGGCCCGGATACGCGGCCACCACGGCCACGTCCACGCCGAAGTCCTTGAGCTTTTTCTCGATGAGGCGCGAGGTGAATTCGAGCGTGTCGTCGGAAATCGTTTCCTGGGTCTTGGGCGCGGGGTCGAGCAGCGAAATGGGCGGCAAGGTGGAGTCGCCCGGCAGGTCGGTGAAGAGCGGCACCTGGCGCTCCTTCTCCACGCGCTCGGAGCGCTGCGGCGTGACCACCGGCGGCACGATCGTGACCGGCTCGTGCTCCTCGATCTTCACGCGGCCGCGCTCGACCTTGCCTTCGCGCTTGACCGCGGCGGCCTCGCCGAGCTTGCGGTCGCGCCCCGCTTCGCGGTGCAGCCGCGCCATCGTCACGGCGTTGATGATCGACTCGCCCACCCGCTCGGCCACGTTCAGCCACGAAAAGCGGAAATACAGCGACAAGCCGATCGCAAGCGCCAGTAACAGCGCGAGCGTGCCGCCCGTGAAGCCGAGCGCGTGCGAGACAGCGTGCGCGACGGCCTCGCCCACCACGCCGCCCGGGGCGCGCGGCAGTTGCACCTTGAGCGACCACATGCGCAGCGCCTCGATGCCGTCGCAGGCGAGCAGCACGAGCACGAACGCGAAGCCTTCGGCAACCCAGCTATGGTCGCGCGGCTTGTCTTCGTCGTCTTCGGGGAGCGCTTCGTGGCGCGTGATGCGCTTGTAATTCTTCGAGATGTGGCGGGCGAGCAGCACGATCCACCAGTAGGCGGAGAGGCCGAACAGCAGCAGCAGGATGTCCGAGGTCCACGCGCCGACGCGCCCCGCCCAGTTCGAAATATGGTCGACCTGCGCGGCGTGGGTCCAGCTCGGATCGCGGCGGCTGTAGCTGATGAGCGCCATCAGCAGGAACACGCCGAGCGCGACCTGCAGGATCCAGCGGATTTCGGTGAAAAGACGCGACATGCGGTTAGGCAATGCCTGCGCCTGCGCGGAAAAAGGAGCTTTGGCCATTGAATCCTGGTGACTCTTGATGCTTGCGCGGTCCGGGCGCACTGCCGGGGGCTCCGGCAGACGGGCGCGGCCGCCGACGTCTGATCCGGCCTATTGTAAACGCGTTGTTTCGGCCCCGGCTGCCTCGAGGCTGTAAATGAGGGTAACTGACAACGGCGCCCGGGCCCAGGCTATCGCGCCGATGAGAAACCTCGATGGAGCAGCGAACGCCCCCGGCCTTTATAATTGCGGGCTGATGCCCAACTCTATGCGTGTGCCCCGCCGCAACGCCGGGTGGCCGCCTGCAGATCCAGGTCGCCGAGCGCGAAACTGCGCAAGCGACCGCGCCGAAAGCCGCCCGGACAACCGCGCCACGCAACGCCTTCTACGGAATTCGATCATGTCCGCAACCCAACACGCCAAAGTCCTGATTCTCGGTTCCGGCCCCGCCGGCTACACGGCAGCCGTCTACGCGGCGCGCGCGAATCTCTCGCCGCTGCTCGTCACCGGCCTCGCCCAGGGCGGCCAGCTCATGACCACGACCGACGTGGAAAACTGGCCCGCCGACCCGAACGGCGTGCAAGGTCCGGAACTGATGCAGCGTTTTCTCGAGCACGCCGAGCGTTTCAACACGAAAATCGTGTTCGATCACATTCACACGGCCAGGCTCGATGAGAAGCCCATCCGCCTGATCGGCGACTCCGGCGAGTACACCTGCGATTCGCTGATCATCGCGACCGGCGCGTCGGCGCAGTACCTCGGCCTGCCGAGCGAAGAACTCTTCATGGGCCGCGGTGTCTCCGCCTGCGCGACCTGCGACGGCTTCTTCTATCGCAACCAGCACGTCGCCGTGATCGGCGGCGGCAACACGGCCGTCGAAGAAGCGCTCTATCTCGCCGGCATCGCGAAGAAGGTCACGGTCATCCACCGCCGCGACAAGTTCCGCGCCGAGCCGATCTTGATCGACCGCCTGCTGGAAAAGGAAAAGGAAGGCATCGTCGAGATCAAGTGGAATACCGTGCTCGACGAAGTCAAGGGCAACGAGGGCGGCGTGAACGGCCTGCGCATCAAGAACGTGAAGACCGGCGCAACCACCGACCTCGACCTGCAAGGCGTGTTCGTGGCGATCGGCCACAAGCCGAACACCGACATCTTCGAAGGCCAGCTCGAGATGAAGAACGGCTACATCATCACGAACGGCGGCCTGAACGGCAATGCCACGGGCACGAGCGTGCCGGGCGTGTTCGCGGCCGGCGACGTGCAGGATCACGTCTATCGCCAGGCCATCACGAGCGCGGGCACGGGCTGCATGGCCGCGCTCGACGCGCAGCGCTATCTCGAGACCGTCAGCGAGATCGGCGCGCACGTGATGAGCGCCGAAGCCGAGCGCTGATCCGCACGCCCTCCGGCAGTTCGCGCGCCACGACCCAACGGGCCGACCCAACAGACCGACCCGGCGGGCGGCGCACCGTCAAGCCGGTAAAATAGCGCCTCGAGCCACACGGCGCATCGCAAGAGGGCCGCGGCCAGCCAGCCGGCGGCCCTTTTTCATTGCCATCGAGCGCCCTAGCCCATGCCCAAGAACGTGCCCCACCCGGGCGAGCCCAAGCGCCCCGCCCCCACGCGCCCCACCGCGCCGAGCGTCACGCCCGCCGCGCCCGCGGCGGCCCCCGAATCCGGCAAAGCCACCACGGGCTTCGCTGGCCTCGGTAGCCTGCGCGACGCGCTCAAGACCCAAACGCGCCAGCGCGAACGCGAGCGCGCCGTCGCCCAGGCGGCGCGCGTGGAAGCCGCAGCCGACAGCGACCTGTTTCGCCGCGAAATCGGTCAGGTGGCGCCGCTCAAGCAGCCGCCGCGCGCGCAGCCACGACGCGAAGCGCCCGTGCCGCTGCCGTTGCAAACGCGCCTGGACGAACAAGCGGTCCTGCACGAAGCCATTTCCGACGACTTCGACCCCGAGGCCTACCTCGACACCGACGACTCGCTCTATTACCACCGCCCCGGCGTGAGCGAGGAAGTCGTCAAGAAGCTGCGGCGCGGCGCATGGATCGTGCAGGCGCAACTCGACTTGCACGGCATGCGCCGCGAGGAAGCGCGCGAGGCCATGCAGACCTTCATCCGCGAGGCGGGCAAGCGCGGGCTGCGCTGCGTGCGCGTGATTCACGGCAAGGGGCTGGGCTCCGTGGGCAAGGAGCCGGTGCTCAAGGGCAAGGTCCGCGCGTGGCTCGTGCAGAAGGAAGAAGTGATCGCGTTCTGCCAGGCGCGGCCGCACGACGGCGGCGCGGGCGCGGTGCTCGTGCTGCTGCAGCCGCATACGCACGGGCATGGACAACACCCTCCTCACGCGCGCTGAGCGTTCCCTCGCTCCCTGCGTCTGATGTAAAAAACCCCGTCGCTGCGCTCGCAGCGAACGGGGTTTTTTATCGCACCGGGCGAACCCGGCGGACCGCGATCAGGCGATCCGCTCTTCCGTCTTCGGATCGAACAGCACCGCCTTCGAGACGTCGAACAGCAGCTCCATGTTATTGAGCGGCTGCGGATTCGCGCCCGGGTGCACGCGGCTCACGACACGCTTGCCGTTGACCTGCGCGAACACGAGCGTATCCGGGCCGGTCGGCTCGATCACGTCGACTTTCACGGTGTGGCGTTGCAGCTCGTGGCCATGGCCGTCGTGCGAGCTGCGCGCGTCGGTGATGCGCTCGGGGCGCAGGCCCAGCACCACTTCCTGGCCGATATGGCTGCGCAGCTTGTTCGCCTCGAACGGCAGGTTCAGCGCATTGCGCGCGACGCCCGTGTCGAGTTCGAGGCCGACGCCCGAGCCCTGCTCCACCAGCTTGCCGTTGATGAAGTTCATCGGCGGCGCGCCGATGAAGCCCGCCACGAACAGATTCGACGGCGAATCGTAGATGTCCTGCGGCGCGCCGAACTGCTGCACGATGCCGTCCTTCATCACGGCGATGCGGTCGCCGAGCGTCATCGCCTCGATCTGATCGTGCGTCACGTAGACGATCGTCTTGCCCACGCGCTGATGCAGCAGCTTGATTTCCGAGCGCATCTCGATGCGCAGCTTCGCGTCGAGGTTCGACAGCGGCTCGTCGAACAGGAACATGATGGGGTCGCGTGCGAGCGCGCGGCCCATCGCCACGCGCTGGCGCTGGCCGCCCGAGAGCTGGCCCGGCTTGCGATCGAGCAGATGCTGGATCTGCAGCATGCTCGACACGCGATCGACGATCTGCGTCTGCTCGGCCTTCGGCACCTTGCGGATGTTCAGGCCGAACGAAATGTTCTCGCGCACCGTCATCGACGGATACAGCGC
>Ga0164242_10000748_pt1 | contig 39206 bp, 41 predicted proteins | sample OricomgcompostMG_FD_108783 | JGI IMG/M metagenome (GOLD analysis project Ga0164242, IMG submission 108783) | Miracle-Growth compost microbial communities from Emeryville, California, USA - Original compost - Miracle growth compost (MG) ... | reverse complement strand
TCAGCTCGCGCCGCTGCTGTCCGAGAGCGGTATCGACATCAACGACATCCAGGTCGACAGCCTCGACCAGCTGCAAGCAGCCTTGAACTCCGCGGTGGAACGCCACAACATGATGCTGCACACACCCGTCGGCCCAGCCCGCAAGGACGCGTTGACGATGCTGGCAGCGTTCACGCAGGCAGTCGACGACGGGGACACGGCCCGTGCCGCGCAGATCCTCAACGCTGTGCCACCGGAGGCAGCAGACGGCCACGCAACAGTCGCGGCATGTATCGGCGTGGCGCTCGGCTGTGTCGACCAATGGCTGGCAGAAGCCACTGCCGGTGCTCCCTCCACACTGCGCGACACGGTGCGTCTACCCCCGGGGCACTGGGAGGGCGAACGCGCCGCCCGAGACGTGCTCGCACTGGCGCGCAAAGGCCGCGCCTACTCCTCCCTCGACAGGCTGACCATCGGCCACGGCGGACTGCACCTGCTGTACGGCTCCGCACTGGCGGTAGCCGCCGCCCTGCGAGCCTGGGCCGCCGCGGCCGGGGAACCACTGGCCAACGTGACCACCACCCACCTGGCCTGACCCGTCTCTGGCGCCACAGCGCGACGGCCGGAATCACCGCATGCTGCCGGAGGGGTCACCGAAGGATTGGCCATCCCCCCATTTCCCATGCTGAGACGCTCATCCGATACGTGATACGTGCACACGGCGGGTCTGGGACTCTGTCATCCGTGGAGCCGAAACCGATCGCGCTCAACGATGCCGAGCCACTGCCCGAGGCGGAGGATCTGCGGCCACTGGCTGCGGTCATGAACGCCCTCTCCACGCCCCGCCGTCTCGCAGTCGTGCAACGCCTGCTCCAGGGACAGACGACGATGGGTGAGCTCAAACGAATTGGCGGCGGCAACGCGACCTATGACGTGGACCTGCTGGTCCGCTCGGGTATCGCTGAGCGCGTGAGCATCCCGGGCGCGCGATGGTATGAGGTCCGGCTGATCGAGGGTTCCCTCAAGCGGATCGGCCGGCTACTTCGCGCGCAGTGACATGCCCTCCGAGGCCACCGCTGGGAAGTGTGCCCGGGTCAGGGCAACGGCGAGATCGGCGTAGGCCTCGACGAGCTCGACCCCGATGCAGAGACCGTTGTCCGCGCTGCTGCTCGGTGGCAAGTACGCCGGTGCACGTGCTTGCCAGCAACACAAAGATCGCGTCACTACATGCCACGCTGCGACCGTGCCTGTGTGTCTGCCAGTGTCGGTGGGTTCGTCTACCGTCCTGGATATGATCAGCAGCAGGTGCCTGGCAGGTCAGAGGGTGGCGGTGACCGGCCGACTGACTGGGCCGTTGTGGGGGATGCGCCGGACAACGGCCTTCCGGCTGATCACCGCGGCCGGTGGCACCCCAACCCCCTCGGTGACCCGAAAGACCACCCTGCTGGTCGCGTCGCGCACCGGCACGATCAAGCACCGACGGGCTACCGCGCTAGGAGTGCCGGTCATCGACTCCGGGCAACTCGCGGCGATGCTGGGCCGCCCACCGCTGTGGTGACCAGCAAGCCAACCATTACCCCCCGTGCTACACCCGGGTCGAGCAAATGCTGTTGTCCGTCACTCATTTTGCCGATGATGCCGTCACTGGTGTTGCCGATCATGGTCGCGTGATTTGGCCCCGCCCGCTGGTTGCGGACGGGGCCGTGGTCGTCTCGGTGACGGGGTGCTCGGCAGGGTGACGGTGGCGTGGTCAGTCGGCTCCGGTCTCGGAGATCGCGATACGCGCGGCTTTCTCGTCGACGATCGCGGCATCGCGGGCGAACGCGGCGGTCAGCGCGTTGACGGCGAGGTTGTTAACGGCGCGGGGGTAGCCGCGTGACGCGTTGTGGATCAGGGTGATCGCGTCGGCGGAGAACAGGGTGTCGGTGCGGCCGGCGATCTTCAGGTGGTGGGTGATGTAGTTCGCGGTCTCGGTCGCGCTCATCCCGGCCAGGGCGTAGCGCACCGAGATGCGTTGATCGAGGGCGGCGAGCACGCCCAGGCGCAGTCGTTGCCGCAGGGTGGGTTGTCCGACCAGCAGCGCGGCGAACGGGGCGCCGGAGTCCATGTCGTGGTTGGTCAGCATCCGGATCGCTTCGAGCTGGGAGTTGTCCAGCAGGTGCGCCTCATCGAAGATCACCACGGGAGTGCGGCCTCGTTCGGCGTGCTCGGCGGCGAGGGCGTCCGCGGCCTGTGGGACCAGGGTCGCGGTGTAGAACGTCGGGGTTTGTCCGAGCGCGCTGGCGATGTGGTGCAGCATGCCGCGTACGCCGACCGAGGGGTTGGGTAGGTAGATGACGGCGTGCCGGGAGGGGTCGAGGGCGGCGGTCGCGGCGCGGACGGCGACGGTCTTCCCGGCGCCGACCTCGCCGGTGATCACGCCGAGCGCGTGCTGGTCGATGCACCAGCCGATCCGGGCGACGGCCTCGGCGTGCCCGTCGTGGCGGTGCAGCATCGAGGGGGCCAGGGACCGCCCGAACGGCATGGTCGTAAAGCCCCAGTGGGACTGCAGTCGTTGGATACTCACTGATCGTTCTCCTGGATACTCTCGTCACGGTCACGGTCACGATCACGGTCGTGGTCGTGCTGGTCGTGGTGCTGGTCGGGGAGGTCGTCGATGGACATCTGCCCGGGAATCTGCTCGGCCTCTTGCTGATCGACTGGTGTCGGCGAGTCTCCAGGGACTGGTGGCTGTGGGTCTGGGCTGGTGTGCGAGTCGGCCTCGTCCAGCCGGGAGAACAGGGCGTGGAAGCCGATGGGCTGCTCGGCGGCGACCTGGGCGTGGTGCTCCTGGCCGATCAGGTTCAGGTAGGTGATCCCGGTCTTCGGGGCCGGTTCCGGTTCGCGGATCTCGGGTTTCGCCTTCGGGTGGCTATGTCGGGTGATCACATGCGGCACCGCCTGCCCGTAGGAGCGGCCGCCGTAACGAACCTCGATACGCTCAAGGTCGAACGGGGAGAAGACGAGCTCGACCTTCCGGCCGACCAGCGCTGCTTCGACCTGGTAGGTGTTGGAGTGCAGTGAGACGGTCGCGGTCTTGGTCACGGTGCGGTACTGCGACCACAAGAACGCCTCGGTCAGCGCGTCCGCGTCGGGTGTGATCGGGCCGTGCCCGACCCGGTCCCAGCCCTGGTTCCACCGATCCAGCGGGGTCTGCCCGGTTTCGGAGTGGACCTGGTGGTGGTAGACCGACTCGACCCACGCGGTGAACTGGGCATTCAGCGCAAGCAGCGCCTCCGCTGAAGACAGGCCCTGCTCGGCCAGGTCCGTGGCGCTGGTGTCGGCGACCTCGACGAGGAACTGGTCACGCACGGTCCGGAAAAATCGTTCGATCTTTCCTTTTCCCTGGGGACGGTGCGGGGTCGCGTGGGTCAGCCGGATCCCGAGCTTCCCGCACGCGCGTAGCAGTGACGAATCCACATAGGCCGCACCGTTATCCACGTAGCACGTGCCGGGCACACCACGAGAAGACAGGGCATTTTTGAAGGCGACCGCGAGCCGGACGGTGTCCTCGGCGAACCCGAACCGGTGCCCTACGACCAGGCGGGTGTGGTCGTCCAGGAACGCGAAGAGGTAGACCTTGCGGCCGCCGACCTTCGGGCCGTGCAACGCGTCACCGGCCCACCGCTGGTTCGGTGTGTCGGCCTCGAACCGCCCGAACACCTCCGACGACTGGCCGGCGCCCGGGCCGATCAGCTCACGGCGGTGGAACAGCCGCAGCAGTGTCGACTCCGACGGGGACCACCCGGACGAGGCGCGCAGGATCCGCGCGACGTGCGCCGCGGTACGGGCCGGGTTCTCCTTCTTGAGCGCGACCGCGAGCTCGAGCACGCTGTGGTCGATCCGGGCACCGGGCTGACGGATCGAGGGCGCCAACGCGTCGAACCCGCCGGCCTTGTAGCGGCGGATCCACCGATCCAGGCTGTCCCGCGAGTACTGGTGGGTCCCGCCGAACGGCCCGGCATGTGCACGGGCGGCGATTCCGCGCACGATCCGCCCACGCGCCTTGCTCGACAGGTCCGGGTCGAGAGCCGGGCTGATCAGCCGGTAACGAAACAGCGCGACCTGCTGCGCGCGCTCACGACGGCGTACGTCGTCCTGCTCGGGGCCACTCACGAAAACTCCTCTGGTCAGGGAAAACCCGGCCAGCACCGGCCGGGCATCAACCCTCGCGAGGATTCACCACCACCCCACCGGTACGTCAGAGGCAACTCGTGTTGCCACCCGAACCCGTCGGCGACACCGGCCACCCCGGCGCCAGAAGCCGACCAGCCGAGCACGCCACCGCTTGCCGGGCGGCATCCAACGCGTTCAGCAGATCCCGCCACGGCGACCCCGCCGCGTCCGGCACGGCCAGGTCCACCCCGGCCCGCGCGGCCACCCGCAGCAAGAACACCCGCACCGAGCCGAGCCGGCCCGTCATCACCCGCAGCCAGCCGCGGACCGTGGCCGCCGGGACACCCAGCGCCACGCCGATCGGCCGGTGACCCCGCCCACCCGCGCGAGCGGTCAGCGCCGCACCGATCACCTCCGCCGCGTACGCCCGGCGCGCCAGCACCGTCACCGGCAGCAGCACATGCGTGCCGCGGCACCGGCCACAGCGGGCACGACGAGGCCGCAGCCGCCCTGCCAGACCGTGGATCCGCCGGGCCCGCGCCCACCCCCACGGGCGTAGCACGCCCGAGCACGAGGGACAGTCGACCTGCCCGCCCGCCAACCGCGACTCGACCCGAACCTGATCAGCCTCTACTGTCACCACAGGGTGCCTCCGTGCATCCAGCACGGCCCTCCCCGCAACGGTCCTCCACGACGAGATGCGGGAGGGCCGTGGTCATCAGCTCACTCGAGCATCCTGCCCCAGCCCGGCACACTGACGGTGCCGATCACCAAAACCCGCACGACAGACCCCCTCGAACCGATCATCGGCAACGACCACGACGGAACCGGCCCTACTCATCGGCAGCCAGAGTGACGGTCAACAAAATGCTCGCTCGCAGACCTTCACTTCAGACCACATGAGTAACAGCGGCGCTGGCAAGGGCGGATTCAAGAACGCGCGGCACCCTTCGACCTTGGTCACCAGCCGAACGTACGCGATCGTCCCCCTTGGGCTTTCGCGGCACTGGCGACCTCATGGTCGTACCACGGGCCAGCAACACTCGGACTAAACATTTGCGTTCACGACGTGGGCCCGCCAGGGCCGCGGGTGGGCTGCTCAGTGTGCCTGCTGGTAGGCGGCGATGACCTGGCCCGAGATACGCCCGGTATCGCCGACCGGGTGCCCGTGCTGCCGAGCCCAGGCACGGATGTCGGCGGAGGACCCCGACGCTGGGGCGTTCGCGGGTGAGGTCGTGCTGCCGGTGGCCCGGGAACGACCGATCGCCTTGGCTGCTGCGCGCCTTCCAGATCCTTGGGGTGAGCGTTTCCGGGGCCGCGCCGACGCGGCCTCATCACGAGTCGACTGGGCGGGGCGATCGATGGTCACACTCACCTGATAAACGGCCTCGATGACCCGGATGACCTCCGACAACGGCTCACCGGAATCAATGCTGATCCTCACCAGTCCTCCTCCTACATCCACGTGTTCCAGCAAGCCCCTGTGCACCGGATCATGCCACGACTGAGCGCCGCCTGATCATCCCGGTGCGTCCCCCGGGGGACACACCCTTTCACCCCTTACAGGAGGCGAGACCCAGGGCCTGCTCGCGATGAAGGACCCTGGCCCGGCGATTGATGGTGGCAGATGTGCTGCCTCGCCAGCCTGGTGCACAGGGAGGGTATGCGAGTTGGCCACAGGCCGGCGAGACCAGGACGGAGGTGATCCGCCGGTGAAAGGCTTAGCTGTCATACGCCGCGACGGGAGGGACGACCCGCTTCACCGGCGAGGCTCGTACCCCGCCGTCGCCCATCGTGCTGCATCACGGGACCACCCGTAGCGAACTTGCAGAATACGTCTCAGGCCGTGAGACCTGCGGAACGAAGCACGGCTGACCTGGCCGGCGACGCGGCGCCGAAGCGCGCGAATCACCCCGTACCCCAGGCCCATCCCTGGGCTCGTCCCTCAGCCCAGCCACGCCCCGGGACGGTATCTGGTGTGGCGGAACGTCGGGTCGTTCCCGTCCACCAGCTTGAAATACTGCCCCCTTCAGCCCGTCGAGACCGGTGCCCCGGAGAGGGCGAGCCGTGGGGGGTGAACATCCTCCTGAGACATCCCCTCCCTCCCTTGACCGACCTCGGGACCGAGCGCAGGATGGATCTGTCTCAAGTCCCCGATGCTGCGCGTTCTGGACGGTGGGAGGCCACGAATGTCTGACCTGGTGCTGACGCCGGTGCGAGACCTGATCATCGAGCTCGCGTCTCTCGAAGACGCTACCCGCCGCTGCCGGGCCGTAGCAGCCCGCGACGGTATCGACTGGCGACTTGCTCAGGACCTGGCGCAGTTGTCCGCGCGGGAAGCACGGGTCATTGCCGCGCTGCGCGCCTCGCGCGGTTAATGGCGGCGTCCGACCCGTGTCCACTGGCCCGACGCCCTCGCGAGCGGCGCGCACCGAGATGGACAAGACGGTGCGTATCTCGTCGGAACTCACCGCCTTGTACGCCCGCCTCGAGCAGTACGTCACCCAATTACGGGGACTGGCCATGGCTGAGCAGCTCCTCCACGACGGCGACCCGAACTGACAGCCCTGGCCACTGATCGGCTACGCCAATGGAGGCGGCTCCTCGCCGGCCGCCGCCTGTCCCCACCACCGCCTCGACGCAGGTGTTGAGGACGCGCTGGCATGCCCGCACCCGGCCGTCAGCCGCCGTTGACAGCATCTATCCGCTTGCGCCAAGTCACCCAGGCAACCGAGTCCACCACTGCGCGTGCGCAGGCACCATGACGTCGTCGCCACCCTGAGGAGGGTCGCCACCGAATCGGTCAGAGTCGGCCGGGCGGGTAATCTCTACCGCCGCGACCCCTCGTGGCCTCGTCTCTTCTGGCCGGCGGCGCACGGCCGGACACCGGTGTGGTCTCGCGGCATGAGATACCCGGGCTGATGGTGACGATTTGACCGGAACACCGCGTCGCGCTCGGCAAGGATGGGCACTTGGTGGCTCGGGCATCCCGCTGGGTCCGGGGCCGGTTCTGCGCTTGCGTCGTAGGGCCATCGCACGTGCGGGGCCGGGCTCCGCCGGGCGGTGATGGCATGGGCTGCCGCCGTCTCGCCGGCCCGCACCCGGCCCGCCCAAGGCACGGGCACCGGGCCGGCGAGACCACGCCTCTTGCGCGATCGGCGCCCCCGGATTCCGGTCCTGCGAACGCCCAACGCACCGCGATCATCGTCTGCAGCAAGCGTGCCGGAGACATGCCCGCAGGCGGCCCGCCCGGGCCGCCGCGGCCGACCGTGTCCGGAGCTACTGAGCTGCGGAGTCGGCGGGCGCAGCGGGGTGCAGACGCGCGGTGCGCTCTGCCTCGCGTCGTCCCAGCTCCACCGTGGCGAACGAGGCGGCGACGCCCAGCGCGGTCGTACCGAGGGCGATCGCGGTGCCCTTCTTCTCGATGCCGAGGGCATGGTCGAGGGACAGGGCGCCTGGGCCGGCCTCGACGATCGTGGCCAGGGCGGCGATGAGCGTGAGGTTGAACTCGTAGCCGCCATCGGAGTTCCAGACACCGTTCGGGGCGTGCACCGTGCGGATCGCCGTGGTCATCACGCCGATCAGGCTCGCCGCGGCCAGGGGCGTAGCCAGTCCCGCCGCGAGCAGCGTGCCACCGGCGGCCTCGCTCACCCCGGCAGCCAGGGCATTGCGGCGCGGTGGGTGCATCCGCAGGCCATCCATCATCTGGTCGGTACCTTCCAACCCTGGACCACCGAACCAGCCCATGAGCTTCTGCGTGCCATGACCGATGAAAAGGCCACCAATGACCGTACGCGCTGCCAGACAAGCAAGATGCATGAGCTGTCTCCTTCTCGAGGTGACCCCGATCCATGAAGTTGACTATGCAACCACTCTATGCGGCACGGTCAAGCGCACTGGTGGTGAGCAATGCTCATTACCGCGTCGCGCTCACCGCGTGGCACGGCTGAGCCATGGACCGGCGCGCAGCCAGCTCCACCGGTGCAGCCCACCAAGCGAGTGCCCCAGACGAACTTGCGAGCACGACCACTAAAGTTGCCGCAAACGACGGCTGTGCTCAGAGGGGATGGGTCATGAGGCTGGCTGAGCCGCCGGGAGTGCGTAGCTGCCGTGATGGAGGCGAGTGGGAGTTGGCGCGAAACGGCACCGGGACCCACTACTTCTACACAGAGCTACACGAACTCCTGGACGACCTGCCAGAGACTGCACAGGCAAGCCTGCGTGAGGACATCCGCACGAAGATGCATCGCGCCGAGCGTGGCAGGCTCACCTTCGGTTCAGGCCGCGGGTACGACGTAGAGCAGATGGCATCCGCACGGATTGTCTTGGAGATCCGCATCGTCGACCACTATGGCTGGGCTACCGATGATCCCGACCGCACGCCACTCAAGCGGCACACCCGGGTCTACTTCACTGAACCTGAGCAGTTCGCTGACTGCTTGCTACTGCTGCAGATCGCCAGCAAGTGCCCAGGCCCCGAGGGGCTCGAAGAACAGAATCGGCATGCCCAACGGGCGGCCTGGCGTGCAGAGCAGCACTGCCAGCGCAGGTAACAATCCGGCCATAGGCCCCTCAGGCTCCAGAAACATGTGACACTATGACGCCAAGGTCATACGGCCAGGTGAGAAGCGAAGGAGGACCGTCATGGATCTCGACGAATTCTTGGGTATTGACCTGACCAATCCCAGCCACCGTCTGGCCCGCATCCTGGCCGACCAGGACGAGGAACTGATGGACCGACTGGTCGCGCTACGCAAGCACAGCGGCAAGTCCCAGCAGGATGTCGCGGATGCGATGGGGGTATCCCAGTCGGCTGTCGCGCGGATCGAGTCCGGCGAACGTGACCCGCACCTGTCGACGGTGCGACGGTACGCGCATGCCGTCGGTGCCGTCGTGACCCACACCGTCGAGCAGTATGACCACGCCACCTGGCGGGCAGGGGAGATCAGCGGGCACCTGTCGCGCGTGCCTCAATCGGTGATGGACCAGCAGCCCTCGTATGTGCAGAGGGTCCTAGCGTCGCGATGACCTCTGACGCAGGGGCCGCACCGCCGCCAACCGGGCGCGGTGGAGCTGGGCACAGCACAAGGGCTTGGGCAAAGGAATGGCCCGCAGCGCAGCTTGGCAGCCTGACCACGGTACGGCTGCTCATTCTCCCCGCACCTCCCGAACGCCCTCCCGAAGACTCGCAAGTCTGGCAGTTGACCGCTGACCGTGGGCCCGGCGACGCGGTACAGGTCACCGGAGAGATGATCCGTACTCACGGTGGCGGATTCCTGAACGTGGCGGCCACAACCATGGTCCGGTTCGCGCCCGGCCAAGCTCCGCCCATGGCGACCGACGACGCGCTTGACACTGTCCTGGACTGTTACGGCCCATGGGCTTCACACGCGCTGTGGGACTACTGCCGGGTCGTGCTGCTACAGGCTGCAGCAGGCTTTCCACTGCGGCCGCCACTGGAGATTCCAGTCACGACTCCCGAGCCGGTGTGCGTTACCCGAGCGATGCAGCGAAACAACAACGAAAAGCCCCCGGGCAAGCCGGCGCCGCCACCACCAGGCGACGAGGATGAGTAGCCTCATCCGCGTGGTGCGTCCTGGAAGCTGTGTCAGGCCAGCGGGTGTAAGTCCCGTCCCGGTAGGTAACCGGAGCGCCGGGTAGCAGGCCCCGGTCCGTTGGAGAGATCTGGCGGGCTGAGTGGGATGTCGAAAGCCTCTTTGGAGGGAGCAGGTGCGCGGGCCGTAGCGTGAAGCGAACGTTGCAGCCTCGTCAGAGTCACAACGGGAGAGCCGAACCGCTCATGTCACGGCAAAGTCCTGTTCTGCGGGCCCTGTTCCGGGGTCTAGAGCCTGCGGGGCCCCTCGGGTAAGGGATGGCGGCACGTACACAGGGTCTGGCACGGAGCAGGAGAGACCCGTCTGCGCGCGCCCGATAACCGAGGATTCTGACAAGCTCTCCGCCAGTAGCGACCGCATCGGCACGCGCCGCTGTTGTTGTCTACCAGCGCGGCCTACGCCGCGTGCAGATTGCCGGGCCGGGCGACGTGTTGCAGGGTGCGCAGAGCGAACTGACCGACCCGACCTGGTTCGTCCGATGCCGTGGTCATCGATCGCGTCAGGGTGGAAGGTCGAGAGCATTACGTTTTCGGTCGAGGCGGTTCAGTTCGCGAACATAGCGCACGATGCACTCTTGGATCTCCTGCTTCGCAGGCATATCGGCGGATTGCTGCTCAACAAGGGGCCCTACGAGAGGAGCCTGCTCCTCTCGTAGGGCCCCTGACCACGACGAAACTGGGCCATCGCCCGGCTGAGCTGGAAGTAAACCGGGGCCAGTCGTATGACCGGCCCTGGCTGTACAGCTAGTTCAGCACCGCGGGCGCGATCTTGCCCGCGATGATCGCGATATCGTCCTCAACGGTGGTGAAGCCTGCGAGGTCAGGAAGGATGCCGCTGTATTCCTTTACGTCGTCGAAAGTGACCCCGTGAAGGACGGGAATGAGAGTTGGCTTGTGCAAGAGCGCACCCAGCTCGCGCTGAGTCCAGAACCGTCCAGCTAGGTAGGCCGGCGTCAGCACGGCGATTCCCGCCCGAGCCTTTCGGAGCCCTGCGTCCATCTGGAGAGACTGACTCTTACCTGGCTGGACCGACACGGCGTCGAACCAAACCTGTACACCTACCTTCTCAAGTGCTGCCCGCAACTCGGTTGCGACATCCTCGCCATCGATGCGTGCGTAACTCAGAAACACGTCGTAGTCGCGGCCGTCGTCGAACTCGATGGCTTGGTGAACCCGCTCAGCCAGCGCACGCTCGTCGGGCCGGTACTGGATGTCAGCCTCGGAGCGAAGTCGCCGGTTGACCCGGTCGACCTCGCGCCGGTTGTGCGCCTCGACCTTCCGGTTGTAGTCATCGACTGCACGCTTGTTGGCCCGATTGACCCGGTCGACCTCGCGCCGGTTGTGCGCCTCGACCTTCCGGTTGTAGTCATCGACTGCACGCTTGTTGGCCCGATTGACCTGGTCGATCTGCCGCTTGAAGGCTCGCTCAGCTTGCCGCTGGGCCTCTCGCACTTGTCGGTTCCACTGACTAGCGGTCATCGCCATGAGCGACCTCCTTGACCCGGCGTGTACTCAGCCAAGACTGCTGGACGCCATCGACGAGCGGGCCCGCGGGCGGTCACTTCTTCTTCCCCGTGCCGTACGGCGACTGGTTCGTCGGCTTCAGGCTGATACCGACGTCCGAGGCATGCGACTGCACGGCCTCGGGCGTGCGGCCCATTTTCAGGCCGATCACCCTAGTGGGGGTGTTGTGCTGTGCCAGGTTCGCCAACTTGGTGTTGTCCGCGGCTGTCCAAGCCTTGCCATGATTACTGGGCTGCTTACCCATGATTCGACTTTCCGCGCTAACAGACGCTGTAGCCAACCACACTTGCTGTGAATTTGGCCGGCCCAGGCGGGGTCGCCAGTCCACAGTGCGATACGGTGCCAAGACAAGCCGCCAAACTTGTATCCGGCCCCGACCGTTGGCAAGCCCCGACGATCGGGGCCTCGCTGTCGACGCATGCTCCACGTCGTTGATACGTGCCTCTCGGGAACCACATCAACGTAACTCTTAGAGCGTTGCCTAGTTTACCCGCAAGTACCGACAGGCTGTCGTCGCTTCACGCTGTTGTGGATCGCATCAAGGGAAGACCCTCGTCGTGGACTGTGCGACCGCGTTGGTCGCCGATAGTGGCGATTACGACAGACAGGTAGTAGCAGGTCCGCCATCTGCTCTGAGCGATCGTTGCCGTGTGTCCGGTTTCTGTCAGGTTGCATCCAACCTGAGGTATTTCACCGAACGTCAGGCTCCGCGCTCGATCGTCGCATCCAACGTGCCAGATCCCCGAGAGCCCGGCACGCCTGCGACGACGCCGTGTCGACTGTCTCACGTTGGATGAAAAACTGACACCGTGGTCAGATCGGCCGGGCAGAGCTTGTCGAGCCGGAAGTCGCCGTGCAGTTGCTGTTCGTCGGGGATGCCCCTGAGTGCGACCGGCCCATCTGCATCTTCCAGCGGCACACCTGCCGCTCCAGGAAGTCCGTCTGGGTAGCTGAAGTCCGCCGGCCCGACACACGATCCGATCGACGGTATGCGGGTCGACCAGGTTGTCAGCGATGTTGCGCACCGGTTGCGGACCGAGCTGTTGCGGTGCGGTAGGTGCCGTCAACCTTCTCCATGACATTGAACGGCACTCGCGATCCTCGCCGTACGCGCTGGCCAGCCACGTGCTCTGCGGCGCTGGTGGTTGTAGGTGGTGTCAATTTCAGTCGACTCAGGCGTGATCGGAGATTGAATCTGAGTAAAGTCTCGCCGATGAGGGATGTGACGCCACGGATATCGCGATCCCCGAACTCTGTCTGGCAGTTGGGGGGAATGCGTGCGCTGGCGGCGATGACGTTCTTCGGGTGCTGTAGCTACGCGATGCTACTGCCGGTGGCGCCGCTGTGGGCCGTGCACGGCGGCGCGAGTGAGGCGGGCGCAGGACTGGTGAATGGTGTGCTGCTGCTGTTCACGGTGATCACTCAGCTGATGGTGCCGTCCGCCCTGCAGCGTTTCGGGTGGCGCCCGGTGCTTACGGTTGGAATGCTGCTGCTGGGGCTGCCGTCGCTCGCGTACCTGCTCAATGATGCGCTGGGTCCGGTGCTGGTCGTGTCCGCACTGCGTGGGGTTGGGTTCGGGATTGTGACCGTGACCGGAAGCGCTGCCGTGGCTCAGATTGTCCCGGAGGAGCGGCGGGGCGAGGGGATCGGGGCCTACGGCCTGGCGATTGCACTGCCAGGCATAGTGCTGCTGCCGCTGGGGCCGTGGATCGCCGAGCGTTCAGGATTCTGGGTTGCCTTCCTCATTAGCGCGCTGCCGGTGCTCGGTGTGCCTCCGGCACTCCGGTTGGCACGGGTCATCCACGGCAAGGCTGCCGACGCACTGCACCAGATGAACGAGGGGCTCGGGGCCGAGGTGCTGGAGGCGACGGGCACCGCCTATGTTCGGCTGGCGCGGCCGATGGTGCTGTTGCTCGCGGTCACACTGTGCGGGGGTGCGGTGAACACTTTTACGCCGCAGATGGTCACCGGCGCGGTCCTGACGACCTTTGGATTGTTCGTCATGGGGGTAGTGACGGCGGTGACCAGATGGCGGGTGGGGGCGATCGCGGACCGGTACGGAGTTGAGCCCTTTCTCTGGCCGCTGGTCGTGCTGACCGGCCTCGGAATGACGTTAGCCGCGTGGGCAGTACACGGCTCCCACACTGTCGCGTGGGAGTTCCTGCTGGCTATGGTGGTCGTCGGACTTGGCTACGGAACATTGCAGAACCTCACCCTGGTGATGGCGTTCAAGGTCGTGTCCTCGGGCCGGCGGAACCTCGCCAGTGCGCTGTGGAACGTCGGCTTCGATGCGGGCACCGGGTTCGGGTCCGTGATCGTCGGTGCGGTCGCCGGACGGTGGTCCTTCGCCATAGCGCTGTGTGTTGCTGCCGTCTTGTCGGTGGCAACGGTGCCGGTCGCGCTGGCAGGCGGCAGGGGTAATGCGCGTTCAGGCGGCAGGGGTAATGCGCGTTCAACTGTGGGCCAGGCTGAGCATGACACATCGATGAAGAGGCGCTGGCGCTGAGTCAGTTGAGACACGCCCGGGCGCGTACAGGCCACGCCTGACCATCCGTGTGTTGGACGGGCAGGTACTTCGGAGCGACGCCTCATCCGAGACGACATCCGCACACCCCGGTACATACGCGCGATCCCGCCGCGCGGCCACCCGACGAGCAGGGTTGTCCTCCACATCATGCTGCGCAACGGAACATCTGGACCGTATGATGCGGAGGACGGAATGTCAGGATCTCGCCTAGGTTAGTGGACAACACGCCGTGACGATCACAGTTAAAGACCTGCTCGAACATCCGGCATTAGTGCCTGCGGCTCCCGTAGTAGTTGCAGGTGCCGAAAGCCTCGACCGCCAGGTGCGATGGATCCACTCGAGCGAGGTCCTCACGATCGCACCTCTTCTACGTGGTGGAGAGGTGCTCCTCTCCGGCGGCGAATTGCTGGGAACGGTCTCTCCGGCCGAGCAGCGCATATACGTTCGCCGCCTCGCCGAGCGTCGTGTGACAGCTCTGGCTCTTGAGACGGGCCCATCCCTTCCCGTGATCCCCGACGCCTTGCTAGCCGAGGCGAACGAACTCTCCTTCCCAGTGCTGCATCTGCGGCAGGTCGTCCCCTTCGTGAGCGTTACGGAAGCGGTCAATGCTGAGCTCGTGAACGAATCCGTGTCCAGGCTCCGGATGAACGGAAAGATCGCCCATGTACTGTCCGATCTGCTGGGCAGCGGCGCCGAGGTCGGCGAGATGCTGTACGCGCTCACTGCGCGCCTCGCCATGACGGTCGCACTCGTCGACAGTTCCGGTCACGAGATCGGCCGCGTTAACGCAGCCCGCGAGATGGAGCCAGCAACCATCGAGCCACACCCCGTGACACTGAGTGTGACGATTCGGGGCGTGCACCGGGCATCGCTTGTCTTCTACCCCGTGACGGACGCCGGAGTCGAATTAGTGTCGGCGATAGGCGATCGGGCGGTGGAAGCGATCGGCCTTGCGCTCCTTCGCACTGGCCCACAATCTCCTCGCGACCTTGCCGGCAGTGAACTCGCGAGCCTGGCCGCCAGGACAGATCTGCCACCCACCCGACTGGCCGAACTTGGACGGGTGGTTGGATTCTGTGTCGACGACCCAGTTATTGGCATCATGACCCGTGGCACGTTCAACTGGGGTCCGCCAGGCCTCGAAGGTGCGCTTGCCCCGCTTCGAAGGTTTGCCCTGTCCAGCAGCGCATTCGAAGCCCACCTCGTTGTATCCATCCCAGACAGGTCGCACGCCGCGCGCCAACGCAATGAACTCATCGACCGGATTCGCGTCTGGGCAGCACAAGCCGATGAACTTCTTGTGAGCGTTGGCCCCGTCGTCCCGACCCTTCTCACTGTCGGCGCAACGATGCGGGCGGCCGCCGCGTGCCTCGCTCGCCGCACAACTCTCGGCGATGTGACAGTCCTCGACGCGGCTGTCACGCAGGTGACCGACTGGCTTAGCTGCGATCATCTCCGGGATGACGCCCAGCAACTCGTTACCGGCCAGCTCGCCATGCTGTTCGCGGCCGGTCCGAACGAGGGCAGCATCCTCCTTGACACCCTGGAGGCCTACCTCGATTCGGGTTGCAGCAAGACTCGGACCGCAGCCTTCTTACACCTCACGAGGCAATCGCTGTACTCCCGTCTGGACCGGATCTTCGCCATCCTCGGATCCGATCCGACGGGGATGGATCGAGCTCTTGGGCTCCATCTGGCGCTTAAGCTACGGCACAATCTTCAGCTGTCATAGCGCAAGGGCAACCACGTCGACCTCCAGTACAGGTCCCGCCCGATCCGTCTCCCCGAAGCGGCCGATCCACAGGGAGGCGGACACTTTGTCGCGGAACAAAGCCCACTTTCGTGACATTATGACTGGTGACCATGTGGGGGCGTGGGCGTAGCGTTAACCGCAATCAATAGCCATAACCTAATGGCGGCGACATCCAAGAAAATGCTGAACCACATGCATCTCAGAGGATTTCTATGGTCCCCGATATGCGCCCACGAAAGGTCTTCGCATGGCAGCATCCTTCGACTCTGCGCAGCATTCGGACAAAGGTTTCGCATTGGAACGACTTGCCAGAGACGCAGTGCAGATCGAACTCTCCGATATTCCTGCAACCGCGGTCGAACATGCCAAACTCGTCATCGCGGACACTCTAGCGGTGATTCTTGCGGGAGCACGCAGTGACGAATTCGTACGACTCACTACGGATTCCGGGGATGGCCTCCCGCTGCCTCCCGGCCGCTCTCAGCTCGCAACACCGGGCCTTCGCCAGACTGACCCGGCTACCGCTGCCCTCGTGAACGCCAGCGCCGGGACGGTCGTCGAGATGGACGAATTCTTGTCGGGCGGAGGCGCCGGGGGACATGCCGCGATTCACGTGCTCCCTGCGGCGCTGGCGGTTGCGCAGGAGCTAGGTCGGTCGGGTAGCGACCTGCTTGCCGCGGTGATTTCCGGCTACGAAGTAGCGGGGCGCCTATTTCGCTCCTATGTCTTCGACCCGCTGGTACAACCCCACGGTCACCTGGGAGCCGTCGGCGCGGCTGTTGCGGTTGCGAGGCTCCTGGGAAAGGATCCGGCGGAGCCTGCATTGGTCGCATCCGCTATGCCACTGCTCACTTTATGGGAGCCGAGCTTTGAGGGCGCTACCGTGCATCACACGTACGCGGGTATGGGCTCAGCGGTCGGCATCCTGGCAAACAAGCTCGCAGCATGCGGATTTACCGGGTCCCGACGCGCTCTCGATATCGCGTTCGGTCAAGTCGCCGGTCAACGTGCGATAGGCGCCAAACTCGATGCCGAAGTCGACCCGGAACACTTGTTGGTCATCGACGACTTCGTGAAGCTCTGGCCCTGCTGCGGCAGGGCATACCCGGCGATTGCTGCGTTGCAGTCCATGCCCGAGATAGATCTCTCTTCGATTGATTCGATCGATGTGCAGATAGATCCTTTGGGAATGAAACTTGCCCGTCAACCGGAGAACAATGCACTGTCCACCAAATTTTCCATTGAGTACGCGGTAGCCACCTATCTCACCCACGCTGGCTTTGACGACCCGAACGCCTTTGTGCCCAACAGTGAAACATTCGAGCTCAGTCGGCGGATCACGGTTCGTGGCAGTGATGAGTTCGAAGCCAACAGTGCCATCGGTAACCGCGGTGCACGTGTGACCATCACGGACAGGAATGGGGCCCATACCAGCGTGTCGAGTGGGTCACAGGGCCTGGCATCCGATCCTCTTCCCCGCGAAGCACTCCGACAGAAGTTCATCAGCCTCGTGGCGCCGGATCACTCGCAAACCGCCGAGACGCTCTATGAGCGTCTCCTCAAGTTGGACTCGTTGCAAAGTGTTCACACCCTACTGACAGCAGGTGACTAAATGTCTCACTCTAGACAGCCGGCAGGCTTGCCGACCGCTTACGGGGGAGGAACCTCGGCCGCCAAAAAGCGAAGTGTGCTCCGAGACATCCTCGCGATCGGAGGAGCCCAGGTGGCTCCAACCACGTATGACGCGCTGACGGCGGCGATCGTTGAGGAACAGGGCTTCTCGTTACTGCATTTCAGCGGATACTATGCCTCGGCTGCGACTGCCGCTGTGCCTGACATCGGCCTGCTGTCCTTGGCCGAGATGGTCGCGGCATGTCGGCGGGTATGCATGCGTTCGAACGTTCCTGTCATTGCCGATGGCGATGACGGCTACGGCGGGCCTCTTCAGGCATTCAGGACGGTCCGGGAGTACGAGTCGGTCGGTGCTTCGGGCATACACCTTGAGGATCAGACGTCTCCCAAGCGATGTGGCTTGATGGCCGGAAAGACGGTTATCCCAACGGAGGCCATGTGCGAGAAGATCGCGGCCGCGGCAGAGGCTCGCTCAGATCCGAACTTCCTGATCATCGGCCGAACCGATGCCCGCCAGCCCGAGGGCCTGGACGCCGCGATCCAGAGAGCGAACGCATATCGCGAGGCGGGTGCCGACGTTTCGTTAGTCGAGGAGCCACAGTCGGTTGATGAGATCAAGACCATTCTCAACGAGGTGCCTGGACCGCATATCGGAGGCTGGTCCGCGTTTGGCCTGACGGCCAGCCTCTCCCGGACCGATCTTGAACAGCTCGGCTATGCGATAGTTTTCTTTGTTGATGGTCCACTTGCCGTACACCGGACGTATTCCGATATTCACAGAATACTGGCGGAGAGCGGATCAACCAGACCGTTGCGCGAATCGATGTCCTCTTATGAGGTCATGAACGACAGCATGCAACTATCGGCCTGGCGAGATATTGAGACATCCGTCCAACGGAAGAGTTCACGAGTATAACTGGGTCGGCTTGACTAGTTCGCTGACCCTGAAAGAAAGAGTGTTCAAGGAATGCCATCTGCAACTACCAATCGCGGGCCGACGCGAAATACATCTGTACGCGTTGCGAGACCATCCCAACGCTCGGCCAAGAAGGTTGATATGAGCACGGATCAACGCGAGCCAGACACCTCGACGAGGATCCAGCCAGTATCTCTTGGAATCCAGGACCTGTCCTACTCGTTCGACGGAAAAACTCGTGTCCTAGAAAATATCAGTCTGGAGATCCCTCCAGGAAGCTTCTGCACCCTACTCGGAGCGAGCGGTTCGGGTAAGACAACCTTGCTGCGTCTCATCGCCGGATTGATACCCGCGGAAAGCGGAAGAATCGTTATTGGCGATCGCGATGTCACTGAACTCCCCACCCAAAAGCGTGACATCGGGTTCGTGTTCCAGAACTACGCGTTATTCCCTCATTACACCGTCGCCCGCAATCTCGAGTTCCCCCTGAGGCTGCGGAAGGTGGATAAGAGACGACGCAAGACTCTCATCGATGAAACACTCGAAATCGTCTCACTCAGTCAGTTCAAGGATCGCCACCCCGCCCAGCTCAGCGGAGGCCAGCAGCAGCGAGTCGCCGTCGCCCGAGCACTCATATACCAGCCGTCGGTCATGCTGCTGGACGAGCCGCTCGGCGCCCTGGACAAACGTCTTCGCCAGCAGCTGGGGAGGAACTTGCGCGAGATCCAGCAGAGAACCGGTATTACCGCGGTCTATGTGACCCACGACCAAGAAGAAGCCTTCGCCCTCTCCGACCAGATTGTCCTTATGGAGCACGGCCGCATCCAACAGGCGGGCGACCCGGAGATGCTTTACCGCCGGCCGCGGAACCAGTTCGTAGCATCCTTCCTGGGCGAGTCGAACCTGTGGAGCGGTGACGTGGTCGAGGTCTCCGGCACGCACGCGCACCTTGACATCGGCGGTGACGTGATCAAGTGCGGCTTCGAGTCATCGGTCAGTCGTGGCGAGAACCGGACGTGCAGTCTACGACCCGAGGATGTGCATCTAACCAGCACAGGTGGCATTCGTGACACTGACGGCCCGGCGATTCGCGCCGCGGTTCGTTCGGTGACCTTCCTGGGGAGCCGCATGTCCGTGCAACTCGACGCCGTCGACGCAGACCTGCAGATCCTTGCCGAGGTTCCCGCCATGCCCGAGCGTCCCCACCCCGGAGACATCTTTGACGTCAGCTGGAACGCCGGCGACGCCTTCATTACCGAGTAGCTCCTTGCAATCGCCAGCCATAAACCCCTCGTTCCGCATCGAAGTTGGAGACCTCATGCACAAGATCACAGGTCGCCGTCGGACCGCAATCGCGGTGGCCGCGGCCACGACCCTGTCCCTCACAGCTGCCGGCTGTGCCAGCTCGAGCGGATCTGTCTCCTCGAGCGGATCAGCCTCCTCGAGCGCAGGCGGCGGAAGCTCGAACTCGGCCGACCCGGTGACATCACCTTCGTTCAAGCCTGCCACCTTCAACGGGTTGGGGAACGGAACACTGACCCTCTACGACATCTCGGGTGGTGTCGTCACCACCAGTTGGCTATCAACATGGGGGGCTGCCTTCACGGCCCGCACTGGCATCAAGGTCCGATCAGACTTTCACGGCGACAGTTCAGCCCTGTTCGCCGGGATCCAGGCCCACAGCGCGCCATGGGACGTTGCCATGTTCGACGGGGGACCCGCGGCTCAGGCCGTCAAGAACGGTGATCTACTGCCGCTCGACACGAAGGTCATACCAACCAACCTGCTCAATAGCGGATCCACCAGCAAGTACGTCTTCAGCCCCATCATCAATGCGGTACTCCTCACATGGAACCTGGACAAATTCCCAGCTGGCGGACCGCAGCCCGACACCATCGCCAAGTTCTTCGACACCAAAAAATTCCCTGGGAAGCGGTGCCTATTTAAGTCCCCTCAAGGCGGTGGCGTCCTCGAAGCTGGATCGGCAGCCGCAGGTATCCCGGCCAACAAGACCTACCCGCTCAACACCACCGCCGCCTTCCGAGAACTCGACCGCATCAAAAACGACACGGTCTGGTTCACCAGCGCCGACCAGGCACAGCGATCACTGGCGAATGGAAACTGCGCAATGGGGATCCTGTGGGCCAACCGCATCTACTCCGACATCCACGCAAACGGTGCCCACCTCGGCTACAGCTGGAACTTCGCCGTCGGCGACCGCGTCAACTACGCAGTTCCCAAGACCTCTCCCAACCCCAAGGCTGCTCAAGCCTTCCTGGCAATGATGATCTATGACCGCGCCGGCGAGACCCAGTTCGCGAAGCAGGTGGGCATTGCCCCGGACTACAAGAAGCCACTCGACCTCCCCTCCGACCTCAAAGCCCTGATCGCATCCAAATCAAACCTCAAGAACGCGATCATGACCGATGATGCATGGTACGGAAAGAATCTCACGAGCTTGACGAACAAGTTTGATGCCTGGCTCGTGAAGTAGAGGGCGTCATTCATGAGCACCATCTTAAGTAGCGAGAAGCCAGATGCGCTGGATACCAATTCTCAAGAACGGCACGTGACACAAGCCGCCGGTAGAGTCACCCGAGCCGTTCCGGTCGTGATCTTCGTGGCTGTCTTTGGGATGTTCTTCGTGTGGCCACTTCTGGACGTTCTGCTGCGGAGCCTCAGCGACTCCGGCGTGGCGCACTACTTCTGGCCCCACGTTTCGTTTGCAAACTACACCGCCATCGCGAGTACGTCATTCCTTCGTACGCTCCTCTGGCAGACGGTCTACATCAGTATCCTCTCGGCTGTCGTCGCACTTGCCCTCGCGACGCCGGTCGCCTATCTCATGTCACGTGTGTCCAGTCGAGTAGCGATGACTCTTATGGCGTTCATAGTCGTGGAGTTTTTCTCGTCCATTGTGGTCCGTTTGTTCGGGCTGAGTGAGTTGCTGGGCCGAGACGGGCCCGTGAATCAACTTCTCGGCAGCGTCGGACTGGGCGGCCCGTACTCGTTGCTCTTCAACACCTTCGCGACGGTCGTCGGAAATGTCGAATATCTCGTGCCGATCGCGATCCTCACGCTCTACAGCGCGATGAACAGGGTCGACCAGAACATGCTGGTCGCAGCAAGGACACTCGGCGCGAGAGGCGGGACGGCATTCATCCGGATCTACCTTCCCCAGATCCGGTCAAGCCTGCTGGCAACTGCCGCACTGTGCTTTATTCTGTCCGCCGGCTTCTTCCTCACCCCATCAATGCTCGGCGGCACGAGCGACACCACCATACCGTTGTACGTCGTGCAACAAGTGCAGAACTACACCTGGGGGACCGCCTCGGCCGTCGGGATAGTCCTGCTGATCCTGTCGATCGCTGGCTACTACGTGGCCATGAGGTTAGGGCGTGGCTCGCTCTTTGCGGCGGGCCACGCTGGCGGCAAAGGTGTCTCCAGCGAGGTTCGACTGGGTCTGTCGGTGACTTCCGTGCTGCTTTGGGCGATAAGTCTGCTTCTCATCCTCGCTCTCTTGGCACCCCTGGCGATCGTCGTGGCATCGAGCTTCAATGGATCGCCGTTCCTGGAATTTCCCCCTCACGATCTGACGACCAAGTGGTACTCGGCGGCGCTCACCGATCCCACCTGGGTGGCAGCCATCTGGAAGAGCGTGCGAGTAGCTCTGGCGGTCGGGATCATCGGGACTGGGCTGGGCCTGCTGTTGGCCCGGGTCAAGAGCAAGATCGACAGACCGTGGTTGGCGGATCTGGTGGGCGTCATCGCGTTTACCCCGTTGGTCGTCCCACTCGTCCTGCTGGCCATCGGAATCTTCGGGGTCGAGGCACGAATCGGTCTCTTAGGCACTCAGATCGGGCTTATCCTGCCCCAATCCGTCCTCACCGTTCCCTACGCCTACTCGATCCTCGAGGGCGCAATGGCACGGGGAACCGACGAGATCGAGCTTGCAGCTTGGACGCTGGGAGCGTCCCGCACTCGCACATTCTGGAGCGTGATCATCCCGCGGCTCATCCCCAGCCTGTTTGCTTCGTTCGCGCTCTGTTTCGTGATGTCCTGGGACGAGATCATGGTCGCGCTCTTCCAGACTGGATTCAACAAAACTCTTCCGGTCCTCATCTACTCGACTGTGAAGAGCGGGCCAAACCCAGAATTGTCCGCTATCGCGACGGTCGCGATGGGAGTCATCTTCATGGGGCTCATCCTGGCCGGGATCTACCGTCTCCTGGTACCGCGACTGTCACGATCGCGGACTCCTGCCTGAGTGCAGGACCGAAATTTACGCTGCAATGAACCCACCTGAGGAGCGAGATCCCAGAATGCGAAAGCCAAATCGCGTCGCGCGAAAGCTGTCCGCCGGTGAGGTGCCAATCGGGATCGAGGTGATGTTCGACGAGGACCGGATGCTGGAGATCATCGGGTGGTCCGGCTTCGACTACGTCATGCTTGACATGGAGCACGCACCGTTTCACTACGACGACATGGAACGGCAGGTCCGCACCGCACAGGGTGTCGGAATGAGCACCTTCGTACGGGTCGCCATCAATGCTCCGACCGATATCAGGCGCGCGCTGGAAACGGGCACCGATGGGCTTGTCGTTCCTCGTGTCCGAGGCGCGGATGACGTCCGTGCTGCGCTGGACGCGATGTACTACGCGCCAGACGGTACACGAGGTATGTGTCCCGTGACTCGTGCAGGCCGCTATCGTGACGACGACTGGGCAGACTATGTGACCTGGCTTCGTCGCGAAGTCCTGCTGATGCCGCTGATCGAGAGCGCCGAGGCCATCGAGGACTTGGAGCAGATCTGTGAGCTGCCCGATATCCATGTCATCGGATTTGGCGCAGGAGATTTCGGGCAGAGTATCGGTGCCGGTGCGGATGGCATGTCGTCGGACGCTGTCCTTAAAGCATTTCACGAACTGCTCCGAGTGGCCGCCCGCCATGGTGTGACCGTCCATGCAATGCCCCACATAGCAGGATCACCTGGCGAAGATGTGAATAAGATTTTAGCCGACGGTGTCGGAATGGTCACTTACGACGCGGACGCCTTAATGTTTTCGCGGATATGTCGCGAAATTATACGCGAGACTCGTGGGCTGAAGGCAGTTCTGGATTCCCGCACCTGAAACTCTTCATCTTCCAGCTGCCCGATTGAGCTGCTGGTGAAAAATCTAAGTCGAAATGGATGGAAAGTAGTATGCGTCGCTTATCATGTCTCGCAATGGTCCCTGCGGTCGCCGTTGCAGTAAGCCTCTCCGCGTGTGCAAGCAATCCTGCCCCTACCGCTGGCCAAAGCGCCTCCGGTGCTAATCCCAACCCAGTCACCGCTCGATCGTTTCAGACCTCAACGTTCAACGGCCTGAAGGGAAAGGTAGTGTGGTACGACACGGCCGGCGGGCAAACCAGCCGGTCACTGATGAACGGCTACTTTGCAGACTACACTAAGCGAACGGGGGTGCCGATCGCTGATGACTTCCACTCCGACACGTCCAACTTCTGGGCAGGAATGCAGGCTGGCCACGCTCCCTGGAGCATCATCAACTTTGCCGGGGGAGCCGACGCCGTCAAGAGTCAGAGACTCGGTCAGCTCGCGCCCCTTGACACAAACGTCATTCCGGTCGACAAACTGAACCCAGGAGCCCACTCGAAATACTTCCTCAAATCGTTCGCATGGGCAACGATCTTAGTCTGGAATAAAAAGAAGTGGCCCAGTTCCGGGCCGCAACCAAAGACCGTCTCAGATTTCTTCAATACCGCCAAGTTCCCGGGCAAACGGTGCCTCTACAAATCCCCAAACGCGGGCGGCGTGCTTGAGGCCGCTGAGGTCGCAGCAGGAGTACCCTCGGGCAAGATATATCCGATTCAAACGAATAAGGCGTTCAAGGAGCTCGACAAGATCAAGAGCTCAACTGTGTGGTACAGCAGCGGAGACGATGCAGTGCGCTACCTGTCCAACGGTAATTGCGACCTCGGCATCACCTGGAACGGGCGGGTCTACCAGGCAATCACCAAGAACCATGCCCCGCTATCTGTCAGCTGGTCCTTTGCCGTCTATGACCCGGAATACTGGGCTATCCCGAAAAATGCCCCCAACCCGAGGGCTGCCCAGGCCGCCCTCGCCATGCTTGTCTACGACCGGGACGCGGCCAAGAAATTCGCCACAAGCTCGGGATACGCCATGGACCTCAAAAAGCCACTAGCACTCCCGTCTACGGTCTCGTCGCTACTTGCCGTTTCACCAAATACCAAGAATGCGATAGTCGAGGACGACCAGTGGTACGGCACACACACGGATCAGCTGACCAAAGAATTCGACTCCTGGCTGGTCGGGGGATAGCCAGACCTTGCTCCTGGATGCTGGCTCGCACTCGCGTCCAGGCACCGCCGGGGGTATACGGGCTAGACCTAGCCGCTGCATGTTGTGGCCGGCCCAACCCTGATGGTGGCTGGTGCAGGGCTACGGGCCCGAACGCCATGCCATCAAGGTTGCGGCATGGGTAGCACGTTCTCCAGGTCAGGTGACGACAAGACCGGAGGGGATCACGTCGAGCAGGCGTGCATATCGGATATTCCCGGGCTCGGTGCTCGGGGAGCCACGTTGAACAACTCATAATCAAAGGAGCAGTCATGACCGACGCCACCACCGCACCCGTCTCCGATGTCGCCCAGCTCGAGCGGCTCAAGGTGCTGCACAATGGCAGCAAGGACAAGCTGACGTTCTCCGACGCCGAGATGGAGCGCCGCCTCACGGGCCTGCGCGCGATCATGGCCGAGAAGGACCTGGACGCCGTGATCCTGACGTCGTGGCACAACATCAAGTACTACTCGGACTTCCTGTTCACCTACTTCGGCCGGTCCTACGCGATGGTCGTCACGCCGAACGACACGGTGACGATCACCGCCAACATCGACGCGGGTATGCCGTGGCGCAGCAGCTATGGGGAGAACATCGTCTACACCGACTGGCGCCGGGACAACTACTACTACGCGATCCAGGAGGGCCTGCGGCAGCGTGGCGTGACCGCGAAGCGGATCGGTGTCGAGGACGACAACCTGCCGCTCACGACTCGTGAGCGGCTGCAGGCCACCTTCCCGGACGCGACCCTGGTCGACGTGGCGCAGGCCGCGATGCGACAGCGGATGATCAAGTCCGCCGAGGAGATCACTGTGATCCGGCACAGCGCGCGGATCGCCGACATCGGTGGCGAGGCGGTCAGGGCCGCTGTGAAGGACGGGATCTCGGAGTACGAGGTGGCGCTGATCGGCACCGAGGCGATGGTGCACGAGATCGCGAAGACCTTCCCGGAGAAGGAGGTGCGCGACACCTGGGTGTGGTTCCAGTCCGGCATCAACACCGACGGCGCGCACAACTGGGCGACCACGCGGAAGGTGCAGAAGGGCGACATCCTGTCGCTCAACTGCTTCCCGATGCCGTCCGGCTACTACACGGCGCTGGAGCGCACACTGTTCTACGGGCAGCCGGACGCCCGGTCGCTGGAGCTGTGGAACATCAATGTCGAGGTGCACCGCCGCGGGCTCGAGCTGATCAAGCCGGGTGCGGTCTGCAAGGACATCGCGGCCGAGCTCAACGAGATCTACGTCGAGCACGGGCTGCTGGCGAACCGCACCTTCGGCTACGGCCACTCGTTCGGCGTGCTCAGCCACTACTACGGTCGCGAGGCCGGGCTGGAGCTGCGTGAGGACATCGACACGGTGCTCGAGCCGGGCATGGTCGTGTCGATGGAGCCGATGATCACGGTCCTGGACGGGCAGCCGGGAGCCGGTGGCTACCGCGAGCACGACATCTGTGTCGTCGGCGAGGACGGTGCCGAGGACATCACCAAGTTCCCCTTCGGCCCCGAGCACAACATCATTAGCTAACCCAGCTGCCCCCCAAACCCCGACAGCGTCGGAGCTGGCCAGTAGCCATTCGGACCCGGCACCGGTAGAGCCCAGTGCCGATCGCGCAGGACGAAGGAACAATGAGCGTTTACATGGAAGAGATCGACGCCTTCACCTACCGGGAAAGAGTCGCCAACGGGGCGCCGGTCCTCGTGCCGGCAGGGTCCATCGAGCAACACGGCCGGCACCTGCCACTCGGTGTGGATGTCGTGCTCTCCCGGGCGATGGCCGGCGAGGTTGCCCGCCAGCTCGGCGCACTGGTCGCCGCCCCGATCGTATACGGATACAAGTCACAACAGCGTTCCGGCGGCGGGAATCACTTGACCGGCACGACAAGCCTGGACGGCGCCACCGTGACCGCGATCGCGCGCTCACTGGTCCTGGAGCTAGCGAGGCACGGAGTACGACGAGTCGCGCTTGTGAACGGCCACTTCGAGAACTACCAGTTCCTCTATGAGGGCGTAGATCTGGCTATCCGAGATCTTTGCCGCACCGGAATCACCGACCTGAGGACCGTGCTGCTGTCGTACTGGGACTTCGTGGACGAGAACACGATCAAGCAGATCTACCCGAACGGATTCTCCGGGTGGGATCTCGAGCACGGAGGCGTACTGGAGACCTCCCTGATGCTGCATCTGTTCCCAGGCCGAGTAGGCCTGTCACGGCTGGCCGCGATGGAGCCGACCCTGCTGCCGAACTACGACGTCCTGCCCGCCCACCCGGAACTCACCCCTGAGTCCGGCTGTCTCTCCTCCGGCATCGAGGCCACAGCGGAGAACGGCAAACTCCTGCTGAATACCGCTTCGGCCGGCATGGCCCAGGCCCTTGCGAAGGAATTCGGGCTGTGCCCATAATCGATCCGCCATCTCGGGAAGACAACACAACGTTATCTCATGCGATTATCACACGGGATAATGCACGGAATCCCAGGTGATACACTGGGATTCCGTTGTGCCTAAACGACATTGGCGCTTTCATCGATCGTGACGCAGGCCGGCAAATGCTCCATCGAACGTGGCGCCTGGCCGGTGCGCCCCACCGGCCAGGCGGCTCATCACTCTGAAACCCCGCACGATTCAAGGATACTCCGCCACGGCGGGAGAGAGATGACCCACACCGGTGGCTGTCCCATCGAAGATGGCGCAGCGCTGGGCGCGCTCACACGTCGTTGACCTTGGAGCCAGATCCGATCGCGTCATGCTGCATAAAACGGTCGCGCCGCGCCACAGCTCCATACGCTGACCGATTGCCAGGCGGCGCATGCCCGCGAGGCGCCCAGTGGAGTCCCCGGTGCGCGCACCACCCACCCATCCGCTCCGTGGTGCGGGGACACTTGGTACATGCGGTTGCAGCGAGGAACACCTGTCGCAGGCGTTGACCCGCAGACGGCGCGCACCATTGCCCGGGCGTGCCATGGCGGGTGGTGCGGGGCCGAGGCGATCGCCGATCGACTCCGGTTGCCGGTCGAGACCGTCGAGCCGTGGCTGCGATGGCTGGAGGACGGCGGATGCCTGCAACGGCGCACGGCGGCATGGAGCGACGAAGCCGAGGAGTGGAACACCACGCTCGACGGCGGTGCGCTGACCATGGCGTCGTTCCTCAAGCCGATCTCGCGCGCCCGCGCCGAGAGGCTGCTCGCCGGCGTGCTCGAGCGTGCAGCGCAGTACAACGCGGACCACACCAAGCCGTACGTCATCACCGAGATCGCCGTGTTCGGCTCCTACCTGCGCCCCGACGTCACCGAGCTGGGCGACTTGGACCTTGCCCTACACCACGCGTCGCGGCGACCCGAGTTCAACGACCCCGACGTGCTGTTGGAGTACGCCCACGCGTCCGGGCGAACCTTCGCCACCTTCATCGACCGGCTGGCATGGCCGCAGGAAGAGCTCGTGCGCCTCCTACGCAACCGCAGCGGCTACATCAACGTCCACACCGAGGACGTATCCCGGTTCACGAAGCAAGCCACAGTGGTCTACGAGTTCACCCCGCAGCCCGTGCGGCCGACCGACCCCGATGCCCCATCCCCGCATGCCTGGCCAACAGGTCAGTAGCACCCCGGCAACGCGCGGCGCGCGGTGGGACATAGTCCACCTGCTCACCGACCACGTCGGCCGCTTTCCGGTGCGCGTAGTAGGACTCGGCCAGCTCGGCCTCGCTCATCGGCGTCTCTCCGACTGCGCGCCGGTCGCGGCGGGATGGGCGAACTCCGGCAGGATGGATGAACCATGACACCTGCTCCCTCGAACCCGCCCGGCGATCCGGCCATTCGCACGAATGCGCTCCGGCTGTTGGACGATGTGCCGCTGACGGGGGCCGAGACCGCGTATGTGGATGCCGCGCGGGCGGCGAACACGCTGCGTGGGTACCGATCCGACTGGGGTGAGTACGCGACCTGGTGCGCCGAGCGGGGCCGCACACCGTTGCCCGCGGCGCCGGCCACCCTCACCGGGTACCTGACCGACCTGGCCCGGGCGGGCGCGAAGGTTGGCACCATGTCCCGTCGGTTGTCCGCGATCAAGTTCGCGCACCGCCTCGCGAAGCTGGACGACCCGACCGCCAACGCCCGCGTGCTCGCCGTGTGGGAGGGGATCCGCCGCACCCACGGCGCGCCTCCCGAGCAGTCCACCCCGCTGATGCCCCCAGTGCTGTTCGACGTGCTGGACGCCTGCCCCGTCACAAAAGTGTGGAAGACCAAGGGCCGCCCACCCGAGCCGGACCTGGCCGGGGCACGCGACCGGGCGCTGCTGCTGGTCGGGTTCGTCGCCGCGCTACGCCGCAGCGAGCTCGCCGCCCTGAGAGTCGAACATGTTGAACACCACCCCAGAGGGCTCGTCCTGACGATCGGCCGCTCGAAGACCAACCAGTACGGCGACACACCCGACCTGGTCGTCCTGCCCCGCGCAGCCAACCCCGCCCGGTGCCCCGTCACTGTCCTCGAGGACTGGCTGCAGCTCGCCCGAATCGATGCTGGCCCGCTGCTGCAAGGCATCACCAAGGCCAACAAACCGACAGGGCGGGCGTTGAACCCCGAATCCGTCAACGCCCTGGTCCAACAAGCTGTTTCCCGGGCCGGAATCGATCCGGCCGGGTATTCGGCGCACTCCCTGCGGGCCGGGTTCGTCACCTACGCCCACCTGCGCGGTGCCAGCGATCGGGCCATCGCCCACCAGACCCGCCACAGCTCGCTGGCCACCCTGGGCACCTACGTGCGCATCCACGATGCCTGGACCGACAACGCCGCCACCGCCCTCGGCCTGTAGGTCCACTCGGCCAGAGCCTGCAGGGGGTGGGCGATCAGCCTACGGGGGTCACCGAGTCAATCACCCCCTCACCGCAGGCGCGAAGCGATCCGGGAGGTGGACGTCACAGCACGGATCGCGACCTCACCGCCACTCCGGCGAGGTCCAGGACGCGCGGCGACTCATGCAGGGGCCCTACGGGGAACTCCGGACATTTGGTGTACGTTATCCAGACATAGGGCGGGTTCGCTGAGAGGAGATGGTCCAAGGTGACGACACACACGCCACACGTGGCGCGTCGCAGCACCGCCGCGCGCGACGTCGACGTGGACCTTCGGTCGATCGTGGAGTTCTTGCACGAGCACCTGGGTGCACGCTTGCTCGCCCTGACGGTGGGTGTCGATGACCGGACGGTTCGGCGCTGGTTGAGCGAGCACGACCGGGTGCCCCAGTTCGACAACGAGGTCCGGCTGCGCGGCACCTATCAGGTGTTCCAGGCGTTGCAGCAGGTCGAGGCGCCGGTGACGATCCGCGCGTGGTTCATGGGCATGAACCCGCAGCTGGAGGACCGGTCGCCCGCGGAGGCCATCCGAGACGGCGACGCCAAGGCCGTGATGGCCGCGGCCCGCGCGTTCATCAACGCCGGATGACCGTGGCGAGAACCCACACCAGCCCGCACACGGTGACGTTGGACCGGCTCGTGTACCGAGTCGCTCGCTCGGATGACCCGCTGCGGTTCGCGATGATCGACCCCGCCGACGCCCCGTTGCCGCATGCCGGGAACCGGTTCGACGTGCCCGGTGGCGGGGTGCTGTACTGCGCCACGACCCCGGCCGGGTGCTACGCGGAGACGTTGGCCCGGTTCCGCCCCAGCGCCGCAGTTCGTGCCGCCGTCGAGGGCGAGGATCCGGGCTTCATGGTGTGCGGCGGCGTCCCCGCGGACTGGCGTGCCCGGCGCCTGAAGGTCACCGTCGAGGCGGTCGCTCCGCTCCCATTCCTGGACGTCGAGCACCCGGCCACGCACGAGTACCTGACCACCGTCCTCGCGCAGCAGATCACGACCCTGCCTGCCCCGCTGCACGCCCCCGCGATCGACGTGTCCGTCATCCGCGGGTCCAACCGGCTCCTGACGCGGCTGGTCGCCGCCTGGGCATTCGCCGCGACCGACAATGGCGGCGACCCCCAGTACGGAGGCATCAGGTACGTTTCCCGCCTCGGGGACCACGAGTGCTGGGCGATCTTCGAGGGAACCGAGATCATCGAACGCGCCCGCGAAACGATCACCCGCGCCGACACCGACCTGCGGGCAGTCGCTGCCCCGTGGGGACTCAATGTCTTTTAACCCAGAAACTCACTGATTCTCGTGAGGAAGCCGAACATGGACGGCAAGGGCAACCGGTGTCCGGTCGTATTTATCTGCCACAACATCGTGGGGTAACGCTGAACCGAACCGGCCCAATCCGTCGAGCTGCGTCAGGAGAACGCGATCAACCACGCGCTCATAGGCTTGCCACGGCAAAGGCCTGATAGCTCCGCTCGCGGCCATGCTCGACAGCGCCTTCCTGTTGACGGGTCAGAGTGACACTGCGTCGGACTTCGACTCGCTGCTGGGCGATCCGGAGCCCCCGGTTCGTGATCCGTCTGATCCGGCGCGTCAGGTGGGCGCGAGACACGGTTGCGGAGGCGAAACGGATGTTGGGGCACACTACGGCTGCCGTGCGACGAGGTTTGCCGAAAACGGCGCTGCTGCACGAGAGCGCACGGCCTACTGCCACCTCACCCATACCCTTCAAGGGATCACTCATCTGATGAGGCTTGGCCGGCCGACGGCCGGGCCGAATCACGGGCGTCCGGGGCGCTGTGACGTTCTGACCAGGCTCGTTGCCACAGCGACCGGGCGATGATCTGCGGCAGAGGGTCAGGAGGCTACGAGCTTGGCGACAGCGATGAGCCCGACGACGACGATGACGCCCCTCAACATCTGAGGTGAGAGGCGTCGTCCGACTCGCGCCCCAAGCAACCCTCCGATGATGGAGCCGCAGGCGATTAGCCCGGCCGCGGTCCAATCGATGTGTGCGGTGAACACCGTTCCCTTGGATCAGCAGCGAGCCCAGGGGCTCGGCAAAGTCGGTTCAGGCAGTGAGGATGAGGTCGACTGGTCGAGCCCCTGCCCCCGGAGCACTATCGGTGTACTCGGCGAGTCGCACCGAACTACAGGCCATCGGGGCAAGAAAGTGCTGATGGAATCGTCTGGCACTCCAGGCAGGCCGAGATCACTGGTCGGCCACCCCAAGAAGCCACCGTGATCTTCGCGGACCGTGTCCCGTGCGGCCGTGGAGACTGGGCGTTGGCAAGTCGGCGCGCCTCCGCCAGCAGCCTGCTGGAAGGTAGTGGCTGGCTCCTGCTCGACGAGCTCGCCGAGACGCTCAACGTGATGATCTCCAGATCCGGTGAGCTCGACGACACCGGCTGACCGGCTTTCCCCCGAGAGATCTCGGGCGCCTCGCAAATTTGGCCCAAGTCCGCACTCCAGTCATCGTCCGCCCGATGCCGAGGTACGTCTCCGCAGGACGGTTTCGTCTCGGGCAGTCGGCGGCTAACGGCGCTCTCCTACAACGCCTTTCACCGGGCCAGCCGCTCAAGGATGGGTGAACAGTGGCAGGCCGCGCCACACTCGCGCATCCCGGCCGAGGATGATCGGAGTGCCCGCTGGAATCAGCCCCTTGCCTTTCTGGTCGCCGATCCCGACAGCTCGACCGCCGATGTGCTCGCCAGACTCGGCCGAGCACGCTACCATCAGACACTGCACGACACGGGCCGAATAGTGGCGGAATACCCTCTCCCCCAGGATTATTCGGTACATATGGTGGATATCTGTGATTATCCACTACTGGTGGGTGTCTCCCCGGACGTGAGCTGGAGTCGATCTTCTTGGGACTGTTGCATCGTGCGGGAAGGTGGCGGTTCCGGCGGCGGAGTGCGCCCTCCGCGTCCGGACGCAACGACCACCGATAGATCTTGCCTGGACGCCGGGAAACGGCCACGAGCTCGGAGGCGACGACACCGATGTCTATCGGATCTGCAACTCATCGCTAGGCGCCGCCAGCTGGTTGGCCGCTTCGGCCCCTCCATCAGCGCCTGTACTGCTTCAAGCCTCGACCTGATGCCGAGCACGTTCAACACCTACGCCAACGCAGTCACGTGTTTCGCACGTGACAAAGGCACGGTCAGCTGGGCGGTGGTAGGGCGAACCATGGCCGACAGTAGCCCGGGCACGACCGTCACCCCTGTCACACAATGTTCGCCCCCGAAACAGCCTTCTCATGAGTCGTTGCGCCCCCAGGCGTGGACGCAGCAACTGACCGCCGCCATTTGTTCGCCGACCCGAGTGCTGCCGCATGTTAGAGATCTCGTGCGTCGCAGCTTGGAACTGGTCCAGACCCAGCAAGATCACACGCCTCCGACGGACGCTCTCGATGTTGCGAGAGACTCCTCCTAACACTTGGCTGCACACAGGGAGGCATCGTGGCAAAGGAGACCACTGGGGACGAAGATCAGCCCGAAGAACTCGATCCGTGGGCAGCTGATCCGGCAGGCGTCTACTTCAGCGACAGGTTCAACGTCAGCCCGCAGGTCCTCGAACAGCACGGAGCGTTCGACATCTCGGTCGTCTCTGACCTGCCGGTCTTCATTGACCCTTTCCTGCTGTTCAACAGCGACAAGGACGAGTACAAGGCGCTGCACGGCCAGATCCTCGACTACCTCCGATTCCTTCGCGACCACGCGCACGAGCCACTGGACTCCGGTCGCATCAAGAGCTGGTACACCTTCAGCGAGGTTCGACAGAACTGGCTCGGCTTCACGGTAGGGAGCAACCGCGGACACGGCCTCGGCAGGAAGTTCGCCGTCGCTCTCCACGCCGCGCTCGGCGACGTGTTGGACAATTTCGGCGACGAGGTGATCACCAGCTCGAGCCACGTCGAGAAGCTCGCGCTGATTCGCAAGGGTGTGGGTCGCGACACGATCTCCGACCTCACGACCAACCTGATCAAGCACTACCTGCTCCGGTACACGAGCGAGTTCGCCGTCGCCGAGCTCGCCCCGGCGGCGCGCAAGAAGGTCTCCGTCCCACGAGCGAAGTTCAACTACAACACCCAGACGTGGGCGACGGCGCAGTACGACCTGCCCTACACCGAAGGCGACTTCGTCATACTGACGCCGGCAGACCTGCTCACGAAGGATGAGACGTGGATCAACCGCTCGGACATGCTGAACTCGTTCGATCTACTCCCCGACGTCGCCGACAACGACCAGCTCCGCTCCGACGTGAACAACTACCTGCGCACGCGGCTGACCCGCAGGTCGACCGACAAGGAGCGACAAGAGGTTCACGCACGGGCCATGCTCCAGTTCCCCGAGCTCATCGACTGCTACATCAAGCTCAAGGAGGACACCGGCGACCAGGCGGTGGCGACCAGCCGCGACAAGGTCCTCGGCACCCAGCAGCTCCTGCGCGACCAGGTCCAGCGTGCGGCACGCGACCTGGAGCAGAAGACCGACCTGTTCGAGAAGCCCTGGACCTCCTACGACGAGGCGCTCCATGCTGTCGCGACGTTCAAGCACTACGTCGAGGACCAGGACGGCTGGCGCGTCATCAACCGCGGCAACGGCAAAGCCTTCGCGAACGAGTCAGAGGTCCAGGGATTTTTCGGTCTCCTGCTCCAAGCGTCGCGCTTCGACGTGAATCGCGAAGTGAACAACGGCCGCGGCCCGGTCGACTTCAAGATCTCCCTAGGTCTGGACAAGGCGCTTATCGAGTTCAAGCTCGCCAAAAGCAGCTCGCTCGAGCGCAACATGGAGAATCAGCTCGCGATCTACGAGACCGCGAACAAGACGGATCGCTCCGTGTTCGTCGTCATCGGCTACACCGGCACGGAGATCTTGAAGGCCGAGCGGGTGCGGAAGAAGCTAGGGCTCGACGAAGGCGACGCAAAGAGCGTCGTCATCATCGACGCGTCCCCCAAGCAATCCGCCTCGAAGGTCTAGAACAGACGCCGCGGATGAAACGCCGGATAGGCGTTTGCGTGATTCGTTGCTGTAAGCCTTGGTTCGGCCGAAGCGAAGCCAGCCAGGACTACCCACGAATCTTCGCAGTTACCAGGTGCGGCCATGCTGCCGGATGAATTCTGTCGTGTCGGTAGCGGCCGTCTGGGCACGCTCGACGTCACCGTCGAACGCGGCGAGCATCGGCCAGTCTTCTCCGATCTCCGTGGAGATCTGGGCAGCCAGGCCGTCGCCATTCCGATTGGCGCGGCTATCAAGGATGAACTCACCCATCCACGGAGTGTGTCGGGAGGGTTCGCGGGCGGCATCGACTGCGGTGAAGGAAGCGAGGCACTCGAGGCGATCACATGCCGCGGCATATGACTCGTCGTCTGGGAGCAGCGACTTGACTGGCTCTCTGCCGTCGAGCCGCAGCAGGTGGCTGGCGGGATAGTGCCACTTTACCGGCTTGCCCCAGCGTGGCATCTTGTTGAGCCAGTCATGCTCCAGCAGCCAGATCGGCCGTAGAACATCAGCGACCGGTCGTGGCGTCCGGTCGCCGTCCCACGGTCGCCAAGTCGGCTCGGTGAGGAGCCGGGCGAGGAAGTTCTCGCGCTCGGCGGCGATGGCGGCAACGCCTGCGACCCAGACTGCCAGCAACGCTGGGTAGTGGCGGTATGACTCCAGATCCGACGTGTAGGTGCTGCCAGGTTGACCGCGGGCCGACAGTAGCCGGCTCACGACGCGAAGCCAGAGCCGGTCATGAGTTCCGTCGCTGTCGTGGAATACCCCGGTCGCCAGTAAGTGCAGCATCGTGTCGCTCTCTGTCCGCATTGAGGCCAGCGCGGCGTCGTAGTCGGCGTACGCGATGCGGGCCAGGTATGTCGGGAACCGATCGGTGTCTGCCGTGTGACTGACGATGGCGTCCGCCTCGTTCTGGAGCAGGTCAGTCACCTCGATCCGGCGGACCGGGTCATGCAGGACACGCTTCAACCGGGCGACTGCCATGTCCCTCGTGAGTGGTGGAGCGGCCAGGCTGTCCAAGGCTTCCAGACGGGCGGCCAGGCCAGTAAACAGACCGTCGGCGGTGACATTCTCGATGACGGCGCCGTCGTGTTGGGCGATCAGGCGCGCGGCACTCTCTGACGGCGTCGAGTAGGCGGCCCAGAACAGGGGGTATCGACGGGTCGCGCGTCGCTCCAGCGCGGCGACGAGAGCATGGTCCCACTCGGCTGACCAACCGGACACGATAAGCCCGTACTCGTCGAAGATCCTGTCCAGTAGAGTGTCATACACCTGTGGGTAGGTTGAAAGCTCGTCGACGGTGTTGCGCTGCTCCAAATCCAGATAGTCCCCGTGCAGCTTGACGATGGTGACCTTCGAGTGAGCCAACGGGGTCGCCGCCGGGACCTGCTCGGGCCGGTGCACCACTTGTGGCGATATCCCGATGTCGTCTAGAGCACGCTCCATTAGTCGGTCGAAGTTGGTAGTCAGGATCACCCGCACCCCGCCGCGCGCCACGAGGTCAGCGACGGCACGATGCGCGGCAGTCGGCGTCTTTGACCCTTCTTCCCGGTCGCCCTGCGACGGTTCGAAGTAGCTCCTCAGGAGTGCCTGGCGGGCCGCCGACGTGCTCGCCAGGGCACCGAGCAGGTTCGAGTATCCGAGCGACTGACCGTCGCCGTGCCTGGCCCACCAGCCCTCCGGGTCGGCAGTGGCTGCCTCCACCGCTGCGTCGTCATCTGGCTGGTTCGCAGCCGCGGCGCGGCGTACCAAGTCGACGACGACCTGCCAGCCGGTTGGGACAGACGCTGCGGTCGAGACCCCGGATCCGAGCAACAGCGCGTACACGCCTGGGCAAGAATGCACTCCAGTGGCCAGAGCGATCATCGGGTCGAGCCCACGCCCTGGTGTCACCGGCTGTCCTGGACTGGTCACTTCCTCGTTCCCCACAAAGACAATCTTGCAGATGCCCCGGCACTCCGGAGTGGCTTTCCGGGGGCTGGGCTGGGATCGACGCTCCATCTGGCGTGCACTGTGAAAGCGGCCCGCGCTGACCAGACCGCCTCTCGTGATCAGGGGTGCTGCATAATCCTTACTATCCACCACTCTTGCGTGTCTCCCGGAACAGTTTCCACCGGCCCATGAGACCGTGAAGATGTGAGCCATACCCCAGCTCGAGACAGTCAGGTCCCGCAGGTCGGCCCTCCTGCGACGACCGCAGCGGATGATGCGTCTGAAGCGGGCAGAGATCTGCCGGTGCGAGCCGCGGTTGATGAGTTCTTTGCGGCCCGCCGGGTGCTTAAGGACAGCCCGCACACCACCGCTGCGTACCGGCGCGATCTGACCGGCATCATCACCTTGGTCGCTCAGCAACTCGGCACGGACACCGATCGGCTGTCGGTTAACCAGTTGACCGGGCCGATCCTCTCCGAAGCCTTCGGAGCCTTCGCCACGACGCACGCCAAGTCATCGATCGGCCGGTGCTGGTCGGTGTGGAACCAGTTCCTTACCCACCTGGTCGGCACCGGACGCATGGCTGGCAACCCGATCGGCGCGGTCCCCCGCCCCCGCCGCTCTCGCTCGGCGCCCAAGCCACTGACCGGCGAGGACACCCCCGAACGGCTGCTTGCCTCGGCCGCACTCCCCCGTAAGAATGCCCGCCATCCGTGGCCGGAACGCGACCGGGCGATCCTGGCTACCCTGCTGCTGACCGGGCTGCGCTCCTCCGAACTGCTGTCCTTGACGATCGCCTCGATCACCGGGCTGCCTGGCGAGCGACGCATCCGCGTGAACGGTAAAGGCTCCAAGACCCGGTCCGTGCCCATCGAAGACCCTCTCCAACACGTCATTGACACTTACCTGGCCACCCGCCGGGAGCGGTTCCCCGCCAAACGAATCGGCGCCCGATCTGCCCTGTTCGTAGACCATCACGGCACTCCCCTCCAACGCGGCGGGCTGCAGTACCTGGTAACCACAGCCTTGGCAGCAGCCGGCGTCTCCGATCACCGCTCCCCCGGCGCCCTCGTCCACGCCCTGCGGCATACGTACGCCACCCGACTAGCAGACAACGGCGCCACCGCCACCGAGATCATGCACCTGCTCGGACACGCCTCGCTGACCACCAGCCAGGCCTACATCGACACCACCGCTGTCGAGCAACGCCGCTCCGCAGCCGCCAACCGCACCTACCAGGCGCTGACCGGCTTTGCCGACGATGTCGCGTCGAAGAGTTCATAATCATTTGTTGCCGGCCTCCGGACGACTCTGGCCTTCGGGGAGGTCGTGGACGCTCGGTTGCCACTGCATCCTTCGCGTGCCCGTCGATCGAATGCGATGAGGTCGGCGATCTGGAGGCTGTCGTGCGTCCCCTGCGGGGGTCAAGGGACAGTGCATCGATTTTCGAGAAATGCTGCCTCGCAAACTAATTGGGTTGAGTATGTGGTTCGAGAGTCAGCGTGTCTTGTAAACGCGGCCGCGGTGGTCGATCCGGACGACGAGGACGACCTGATCGGTCTCGATGATCTGGTAGAGGACTCGGTAGTCGCCGCGGCGGGCGCCGTGCAGTCCGTCGAGCTCGTTGCGCAGTGGCTTGCCGAGCCGTTGCGGGTTCGTCGGCAGTAGGCCGGTAACGAATTCCACGATGGCCACGGCGTATCGGGGCGGGATCCGTGACAGGTCACGCTGTGCCGCCGAGGAGAACCGCACCTGATAGGCAGGCGGCCCGTCGGTCACCGGGTCAGCCCGTAGCGACGGCGGATCTCCTCACCGCTGATGGCCTCGCCGGCCGCATACTCGTCTCGAGCCTGGGTCAGGTCCTCGCCGATGCCCGGCTGGGACTGCCAGAACAAAGTCTCCTGGATCGACTCCCACTCGTCGGCCGAGATCATCACCGCGGCCGGCGTGCCGTTCTTGGTGATCGTCACGTGCTCGTGGGTGCGGGCGGCGTCGTCGACGAGCTCGTTGAGCTTCGCCTTCGCGGCACTGATCGACATCGTCTGCATGACATCCATACTACCATCACGACAACCTGAATACAGATCTGATAAGGCTCCGAATTTGGTGCCGATAGCGGATCTTATGTAAAGTAAAGCTGTCGTAAATGGCTGCTTGTGACAAGCCAACCTGTCATACTGAGATCATGCACGCTCCCCTAGTTGATCGCAAGCGGCGGAGGTCTGATGGGCTGGATTGAGGACTCGGGACGCCATGAGGGCCACCTGAAGGTCATGTTCGCCGACGGTCGGCTCGGTGGTGGCATATCGTCCGCCGGCGGGCTGTCGGTCGACAGCCCGGACGGGTTTACCCATGACGTGGACGGTGACTACCAGATGCGACCTGCGGCGGCGGTCGTCGGATGGTGAGTCGCCTGCGACCACGTCCCGGCCCATGCCCATGCCCGCGATGACGCCCTGGCCGACTGGCGGGGACGGCATGAGCGGTGGCTCTCCCCCATCGTGTGGCACCGGGTCTACTCCCCCGCCGAGGAGGACCTCGACCAGCACCGTGTCTATGCGCACCACTCGACGACCCGTACAGCGTTCACATCGACGAACGGGGCCACGAGCTCGAGGAGCTACTGGTTGCCGAGTGGCGCGCCACGCCCGGTCCATCCGTACCGCCGTCAACGCCATCAACCAGGCGCAGCAGACCCTCGACGTGGAGGTCGCCGCAGCACGGGCCACAGGCATGTCCTGGGCCGAGATCGGCCGCGCCGCCGGCGTCACCCGACAGGGCGCACGGGAACGGTGGTGCAAAACTCTCGGCGACAGTTCGCTGCGCAACGATGACTAAGAGGTTCCGCGGATAGGTCAGGGCTGGCGGGCAGGTCGGGTGTCCCAGCGGTGCGTTGTCCAGGCGGTACGGATGAGTCGCCGGATGACGATGATGGCGTTCGCCAGGGCGATCAGCGCGTC
>Ga0164242_10000747_pt1 | contig 39218 bp, 27 predicted proteins | sample OricomgcompostMG_FD_108783 | JGI IMG/M metagenome (GOLD analysis project Ga0164242, IMG submission 108783) | Miracle-Growth compost microbial communities from Emeryville, California, USA - Original compost - Miracle growth compost (MG) ... | reverse complement strand
CCCGAAGGCCGTGCAGCTCACGCAGGCGGCGCTGCTGAACAACGCGCTCGGCGTGCTCGAACAAAGCGCGCTGTCGAGCGACGACCGCCTGCTGCACGTGATGCCGATCTATCACACGAACGGTGTCAACAACCAGTTGTTCGCGCCGCTGCTCGCCGGCTCGACGGTCGCGTTCTGCCCGCGTTTTCGCGCCGACGAGATGCCCGGCCTGATGGCGCGCTTCAGGCCGACCATCATCACCGGCGTGCCGACGATGTACTCGCGGATGCTCGCGCAGCCATTCGACCCGGACGTGCTCGCGACGCTGCGCATGGCGCGCTGCGGCTCCGCGCCGATCACCGAGGCGCTGCATCGCGAGGTCGAGGCGAAGCTCGGCTGTCCGCTGGTGATCTCGTACGGGCTGTCGGAAGCGACCTGCACGAGCACGCTGAACCCGCCGCGCGCGCGGCGCATCGGCTCGGTCGGCAAGGTGCTGCCCGGCCAGCGCGTCGCGCTGCGCACGGCCGACGGCACGATGTGCGACGCGCCCGACGTCGAAGGCGAAATCTGCATCGCGGGCGCGAACCTGATGACCGGCTATCTCGGCGCGGACGACGCCACCGCCCGCACCGTCGCCGACGGCTGGCTGCGCACCGGCGACCTCGGCCGCTTCGACGCTGACGGTTATCTGTACGTGACGGGCCGCATCAAGGACGTGATCATTCGCGGCGGCGAGAATCTCTCGCCGCTGCTGATCGAAAGCGCGATCGTCGCGGCATGCGATGTGGTGTCGTGCTGCGTGATCGGCCGCGCGCACAGCGACCTCGGCGAGGTGCCGGTCGCGTTCGTCGTGCTGCGCGACGACGGCGACGCGAGCGCGCAGCAGGTGCAGGACGCCGTCGGAAAACGGCTGTCGCGGATCTACGTGCCGCACGACGTGCTGTTCGTCGACACGCTGCCCGAAACGGCGGTCGGCAAGGTCGATCGCAAGGCGCTCGCGGCGCGCCTCGCCGCCGGCTATTACGCCGGCGAGGACGGCAGGCACAAAGAGAAGCAGCCGACGCCATAAGCCGTTTGCGCGAGGCAATGCGTTCGGGCGGTCGCGCGCGAGCGGTCGAGCGCCGGGTGCGTGGGTTCGCCGTCCGCGTCACCCGGCAGCAGCGTCACGTCGCGGCGCGCGCAGTTTTCCTCGCGCACGGAGTGGTACGAGCATCCGTCGACTTTCGCGAGCGGGCAATGCCGGAGGCAGGCGTTCGTCCCACACGCGCTTTGCGATTGACGTCGGCAAACCATTTTCGGCTGTTTTCCCTTTTTGCCCGGAACGGCGTCACATACGTGTAGCACGCGTGGGCGATCGACGCGCCGCACCGCGACCGTCGCCGCCGGCGCGGCAAGTCGAGCGGAAAACAAATAAGCGCACCGCGGATCCCTCCGCGGTGCGCTTCGATGCCTGCCCGTGGCGCCGCATGCGCGGCGACGGGCAGGCGCCTGTGAGCGGGCGCTCGCAGGCGCTGGCTTACCACTTCCAGTTCAGCCCGGCCACGCCGCTGTAGTCGTGCTCGCGGCGGCCGAGGTCCGTCGACACCCGCGCGAACACCGAAGCGTGCTTGCCGACCGCCCATTCGCCGCCCGTCGCCAGATGCGCGATAGTGCGCGCGAGCGGCGTGCCGCCGACCTGGTACACGTAATCGGGCGCCGCCGCAAACGCCGCGTTGACGGTCTGGCTCGTGCTGCCGAAGCGCTGCTGCACGCTCGCATCGACTTCCCACGTGTTGGTGCCGCCGTCGCGGCGCTGCTGCGTGAACAGATAGCGCACGCCCGCCACGCCCGTCGTCGCCGCCTGGCCGGTGCCCTGGTAGACGAGATCGAACAGGTTGCCGCCGCTTTCGCCGTAGGCCGCCTGGCCGTAGTGGCCAAAGCGCACGCCGAGGTACGGCTGCACAGTCATGTCGTCACGCAGATGCAGGCTCAGACCACCTTCCGCGTAAGCCGCCGTCGATTGCGTCTGCACGCTACCGTGCGGCGTGCCCGCCAGGTCGCCGAGCGCCACCGCGCGGTTCACCGTATTACTCCAGCGCCCGGTGCCGAGCATCGCGCGCGCGAACAACGGCTGCGCCGCCGGCGTCCACGCCCCGTACATCAGCGCCTGCCAGCCGTTCGCGTGACCGCTCGCGCCCGGCTCGCCGAAGCCCAGGTCGCTGTAGTCCGCGTCGACCGCCACGCCGACGCGCAGGTCGCGCAGCACCTCGCGGTCGTAGCCGACCGTCAGCGAACTCGTGCGCACGTCGAGCGGCGAACTGCCGACCGCTGCGTCGCCCGAGTTGTGCGACTGCCCGTAGCGGGCCTGCGCCCACAGATCGCTCGACGGTCGCGCGGTCGCCGCCGCCGTCAGCCGGTCGCCGACCGTGTTCTGCAGCGCCTCGGTGTTCTGACGCGCCACGCGCAGCAGGTTCGCGGCCTCGTCGCCGGCCATCTGCGACAGCGCGCTACGCGCGCCGGCGGTCGACCCGGTCAGCAGCTCGTCGGTTACCGCGTTGCCCGCCGTGCCCGCCGCATAAATGCGGTTCAGCGCGCTCGCCACCTGCAGCTGGTTGCGGTTCTGGCCGACCATGCCGAACCCGGAGAACGCGCCCGTCTGCCAGAACATCGATGCGATGTTCAGCGTGAGGTCCACTTCCTGGCCGGCGTAGCTGAGCGTCGGCGCGAGGTACGCGTAGTCCGTGCTGACCCCGGCGAACTGGCCGGTGCGCGTGCCCGTGTAGGTGAGGATCGCGGTGGTCGTGTCCGGCTTCCAGTTGTCCGGACCGGCGCTCACGACGACCTTCGCGCCGCCGTTCGCGCCGCCCGACTCGAGCGCGACGTTGCCGGTCACCGCCACGCTGCCCGCCTGGCCCGCCGCATTCGCGCCGACGACGAAGGTCGAGCCGTCGTTCATCGACAGATTGCCGACGACGTGCAGCGCGCTGCCCGGCGTCCTCGCGGCAAGCGTGCCGCCCGCGTTGATGGCCGCGTTACCGGTCAGCGTGCCGCTGCCGAACAGCGTGCCGCCGGCGTTCACCGCGACGTTCGCCGCCGTGGCCGTATCCACCTGCACCGTGCCGCCGTTGTCGACGATGCCGAGGCTCGCGCTCGCGAGGTTCTGCACCAGACCGCCGCCGGCGACCGTCACGCCGGCCACGTCGCCGTCGCCGCTCAACGTGCCGCCGCTGTTCACGACCGTGTTCGACACCGTGCTGCCCGAGTGCACGAGCTGCAGGCCGCCCGCGTCGACGGTCGTGGCGCTCGCCGCGCCGCCCGAGCTGACCACCTGGGTGCCGCCCGCGAGCGTGGTCTGGTTCGCGACGGCGTCCGCCTGCACCTGCTGCAGGCCGCCGCTGTTCACGGTCGTGCCCGTCGCCGTGCCGCCGAACGCGATCTGCTGCACGCCGCCGCTGTTGACCACCGTATTGTTCGCATGGCCTTCTACCACGCCGTCCACGTATTGCAGGCCGCCCGCGTTGACGGTCGTGTCGTTGGCCGTGCCGCCCGCGAGCACGTTCTGCGTGCCGCCGCTGTTCACGACGGTCGTGTTCGCGACCGCGCCGGCGAGCAGCGTCTGCGCGCCCCTCGCCGCGAGCGTCGTGGCGTTTGCAACGCCGCCGGCGCTCACGCGCTGCTCGCCGCCGCCCGATACCTGGGTATCCTCCGCGACACCGCCGGACAGCACCTGCTGCGTGCCGCCCGCGATGGTCGTCGCGCTCGCGGTGCCGGCCACGAGCTGGGTGCCGCCCGCCGCGACCAGCGTGCGTTGCGCGCTGGCGCCGGCCTCCACCTGCTGCGTGCCGCCCGCGCTGATCGTCGCCGCAACCGCCGTCCCGCCGGCGGACACCGTCTGGGTGCCGCCCACGATCATCGACGCGCTCGCCACGCCGCCGGACGACACGATTTCCGCGCCGCCCGCGTCGACGTGCGTGCCGCTCGCCACGCCGCCCGCCAGCACCGTGAACACGCCGCCGTTCTCGACCAGCACGTTCGACGCCACGTTCGCGGACACCTGGAACGCGCCGTTCGCGTTGCTGCCGCTGACGGACGCCGACGTGTTGCCGGTGAACGCCGCGCCCGCGTCCTGCGCGATGGTCGCGCTGCCCGCGCTGGTGACGGTGGCCGAGCCGCCGCCGCGCACCGTGATGTCGCCACCGGTGCCGCCGCTCGACACCGTGATCTGGCCGCCGGAGAGCACCAGCGTGCCGCTCGCCGCGCCGCCGGAGTCCACCGTCTGCGAGCCGCCGTTCGAGACGACCGCGCTGGTCGCGCTGCCGCCCGACGACACCGCCTGGCTGCCGCCGCTCGACACCAGCGTGCCGCTCGCCGAGCCGCCGTCGACGACCGACTGCGTGCCGCCGCCGGTGACGCTGACGCCGCTGGTCGCGCCGCCCGACGACACGTACTGCACGCCGCCGCTGCCGACCGTGACCGAGCCGGCATTGCCGCCCGACGACACGCGCTGCACGCCGCCCGCGCTGACCACCGTGCCGGTGGCCGTGCCGCCCGACGCGACGTCCTGCACACCGCCGCTCGCGACGGTCGTGTCGATCGCGGTGCCGCCGGTCTGCACGGTCTGCAGACCGCCGCCGCCCACCAGCGTCGCCACGGCGCTGCCGCCCGCCGCCACGTTCTGGGTGCCGCTCGACAGCACCTGCGTGCCCCACGCGGTGCCGCCCGCCTGCACGTCCTGCAGGCCGCCGCCGGAGACCGTCGTGCCGCTGGCGTTGCCGCCGGCCGCGACGCTCTGCGTGCCGCCGCTCGCCACCGTCGCGTCCTGCGAAAGCCCGCCGGACGCGACCGTTTCGACGCCACCCGCGCCGATCTGAGTGGCGCTGGTCGCGCCGCCGGACGACACCGTCAGCGCGCCGCCGCTGCCGACCTGCGTCGCGTTGGCCGCGCCGCCCGACGACACCGTCAGCGCGCCGCCACTATTGAGCTGGGTGGCGCTGGCGACGCCGCCGGCGGTCACGTCGACCGTGCCCGACGCGCCGATCACCGTGCCGCTCGCCACGCCCGCGACATGCATCGCGCCGCCGCTGTCGACCGTGCTGGCGTCGGCGTCGCCACCCGCCGCGACGTTCTGCGTCGCGCCGGCGCCGACGGTCGTGCCGCTCGCGATGCCGGCCACCGTCTGCGTGCCGCCGTCCGTCACCGAAGTGCCGCTCGCCGTGCCGCCCGCCGCGACCGTTTCGGTGCCGCCGTTGCCGACGTAATCGCCGAACGCGATGCCGCCCGAGAGCACCGTGAAGCTGCCGCCGTCCGCGACGAGCACGTTCGACGCGACGTGGTTCTGTATCGAGAACAGACCCGACGCGTTGGAGCCGTCGACGATCGTGCCCGACGTATCGGCGACGAGCGCCGCGCCCGCCTGCTGGTCGAGCCCGTCGACCGTGCCGCCGCCCGCCAGCGTGAGCAGCGCGCCCGCCGCGAGCGTCGTACCGCTCGCGTGGCCGCCCGACAGCACGCTTTGCGCGCCGCCGTCCGCGACCGTCGTCTGCGCGGCCGTGCCCGCGTCCGCGACCGTCTGCAGCGAACCGCTGCCGACGCTCGTGAACGTCGCCGCGCCGCCTGCCGCTATGTTCTGGATCGCGCCGGTAAGCGTGGTGTCGCTCGCGGTGCCCGATACCGTCTGGGTGCCGCCGTCGAACGTCGCGCCGATGGCGGCGCCGCCCGCCGCGACGGTCTGCGCGCCGCCGGAGACGACGGTGTTGGCCGCGACGCCCGACACGTTCTGGGTGCCGCCCGCGCTGACCGTCACGCCGTCGGCGCTGCCGCCCTGCGCGATCGTCTGGATGCCGCCGCCGTCCACGCTGCCGCCGGTCGCCGCCGCGCCCGCCATCACGTTCTGCTGCGCGCCCGCACCGGAGACGTTGGTCCCCGACGCGTTGCCGTACAGCGTTTGCGTGCCCGCCAGCGTTGTGTCGAACACCGCGCCGGACACGACCTGCGTGGCGCCGGCATCGATGGTGCTGCCCGACGCCACGCCGCCCGCCGACACGGCCTGCTGCGCGCCGCTTTCGACGTGCGTGCCGGACACCACGCCGTCCAACTCGACGGACTGGGTGCCGCCCGACTGCACGTCGGTATCGGTGGCGGTGCCGCCGAGCGCCACGTGTTGCGTGCCGCCGCTGCCGATCGTGGTGCCGCTGGCACCGCCGTCGCCGCTGACGGTCTGCACGCCGCCCAGCAACGTCGCGCCGACGGCCGTACCCGAGGCGACGTTCTGCACGCCGCCGTCCAGCACCGTGGTGCCGCTCGCGACGCCGCCGCTCAACACCTGCTTGCCGCCCGCGCGCACGGTCGTGCCGTCCGCGTTCGCGCCGGCCGCCAGCAGTTGCGTGCCGCCGCTCGCGACGACGGTATCCGTCGCGAGGCTGTCGAGCGCCAGGCTCTGCGTGCCACCCGACAGCACCGAGCCGCTCGCGACGCCGCCGGGACCGACGCTCTGCGTGCCGCCCGAGAACACCGCCGTGGCGCTCGTGGTGCCGCCGTCGGTGACGATTTCGGCGCCGCCGCTCGACACCTGCGTGCCGCTCGTCGCGCCGCCGGCCAGCACGTACTGCTGGCCGTTCGCGCCGACCGTGGTGGCGAGCGCGCTGCCGCCCGAATCGACGTCCAGCTGGCCGCCGTTTTCGACGAGCACGTTGGTCGCGACGTTGTTCGCGATCGAGAACGCGCCGTTCGCGTTCTGGCCGTCGACGTTCGCGCCCGTGTCGGTAATCAGCGCCGCGCCAGCGTGCTGGTCGACATGGGAAGCCGTCGCGCCGGTGGAAACCCGCAGCGTCGCGCCGTCCTCGATCGACGCCGAGCCGGCGCTGCCGCCGGTGCCGACAGAAAGCAAGCCGCCGCCCGCGACCGTCGCGGTGTCGGCCTCGCCGCCGGAGAACACCGCCTGCGTGCCGCCCGACAACACCGACGTCGACGCGGCGACACCGCCCGCGGCGACGACGGCCGAACCGCCGCCCGACACCGTCGCGCCGCGGAACGTGCCGTCCGGACCGGCGCTGACGATGCCGCCCGACAGGACCTGCGTGCCGTCCGCCGTACCGCCGTCGCTGACCTGCTGCGTGCCGCCCGCGTAGACCGACGCGGACGTGGCCGAACCGCCCGCCACGTCCTGCGTGCCGTTCGCGTAGATCTGCGTACGCTCGGCGCTGCCGCCCGTCGTCACCTTCTGCGTGCCGCCGCTCACTACCGTGTCGCTCGCCGTGCCCGCGACGTCCTGTTCGCCCGCGCTGATGGTCGTGCCGGTCGCGCTGCCGCCGGCGTCCACCGTCTGCGTGCCGCCCGCGATCACCGCGTTCACGGCCGAGCCGCCCGCCGCGACCGTCATCGAGCCGGTCGCGCTGACGACCGTGCCGGTGGCGCTCGCGTCCGCGTTCACGTTCTGCGCGCCGCCCGCCGCGACGATGGTGCCGGTCGCGGTGCCGTCCACGTTCTGGGTGCCCGCGACCGTCGCCGCGATCGACTGCGCGCCCACTTCGACATGCTGCTCGCCGGCCGCCTGCACCGTCGCGCCGCTCGTCACGCCGCCCGCCAGCACGTCTTCCGCGCCGGCGCTGCCGACCACGGTATTGAGCGACGAGCCGCCCGCCAGCACCGTGAGGCTGCCGCCGTTCATCACCTGCACGCCGGACGCGACGTTCGCGCTGATCCGGAACGACGCGCCGGTCGGGCCGGTGCCCGACAGCAGGCCGGCCGTATCGGCCACGAGGATCGAGCCCGATTGTTCGGTCACGCCGAGCGCCGAGCCGCCGCCCGTGAGCGCGAGCTTGCCGCCGGACGTCATCGTGACGCCGGAAGCCGCGCCGCCCGAAGCGACGAACACCGTGCCGCCGACGTTCACGGTGGTGAGGCTCGCGCTGCCGCCGTCCAGCACCTGCTGCTCGCCGCCGCTGACGACGCTGCCGCTCGCGACGCCTTGCGCGCCCACCTGCTGCTGTCCGCCGAACAGCGTGGTGCCGTTGGCGACGCCGCCCGCCTGCACCTGCTGTGCGCCGCTGTAGATCGTCGTCGTGTACGCGGTGCCGTTCGCGATCGTCTGCGTGCCGCCGCGCACGATCGTGCCGGTCGCCACGCCGTTCACGTCCTGCGTCCCGCCCGACGATATCGTCGTGCTGTTCGCGCTCGCGCCCGTGGACACGTTCTGCGTGCCGTCGTTCGTGATGGTCGTCAAGTTCGCCACGCCGCCGGCCTCGATGTTCTGCACGCCGCCCGCGAGCGTGTCCTGGGTAGCCACGGCGCCGTTGCCGACGATTTCCGTGCCGCCGTCGCCGATCAGGTTATGGGTGCCCGAACCGCCGCCCGAAATCGACAGCAGGCCGCCCACCGCGACGCTCGTGTCCGTAACGCGGGTGCCGGACCCGGCGTAGACCGAGCCGCCGTTGACGGTGAGACCGCTTGCCGATGCGCTGTCGTCGAGCAACACCACGCCGCCCGCGTTCACCGTCGCCGCGGTCGTGCTCGCCGCACTGCCGTTGACGGTCTGACTGCCGCCGGCCAGGACGGTCGCACCGACGCTCGCACCGCTCACGTCTTCGCGGCCGCCGTCGATCTGCGTGCCCGACGCGCTCGCGCCTGACGCGATCGACTGGATCGCGCCGCTGCCCACGATGCTGCTGGTCGCGGTGCCGGCGCTCGTCACCGTTTCGGTCGCACCGCTCGCGAGCATCGTGCCGACCGTCGCGCCGCCGACCACGTTGACGGTCGTCCCCGACTCCGCCTGCGTGCCGATTGCGACGCCGCCCGAAGACACCGTGAGCGAACCGCTGCTGAACAACGTGTTGTAGCTCGTACCGGCGTAGATCGTCTGCGCACCGCCCTCGATCATGGTGCCGTTCGTCTGGCCGCCGCGGACCTCCTCGGTCGCGCCGGCCGAGACCACCGTCTCGTTCGCCGTGCCGCCATAGACGCGCTCGAGCGCGCCGCTCGCCAGCTGGGTGTTCTGCGTGCTGCCGCTGTCTCGCACTTCGACGACGCCGCCGTCGTTTGCAACCGCGTCGAGGAGCATACCGCCGCTCACGACAGCGGAGCCCAGGCTGTTGATCGTCGCGCCCAACGCATTGCCGCCCGACACCGTGAGATTGCCGCGGCTGCCCACCGTCGTGGCCGACGCCCTGCCGCCCGCCAGCACCGTGAGCTGGCCGCCGTTCTCGACGAACACGTTCGACGCGACGTTCGCGCTCACCGTGAAATCGCCGGCAGTGGTCGTGCCGTTGGTGATGGTCGCCGACGTGTTGGTGACGAGCGCGCCGCCGGCCGACACCGTGACGCCGTCGGCCACCCCGCCCGCATCGACTTCGAAGCGGCCGCTGTTGGCCACCGTCGTGGTGGTGGCGATGCCGCCGCCGTTCACGATGGTGTTGCCGTTCGTGCCGATGGTCGTGGAGGTGGCGCTGCCGCCGGACAGCACCGTCAGCACGCCGCCGCTTTCGATCACCGCGTTGCTCGCCACGTTGTCCATCACCGTGAAGTCGCCGATGCTGTTCTGGCCGCTGGTGATGACCGCCGCCGTGTTCGTGACGAGCGCGGCGCCCGCGCGCTGGTCGACCACGGTGGCCGAGCCGCCCGCGTCCACTTCGAGCGTGCCGGCGAGAACCGTCGTGTTGCTCGCGATGCCGCCGCTGTTCACCGTGAGTTTGGCCGCGCCGCCGTCCAGCACCACGCCCGACGCGACGTTGTTCGCAATGGAGAACGTGTGGAGCGTGTTCGACGCGTTGCTGATCGTCGCCGAGGTATTGGTGATCAGTTGGCCCTGCGCGCCCTGCACGACCGTGTCGGCCGTGCCGCCAGCGTCGACCTGCAGAATGCCGCCGGCCGAGTACACCGTATCGAGCGCGGTGCCGCCGGCGAGCGCGGTGAGGTGACCGGTGCCGACGATCTGCGTATGCGACGCGACGCCGTTGTCGATGCTGAAGCCGGTGCCGTCGTCGCGCGTGTTGGTGCCCGACAGCACCGTCGACGACGTGGTGGCGACGAGGCCGCCGCCGTCGTTCTGCGTGACGTCGATCGCCGTGCCGCCCGACTCGACCTGGAACGTGCCGCCCGAATTGATGGTTGCCGACGTCGCGCTGCCGCCCGACTGGACGTCGAACGTGCCGCCCGCATTGGCGGTGGCCAGCGTGGCGCTCGCGCCCGAGCGCACGTCGACCTGGCCGCCGTTCGACACCACGGCGCCGTTGGTCGCGCCGCCGGAATTCACGTATTGCGCAGCATAGGTGCCGCTCACGAGCGTCGCGTTCGCGACGCCGCCCGACAGCACGGTATCGGTCGCCGCATAGCCGACCGTCGTGCCGCTTTCCACGCCCGCGACCGTCTGCGAGGCGAAGTACTGCTGCGTGCCGCTCAGCACCGAGCCGCTTGCGGTGCCGCCTGCGTCCACGGTGACGGACCCGCCGCTGTTCACGTACGCGTCGTTCAGCGTGCCGCCGCCCGATACGATCGCGCTGCCGCCCCAGTTGACCGTGGTCGTATTGGCGGTGCCGCCGGCGACGATCTGGGTGCCGGCCGAGCCGACCGTGGTGTCGTTGGCCGTGCCGCCCGTCGAGACGACCTGGCGGCCGCCGGAGTCGACGCTGGTCTCGTTGGCGATGCCCTGATTCGATACGTTCTGCGTCGCGTTGCTCGTGACGTTGGCGACCTCCGCCGTGCCGCCCGTCACGTTCTGCACGCCGCCGCTCGTCACGAGCGTGGACACCGCGACACCGCCGTTCACGGTCTGGGTGCCGCCCAGCAGCTGCGTGTCCGTCGTCCGGCCGTTGCCGATGACGACTTCGTTGCCGCCCGCGTTCACGGTCGTGCCGAGCGACTGCTGGCCGTCCAGCACGTCGAGTTCGCTGCCGCTCGTGAGCACATAGCCGGCCGCGACGCCGTTCGTCGTGCTGAACGAAGCGCCCGTGGCATAGTTGCCGCTGATCGTGCCGGACGTGGTCGCCGAAATCGTCGAACCCGATTCGAGCGTCAGGCCGGTGGCCGTCGCGCCCGCGTCGATGATTTCACGGCCGCCGGCCGCGACCGTCGCGCCGTCCACGCTGCCGCCCGAGTCGACGTGCTGCGCGCCGCCGCTGTTGATCGTCGTGGCCGATGCCGTGCCGGCGCTGTACACGGTCTGCACGCCGCCGTCGCCGATCGTCGCGCCGCTCGCGACGCCGCCGGAGTACACGTTCTGCGAACCGCTCACCAGCGCCGTTCTCGCGAGCCCACCCGAAACGTTTTGCGTGCCGCCGCTTTTGACCGTCGTGGACGACGCGACGCCGGCGCTCAACACCGTCTGCACGCCGCCGTCGCCGACGGTCGTGCTGCTCGCCACGCCGCCGGAGCCGACGTTCTGCGCGCCGTTCACCGTCGACGACGTCGCCACGCCGCCCGAGATGTTCTGCACGGCCGCGGCGTCGATCGTGGTCGACATGGCCGTGCCGGACACCAGCTGGGTGCCCGCGCTGGTCACGGCGGTGCTCGTCGCCGAGCCGCCGGCGGCGACGACCTGCGTGCCGTCATCGCCGATCGTCGTGCCGGTTGCCGAGCCGCCCGCTTCGATCGTTTGCGTACCGTCCGTCACGGTCTGGCCGATGGCGGTCGCGCCACTCGTCACGTCGGCCGTGTAGACGGACTGCGGGCCCGGCACCGCCTGCGCGGGCGCGGTAAAGAACGCCTGCAGGCCGAGCAGCGAAATGAGGCCCGCGAGCAGGCGCGAACCGCGGCGTCGACGGTTGCCGAAGACGTGGAGGCAGAATTTACGGCGAAAAGTGATCGGCTTCATTGTTTTTGGGTTGCTGTTGTGCGGTCCCGGCGCGCCGATGCGCGCGACGGGACGTTGGTCTCTCGTGCTATCCGTCTGTCGATGGACGGAACCGGATTGTTTTCGCTGGACGTCGATGCGGCCGCGGCCGGCGGCGGGCGATGTCGTTCGTGGGTGCGCTGTGGGGCTTAAGCAGTCGCTTGCGGGGTGCGGGCGTGCGCGCCGAAGCCGGGAATGCGCCGCAACGTGCGCTTCACCTGCTCCGGCGTGATGAGCCGCGTGCATTCGAACTGGCGGGGCGTGTCCTTGTGGCGCGGACACCAGAAGAAGTCCTGATGATCGAAGCGCTGGCTCGCGTCATTCCAGCAGCCGTTGCACGCGTGGTAATTGATCACGCGAAACGGCGTATGGAACTCGTTGTTCTCCATCGTGAAGCCGCTGATCATCGCGACCGGCGTGCCGCACGCCCACGCGAGCCACGCAAGGCCGCTCGACAGGCCCACGAAGAAATCCGCGTGACGCAGCCAGCGCGCACGCTCTTCGAGCGGCCGGTCGCCGGTCTGGTCTTCGGCGCCGTGCGGAATGTGATTCCACACGAGTCCCGAGCCGTGCGTCGCCTTCTGGTCGATGCAGATCACCCGGTAGCCCTGCTCCTTCAGGAACGCGACGATCTCGCGCCAGCCGGTCGGATGATTCCAGTATTTGCACTGGGTCGAGCTTTGCACCGCGATGCACACGTAGCGCTCGTCGATCGGGCGGCTCTCGTCGCTCAGTACGATGTCCGGCTTCATCTCTTCCGGGTCGACGCCGAGAATGTGTCCGGCGGTGCGATGCAGGCCGACGTGCCGGAAGTCCACTGGCTGGAACACGTGGCCGGCGTCGTCGAAGAACAGGCCGATGTTGTAGGTCGCGTAATAGCGTTCCGGCTGCACGTCCTCGTGCGTGACGAACTCGATTTCCGGGTACGCGCGGCGAAACAGCGGCGCGATCAGCGCGCCCATCGCGCAGGTGAGGCGGCAGCCGTGCTTGCGCTGGAACTTCACCGCGTACGGGAACCAGCCCATCAGGTCGCCAAGCGTGCCGACCGGAAACTGGATCAGCACGTCGCGGTCTTTCGCGTCGAAGCGGTGGACGAACGCGGCGTCGGCCTGCTTGCCGCGCTGCTGGATCTGCACTTCGAACGGCACGAAATATTTCTTCGCGCTCGCGACGACGCCCGCGCCGATATCGGTTTCGAACAGCACGTTGTCGGTTTCGTAGTCGCGCAGCACGACGTGCCACTCGCCGTCGGGCAGCACCACGCGGCAGCCGTCGTTGAAATCGAAGCGCACGCGTTGCAGCGCTTCCTGGGTGGGCGTGCCCGCGGGCGGCGGAAACGGCGGCCGCGAAGGCGCGCCCGCCGACGCCAGTTGAACCGCGGACACGGTCGACATCGTGTCGCTCGCCGGCACGGCCAGGATTTCGTGAGGAATCGAAGCAGTCATGAATGTCTCCGAAACGGGATGGAGGGCGGCACTCGATACGATCGGCCGCCGGCATTGCGGGCCCGCTCCAGTTCGGAAGTTTTGACTGGCTGCTTACACGCGTTGCGAATTTTCAATCCATTTGAAAGGCGAGGCAACGCGGATCTGAGGGGATTTGTGGCTTTTAATCGGCAGTTAAACCGGGGGATTTGCGCTGTACGCGCGCAAACGGTTCTGCCGACTAAAACTTGACAGGGGCATTGCTATTTTGTTCGAGGCCGCAAGAGCCGCGGGGCGCGGATCGGTCAGTTTTGCGCGGATTATCTGGCGTCTGCCCGTTTGTGGAAACGACAGGCGGTAGCTTACCCGTATATCGGCTCTGCATGAAGAGCCGACAGCCGCGCCGCTCGACCGGCAGGCAATCTTCGGGCCGATTCGGGGCCATAGCAGCCAGGGACGAAGCCGAACGCCAGCGGACAGCCAGAGACCGCAATGCCTTGATCGATCTGATCGCGATCCTTCGGCGCAGCAGATCCAGTTCCAGCTCACCGGCATTCCGGTCACGCAGGTCCGCGAGGACATCCGTACTGTCGACGTTATCGCACGCAGCGGCGGCGGTACACGCCTCGATCCGTCGAAACTGCAGGACATGACGCTGGTGAACCACGACGGCAAACCCGTTCCAATTTCGCAGATCGGCCACGTCGAGATGCGCCCGGAAGATCCGCTCCTGCGACGCCGCGACCGCCTGTTGACAATCACCGTGCGCGGCGACATCGACGAATCACTGCAACCACCACAGGTATCGGTCGAAATCCAGAAGCAGCTGGCGCCGATCTTCCCGGTCATGATCGTGATCATCCTGCAGACGCGCTCGTTCCCGACCATGGCGATGGTATTCCTGACGGGACCGCTCGGCCTGATCGGTACAGTGGCAACCCTGCTGCTGTTCCGTCAGCCGTTCGGCTTCAACTCGATTCTCGGGTTAATCGGCCTCGCCGGTATTCTGATGCGCAATACGCTGATCCTGATCGAACAGATCCGCAACAACGTCCATGACGAGAAGAGGGACCCGTATCACGCAGTGGTCGAGGCCACCGTGCAGCGTGCGCGCCCCGTGTTGCTCACCGCGATGGCAGCCGTACTCGCGTTCATTCCGCTGACGACATCGGTGTTCTGGGGGCCGATGGCCTATACATTGATCGGGGGAACCGCGATCGGGACAGTGCTGACGCTGTTTTTCTGCCGGCCCTGTACGCGATCTGGCTCAAGGTCAAACCGAAGGCCGACAGTTCTACCGCCCGTGCATAGCACGCGATAGTCATTAGCCGCGCAACAAAATGGGGGAGTTCATCTATATATGAACTCCCCCGTTTTACCTCTACGCTCCAGTTTATGTTGTCAGTTGAGCGACGACTTCCTGCGTCGTCCACAGCGCGTGTGCGAGGAAACGATAATTGATCAACGCGGCGAGATAACCGTCGCCCTCCGGAACACGCGGACCGGCCGTTCCATCGCGTACGACCACGACTTCAAACCCCTGTTCGATCAGCTCCCGAAGATGCGATTCGATGCAGAGGTTCGCGGCCATGCCGGCCAGGATCACCTGCGACACCCCCTGCTTGCGCAACTGCAAGGCAAGATCGTTGGTCTCCGGCCCGTACACCTTGTGCGGAGATGCGATGATGGTTTTTCCGTCGAGGATATACGGCTTGTACTGCTCCAGGAAGTCGGCACCCGAGCCTTCGAATCCTTCCAGCGTAACCGGCCCCTTGCGGTCGAACATCCCGATGTCATGCATGACCTTCTCAAGCGGACCACCGAACTGCCAGGTGTGATCGCAGGGATAGTAGTAATGCGGCGATACGGCGATCGTGATCTCCGCGTCCTTCGATGCCTTGAACAGTGCTTCCAGATTGGCAACCGTATTGTTTTCCGTGATGCTTTCGCCGAAGTATGGCCAGCTCACCCCGTCTGGACTCAGAAAGTCATTCTGGGGGTCGACGACGACCAGCGCAGCCTTCGTCCGGTCGATCGTGAACCCCGTTCCGGGCAATGCCGGGTTGGACGGATCGGCGTACGGGCCGGCGTCTTTTGCCGCCGTCTGATTCTCGCTACTCATGTGATTCTCCTTGATCAACAAACCACTGCACGATGGGATGGCCGTGCCTCACGAGACGTTCACCCTAATTAATAGATGACCAGTCGTCTTGATAACCGGCAAAAAAATTTCAACACAGCAGATGCGGTAGCACGCTCTTCTCGAATCGCTCAAGCGCCTTGCCGCTTCGCTCGATTTTGCTGCGCATCACTGCCCCCTCGTATCCTTCGACCAGGATAGCCGAAAGCTCTCCGACGCGGACATCGCCCGCCAGTTCGCCGCGTGTCTGCGCTTCGGCAAGGCAGTCCGCAAGCGCCGCCTGCCAGCGACGCATCACGTCGAGCAGTTTTTCCCGCACGCCTTCGCTGCCGGCAGACAACTCCAGCGACAGATTACCGATCAGGCAGCCTGGCGCAAAACCGTTAGTCCGATGATCGCGTGACAGCCCGTGAAAGAATTTCTGCACCCGGACGAGCGGTTCGAGACGAACGTCACGCAGAACCGGCGCGTGACGTTTGCGGATCGATTGCCAATACTGTTCGAGAATTTCAGCCGCGAACGACTCTTTGCTCTCGAAATAATTATAGAAAGAGCCTTTGGGCACTTTCGCGGCGTTGGTAATGTCCTGCACGCCACAGCCATGAAAACCCAGCTCATGAACAATGGCGTGGCCGCCTTCAAGCAGGCGGGCACGGACTTCGGGGTTTGGCGGTCTCGGCATCTTGCGTCTGGAGTCGTTCTTTCGTTGCAAGATACCTGGTCATCTATTTCCTGTCAAGCTGGAACACCGGGCGAGAACTGGCCATTCAGGTCTTCTGCGCAGTCAGGCCCGCGCATCGCCGAGCACGGTGAGATGCATTTCCCGCCGCTCGATAAACCCCAGTGCACGATAAATCCCGATAGCTCCGTGGTTCGAGGTCAGCACATGCAGGAACGGGGTTTCATCGCGTTCACGGATGGCTGCAATCAGGCGCTTTATCAGACTCGCCGCCAGCCCCCGCCCTCGAAACGAGGGGTCCACGCAGACGGCACTGATCTCAGTGTATCCGTCCACCTTCAAACGCTCGCCTGCCATGGCTACCAGCCTGCTCCGATCGCGCACGCCAAAATAGTTGCCAAGCTCGATGGTCCGCGGACCGAACGGACCCGGCTGTGTAGCGTCCGTAAGCGCAATCATGTCCGGCACATCGCGTACATCGAGCCGGGCGTGCTCCGCTACAGCGGCACTGGGTTTGCCTTGCCAGATCATCTGCAACAGGGCGGCCTGCCGGATCACGGAGAAATCGCCGGGAGGCTCGATCTTGTCGACCGTGCTCAGTGCAACCGGCCCATGCTGCCTCACGAGCTCGAGCAAAGCGTCGAACGATGCCGGACTGGTATCGGCCAGCGCGCCGAAGGGCGCAACTTCTACCTGAAATCTCGAGGTCAGTTCGTCCCCAACGGAAAAGCGACTTTGCCTTCCGGCGAGCGCCGCCCGAATAACATCGTCCAGCACATGCGTATCACCCTGAACTTTCCGCCCCATCGTTTCAGACATGCCTGCCCTCTATCCAGTCCGTATTGAATCCAGTCTCACGCAACGCGCGCATCTTTGCGCACCCATACGCTCACTGCTCCCAGGTCATTATTAACTCAAAATCGAAGAAGCGTGGGCGGCTGTCGCGCGCGCAGGTAGCCTTGGGCGGCCTTGAACGCAGCGGCAGTCAGATACGACGTAAACGTCGGCGTCGCAGCGAAACGCAAACACCCTCGCGACAGCGCTGCCACGTCGTGAATCGCGCGCGCCCGAACCGAGGTCACGCAATGCGAGCCGCGCATAACGCAGCCACGCTTCGCCAGTGTCGGTCAGCCGGGCCCTGCGGCCCGAGCGGTCGAACAGCAGCGCGCCGAGCGTATCTTCCAGCTGTCGGATCTGCTGCGACAGCGTCGGCTGCGAAACGTGCAGCACGTCGGCCGCTCGCGTGAAATTGCCGTGTTCGGCGACCGCGATGAAATGCCGGATGTGGCGAAGCAACATGGCACCGAGTCAGGTATTGGTCGTTCCTATCGCATTTATCAAAAATGCGTCTTTGACGCTATAAGTAATCCGCTTCACGCTACGTGCATCGTTTGAAGGGGAAACGCTCGTGCAAGAAGTCATCGATGCCGCCCGGAATCACCAGGCGTTGACGGCCCCCCGTCATCTCACGCTATTGTTTCAACCCGTGGATCGTGCAGGTATACGGCTCGACGTCGAAGGCGCTCGTGCACGAGAAGTTCGGCGACGGCATCACCAGTGCGATCCAATTTCAAGCTCGATATTGAGAAGATGCCCGATCCGGAAGGTGGCGAGCGCGCAGTCATCACGCTCGATGGTAAGTATCTGCCAACGAAGCCCTTCTGACGCAGAGTGCGATCCGATCGAAACGGCCAGGAGAATTCGTCGGACAGGGAGCAATGGGTGTGTTTTCGCAACCGTTTGAGAAGTTAGTGCCTTCCGTTCAACTCACAAGTTCGCTCCCCCGCGTCGTCCGCCGAATAGCCTGCGGCGGCTGTCCGAACGCCCGCAGAAACGCACGCCGCATTCTCTCGCGGTCACCGAATCCCGTATCGCGCGCGATGACGTCGATCGGGTGACGCCCCGATTCGAGCATCAGCCGCGCGGCCTCGATGCGCAGATGCTCGACTGCCCTCGCCGGTGACTGCCCAGTCTCCTCGCGGAACGCGCGGCTGAACTGGCGCGGACTCAGGCTCGCCGCCTCGGCTAGCCGCTCCACCGGCAGTTCATCGTGCAGATTCTGCTTCGCGTAATCGAGCGCGCGCTGGATGCGGTCCGAGCGAGGTTCCAAATCGAGCAACGCTGAAAATTGCGACTGCCCGCCCGCGCGGCGGTGATATACCACGAGTTTACGCGCGACCTGGCGCGCGACCTCGGCGCCCGCATCCTTTTCCACGAGCGCGAGCGCAAGATCGATGCAGGCCGTCATGCCGGCCGACGTCCACACGGGCCCGTCGACGATAAAAATCCGGTCTTCCTCGACCGTCACGTTCGGAAACTCGCGGCGCAGGCGCGGAGCGAAATACCAGTGCGTGGTCGCACGGCGGCCGTCGAGCAGCCCTGCGGCCGCGAGATTAAACGCGCCCGTGCAGGTCGCGCCGATGCGCCGACAGATGCCGGCCGAACGCTGCAGGAACGCGACGAGGCCCGGCGTCGGCGCGGGCAACGCGTCGTTGTCGCCGACCACCAGCACCGTATCGAAGCGGCTATCGCCGAACGGCTCGGTGCCGACCGGGATGCCCGTCGAGCTGTGCACGAGACCGCCGTGCTCGGACAGCAGTATGACCTCATACCGCGGCTCGCCCGACGCGAGGCTTGCGAATTCGAGCACCGTCGACACGGCAAGGTTGATGACCTGGAAGCCGGGATACAGCACCATTCCGATACGTAGCATGGCGATGTCCTAAAAAGTTGCATATATGACATTTTAGACAACGCATTATGCGCCTAACCTGATCTTCATGCAGGCCGGCACGGGGCCGGCCTCTTGAAAGACCAGGAGCTAATCATGAATGTCACGACTCATCGGGGAACGGCCCTTATCACGGGCGCTTCCTCCGGCATCGGTGCAATCTACGCGGACCGGCTCGCGCAGCGCGGTTACGACCTGATTCTGGTCGCGCGCAACCGGGAGCGGCTCGATCGGCTCGCCGCGCGGATTACGGACCAGACCGGGCGCGCGGTCGAAGTAGTGGTCGCCGATCTTGGCGCAGCCGCCGACCTGCGTCGCGTGGAGGAAATCCTGCGCACCGATTCGAGCATCACGATGCTCGTGAACAACGCGGGCTTCGGCGGGGCGGGACCGCTCGCCGTGTCCGACGTCGATCGCATGGAAGCGATGATCGATGTGAACGTGACGGCGCTCACGCGCCTCACCTACGCGGTGGCGCCTAAGTTCGTCGAGCGCGGCGCGGGCACGATCGTCAACATCTCGTCGATCGTCGCGGTGGCGCCGCATCTTCTGAACGGGGTCTATGGCGGTTCGAAGGCGTTCGTGCTCGCGTTTAGCCAGTCGCTGCAACACGAACTCGCGGATAAGGGCGTGCGCGTGCATGTCGTACTACCGGGCGTAACGCGCACCGAGTTCTGGGACATCGCCGGACACTCCGTCGACGCCCTGCCACCCGACTGGGTGATGAGCGGAGAAGACCTCGTCGATGCAGCGCTCGCGGGGCTCGACCTCGGCGAATTCGCAACGGTGCCGTCGCTACCCGAGCAGGCAGATTGGGACGCGTTCGACGGCGCACGTCAAGCACTGATACCGAATCTTTCGCGTAGCGCGCCGGCCGCGCGCTACGGTGTGAGCCGATAACGCATCCTCAAGCGCCTATGCCCAGGGCGAGACTGCACCGGGCATAGCGATTCATAAACCGCAGTCGTCATGGTTGCAATCTATTCAACAACCTTCTACGAACTTCATGGGAGCCGGGTACTTGTCCCGTATTTCGAATCGAGCGTCGAAACTTCTGCGTCTGCGCCCCGCCATCGGCAACGGCACCCGTGCGCCAACCACCACCAAGCGCGCGGAACGCAGCAACGGCCGCGCGCGCATCGTCCGCGTGCACGCGAGCCAGCGCGTCGCGCGCGGCGAGCAGTTCGCGGTCCTCGTCGAGCACTTCGACCAGACTGATCGCGCCGCCCTTGTATGCTTCCTCGGCCGCCGCGCGCGCGGCGTCATGCGCGGCGACCTCGGCCGTCAACATGGCCTGCTGCGCTTGAAGCTGTTCGAGCGACACGAGCGCATTTTCGACGTCCTCGGTCGCCTTCAGCATCGCTTGCCGGTATTGCGCAAGCGCCTCGGCATCCGCGCCTTTCGCGCGTGCGACCTCGGCGTCGATGCGGCCGAATTCAAACAGCCGCCAGTGCAGCCCGAGTACCGCCTGCGGTTGAAATGCGGCCGCGTCGAACAGAGCACCACCTGGCTGCACCGCCTCGACGCCGAGCAACCCGGACAACGACAGCTTCGGGTAATACTCCGCCGTTGCAACGCCGATCCGCGCGCTCGCCGCTGCCAGCCGGCGCTCCGCCGCGATCACGTCCGGCCGCCGGCGCAGCAAATCCGCGGGCGTTGCGTCAGTCGCAATCGCCGGCACGCGGTAGTCCTGCCGCGCGTGCTCGATCTCGCTCGCGTACGCGCCCGGCTGCGCGCCCATTAGCACGTCAAGGCGATTTAGCTGCGTAGCAAGTTCGACATGCAGCGGCGGCAGCGTCGCCTGCGCATCCAGCATCAGCGCGTTCGCCTGATCTCGCTCGCGGCGCGTCGCAAGGCCATCCGCGAGCCTGTAGCGGACGAGATCGAGTAGCCCTCGGTCAGTCTCGATCTGCTGCTCGGTCAGCGCGATGCGAGCCTGCGCGCTGCGCACGCGGAAATAGGCATCCGCGACTTCGGCCGCGAGCGACACGCGCACACCGAGCCGCTGCGCGTCGGCCGCATCGGCCGCCGCGCGCGCCGCCTGCTCGTTGCGTCGCAGCCCGCCCGCGAGATCCAGTTCCCAGCTTGCGCCGACGTCAAGCTTTTCATACGACTGATTGCGCCGGTAACCCGGAAGTTCGCTGCCGGCGAGGCCGAGCGGGCTGTGTGTCGACTGCGTCTGTTCCAGCGCCTCGCCATCCGCCGCAAGCGCCGGCAGCCGCGCGGCACCGGCTTCGCGCGCCGTCGCACGCGCTTCGTCGACACGCGCCCATGCAGCCACAAGATCGAGGTTCGATGCGAGCGCGCGCGTCTCGAGGCGCGCAAGTTCCGGGTCGTCGAAGCCGAGCCACCACGCATCGAGCGGCGGTGCAGACGGCTGGCCGTCGTGCGGCTGCAACTGCTGTTGATGCACGTAAGCCGGCGCGGTCGAAAGCGACGGCCGCACGTAGTCAGGGCCAACTGTGCAGCCGGCGGCGGCGAACGTGAACGTCAGCGCGGTGGCCAATGAGAGCCGTGACCGGGTAGCAGAAGAAAGAAATCGTGTCATGGCTTGAAACTCAATGCGCGTCGGGCGACGGCGCAGACGGCGGCCGGACTTTACGCATCAGCGGCACGAGCACGACGGCGACGACCAGGCAGACCATGATCACAAGAAACGAGTCTGCGTAGGTTTCGGTCTGCGCTTCGCGGTATGCGAGCGACCACAGCAGGTGCAACGCCTGGCCGTCGTCGGTCGCGCGCGTTCCCAGTTGCGCGAACCAGTCGTTCATCGCCTCGTTCGTGTTGGTCAGATGCTCGGCCAGCCGCTCGAAATGCAGGTTCGTGCGATCGTTCAGCAGCGTCGCGCACGCGGCAATGCCGATCGCACCGCCGAGGTTGCGCATCAGATTGAACAGCCCTGACGCGAGTTTCAGGCGATTCGGCGGCAAGCTGCCGAGCGTCAGCGTGACAGTCGGTGCGACCGTCAACTGCTGCGCGAAGCCGCGCAATGCCTGTGGCAACAACAGTTGAGCGGCGCCCCAGTCGTGCGTGATCGGCGTGAACTCCCACATCGACAGCGCAAAGATCGTCATACCGATCATCAGAATCCAGCGCAGATCCATTCGCCGCGCGAGGAACGCATACACTGGAATCGACATCAGTTGAAAGATGCCGGTCGAGAAAATCGCTTCGCCGATCTGCAACGCGCTATAGCCGCGTACGCGTCCGAGAAACAGCGGCGTCAGATAAATCGTCGCAAACAGGCCGATACCAGTGACGAACGAGAAAAAACAGCCGAGCGCGAAGTTGCGTTGGCCGAGCGCGCGCAAATCGACGACCGGCCGCGCGAACGTCAGGCTACGCCAGATAAACAGCAGACCCGCGATAGCCGCGATCCATGCGGTCGTCGTGATCGTGTCGTCGCTGAACCAGTTCCAGCGAGGCCCTTCTTCGAGCGTGTATTCGAGGCAGCCGAGGAACGCGGCGAGCAGCCCGATGCCCGGGTAATCGGCATCGCGCAGCAGCGACCAGTCAGGGTCATCGGTATGCACAAGCAGCGGCACTGCGATCATCACGAACAGGCCCGGCACCACGTTGATAAAAAACAGCCAGTGCCATGAATAGTGATCAGTGATCCAGCCACCGAGGCTCGGCCCGAGCGTCGGCGCGAGTGACGCGATCGCGCCGATCGTCGCCGCCGCGTAAATCACCTGCTTGCGGTCAAAAAACACGAACACGGTCGTGAACACCATCGGGATCATCGAGCCACCGAGAAAGCCCTGCAACGCACGGAACACGATCATGCTGCGGATGTCCCACGCAGCACCGCATAGCAGGCTCGTGATCGTGAAGCCGAGCGCCGACGCCGCGAACAGCCAGCGCGTCGACATCACGCGCGACAGCCAGCCGGATAGCGGAATCACGATGATCTCCGCGATCAGATAGCTAGTCTGCACCCACGCGATTTCGTCGGCGCCCGCCGACAGCCCGCCGCCGATGTCGCGCAGCGAAGCGGACACGATCTGGATGTCGAGTAGCGCGATGAACGTACCGACGCACATGCTCGCGAACGCGAACACCTTGCGCCCGATCGGCATCTCGGCCGGATTGACCGGGCCGCGGCGCTGCGCGGAGGTTGCGGACGCCGCGGGCGCGTCTACGTTGGCGGCGTTCATCGTGCCGGATCCGACGAGTCCTTCGTATCGACGCTCGCGACCACCGACAGCCCCGGCCGCAGCAGCCCGAGCTGGTCGTCGCCGCGATCGAGCGCGATGCGCACCGGCACGCGCTGCACGATCTTCGTGAAGTTGCCGGTCGCATTTTCCGGCGGCAGTACGCTGAATTCCGCACCGGTCGCGGGCGCAAGACTCACGACGCGACCGTGGAACGTGCGGCCCGGCAACACGTCCGCAGTGATCGACACGCGCTGGCCGTCGTGCATCCGTGCAAGCTGGTCTTCCTTGAAGTTCGCGTCGACCCACAGCCCGTGCGCGGGCACGATCGACAGCAGCGGCGCACCCGCGGACGCATACGCGCCGAGCCGGGCGCGCCGGTTGCCGACAGTGCCATCGAGCGGCGCGCGCAGCTCCGTATAACCGACGTTCAGCTTCGCCAGATCGCGCCCGGCGACGGCCTGCGCCAACGCCGCCTGCGCCTGCTGCTTCTGCGTGTTGATCACGTCGAGCTGGCGCTGCGCGGCGACCTGCGCCGCCTGCGCCTTCTCGACGTTTGCGCGCGCGGCCTTGAACGTCGCATCCGCGCGTTGCGCGCTCTCGACCGATACCGCCGCGTGGCGCGACAGATCCTGATAACGCACTTCATCGTCGCGGGCACGCGCGAGTTCGGCTCGCTGCGCCTCGACGCCCGCGCGCGCCTGGCCGATCACCGCGTCCTGCAGATTTGCGTTCGCCGCGAGGTTCGCCAGCAGCGCCTGCTGTGCGGCTACCGCGCCTTCTGCGCGAGCGAGCGCGGCACGGTAATCGCGGTCATCGATCTTCGCCAGCAGATCGCCCGCGTGCACCACCTGGTTGTCCGTCACCGCGACGGCGACGAGGTAGCCAGGCACCTGCGGCGCGATCACCGTGATGTCACCGCCGACGTAGGCGTCGTCGGTACTCACCACGAAGCGGCCAACGGCCCACCAGTTCACGCCGTAAGCGATCATCACGACGGCGACGACAACGCCCGCCGCGATCAGCGCGATGCGCTTGCGCGAACGAGTGACCAGGGCCGGGGCCGGGACGGCACCGGTTTCGGGTACGGACGGGCTACTCATCGACGGCCTCCACGCGATGCCTGTACTGCGGGAGCGTGCGAGTCGCCGCCGGTATCGTTCCGCGGCTCGCGCAGGCGCGCAACACGCGCGCGAATCCGCTCGTTCGCAGCCGGCCCCGCCTGCATCACGTGATGCGGGCCGATCGGCTCACCGCTCACGCGATCGACCAGCACCGGATCGACCGGCGCGCCGCTGCGCGTGTCTTCGAGGTACATGGCGATGCCCTCGTCTGCGAAGTGCCGGTTACCCCACGCCATCAGCGCGACCAGCACCGGCCGGAAGTCGCGGCCGCGCTCGGTCAGCACGTATTCGTAGCGCGGCGGCCGCTCGTTATAACGCCGCCGTTCGAGCAGGCCAGCGTCGACCAGCATCCGCAACCGGCGCGTCAGCATGTTCGGCGCGATGTCGAGGCTCTGCTGAAATTCGTCGAAACGCGTAATGCCGTAAAACGCGTCGCGCAAGATCAGGATGCTCCACCACTCGCCAACGCGGTCGAGTCCGCGCGCAATCGGGCACAACGCTTCCGAAAAGCTTTTTCGTTTCATGAATCGATCCTCGACATCCCGGCACGTAGCGGACAGGTATGCCATCTTATTCGTGTAACTATCATCATGCAAGTAACTAATTGAGGTCGCCCCAAATTCGGCTCGAACCCGTTCTTCACCGGAAAACCGAACGTCGCTGCCGGACTCTCTCTGATGGTTGCAGTCCGGGGATCGGCATTTTCTGCACCAACCGGCGTAACACGAGAGAAGCCCCGCCGCACAGTCGCTCGTGCGTTGAAGGACTGGCCTGGTTGAGTAGCGCCAGCCCTATCACCAGGAACGACTAATGTGCGGCTAACATTTCAAGAACGGCTTGCGCTGCGGCCTCCGCCGACCCCGGATTCTGTCCGGTGAGCAGATTGCCGTCGACCACCACATGCGAACTCCACGGTGCTCCGCTGTCGAATTGCGCCGGCAGCACGCAAGCGGTCCTCGAGCAACCACGGCGCGTTCGCCGCGAGCCCCACCTGCGTTTCCTCGACGTTCGTAAATGCGGTCATCCGACGCCCCTTGAACGCTTGAACGCCCAGGCGGTCGCGTCGCCGGCCGAAAGAAAGCTCGCCTGGCCGTGACACACAGCGCCCACAACCTTCTTCGGATCGACCAGCGCGGCGGCCAACACGCGACCGACGGTTCCGCTCACCGCATGATCCTGCATCGGACCATGTCCGCCAGAAACGAACACCGCATCGAAGCGCGCGAGATCGACTTCCTCGAGCCGTCGCGGCGTCGCCAGCAGTTGTGGAGCGCATCGAGACGAGCGGAAAGCGCAGCAACCTTCGCGCTGTCACCATGATTCGCTTCAGGCGAAAGACTGACAATCTCCCCAAAAGGAAACAGCCCGATCAGCGTAAGCCGATCGGGCTGTTTCGGTCTGGCTGACCATCTTGTATCTTTCTGCTCACGGACGGCGGTCATGCAGCCTGATAACCATCATGGACCTGAAAGCCCGTTAATGAGCATTCGGCGCATGACCGCTACCGTTCTTCGATAAACCCGAACAGTTGCTTGAATTCAAATTCGCATTCACAAGAATGGGATCCGGGGGAACCATGTCTGAAAAAATCGCTGTCGGAATTGATGTGGCAAAAGCCACCCTTGATGTCCCTTCGGAGTTGCAGGAAGCGTCACGACCTATCCCAACACGCCAGCAGGCTACGAAGAGCTGCTCACCGCCCTTGCTGAATGCCAGGTTGATCTTGTGGTACTGGAAGCCACAGGAAGCTACGAGGTGGCGGCTGGTTGTGCGTTGCAAAGCGCCGGCTACGCAGTTGCTATCGTGAATCCCCGGCAAGCCCGCGACTTCGCAAAGGCAATGGGAAACCTCGCGAAAACCGACCGGATCGACGCGCGTGCTCTGGCTCAGCTTGCCCAAGTGCGCACCATGCCACCCTCGATCTTTGCGGATGCGGCCCATGACAGCCGCTCCTGGTGGTCACGCGGGCCGTCACCGACTCGGCTGATGAGCGGCAATCCGGTTGCTCAACGCTGGAAGCCAGAGTTTGCAGGGCCGTTTCGGATGCCTGGCCCATTCCGGGTAGGTTGCTTGGCATTGCCTGGTTTTACCAATGCGCGCAGCCAGTGTTGCTCAGTTCGCCAGCGCCAATTCCGCACGCCGCACGGAGCCAGCGCGTCGTTTGCCCCGCCTCACGCAATTGGCCTCTTCGGTGCCCCCTGCTTTGCGGGCCTTCTCATGCGCGGGGCCTGCTCCGTACGCGCCTCTGCGTCGGAACGGAAGCGTTCGCGATATTCAGCGGGATTGATCTGCAAACGGCGCGCGAACACGCGACGCAGCGCGTCAACGCTGTCGAGTCCGCAACGCTTCGCGATCTCACGCAATGAAACATCCGTGGCTTCCAGATAGCGCCGCGCAGCATCTATGCGAGCATTGTTCAGGAATGCGATCGGTGTCACCCCGCATTCCTTGACGAATGTACGCGCGAGATTGCGTTCGCTCATGTGTACACGCGACGCTAGCGACGCAGCCGTATGCTCGACGTGCAGGTTGTCGAGCATATACTGTTGTAGAGCGCCCGTCAGCGAGCCCGGCGCCGCCTGCGACTCCAGCAGCGGACTGAACTGCGACTGGCCGCCCGCGCGGCGCACATGGACGATCAGATACTTGGCAACGTCGAGCGTGATTGCCTTACCGAAGTCCTCCTCAATCAGCGCCAGCGACAGGTCGATGCCGGCGGTCACGCCAGCCGTCGTATAGACGCCGCCATCGTGCACGTAAATGTGATCCGGTTCGATACGTGCCTTCGGGAAGGTGGTCGAGAGCCGCGGCACGTCCATCCAGTGCGTCGTCACCACGCGATTGTCGAGCAACCCGGCAGACCCGAGTGCGAACAGGCCGTTGCAGATTGCGCAGACGCGCCGCGAGCGCCGGTACTGCTGACGCAGCCATTCACTGAGCGCGGGATCGTCGAACACGTCGAAGATGCCGAGCCCGCCCGGCACGATGACTGTGTCGAACTCAGGACAGACGTCGAAGATCGTACGGTCCGGCATCACCGTCAATCCGCTCGACGATTGCACTGCGCCGCGCGTCGTGCCGACGGTGAGGATCTCATACTCGCACTCGCTGCGGCTCAGGACCCGGACCTCGGCAAAGGCATCGCGCGGACCCGCGATATCGAGCAGCTGAAAGCCCGGAAACACCACCATACCGATTTTAATGCGTTTCATCGAGATCACCAGAAGGCGTGAAGCGCCCGCGCGTCGGGGCTGACCGTCGAGCGGTGGCAATGCCGCGCACGCTCAGGCCGCAGCGGCATCCCGGTCGTAGCCGTTCATTTTATAGAGTAACGTGGAGACGAGCCAACCGGCGACGAAGATCCCGACAATCGCATAGCCGAGCATGCCGAAGTTGTCGTTGAGCGCATCGACGAGGTGCCAGAACGGCCCCGACAGGCTGAGCACCTGGCTCGCAATACCGAGCGCCTCGATGCCGCCGATCAGGAGAGCAACGATCGTCGAAATCAGCGTGATCGTCACGTTGTAGTACAGCTTGCGCAGCGGCTTCACGAACGCCCAGCCATACGCGCCGAGCATCAGGATGCCGTCGGTCGTGTCGACCGTCAGCATGCCGGCAGCGAACAGGCATGGAAACACGAGGATCGTCCAGATCGAGAAGCCCGCGGACGCCTGCGACGCCGAGGTTCCGAGCAGCGCCACCTCCGTCGCGGTTTCGAATCCCAATCCGAACAGGATGCCGAGCGGGAACATCAACCAGCTAGTGCTGATGAGCCGAAACAGCGGCCGGAACGCGCGCGCCAGCAGATTACCCTCCAGGCACAGCAAGCTGGAATCCGCCGCCGGCTGCCCGCCGCCGCGCAGCCGGCGAAACGCGCGCACCAGATCGGCCAGCACCACCACGTTGACTGCGCCGATCACGAGCAGGAATGCCGCTGAAACCGCCGTTCCGATCATCGCCCCCGTTTCCCTGAACGCGTCGAAGTGGTGAACCAGCGCCCTCGTTGCCATCGCGACGACGACGGCGCCGACGACCACGGTCAGCGAGTGGCCGAGCGCAAAAAAGAAACCGACCGTGACTGGACGTTTGCCGTCGTTCATTAGCTTGCGCGTGACGTTGTCAATCGCGGCGATGTGATCTGCGTCCATCGCATGACGAAGGCCGAAGCTGTACGCGAGAAGCGCGGTGCCAATCAGCATCGGCGACGCGCGCACGACGGCCCACGCCCACGCCCAAGCGACCAAATTGGCAAGCGCAAGCGCCGCGTACATAGCGACGATCCTGGCGCGAGTCGAAGCCAGATGTCGCGCCGGTCCGGCCACTTTTCCCGTGCTTCCAGTCAGGATAGTCATGACGGAGTTCCTCTGTGAGGGGTGTAGTTTGAAGCGTACGCGCAGGTTCGGTCTGTGGACATGCGCGTCGCCAGTGCCTGTTCGAGTTCGGCACGGGACAGCGTTCCGCTCGACTCGACCACTTCGAGCAATGCATCGAGAAAGCGCTCGTAGTAATCCCAGCGCGGCTGATGCGCGCAGTCCAGCGCCTCCCAGCGGGCGATCGACGCGATCAGACATTGCCGGAACGCCTCCCACTCGAAGCACCCCACTTTCGACAGCGACAGCGCAAGGCCAAACACGTCCCGCTCCCAGCGGTCGGTAAACAGCAGTTTGCCGTCGATGCGCGGGGGCGAATCCGACTCGCCGAGCATCGATCCCGTCGCATATTCCTCAAATCGCATGAACATCGTGCGCTCCTATCGCTGCGGCGGTGCGACAAGTGCGACTCCCATCATCGATTCCGGCGTGACCAGCGCCGCGAGCGCCTCCTCGCTCATGCCATCGGTATTTGCCGGGCGCTCCGGGATCACGAACCAGCGGATCTGCGCGCTGCTGTCCCAAACCTTCACTTCCTTCTCGTCCGGAACCGCGACGCCGAACTCGCGAAGCACCGAGCGCGGCTCGCGCACGCCGCGCGCGCGAAAGACCGGGTCTTTATACCAGTATGGCGGCAGCCCCAGCACCGGCCACGGGTAGCATGAGCACAGCGTGCAGATGATCAGGTTATGCACCTGCGCGTCGTTCGCCACGGCCGCCATATGCTCGCCCTCGGCCCCCGCCATGCCGGCCGGCAGATCGAGTTCGGCAATCGCGCGCGGCGTATCCGCGACGAGGCGCTGCCTGTAATCCGGATCGACCCACGCGCGGGCGACGATCCTCGCTCCGTTAAACGGGCCCGCAACGGTTTCGAAGTGACGCAACACGGTGTCGACCGAATCGCTGCCGATCACCCCCTTCTCGATCAGCAGCGCCTCCAGCGCGCGTACCTTCGCTGCGTTACCCACCTCGCGGTCCTGCGCAAAGCCAAAGATTTCGCTCATTTCGGTTCCCTTAGTTTCCCTGATGGTTAGCCGGCCAGCGCGTCAGCTCGCCGCCCGCACGTAAGCTTCGTACAGGTCAGCGTAAATGGTCGTCAGAGGTTCACTCTTGTCTCGGCCCCAGATGCTGGCCGCATCGAACGCAATCCGGTAAACGGGCATCGGCTCGCCGATGCCGTCCACCCCCGTCGAGACGAAGTAAGCGTAGCGGCCAGGATAGACAAGATCGACGATGCCCGTCTTGTTGCGCAGGTAGCCAGGCAGGCGCGTGTGATCGGCAGCGTCCGGATCGGCGATCCGAACCTTGTCGCCCACGTTGAAATTTGGCGCGCGATCCGGCTCGTGATAGCCGGAGTCACCCCGTTGCAGATACGCATCGACCTGCGCGGCAAGCCGCGGGGCCGGACGCTCGGGCAACGCAGCGTCCGGGTGCGCGCGGTAGAATGCACTCTTGTCTTCGAGTTCTTCCGCGCTGATGTAACCCGCGTCGACGAAAAACTGCGCGATGCCGCTGAGCCACTTCTCGTAATAGCGGTACTTGAAGTATTCGAACGGCTGCATGTCTTCTGCGCCGGTGCGCAGCGACGCCCACGTCCAGTTGCTGTCAAAATTCGTCTGCAGTTCCTTGACCGGATACGCGGGCAACGCGCCAGAAAGATGCGCGCTTTCAGCCATCATCGTCGCGTGGATACCAAAGATGCGCTGCTCCCAAGGCTCAGCGAAGACGCGCGTGTCGAGGTTGACGGGACCGAGGTTCTCGATCCCTCCCAGATGGTGCTGTAGTTTCACGGTATGCTCAGAATGAGGATAAAGGTCCCGCACGACCGGGCGCGCGGGTCGTAAGTGGCTGCATTCGTGGTGATGCGTGGGTACAACTCGGTGTTGAGTCGCGCCGTCGAAAGATCCGCGATGGCCTGCGCGCTAGCCGGCCCAATCTGCCGGCTTGACCTGCACGGACGCTGTTGGGACGTCGGCCACGCACTGAAGTAGGCCCGAGCGCAGCGCGACTTCGTCCAGTTCGCGGCCGATCGCGACGACGCGACTCACGCGCGGCTCATCCTTCTCCCAAGGCTTCCCAAAACAGGTGTCCATCAGCATGTGCACGCTGTGGAAGTGCACGCGCCGCGGTTCGCCGCCAACGTTCAGTAGACCTTTCATTCTCATCAGCGTCGCGCCCTGCGACTGCACGAGTTGGCTTGCCCAGCGGTTGAAGCGCAGCCCGTCGAGTTCGCCTGGAATATGAAACGCGCACGATCCGATACTCGCGTCGTGCTCGTGATCGTGCTCGCCGTCGGCGAACAAGCTTGGCTCGACGGCCAGCAGATTGTCGATCGAGAAACTGCGCGACCCGAGCAGCGTATCGACCGCCGCCGCCGAGCGAGTGACGCAATCTAGCGTCGCGGTCGGATTCAGCGTGCGGAGATTCGACGATAGCGTCGCCAGCTCGACCGGTGTGACGAGGTCGGTCTTGTTGATCACGATGCGGTCCGCGAACACGATCTGCTCGCGCGCGATGTCGTCGCGCAACTGGCCCGTCGCATGTCGCGCGTCAACGACCGCGATCACCGATTCCAGCTCGACGCGCTCACGCACGTCGGGGTCCGCGAGAAAGGTCTGCAATACCGGCGCAGGATCCGCGAGCCCCGAGGTTTCGACAATCAGTCGCTCGAGTTTGTCGCCGTGACGCGCCAGCAATTGGAGCACGCTCGTCACGAGATCGCGACGAACCGTGCAACATATGCAGCCATTGTTGATCTCGACAACCGCCTCTTCGTCTGCAACGATCAACTGTCCGTCAATGCCGACCTCGCCGAACTCGTTGACGACTATGCCAATCGGCGTCGGCCGCGTGCGCTTGAGGATGTGATTCACGAGCGTCGTCTTCCCGGCGCCGAGGAACCCTGTTACGACCGTGGTCGGAACCTTCCTGATGTGCATCCGATGTCTCCATTTTCTCGCCGTGCAGCGCTGATATATCAGCAAGATAGCAAGGTTTCGTCGCGAAAATCGCTATTGGCAGGCGGCGTGCCGAAATCGTCGAAAACAGCACACACATCTGGCGAAAATGGTCGGAACAAACCTGATCGGACATTCCTGGACTTGCCACGCCACGTCGCCTGCAGCGGTGCGCCTAGCCAAGCCCGACTTCGCGCTTGAATGTCAGCGCGTTGCCAAGCCGCTCAGATACAATGCCGAAAAGCGCGCCCATGACGAGTGCGGCAGCCGCGACCAGTGCGGGATTCGACAGTCCGACCGTCGTGATGGCCTGGCCGGTGGCCACCGTCGTACCGACCATCGATGCGAAACCCCAGACGATCGCCGGCAGCACGTCGAGCATCTTGATCTTCGACGCCTGCACCATCGCTGCGCTACCGAGGCCGACACAGATCGCGATGACGACCGGCGTGTTGCTTGTCGTCGCGACCGCGAGCAGGGTCAGCGAACTGATCGCAAGGCCGGCGAGATTCGATGCAACGCTTTTCACAAACCCCGCCGTGCCGCCACCGAGCACGAAAAACGACGCCCAGGCGATAAACGTGACCCATACCGGGACAGGGAACACGGTGGCGGTTAGCCAAGTATCGGCGACTGCCAGCATGCCGATGGTGAGCGTGTAAGCCTCTGTCTGTTTCATGACACCCTCCGGTTGCGCGCCAATGGACGCGAATTTGCGATTGGACTGTGCACAGCCAGCGATTTCCGGGCCACGGTTTCGCCGCTGTCCGCACGAGACAAACGATTGGCCAAAAACGATGGAGAAAATGTCCTTGGTGGCCTGAAACGTACTTGACGGACAGAGGCCGCCGCGTGGTCGAAAACCACGACTCAGGAAATGGATTTACGGCTGGCCCGGCTTGGTGCACGCATCACCGAAGGCGTGCGTTGTACGCCGATCAGAGTGCGCGCCATCCCGCTTGAATCCGCCAATTTTCGCCTTCGAGCAGGCCAGCGGCGCGCGCATCGACGAGCGTCGCCTACCAGATCGGCGCGGCGGCAGCCGCATTCGCGAGCGCCGTACTCACATGCTCGGGCGTGGCCTCGATCACGGTACCCACGACGTCGCGGTGGTCCGCCGGATTGCGCACGTCGTGCGGATTGCCCTCGACGACATCGTGCTCGGTTGGCAAAGAAGTTTTCGGGATTCCGGTTCAGCTCGAAGTAACCGACTTCCATCAGCGGAAACTCGGCTTTCGGCCACACCTTCGTCAGATCGAACGGCTTGAAGCGAAAGGCCTTGGCCTGCGCGTCAGTCATCACCCGGACAAAGAGCATCCAGCGTGGAAAATCGCCGCGCTCGATGCTCTCGAACAGGTCGCGCTGATGCGTCTCGCAATCCTTGCCAACCAACGCCTCCGATGCTGCGTCCGTCAGATTCTCGATGCCCTGCTGCAGGCGACCGGCGACCCTGCTGGTGGCCGGAGCGCCCCATGCTGAAAAGATTGGGGTGTCGCCCGATATGCTGGGCTGGCTCCGCACGACGGCCAGGCGGAGCCGGCGCTACGGCTCGATTTGCACCGGCGCGTTTATCCTTGCGGAAACAGGCTTGCTGAACGGTCGGCATCTCACGACACACTGGGCCGCTGTCGACTCTCTGGCGCACAACTACCCTTCGCTACAAATCGACGAGGATGCGCTGTACGTGCGTGACGGAAAACTGCGGACTGCCGCCGGTGTGACCGCGGGACTCGACCTCGCACTGGCGTTGGTCGAAGAGGATCTCGGCCGTGACATAGCACGACGTGTCGCCGCACAGTTGGTCATGTACTTCAAGCGACCGGGCGGGCAGTTGCAATTCAGTCGCAAAGGCGAAACACGTCCGGCAGGTCGATCAGTGCTCCAGGAGGTTCAACGCTGGGTCGCTGCCAATCCGGAGCTAGACCATAGCGTTACGAGCATGGCAAAGCATGCGGGGTTAAGTCCGCGGCATTTTGCACGTCTGTTCCACACTGAAGTCGGCGTTACACCAGCGGCCTGGGTCGAAGCGACCCGCGTAGCGACCGCCCGGAATTTACTTGAAAACGGCCACGACACGCCAAAACTGGTAGCCGCCAAATGTGGTTTTGCCAATGCCGATACTCTGCGTCGGACTTTCAAAAAGTATGTAGGCGTTACCCCTGCCGAGTATCGAAAACAACACCGCGCATCAATGGAATAGGCCACCCACGCCGCCCTCCCCGTGCATAGGCACTTCCCGGATGACCACGACCCGCAGGCATTTGCGCACTACGTTCGTTGACCATCGTCTCAAGGTTTCCCGAACTACATCGATATTGAGCGCGACCGGGACGCCATCCTCTACACCGGCGACTCGCCAAATGACGCTCCCATGTTCTCATTCTGCAAGCATGCCGTTGGCGTCAGCACTGTTACCCAATACCTGGACCAAATCCCGATCCCGCCTCGCTGGATCACACAGGGTCCTGGCGGCTCAGCGTTCGTAGAAGCGGCCCGATCCGCGATTGCCGTCCGCCAGGCTGGTTAGGCCGACGCGCGCGTCTGCTCGGTGGCGGACGCGGGACCGGAGATCGTCACGGTGTTTGCGCGCCCGGAACCCGATGCCCTGAGGCGACTCGTGCAGATGGTAGACGACGGAAAGCTCCGCGTGATCGTGGCACAGACATTCCCGCTTCGCGAAGCCGCCAGCGCCCAGCGGGCACTGGCCCACGGGCATGGCGGCGGCAAGATCATTCTGGTGCCATACAGACGGGCCTGCTGCGAGACACTTCGTCAATGCCGGGATCGCGGGGCGCCTCTCGCTCGAGTTCAAGCGCTTCCAACACCTCGGCGGCAGCATTGCCGGCGGCGTGAGCGGCCGGAAACCCCGCATAGACCGACGCTTGAATCATCACCTCCTCGATTTCATCCGGGCTCAGTCCGTTGGTCAACGCGATGCGAATGTGATTTTTCAGTTCCTCGCGTTGGCGTAGCGCGATCAAGATGCCAAGCGTCACCAGCGAGCGGGCACGGCGATCGAGACCCTCGCGCGCCCACACGTTCCCGAACACGAAGTCCATCGAAAGCGTCAGCATCGACGCGCCGAATTGCCTGCCGTCCATCAAGGCCCTCATGTTTTGCGCCCGTTCGGTACCGCGCAACTGCTCGTAAACCGCAAGCCCTCGCTCGGCGGCTTCTTTCATCGTGCCTCCGGTGCCACGGCGCCAAGTACGGCCTTGGTTTCGAGAAAGGCTTCGAGCCCGAACGTGCCATATTCCCGGCCGATGCCGGATTGCTTGTAACCGCCGAACGGCGCGAGGGGTTCGTGCGCTGCGCCGTTTATGATCACACGACCCGCCTCAAGCCTGGACGCAACCGCGCGGGCGCGTTCGACGTCGGGCGAGATCACGTACGCCTGCAGGCCATAGACGGTACCGTTCGCAATCGCAATCGCCTCTTCCTCGCTACGGTAGCTGAGGATGCACAGCACCGGCCCGAAAATTTCTTCGCGAGCGATGCTCATGTCGTTCGTTACGTGCGCGAATACCGTCGGCTTCACGTAATAGCCGGCCAGCCCGTCCGGATGTCCTTCGCCACCGACGACGAGCGTCGCGCCCTCTTCCACGCCGCGCCGGATATATCCCTGCACCCGTTCGTATTGCCGCTGATTGACCATCGGCCCGATTGCCGAATCGGCATCCTGCAGGCTTCCGACCTTGACCGACGACACGGCCTGCTTTGCCAGGCGAATTACATCTGCCAGACGATTTTCGGGAACGAGAATACGCGTGCCCGCAATGCATGCCTGCCCGCTGTTCTGGAATCCGGACGTGACCGCAAGCGGCACCGCGGTTTCGAGATCCGCGTCGTCGAGAATCAGCGTCGGAGATTTTCCGCCGAGTTCCAGCGTGACGCGCTTCATCGTCTCCGCGCCGGCCCGCAGGATCGACTTGCCTACCGCCGTCGACCCCGTGAAGGAAATTTTCGCGACGTGCGGATTCGTACTCAGTTCCGCGCCGACGATATCGCCGCGCCCCGTCACGATATTGAATACGCCCGGAGGCAGACCCGCTTCGTGCAGCGCTTCGGTGACGATCCGGGTCTGGATTGCGCTCATCTCGCTTGGCTTGATGACGGCGGTACAACCCGCAGCGATCGCCGTCGCGAGCTTGTTGCAAATAAAACCGGCATTCGCGTTCCATGGCGTAATCAAGGCGGCGACACCTACCGGTTCCATCACGACTTCCGCCGATGCGATCCGGCGCGTAAACGAATAGCCTTCCAGCGTGCGAGCGGCATTCAGGAAAGATTCCGCGGCATAACGCGCGCCCCATGTGGCCCGCGTCGCGGGTGCGCCGTATTCCTCGGTCGTCGCGACAGCCAGGCGATCGACCCGCGCCTGCACGGCTTCATACAGGCGCGTAAGCCATGCGATGCGCTGTTCCTTGCTGGAGCGCGAAAACGCCGGGAATGCGCCGCGCGCAGCGGCAATTGCATCGGTTGCATCTTGCGCATCGGCGAGACGCACCCTGCCGATTACATTGCCCGTCGACGGGTTGTAGAGGTCGAACCATTCCTGCCCGTGCGGCGGCACGAACTGGCCGCCGATATAGATATGCTCGATGCTGTACATGATTGCTCAATCACCTGATCACGATTCCTAGCGTAGTCAATTTCCGCTGATTTGATAAGACGGATAAACTTGCACAAAATGATCCGGAAATCGGGACAATGTACAAATCAGGTTTGATCGAACTCGAAGTCGTGATCGCCGTTGCGCGACTCGGCGGTTTTCGTGCGGCGGCACGTGAACTGGGTATGTCATCGACTGCGCTGAGCCGAGCGATTGCACAACTCGAAAATCGACTAGGCGTACGGATCTTCAACCGGACCACACGCAGTGTCGCGCTGACTGAGGCAGGCGAACAGTTTGTCGCCGCCGTCGGCCCAGCGCTGTTCGATATCCAACAGGCAATGGCTGACGTCAACAATCGCCGTGCCACGCCGTCGGGCACCTTACGGCTCAACTGTGCGGCGGGCGCCGCGCGAATCATCCTCGTGCCGGTCGTACTGGAATACCTGCGTCGCTTTCCCGAGATGAGCGTTGATATCGTTACCGAAGCACATCTTGTCGATGTCGTCGGCAAGGGGTTCGATGCCGGTATCCGTACCGCCGATCATGTGCCGCGCGACATGATCGCCGTGCCGTTTGGCGGAGAGCTGAGTTTTTCCGTGGTCGCGGCACCCTCATATTTTGTCGAATACGGAAAGCCGCGCAAGCCGCAGGACCTGATGTCGCATCAATGCATCCGGGCACGCTGGCCGAGCGGCATGTTATCCCGCTGGGAATTCGAGCGACGGGGCGAAAAGCTCTCGCTCGATGTGCCTGGCGTTCTAACGCTGGACGAACCCGCGTTAATACGCAACGCTGCGATCGCAGGAGCGGGCATTGCCTATCTCTGGAATGCACGCGTGAAGGACGACCTTGCGGTCGGGCGACTAACCGCCGTGCTGAAGGACTGGACGGTGAGTTCGGAAAGCTTATGTCTTTATTATTCGGACCGTCGCAATTTATCGGCCGCATTACGGGCGTTTATCGACCTCCTGCGAGAATCGACCAGCAAGGAATCTCGCGTGAAGCGGTCAAGTAACGACCAATAATGAAGGCAGCGCATTCCAAAGATCGCATCACGCCGACTCTACAGCGTGACAGGGGGATGTCGGGTTCACGCGACTTCTCCGAGACGTGATTGGCAACCTTGTACACAATCCCGGCCATGGGGCCAGCAACCAATAATATTCACCGTCACGGATGCGATGACCATAGCGAACTCGCGTCGCATACGTACAACAGGCGCGAAACCAAGATTTTAGGACAAGTCCAGGACACGAGGCTCAAAAAACAAAGGGTTACGTCCGATCAGATGTAACCCTTTGATTTTACTGGCAGAGAGGACCCCCAGCGTGACAGGCCGGTATTGTATGTCCGTCCACGTCTGGCGAAGAGCGAGAGATTCCAGACCGCCACGAGCGGCAATATCCCCTTCTTCAAGTGTATAGCCAGATACGTAGCCAGAGGTCTTTTCCGGTTACCGTATCGGCGGCAAAGCCCCATTAAGCAAGGAACTCTGACCGGAAAACCGAGCAGTACGACGCTCTTCTGAGGATTTCAAAACCCTAGCAAACCAAGGGAAAGATTTCGGTACTTGCCTGTCGCACGTTCGGCTCGCGCCGGCCCGGAGCTATCCGCAAAGGGGTATGACGCAGCCACAGTCACGTGCGCGTCACCTTCAGATCGTCAAGGTGATCGGCCACCACTGCATCATTTTTGTCCGCTCTGGCAGGTGTTCTGCGTGGTTATAAGTTGCTCGCACTTCATCGCGCTCTCCATGCGCTAACTGCCGCTCAATGGCATCGCGATGCCACAGATGCGACTCGTTCAACAGGGTTGATGCAATCTTGCGAAAGCTGTGGCCCGTGAAATCGTCCTTTGCATATCCCAATCTTCGCAGTGCTGCATTTACAGTGTTTTCGCTCATGGCCTCTCGCGAGTACGCTCGCTGGGAAAGACATACTTCCCGCCGGACGCCTGCAGCCATTGCAAAGCGAAACACCTTGCTGCACGGCCAACGCACTCGCCCTGCCGTCTCAATCGCGCCGCGAGCCTCGATGCGGCGCAGACACTCGAGAATTTCAGGCGCCTTGATTTCACTTATCGGCCGAGAACCCAACCAAGGAAAAATATCTGCCACAAGCCTGTTCCAGGTCCGTTCCTTGTGGCTGTCCGATAGGTCGGCCATGTGCTTGTCGAACCACGTCTGAGCTACCTTCTCGAAGGTCACGTTGGCCGACAGTAATTCAGCCCGTTTAGCAGCCTTTCGATGCTCGCCCGGATCTACCCCGGCCTCCAAAAGCTTTCTTGCCGCCTCGCGACGGGTCCTCGCCTCTTTGAGCGTTACGCGCGATACGTGCCCAAGGACAAACGCTTCTCCTTCCCTCGGAAACGATACTTAAAGCGCCACCACTTGCCCCCGCTGGGGACGACTTCGAGGTACAGGCCTCGTTCATCGAACAGTCGGATAGCCGCTATCAGCAGGCTGCGCGTTCCTGACGGCAGTATCGGACAGGCTCATGGGGACAACTTTCCAAAGGAAATTCAATTTCGGCCAGTTGCCCCAATGTGGCCCCAATTACCCCCGGATGTCAAAGGATGATCCTGGATAATGCAGGACGAAAAAAACCCGCGAAGCCTTGCAGCTACGCGGGTTTCTGGATTTCTGTGCCGTTATGCATATACTGTCTGACGAGTAAAGCATAAGCTGTCCAGAATCGTTGGAGTGTCCGTGCTACTGCTCACTGCCGATAAAGCATAAATCGTCCAAACGTGAAGAAATAAAGCATAACGTGTCCATCAAAAAATCGTCCTTTCTAGCAAGTCTATTTTACCGTCTACAGAGCACTGCCAGCAGCGGCCCTTGCTCGTTTCGTTTATCAAGGCACATGAAACGCAGCACGGCGTGCAGCGCATGTGTCCGGTAAAGCATTCAATCTTCCGACTGCCGGTTCACAGCGGTCGATTCACGCAATTCAACAGCGGCGCACCACCGAAGCCAACGTGCCGAACACTCGTCAACGTCGCTAATGCCTCCTTCCAGTCCAAGCGCTCTTGCTCAAGTCGCACACGCTGCCCCCAAGTATTAGCCCGAAGATGGTCATAGACCCGCCGCTCGTCTGTGGTCAGCGTCAACAGAGGCACGTCCGGGCATTGCGATAGCTCTTGGCCCCAGAGGGGTTCATGCGAAAGCAGCGTTGCCTCGTCCATCAGTACAGAACGCAAATGCGGCACTACTCTGCGAGCCCGGTCCAGGATAGCGAACCCGT
>Ga0164242_10000746_pt1 | contig 39222 bp, 31 predicted proteins | sample OricomgcompostMG_FD_108783 | JGI IMG/M metagenome (GOLD analysis project Ga0164242, IMG submission 108783) | Miracle-Growth compost microbial communities from Emeryville, California, USA - Original compost - Miracle growth compost (MG) ... | reverse complement strand
ATCAGCGTGCAGCCGGGCGAGCGCATCGCGATCATCGGCGAGAACGGCGCGGGCAAGACCACGCTGCTGCGCTCGCTGCTCGGTAACCTGGCTGTCGACAACGGCACGGTGAAGTGGGCCGAGAACGCGAACGTGGGCTACATGCCGCAGGACACGTACGAAGAGTTTCCGGCTGACGTCACGCTGATGGACTGGATCGACCAGTACCGCCAGGAAGGCGACGACGAGCAATCCGTGCGTGGCACGCTCGGCCGCCTGCTCTTCAATGCCGACGACATCCGCAAGTCGGTCAAGGTGCTTTCGGGCGGCGAGAAAGGCCGCATGATCTGGGGCAAGCTGATGCTCGGCCGCCACAACGTGCTGCTCATGGACGAGCCCACCAACCACATGGACATGGAATCGATCGAATCGCTGCAGATCGCGCTCGAGAAGTTCGAAGGCACGCTGCTCTTCGTCTCGCACGACCGCGAGTTCGTGAACGGTCTCGCCAACCGCATCATCGAGGTGAAAACCGACGGCACGATCAAGGACTACAGCGGCAACTACGAGGACTTCCTCGCGAGCCAGGGGCTGCATTGAGGTTCGATCGCTGATCGGGGCGTGCAATGAAAACGGGCGGCGCGTGAGCGTCGCCCGTTTTGTTTGATGCGCTTTAGAATGCGAAGTTGCCGCCGCGCGGATTGCGCCGCAAATGCAAGCGAACGCTGAGCTTTGCATGGGATGGCAGTAAGCGCTAAAGCGCAAACTGCCATCGACAGACAGGAGACAGGAGGAACACGCATGAACCACTACGAGCAGCTCTACATCAACGGCCAATGGGTCGCGCCGCACGGCAAGGGCACGATCGACGTGTTCGACTCGGGCACCGAGGCCGTCATGGGCCGAATCCCCGAAGGCAGCGAAGCCGACGCCGAAGCGGCCATCGCCGCCGCGCGCGCCGCCTTCGACACATGGGCCGCGACGCCCGCCGCCGAACGCGGTGCCTACCTGCAAAAGATCGCCGACAACCTCAAGGCCCGCACCGACGAGCTCGCGCAACTGATCGCGGGCGAAGTGGGCATGCCGCTGAAGCTCGCGCGCGCGATCCAGGTGGGCGGCCCCGTCTACAATTGGGGCGCGTATGCGAAGCTCGCAAGCGAGTTCCAGTACGAGGAGCGCGTGGGCAACTCGCTCGTCGTGCGCGAGCCGGTGGGCGTGGTCGCGGCCATCACGCCGTGGAACTATCCGCTCAATCAGATCACGCTCAAGGTGGCCGCCGCGCTCGCCGCAGGCTGCACTGTCGTGCTCAAGCCGTCCGAGGTGGCGCCGCTCAACGCGTTCGTGCTCGCCGAGGCCATTCACGAGGCCGGCCTGCCCGCGGGCGTCTTCAATCTCGTGACCGGCTACGGGCCGGTGGTCGGCGAGCTGCTCGCGCGCCATCGCGAGGTCGACATGGTCTCGTTCACGGGCTCGACGCGCGCGGGCAAGCGCGTGTCGGAGGTGGCCTCGGCCACCGTCAAGCGCGTGGCGCTGGAACTGGGCGGCAAGTCCGCCTCGGTCGTGCTGGACGACGCCGATTTCGCGGCGGCCGTGAAGGGCACGGTGGGCGCCTGCTTCCTGAACTCGGGGCAGACCTGCTCGGCGCACACGCGCATGATCGTGCCCGAAGCGCGCTACGAAGAGGCGCGCGCACTCGCGAAGGAGGCCGTGGAGGCCTACACGGTCGGCGATCCGCGCGACGAGAAGGCGAAGCTCGGACCGCTCGCCTCGAAGGTGCAGCAAGCGCGCGTGCAACAGTACATCGAACGCGGCATCGCCGACGGCGCCGAACTCGTGACGGGCGGCGCGGGCATGCCCGAGGGCGTGACGAAGGGCTTCTTCGTGAAGCCGACCGTCTTCGGCCGTGTGCCGCGCGACGCGGCGATCGCGCAGGAGGAGATCTTCGGCCCGGTGCTCACGATCCTCACGGCCAAGGACGAGGACGACGCCGTGGCGATCGCCAACGACTCGCTCTACGGCCTGGGCGGCGCGGTCTGGGCCGGCAGCGACGAGCGCGCGGCACGCGTGGCGCGCCGCATCCGTACCGGCCAGATCGACATCAATGGCGGCGCCTGGAACATGGCCGCGCCGTTCGGCGGCTTCAAGCAGTCGGGCCACGGCCGCGAGAACGGCGTATATGGCCTCGAAGAGTACCTGGAGTACAAGTCGATGCAGTTCAAGGTGCCGAAACCTTGATCTGACGCCGGTTTCGCGCCTTGCAAATGTTTCGGTGCGACGTTTTGATTTGCGTCATTAATGCGGGGATCTTGGTGGATCTCCGCATTTTTTATTGATATTTATCAATATCGTTCGTGGGCAGCGCGCGACCATTGATGCTTTGCCATCGACAACGCAAAGCGGTTCACCATGCTCCCTACACATTCATTCGCGCCGCTCTCCATTCGCGGCCGCCAATTGCTGCCCATCGTGCAAGGCGGCATGGGCGTCGGCATCTCAGCGCACCGGCTTGCGGGCAGTGTCGCGCGCGAAGGCGCAGTCGGCACGATTGCGAGCATCGACTTGCGCCATCACCACGACGACCTCATGGCGCTATGCCGCGCCGATCCGCAACATGAGACGCTCGCGCGCGCGAATCTCGTTGCGCTTGGCCGCGAGATCAAGGCCGCGCGCAAGCTCGCACAGGGCAACGGCATGATCGCCGTGAACGTGATGAAGGCGGTCAACGCGCACGCCGACTACGTGCGCGCAGCCTGCGAGCACGGTGCCGACGCGATCGTCATGGGCGCGGGCCTGCCGCTCGATTTGCCCGACCTCACCGATGGCGTGGACATCGCGCTCGTCCCGATCCTCTCCGACGCGCGCGGCGTCTCGCTCATCCTCAAGAAATGGATGAAGAAGGGCCGTTTGCCCGACGCCGTCGTGCTGGAACACCCCGCGCACGCGGGCGGCCACCTCGGCGTGACCGACATCGCCGACATGGGCAACGAGCGCTTTGCGTTCGATCGCATCTTCGAGGAGCTCGACGGCGTTTATGCGTCGCTCGGCATTACGCGGCGCGAGGTGCCGCTCATCGTGGCGGGCGGCATCAACAACCACATGGCCGTGCGCAAGTGGCTCGACGCGGGCGCCAATGGCGTGCAGGTGGGCACGCCGTTCGCCGTGACGGAGGAGGGCGACGCCCACCCCAACTTCAAGCGCGTGCTCGCCGACGCCAAACCCGACGACATCGTCGAGTTCGTGAGCGTGACCGGTCTGCCCGCGCGCGCGGTGAAAACGCCGTGGCTCGATCGTTACCTGCGCAACGAGTCGCGCATCCGCAACAAGATCGGCCAGGTCAAGAACGCCTGCCCGACCGGGCTCGAATGCCTGTCGATCTGCGGACTGCGCGATGGCATCGAAAAATTCGGCCATTTCTGCATCGATACCCGCCTTGCTGCCGCGTTGCGCGGCGACGTGGCGAATGGCCTGTTCTTCCGTGGCCGCGAAGCGTTGCCGTTTGGCAACGCTATTCGCAGCGTAAGGGACTTGCTGGAGTTGCTTTTGACCGGTGTTTCGCGGCCTGCTGCCGCACAGCGGGCCGCGTTTGCGCTCACCTGACGGCTATCAAAATTGCGATGGAACTCCCCGCCGAAAATTTCTGCGGACTTGCGAATCAACGCAGGGATAAAGGGGATAACCATCATGAAGAGGCAATTCAAAACCATCGCGGCCACCGCCGCACTCGCGTTCGGTGCGGCTTTTGCCGCATCGGCCGCCCACGCTGCCGGCACGCCCGATACGGGTATCTACGCGGGCGACTGGCTCGTGCGCCTGCGCGCGATCGCCATCGTGCCGCAGGTGAGCACGAGCGGCGCGCTCACCACGCTCAACGCCGACGTCAACAACGCGATCGTTCCCGAGCTCGACTTCACCTACATGGTGACGAACAGCATCGGCGCCGAGCTCATTCTCGGCACGTCGCGCAATCAGGTCACGTCGAGTCTGGGTGCGCTGGGCGGCGTTGGCGTGCTGCCGCCCACGCTGCTGCTGCAATACCACTTCAACAATGCAGGCGTGTTCCGCCCTTACGTGGGCGCGGGCATCAATTACACGCTGTTCTACAACAATGGCCTGCATGCCGGCGGTCAATCCGTGTCGATCGACAACCATAGCTTCGGCCCGGCGCTGCAGTTCGGCGTCGATTATCAGGTCGCAAAGAACGTTTTCGTGAACGCGGACGTCAAGAAGATCTGGATGCGCACGGGCGCATCGCTCAATGGCTCGTCGCTCGGCACGCTTTATATCGATCCGATCGTGGTGGGCGTGGGCGTCGGCATGAAGTTCTGAGCGCCGTCGCACAAAGCGACATGCGGCCGGCCAGGGACGGCCGCTAGGCGCGATTCTTCTGAAAGCGCATGGCGGTGCCTTCGCGCTCGATGCGCGCCCAGACGGCGCGCTTTTCCTCGTCGGTCAAGAAGACCCAGTTCGAGACTTCCATCGCGGTACGGCCGCAGCCTTTGCAGATTTCGTCGAAGAGCGTCGAGCATACGCCGATGCACGGGCTGTCGGGAAGGTCGTGGAGATTGGAGGCCATCGGTATGTCTTGGGGCGGAAGAGCCGGCGCGCCAGGGAGCGCGCCGACCGTGCGGAAAACCCCGCTATGTTAACCGATTCGCCGGCACCGTCTTCTTTGCCCATTTTGCAGTGGGGGCAACGACGCCGCGGCGCCAGCAGCGCGCGCAGTTCATGCCTTGCGAATCGATTCCGGATAAACCGCGCGCGGCCCCACGGGCAGTGGCGTCGCGCCAATGTCGCGCCGGCGCTTTTTTTGGTGGACACGGGCCGATAAACGGCTAAAATTGCGCGCGATTTACCGTCCGCCGCGGGCCATCGGCGACGACTGTCTTCGCTCGGCGGCAGGTCCTGTTCCGTTTGTGCGACACGCCGGCGCGCTTTTTTTGTCGCCTGACAGGTTTGATGGTAGGTTCGGTAAATTCAGGGGAGCCGCGCCGGGCGCGGCGGACAGGCGCGGCAAGCGGCCGGCGGGAGCGGGCCGCAGCCAGCCGGCGGGTCAAGACCGGCTAGAAGACTGACTAACAAGCGGAGAACGGGATGAAGAAACGGGTTTTGGCGAAACTGGCTGTACTCGCGCTGTGCGCGGCGCCGTGGGTGGCGTCAGTGGCGAAGGATACGCAACTGAACGTGTACAACTGGTCCGACTACATCGCCAAAGACACGATTCCGAACTTCACGAAGCAAACCGGCGTTCAGGTCAAGTACGACAACTACGACAGCGACGACACGCTCCAGGCCAAGCTGCTCGCGGGCAATTCGGGCTACGACATCGTGGTGCCGACCAGCAATTACGCGGGCAAGCAGATTGCCGCCGGCATCTTCGCGCCGCTCGACAAGTCGAAGATCCCCAATCTCAAGTATCTCGATCCGCAACTGATGGCGCTCGTTGCCGGCGCGGATCCGGGCAACAAGTACGCGGTGCCCTGGGCCTACGGCACGACCGGTCTTGCCTATAACGTCACGAAGGTGCAGCAGATCCTCGGCAAGAACGTGCCGCTCGACAACTGGGACATCCTCTTCAAGCCCGAGAACATCTCGAAGCTGAAGGCCTGCGGCGTCTCGGTGCTCGACGCGCCGGACCAGATGTTCGCGGCCGCGCTGCACTACATCGGCAAGGACCCGCTCTCGACGAACCCGGACGACTATCGCGCCGCGCTCGCGATGATGAAGAAGATCCGTCCGTACATCACGCAGTTCAGCTCGTCGGGCTACATCAACGACCTCGTGGGCGGTGACATCTGCTTCGCTTATGGCTATTCGGGCGACGTCGTGATCGCGAAGCACCGCGCTATCGACGCGAAGAAGTCGTACAAGATCGAATACTACCTTCCGAAGGGCGGTGCGCCGATCTGGTTCGACGTGATGACCATTCCGAAGGACGCGCAGCACAAGGAAGCCGCTTACGAGTGGATCAACTACATCGAGACGCCGCAAGTCCACGCGGCTATCACCAACGCGGTCTATTACCCGAGTGCGAACGCCGAAGCGCAAAAGTACGTGAACAAGGACATCGCCAACGACCCGGCCGTGTATCCGTCGCCGGCAGTCCTGAAGACGCTGTTCCTGCTTAAGCCGCTGCCGCCCGAGATCCAGCGTCTGCAGACGCGTCTGTGGACCGAGTTCAAGTCGGGCCGCTGATGCCAGGCGCGCGTCCTGTGCGCCATCGGCGCGCGCATAGCGCTGAATGATCGTTTTACCCGAGCCCTCGGCACGACGCCGGGGGCTTTGTTCGTCAACCCCGTCCAGCATCAAGGCAGAACCAGGCAGGGCAGAGAGAATCATGAGTGACCAGTCGAGCGTGCCGGTAGCCCCCGGCGCGCTGCCTTCGGGCTTCGCCGCGGCAGATTCGGCCGCGGACAACTTCGTGCAGGTCGTCGACGTCGTCAAGAAGTTCGGCGAAACGACGGCCGTCAAGGGTGTCAACCTGTCGGTGAAGAAGGGCGAGCTGTTCGCGCTGCTCGGCAGCTCGGGCTGCGGCAAGTCCACCTTGCTGCGCATGCTCGCGGGTCTGGAGACGATCACCTCGGGCAAGATCCTGATCGACGGCGAAGATCTCGCGACGCTGCCGCCGTACCGCCGTCCGGTCAACATGATGTTCCAGTCGTATGCGCTGTTTCCGCATATGACGGTCGAGTCGAATGTCGGCTTCGGGCTGCGTCAGGAAGGCGTGAAAAAGGGCGAGTTGAAGGACCGCGTGGCCGCTGCGCTCGAGCTCGTGCAAATGTCGCGCTTCGCCAAGCGCAAGCCGCATCAGCTCTCGGGCGGCCAGCAGCAGCGCGTGGCGCTTGCGCGCTCGCTCGTCAAGCGCCCCAAATTGCTGCTGCTCGACGAGCCGATGTCGGCGCTCGACAAGCAGATTCGCCAGCGCACGCAAATCGAGCTCGTCAACATTCTCGAGAAGGTGGGCGTCACCTGCATCATGGTCACGCACGACCAGGAAGAGGCGATGACGATGGCCAACCGCCTCGCCGTCATGAGCGAAGGCCAGATCGTGCAACTGGGCGCGCCCAGCGAGGTCTACGAGTTTCCGAACAGCCGCTTCTCGGCGGAATTCATCGGCTCGACCAACCTGTTCGAGGGCAACGTGGTGGAAGACGAGCCCGATCACGTGTTCGTCGAATCGCCGGACTTGCCCGTGCGTCTCTACGTGAGCCACGGCATCACCGGCCCGCTCGGCATGCCCGTGACGATTTCGGTGCGGCCCGAGCGCATCGCGCTCACGCGCAAGCCGCCCGAAGGGGCGTTCAACTGGGGCAAGGGCGTCGTCAAGAACATCGCCTATATGGGCGGCTACTCGCTGTATCACGTGAAGCTCGATTCGGGCAAGACGGTGATCGCGAACATGTCGAGCCTCGCGCTGTCGGAAATCGACTCGCCCGGCTGGGACGACGAGGTCTACGTACGCTGGAGCGCATCGGCCGGCGTGGTGCTGACGGCATGAGCACGCCCACCTTCAGGCGCATCCTGCAGTGGCCGGCGCAGCGCTTCAATCTGACCGGCCGCACGGCCGTGGTGGCCGGCCCGTTCTTCTGGCTGTTGCTGTTCTTCCTCGCGCCGTTCATCCTGGTGGTGAAGATCAGCTTCGCCGACCAGCAGCTCGGCATCCCGCCGTACACGGAGCTCACGTCGTACGCGGACGGCGTCTGGCACATCGCGCTCGATCTCTCGCACTACGCCTTCCTGTTCCAGGACAGCCTGTATTTCGCGACCTACGTGAATTCGGTGCTGGTGGCGGCCATTTCGACGCTGTTGTGTCTGCTGATCGGCTATCCGATGGCGTATTACATTGCGCGTTCGAACCCGGCCACGCGCAACCTCCTCATGATGGCGGTGATGCTGCCGTTCTGGACCTCGTTCCTGATTCGCGTGTATGCCTGGATCGGCATTCTGAAGAACAACGGACTGCTGAACAATTTCCTGATGTCGATCGGCATCATTCATACGCCCATCGAGCTTTATCACACGAACACGGCCGTCTATATCGGCATGGTGTATTCGTATCTGCCGTTTCTCGTGATGCCGCTTTACGCGCACCTCGTGAAGATGGACCTCACGCTGCTCGAAGCCGCCTACGACCTGGGCGCGAAGCCGTGGCGCGCATTCGTGGAGATCACGCTGCCGCTCTCGAAGAACGGCATCATCGCGGGCTGCCTGCTGGTGTTCATTCCGGCGGTGGGCGAGTACGTGATTCCCGAGTTGCTCGGCGGCGCGAACACGCTGATGATCGGCCGCGTCATGTGGAACGAGTTCTTCGACAACGCCGACTGGCCGATGGCCTCCGCCGTCACCTGCGCCATGGTCCTGCTGCTGCTCGTGCCGATGGCGCTGTTCCAGCACTTCCAGGCGAAAGAGCTGGAGGGCCGCGGCAAATGAAACCGAATCGCGTTCTGCAATTCATCGCGCTCGGCATCGGCTTTGCGTTTCTCTACATTCCGATCCTGAGCCTGATCGTCTATTCGTTCAACGATTCGCAGCTCGTGACCGTCTGGACGCATTTCTCGACGCGCTGGTATCAGGCGCTCGCCACCGACGACGAGCTCATCACCGCCGCGTGGCTTTCGCTGCGCATCGCGCTGATGACGGCGTTCGCCTCGGTGATCATCGGCACCTGGGCGGGCTTCGTGCTCGCGCGCATGGGGCGCTTTCGCGGCTTCACGCTCTATACCGGCATGATCAACGCGCCGCTCGTGATTCCCGAAGTGATCCAGGGCATCTCGCTGCTGCTGCTGTTCGTGGAAATGGGCAAACTGTTTGGCTGGCCGGCGGGGCGCGGGGTGTTCACGATCTGGATCGGCCACGTGATGCTGTGCATTTCCTATGTGGCCATCATCGTGCAGTCGCGCGTGCGCGAGCTCAACCCTTCGCTGGAGGAGGCCGCGCTCGACCTGGGCGCGACGCCGTTCAAGGTGTTCTTCCAGATCACGCTGCCACTGATCTCGCAGGCGCTCGCGGCGGGCTGGCTGCTCTCGTTCACGCTCTCGATCGACGACCTCGTGCTCTCCGCCTTCCTCTCGGGCCCCGGCTCGACGACGCTGCCGCTCGTGGTGTTCTCGCGCGTGCGTCTCGGTCTGAATCCGGAGATGAACGCGCTCGCCACGCTCTTCATTCTCGTGGTGACGGCGGGCGTGATCGTCGGCAACTACTTCATGCAGCGCGCCGAGCGCAAGCGGATGGCGATGGCGGTCTGACGCGAGCGAAGCAGGTGTTTCAGGTGAGAGCGGCGCGTGGGCTTCGGTTCGCGCGCCGTTTTGCGTTATCGGCCGGACAACGCTCGATGCCGGCGTCCCATGCGTCATCCGTCCCAGTGACGGCCGCTCACGACGCCTCGCGCCCGGCCGTCGCACAGCAAGCGCTGGAGCGTGGGGCTTTCGACGCGTGTACGGCTGGCCCGGCGAGGACTTCAGCGTGCCAGGGGAGCAAGGCGCTATGATCCGGGGATGGAGGGCCGCCGCGAGCGCGCCGTGGCACGGCGCGAGGCGCGCAGCGCGGCCCGCAGCGGAAACACGATGATCGAAGCAATAGCGAAGGAGGGCGCGATCGTAGCGCTCTGGCAACAGCTGATTCAGCTCTGGGAGCTGATCGTGATGGTCTGCCGCTTCCTCTGGGGGTTGCTCAAGCTCTTGAGCGGCGCCTGAGTACGAGGCCGCGCGACGCGCAGCCGGCAAGCAGCGGACGGGCGCGGCGCGCTCATCTGGACGCGCCGCATCGAGTTTGACGTCCTGTGCATGGGCTATGGGCTCGAGGCGCGGACACGACACAAGGGCACATGATGATCGACGATTCCACCCGGCGCTTCACCAGCCGGGTCGCAGACTACGTGAAGTACCGGCCGACCTATCCGCGCGAAGTGGCCACCTTCGTGCACGTCGAATGCGGCATTACGCCGGGCGCCACGGTGGCCGACATTGGCGCGGGCACCGGTATCTCGGCGAAGCTTTTTCTCGATGCGGGCCATCCGGTCGTGGCCGTCGAACCGAACGCGGCGATGCGCGAGGCGGCTGACCGCTATCTCGCGGACTATGCCGGCTATCGCAGCGTGGCTGGCACTGCGGAGGACACGACGCTCGAAACCGCGAGCGTCGACCTCGTAATTGCGGCGCAGGCGTTCCACTGGTTCGAGAAGGCCGGCGCGCGGCGCGAGTTCGCACGCATTCTCAAGCCGCGCGGCAAGGTCGTGCTGTTCTGGAACAGCCGGCTCGTGAAGGGTTCGGCATTTCTCGAAGGCTACGAAGCGCTGCTGCGCGAATTCAGCCCCGACTATGCGAACGTGGCCGAGACCTATCCCGACGACGACGCCATGGCCGACTGGTTCGGCGACGGCTTCGAGCAGAAGACCGTGTTTCCGAACGCGCAACTGCTCGACTACGACGGGCTGCGCGGGCGTCTCGCGTCCTCCTCGTACGCGCCGAAGCCCGGCGATGCGCGTCATGAGCCGATGCTCGCTGCGCTGCGCCAGCTCTTCGACGCGACGCAGCGGGACGGCCACGTGAATTTCGCCTACGAGACGCGCGTGTATGCGGGCAAGCCGGAGCGCCGCCAGGGCGCGAGCGATCAGCGCCCGAACTCGTAATCGCGCTCGCGCACCCGGCGCGTGCGGCGGCGGAACGCGAACGTGAAGCCCGGCCACAGCGACGTGACCTTGCCGCTTCGGGTCTGGTAGTAGCTGTGGCAGCCCGAGGTCCACACCGTGCGCGCGAGTTGGGCCTGCAACTGTGCGTTGAAGGCGTGCTGCACCTCGGGGCGCACGTCCATCGTGCGCGCGCGCCTGCGTTGCAGCGTGCGGATGCAGTCGGCGATATAGCGGATGTGCGACTCGATCATGTAGATCATCGAGTTGTGGCCGAGGCCCGTGTTCGGTCCGATGATGATGAAGAAGTTCGGGAAGCCCGCCACGCTTGCGCCCAGATAGGCCTCGGGACCGTCGCGACGCCACGCCACGCCCAGATCCGCGCCGTTCAGGCCGGTCACGCGAAACGGCGCATCCACGTCGTTCATCTGGAAGCCGGTGCCGCAGACGATCGCATCGAACGTCCGATGGACGCCATCGGCGGTGACGATGCCGTCGGCGACCACCTCGCGAATCGGCTCGGTCACGAGATCCACGTTCGGCTGCGCAATCGCCGGAAAATAGTCGCTCGAAAGCAGTACGCGCTTGCAGCCCAGCAGGTAGTCGGGCGCCAGTTTCGTGCGCAGCGCAGGGTCTTTCACCTTGTGCGCGAGATAGTTGCGCGCGAATTTCATCGGCGCACTGAGCAGGCGCCGATCGACGACGAACCCCAGGGCGCGCGATTCGAGCTGCCAGTAAATCGCTGCGCGTGCGAGGCGCTGCGCGAATGGCACATGCCGATACACCCAGCGCCGTCGCGCGCCGATGGCGCGATCGCGGCGCGGCATGATCCACGGCGCGGTGCGCTGGAACACCGCGAGTTGCGCGACGCGCGGCTGGATGTGCGGCACGAACTGAATGGCGCTCGCGCCGGTGCCGATCACGGCGACGCGCTTGCCGTCGAGTGCGTAATCGTGGTCCCAGCGCGCCGAATGAAAGAGCTTGCCCTCGAAGCGCTCGAGCCCCTCGACAGCAGGCAGGGCGGGGCGCGAGAGCGGGCCGTTCGCGGCAATCAGCAAATCGGCCTCGACAGTGTGCATGACGCCGTCGCGTTCGATCTCGATCACCCATACGCTGCGTGCCGCATCGAAACACGCGGCGCTCACGCGCGAGCGATAGGCGATGTGGCGCTCGACGTCGTACCGATGCGCGCAGTGGCGCAGGTAGTCGAGAATCTCGCGTTGCGGCGCGTAGGTGCGCGTCCAGTCCGGATTCGGCTCGAACGAAAATGAATAGAGCTGCGAAGGAATATCGCAGGCCGCGCCGGGATAGGCATTGTCGCGCCAGGTGCCGCCGAGGCTCCCGGCCGCCTCGTAGATCGTGAACGTTTCGACGCCCATGCGCCGCAACTGGATCGCCATGCCGATGCCTGCGAAGCCGCTGCCGACGATAGCGATGCGCGGCGTGGCATGCGCGGCTCGTGTCGCGTGGTGCGTTTCTGGTCGCGAAGGGGACGCCTGTGAGGTCATGGCTGAATGTCCGGGATCGCCGCGCGGCAGGGGGCGCGCACGATGGAAAAGATGCGAAACGGGCTCCGCGAGGGAGCCCGTCGTTGCCGTCGTTAGTTTCGTGACCGGTGTTACGGCAGGGCGGCGGCTACGCCGCCGTGATGGACGCGCTCAGGTATTCCAGTCGTCCGAGCTGTCGTTGCTGCCCAGGTCGACACCGCCGCCGGAGCCGTCGTCCCAGTCGTTCGAGCCCTGGCCGAAGTCGACGCCGCCGCCATTGCCGTCGTCACGCGGGATGCGCCGGCCATCGTCATCGACGATCACATCGCGCTCGATCACGCGGTCGCGGCCCTGATTGAGCGCCTCGCCCAGCAGCACGCCAGTCAGCAGCCCGCCCATGCCGCCCATGCCACCGCCGCCTTGCTGCACGATGACCTGCGGCTGTTGCTGCGGCGGGTACGGCGGCGGATATTGCGGGTTATGCCCAAATGCGGCATCCGCTTCGCGCGCATAGGCCGAGCCGCTGCCGCCATACGAAGGCGCGGCGCCCGCCTGGGCGTTCGGGTCGGGGCGGCCTTCGGCGCGCGCCTTGAGGCTCTCGAACTGACGCTCGAGATCTTCGATCTGGTACGGCGCCACCGGGTTGGTGCTGCTCGAGAGCGTTTCGACCACGCTGCGCAATTGCGTCTCGAAGCCTTCCACTTCCTTTTCGAGCGCTTCATGGCCCGGCGCCGTCGAGAGCTTGACGTCGAGCTTGAGCGAGCGCACCGCGTTGAGCAGATCGATGGCGCGCTTGAGCTGGTCGCGGCGGTCGTCGCCGGCCTTGGCATCTTCCGTGGATTTCGCGCGCCGCAGCGTCCAGCGCAACACCAGCGCCACGCCCACCAGCACGACGGCAATGCCGATCCACATGCCCATGCCGGGGGCGTGCTTCTGCGGCACGGAGGCCGCGGCGAGCGCGGCCGGCGCCGCCGACTGCGTCTGCTGCGCGAACGGGTTGTTCGCTCGGTTCGTCGTGGCGCCAGCGCGCGTCGCGTCCGAGCGGATCTTCGCTTCGACCTGCGCAAAGCGCTGCGGCTGCGTGAAGCGGAGCTGCGGATCGAGCGACTTCGCCTGCTCGACCTGCGTGAGCGCATCGGCGTAGCGGCCTTCGCGATTGAGCACCTGCGCATAGAGGTAGTGCGCGTGGGCGTTGTTGGGGTGCGCCTGCAGGACTTCGGTGAGTCCCGAGTCCGCGCGCTGCCAGTCGCCTTGCGACATCGCGGATTCGATCTGCTGGACGCTCGGCACGGCAAACGCCAGGCCGCTCACGAGCGCCAGCGAAGCGAAAATTGCGACAAAAAACTTTTTCATGTTGCAGGCCGGGCGGCTTGTCGCCCGTCTCCATGACATACGAAACGTGGATGCGGCGCGGTGCCAGCCGTTGCTCGCTGGCCGCGCCGCATCGTTACGCCCGGCGCATTTATTGTGCCGGCGTATTGAGCTGCTTCTTCAGGGCTTCGAGGCGGTCGTCCACCGACGGACCCTTGTTCAGCGCGGCGAGCTTGTCGTCGAGCGCCTTGCCGCTCGACGTATCCGCCGAGTTCAGGCGGGCGTCCGAGCGGGCGTTCGACAGGTTCACCTTGTCCTCGAGCTTCTGGAAGTCCTCGGAAAGGTTCTTGCCGCCGATGCCGCCGAGCGCCGTGGCCGCCACGTCCTTCGCCTGGGCGATCTGCTGCTTCGCCTGCAGGATGTTCGAGCGCGCGTTGAGGTCGTTGCGGCGGCCGCGCATGTCGTCGATCTGCTGCTTCAGTTGATCGACCGACGGCTCGAGCTTGCCGAGTTCGGCCGCGAGCGAGTCGCGTTCGGCTTCGGCCGTGGCCTGGGCGCCGAGCGCTTCGCGTGCGAGCGCTTCGTCGCCCGATTGCAGCGCGCGCTTCGCGCCGTCTTCATACTTCTTTGCCTTGTCCGCGGCCACGTCGCGCTTGCTTTGCTGCATCGCGACTTGCGCCTGGATCTCGACGAGCGAGTTCTCGGCCTTCGCAATGCTGTCGTCGAGTTCGCGCACGATCTGGCGCGCGTCGCGCGACGGGTCTTGCACGGAGTCGGCGGCGTCGTTCAAGAGACCCTTGACCGTGCGAGAGATGGAGTCGAAAAGCGACATGAATTCCTCCGGTGATTGAGATCGGCCACGCCGTGTTCCAGCGGGCCGCGATGCGCGCGCGGCGTTCGCGCTGCGTCGCGATTTGTTGCGGCGGACACCATTGGCCCGCGCGGCAATCTCGCGTTCAGCTTACGCCGCTTTGTGCGAGCCGCGCATGCAGCGCGCAATTCGGGGCGCTTTTGCCAATTGCAACAGGCCGACGCCGCTAAATTAACCGCCACGCCATGTATTTGCCCGATTCTATCTGGCCGATTCGATCGAACTGGCCCGCCCTGGCGCATCGCTCGCGGATATTACACCACGGGGTCTCTTAAAAGGGACTTAAAGGCCATGGGGACGTGGCCCGATTCGCGCCGTCCCAGGCCTCAGGCGAACTTGCCCGTATCGGGTGCGGGATCGCTGCGGCGAGCGTCTTCTTCATCGTCGCGCACTGAGCGAGCGAACGGTGCGCCGCCCAGCGGCTGCAGCGGCTCCGCGTCTTCGGGGAGCGCGGCGCCAGCCTCCGCTTCGGTCATCGCAGCCGCTGCGGCTTCGCCGGACAGGCGCGCAACGGCCTGGGCCAATTCGCGTTCGGCGCGGCTGGCGTCCGGGGTATCCGCCGCATCCGGTTCGGTGCCGGTCGCCGGCGTCGTGGCAGCGTTTTCGCCGCTGCCCGGCGGTAGCGCCGCTTCGGTGTCGGCGCCAAGGGGCAGAGCGGCCTCGGCGGGATCCGCTTGCACGTCTGCCGCAGCGGGCTCTGCAGCGGCCGGCCGCAGGCCCGCCGCGCGCCCGGCTCGCAGCGGCCTTGCCGCCTTGCGTAGCACCTGCGCGAGCGCATCGGGCTCGCGTGTCGCGCTCAGCCGGTCGACGATGCTCGCCGCCTTCACCTGGTCGCTCGTCGCGCTAAAGGCGATCACGGCGCGGCGCATCAGTTCGCTGACGCTGATGCCGAGCTCATCGGCCGTGGCGGAGATCGCGCGTTTTTGCGCGGGCGTGACGAAGACGACGATGCGTTCGCTGGGCTTGTTCATGATCGGTTGGCCGTTGGACCGGCTTCGAGTGAACCTGGGTCCCGCATGCGCGCGGCGGCTGGTGGCGTGGTTCGTGTGGGCCGGCAAGCAAGGCGAGCAGGGCGTGCAATAACCTTTCCATCATAAGACGAGACGCGCGATGCGCAACGCAAAGATGCGCGCGTACCGCCGGCCCGCGACGCAATAATGTTCGAGATCGAAGGCTAAGCCGCACGCGTGACGGCATCGCCTCCTGGCCAACTTCGCAACTTTCTCCGCAGAACGCGCCGGATGGCGCAAGGTGGCGCCACGGAGGGCGAAAAATGAGGGTCGCGGACCCGTTCCCAAGAAACTCTTACAAAAAAAGCGCGACCGGCCGCGCACGAATTATTTAGAATGCGCTGTTACATTTCCCACGGGCGCTTCCGTAGAGGCGTCCATGCGAAAGGATATTGAAAGAGTAACCTTGCGACGGCGCGCCGAACATGCGCGCCGCGTGGCCGGACGGGGGCGTTGCCGGTCACGCCACGGCGCCGCGTTCAAGAGTGCGGCGCCGCCACACGCCGCATTGGCGCCATGACGCCAGGATCGAGATCTATGCGCGCGAGCCGCGCGCAGCCGGGGGCGCAGAACGAACGCGCCAATCATTCCAGTCATGCCTATCATCAAACGACCGCCTTCCCCGCACTACCCGAACGACGATCGGGAACCCTCCTTCAACAACGGACGTCAGCCGCCGCGCGGCCCGCGCGGCGACGACTCGCGCAACGAGCGTCCGCGCCGTCGCTCGATCGGTGCGTCGATCATGCTCTGGTTCGTCGGCCTGATCGCCACGCTCTGTGTGGTGGGGGCGCTGATCGTCGGCTACGCGCTCGTCGTGATGGGGCCGCAGTTGCCCTCGCTCGACGCGCTTACCAACTATCAGCCCAAGGTGCCGTTGCGCATCTACACCGCCGATCACGTGCTGATCGGCGAGTTCGGCGAGGAGCGGCGCCAGCTCGTGCGCTTCCAGGACATCCCCGACGTGCAGAAGAAAGCGGTGCTCGCCATCGAGGACTACCGCTTCTACGAGCACGGCGGCGTGGACTTTATCGGCATCCTGCGCGCGGGCGTGGCCGACATCATGCACGGCGGCGCGTCGCAGGGCGCGAGCACGATCACGATGCAGGTCGCGCGCAACTTCTTCCTCTCGAGCGAGAAGACCTATACGCGCAAGATCTACGAAATGCTGCTCGCCTACAAGATCGAGCGCGCGCTCACGAAGGACCAGATCCTCGAGCTGTACATGAACCAGATCTATCTGGGGCAGCGCGCCTATGGCTTCTCGGCGGCCGCGCGCGTGTACTTCGGCAAGGACCTGAAGGACATCACGCTCGCCCAGGCGGCGATGCTCGCGGGCCTGCCGAAGGCGCCGTCCGCGTATAACCCGATCGTCAATCCGAAGCGCGCGAAGATTCGCCAGGAGTACATCCTCAAGCGCATGCTGGACCTGAACTACATCACCCAGGCGCAGTACGACGAGGCGATCAAGGAGCCGATCCATACGCGCACCGCGGGCACCGAGTACAGCGTGCATGCGGAGTACGTCGCGGAAATGGTCCGCCAGATGATGTATTCGCAGTACAAGGACGAAACCTACACGCGCGGCCTCACGGTCACGACGACGATCGATTCCGCCGATCAGAACGCGGCCTACGCGGCCGTGCGCAAGGGCGTGATGGATTACGAGCGCCGTCACGGCTATCGCGGCCCCGAAGGCTTCGTGCAATTGCCGGCTCCTGGCGACGACCGCGATCAGGCCATCGACGACGCGCTCACCGACCACCCCGACAACGGCGACATCGTCTCGGCGGTCGTCGTTGCCGCGAACCCGAAGTCGGTCACGGCGCAACTGCTCGACGGCACCCAGATCAACGTCACGGGTGACGGCCTGCGCTTCGCGGCGGCCGGCCTTTCGGCGCGCGCGTCGGCGGCAATGCGTATCAAGCCGGGCTCGATCGTGCGCCTGATGGCGGACGACAAGGGCAACTGGCAGATCACGCAGCTCCCGCAGGTGGAAGGCGCGCTCGTTTCGCTCACGCCGCAGGACGGCGCGATTCGCGCGCTCATCGGCGGCTTCGACTTCAACAAGAACAAGTTCAACCACGTCACGCAGGCGTGGCGTCAGCCGGGTTCGAGCTTCAAGCCGTTCATCTATTCGGCCGCGCTCGAGAAGGGACTCGGGCCGGCCACCATGATCAACGACGCGCCGCTGTACTTCCCGCCCAGCACGCCGGGCGGCGAAGCGTGGGAGCCGAAGGACGACGACTACCCCGAAGGCCCGATGACGATGCGCCTCGCGCTGCAGAAGTCGAAGAACCTGGTGTCGATCCGCATCCTCTCGTATATCGGCACGAAGTACGCGCAGGATTACGTCACGCAGCGTTTCGGCTTCGATGCGGACAAGACGCCGCCCTACCTGCCGATGGCGCTGGGTGCGGGCCTCGTCACGCCGCTGCAGTCGGCGGGCGCGTACAGCGTGTTCGCGAACGGCGGCTATCGCATCAACCCGTACCTGATCGCCGAAGTCGACGACGCGCACGGTCAGCCGATCCTGCGCGCCCAGCCGCTCGTGGCGGGCCAGAATGCGCCGCAGACGCTTTCGCCGCGTAATGCCTACGTGATGAACAGCCTGTTGCATTCGGTCGCGACGGCAGGCACGGGCGCGGGCACGAACGTCCTGCGCCGCAACGACCTGCAGGGCAAGACCGGTACGACCAACGACGCGCACGACGGCTGGTTCGCCGGTTACCAGCGCACGCTGGTCGCCGTGGCGTGGATGGGCTACGACCAGCCGAAGAGCCTCGGCAGCCGCGAGTTCGGCGCGCAGCTCGCGTTGCCGATCTGGGTGGATTACATGGGCAAGGCGTTGCGCGGTGTGCCGCAGGAAGAACCGGCGATGCCGCCCGGACTCACGACGATCGGCGGCGAGCTTTACTACTCCGACGCGACGCCGGGCGCCGGTTTCGTTTCGGCGATCGGCATGGATTCGGGCAACCCGGCGGGCGCGGCCAGCGACGCGAGCGGGGCGACCGGCAGCATGGGGCCGGGCGGTCTCGCGCCGCCGAGCGTCACGCAGACCGAGCGCAAGCAGATCATGGATTTGTTCGAGACGAACAAGCCTTGATGGAAGCGCATTGAGGGATATTTCGGGCTGGCCCATCTGGGCTGTCCCGTCTCGGGCTGCCTTGCAGGGTAGATCTGCTCGTCGCGAAGTCTTGAACGCGGCACATCGGCAACGGTGTGCCGCGTTTTGTTCGATTTCGCCGTTTCCCTTGTGCGTCAAGGACTTGGCTGGGTTGCCCAGGGCTTTTCCACAGGGCCTTCAACAAAATTTGGGGATAAGCCGGGTCTCGCCGCAATGCTCCGTTGTCCACAGATTTTGTTGAAGGCCCTGTTGATAACATTGGGAGAGCGAAGCTAACTCACTGATCCGCAAGGCACTGCGCATACCGAAGCGCTTCGAAGCACGTCGATATACATCAGAAGGTGTTGTTGTATTGCAGTCCGATCGTTTTGCTGTGCGCGTCATGTGAATACATGACAGCCCAATGCGCGAGCCATGCGCCCGTGAGCGCGCCCAGCGCATCGGCGAAAAGGTCTTTGGGCGAGAAGCCATCCGTGCGGCAGGTGCCGTCGAGGGTTTCCTTTGCGAAGCCCGGTATCGTGCCGATCAGCGCACCGTAGAGCACGGGATGATCGGTGTCGCGCATGAGCCAGCCTCCGAGCGCTCCAAACGGTACGGACACCCCGAAGTGCTCCAGTTTGTCGGTGCCTGTCCAGCTATCCGAGGTCATGAACCGGAAGCCGCCGTGCGAGCTGGAACAGTCGATGCCGGCATGGGCGGCCACGCTGGCCATGAGCAGCGCCGCAGCGCAGAGGCTGCGATTCGATACGAGTGCCATGATCGATGTTGTCGAGGTTGTCATGCGACGGTCAATCTCCGGATAACGCGTGCGCCTTTTATGTAGCAATCCGAATCAATCGATGCGTGCTATCTCGATTTGCGAGGCAGTGTAGCAGCTATATCTTGAAATTATGGCTCAGATCTTTCCGACAGATATGGGCGCCCCTGGCCAGGGCGGGGGTGGGGCGAAGAGATCTGGAGAGCGAGCATGCGGCGTAGGCGTTGTGCTATTTCTCGCTCGCGTCGAACTCGAGTGCGGATTTTAGTCTCGTGGTGACGTGGCCGCGCCGGCGGCGTTCTCGCCATCCGGGGCACGCGTCGGGGCGTTGACCACCGATGCGTCGGCGCTCGTCGGCGGCTGCCCCATGGCCTGGAACAGCGCCGCCGTGTCCGAAAGCCGCGCGCCGCGATAGCGGACTTCGTCGAGCCGCGCGTTGCGCCATTGCTGCTCGCTCTGGCGCACGGCGTAGTAAGGCACCGCGCCCAGCCGGTAGCGCGCGTTCGTCTCCTCGTAGACGCCCTGCGCGGTTTGTGCCGACGTGCCGGCCGCGTCGAGCGCCTGCGCGTCGTGTTCGAGGGCGGCGAGCCGGTCGGCGACGTCCTGGAATGCCGCGAGCACGGTCTGCTTGTACGAGGCGTTGGCCGCGTCGTAGGACTGCAGCGCCGCGCGGCGCTGCGCGAGCAGCGCGCCGCCGTGGAAGATCGGCTGCGTGAGCGAGGCGCCGATGGCCCAGAGCGCCCCCGCGCCCGAAGTCACGACGGGCCAGCTGAAGCCGCCCTGGCCGAGGCCAGCGGAAAGCGTGATGCTCGGGAACATCTGCGCCGTGGCGGCGCCCACCTCGGCGGACGCGGCGATCAGCGCCGCGCCGGCGGCCTCGATGTCGGGCCGCGATTTGAGCAGATCCGAAGGCACGACAACGGGCACCTCTGCAGGCAAGGTCAGGCTCGCGAGGTCGAGATCGGGTGGCGCGGCGTCGGGCGTGCGGCCGAGCAGCACGGCGAGCGCGTGGCGCAGTGCCGCGAGTTGCTGACGCAGCCCGGGCAGATTCGCGGCGAGCGAAGCCGCGCTTTGCTGCGCGTTGAGCAAGTCGGTATGCGAGAGTGCGCCGAGCGCATAGCGCTTTTGCACGTCGTCGGCTTGCGCATTGGCGAGCGCAACGAGCCGCTCGGTCGTGTCGATCTGCGCGTGCAGCGTGGCCGCGCCCAGCGCGCTCGCGACGATGTTCGCCGCGAGCGCGCGGCGCGTCGCTTCGTACTGGAACGCCTGCATGTTCACGCGCGCCGCGAGCGCGGCGTTGTTCAGGCGCGTCGCGCCGAAAATGTCGAACGAGTAGCGTACGCTCACGAGGCCCGCGAACACGTCGTACTGCAGCTTGTCGATGCCGAGCTGCGGGACGCCGGGGGCGCGCTGGCGCTGCGCGGTGCCGAGCGCGTCGACGGTCGGCAGCATCGAGCTGCCGATCTGGCCGCGCAACTGTTCGCGCGCGGCCCGCAGGCTGTGATCGGCGGAAGCGAGATTCGGGCTGTTGGCGAGGCCTTCGTCGACGAGCGCATCGAGCTCGGGCGAACCATAGAGCGTCCACCATTGCGGCACCGGCTGCGCGCCCGTCACGAACTGCTGCGCGACGCCTTGCGCGGCCACGGTTTGCGCCGGCTGCGGCTGCACGCCGTAATGCGCGGGCTCGGGCATCGCGGGCGGCGCGCCGCCTGGCCCCCATGCGCAGGCGCTCGCGAAGAGCGCGCAAAGCGCTGCCGCCCACGTGCGCGGGCTCGCGGGATTGCGCGTGTGTGCGCGGTGTGTCTGCCTCGGCGCGCGGCCGTCCGGGATGCGGTTCGTAGTGCGATTCATGACGCGGTTCATGGTGCGTTCTCCGCGTTGGGGCGAGGCGCGTCGGTCTCGCTGCTGCGCACGCGGAACGCGGCGGCGTAGAGCGCGGGCAGGAAGAACAGCGTGAGCACGGTGGCGCTGGTGATGCCGCCCATCAGCGCGGTCGCCATCGGCCCGAAGAAGTTCGAGCGCACGAGCGGGATCAGCGCGAGCACGGCGGCCGCCGCGGTCAGCATGATCGGGCGGAAGCGCCGCACCGTTGCGCCGACCACGGCGTCGAAGCGCTGGTGTCCGGCGCGGATGTCGCTCTCGATCTGGTCCACGAGGATCACCGAATTGCGCATGATGATGCCGAACATGGCGATCACGCCGAGCATCGCGACGAAGCCGAACGGCTCGCCGAAGATGAGCAGCGCGAGCGCCACGCCGATCAGGCCGAGCGGCGCGGTGAGCACGACCATCATCACGCGCGAGAGGCTCTGCAACTGGATCATGAGCAGCGTGAGCACGGCGATGACGAGAATCGGCAACTGCGCGTAGATCGACGCCTGGCCCTTCGCGCTTTCCTCGACCGAGCCGCCCACCTCGATGCGATAGCCCGTGGGCAGCGTCGCATTGATCGGCTCGAGCTGCTTTTGCAGCGCGTGCGTGACGTCAATGCCTTGTGCGCCCGGACGTACGTCCGCTTGCACGGTGATGGTCGGCTGCCGGTCGCGCGACCAGATCACGCCGTATTCGAGCGTGTTCACGAGGTGTCCGATCGCGCCGAGCGGTACCGGGCCGTTCGGCGTGGGCAGCGCGAGCGAGAGCATGCGGGCCGGGTCCACGCGTTCGTTGGCGGGCGAGCGCAGGTCCACGCTGATGAGCTTGTCGCGCTCGCGGTATTGCGTGACGGTGTAGCCGGAGTAGGTCATTTGCAGAAAGTTCGCGACGTCCTGCGAGGAGATGTTGAGCGCGCGCGCCTTCTGCTGGTCGATCTCGAAGTGCAGCGAGCGTTCGGCGGGCTCGTCCCAGTCGAAGTTGACATTCTCGGTGCGCGGGTCGGCGCGCATGGCCGCGGCCACGCGCTCGGCGATGCCGCGCACGGTCGCGATGTCGTCGCCGCTCACGCGGAACTGCACGGGATAGCCCACGGGCGGCCCGTTTTCGAGGCGCGACAGGCGCGTGCGTACGGCCGGAAAGTCGTTGCGCAGCCTGGTTTCGAGCCAGCTTGCGAGCTTCTCGCGATCCTTCACGGACTTCGCGGTAATCACGAACTGCGCGAAATTCGGCTGCTGCAATTGCTGATCGAGCGGCAGATAGAAGCGCGGCGCGCCGGTGCCGACGAAGTCGATCGAATGGTCGATCTCGGGCCGGCCCTTCAGCGCTTCCTCGAGGCGCTTGGTCTGGCGCAGCGTGGCGTCGAACGAGGCGCCCTCGGGCAGACGCACGTCCACGAGCAATTCGGGGCGGTCCGAGCTCGGGAAGAACTGCTGCGGAATCCGCGTAAAGCCCGCCAGCGCGACCACGAACAGCACGAGGGTGAGTGCGAGCACAACGATATGACGCTCGATGCACCAGCCGACCCAGCGCCGCAAGCGGTGATAAAAGCGCGTGTCGTAGATGTCCTCTTCGTGATGCTCGCCGTGCGCGGCGCCATCGGTCGCGTTCGGGTTGGGCTTGCGCTCGGGCAGCAGCCGGTAGCCGAGCAGCGGAATCAGCACGACCGCCGCGAACCACGAGGCGATCAGCGCGATGGCGGAGACCTGGAAGATCGAGCGTGTGTATTCGCCGGTGCTCGACTTCGCGAGCACGATGGGCAGGAAGCCCGAGACCGTGACGAGCGTGCCGGTGAGCATCGGAAACGCCGTGCTCGTATAGGCGAACGCGGCGGCGCGCGTGCGGTTCCAGCCCTGCGCGAGCTTCACGGCCATCATTTCCACGGAGATGATGGCGTCGTCCACGAGCAGGCCCAATGCGAGCACGAGCGTGCCGAGCGAAACCTTGTGCAGGCCGATGTCGAACAGATCCATCACGAGCGAGGTGACGGCGAGCACGATCGGAATCGTGATCACGACCACCATGCCGGTGCGTACGCCGAGCGAGACGAGGCTCACGACGAGCACGATGCCCACGGCCTCGGCCACTGCCTCGACGAAGTCGTCGACCGAATGGGAGACCGCGTCGGGCATGCTCGACACTTCCACGAGCTTCAGACCCGCAGGCAGCTCGCGGCGCAGCGCGTCGGTGCGTTGGTCCAGCGCCTTGCCGAGCCGGATCACGTCGCCGCCGGGCTGCATCGTGATGCCGATGCCGAGCACGGCCTTGCCCTGGAAGCGCATCTGCGTGGCGGGGGGATCGTCGTAGCCGCGCCGGATCGTGGCGATGTCGCCAAGGCGAAAGCTGCGCCCGTTCACGCTGATGAGCGTATCCGCCAGCGCTTTGAGATCGGTGTACTGGCCGCTCGGCCGCACGAACACGCGGTCGTCGGCCGTGGTGAGCGTGCCGGCCGCGGCGACGCTGTTCTGCGCACCGAGCACCTGGCCGATCTGCGTGGGCGAAATGCCGAGGCGCGTGAGCTGCGCGTTGGGAATCTCCACGTAGATGCGCTGGTTCGGATCGCCGAAATAATCGACCTTGCCGACGTCCTTCACGCGCAAGAGCGCTTCGCGCAGGTTGTCGGCGTAGTCGTGCAGTTGCGCGGGCGAGAATCCGTCGCCTTCGAGCGCGTAGATGTTGGTGTAGACGTCGCCGAATTCGTCGTTGAAGAACGGGCCTTGCACGCCGGGCGGCAGCGTCGGTGCGATGTCGCCCACTTTCTTGCGCACCTGGTACCAGGTCTCGCGTACTTCGCTCGCGGGTGCGGAGTCTTTCATCGTGAAGAACACGAGCGATTCGCCGGGGCGCGAGTAGCTGCGCAGGAAGTCGATATACGGCGTCTCCTGGAGCTTGCGGCCGATGCGCGTGGTGACTTCGTCCTCGACCTGGCGCGCGGTGGCGCCGGGCCAGAAGGTCTGGATCACCATCACGCGGAACGTGAAGGGCGGATCTTCGGACTGCGAAAGACGTGTGTACGAGAGCGCGCCGAAGATCGTGGCGAGCGCAATCACGAACGTCACCAGCGCCTGATGGCGCAGTGCCCATGCCGAAAGATTGAAGCGTCCCGCTTCGTGATCGGAGCCCGGCTCATGGCTACTGAGCTGGCTCATGACGCGAAGTCCTCGGGATGCAGCGGCGCGACCGGGCGCACCTTCTCGCCCGCGGTGACCGTATGCACGCCTTGCAGCACGATGCGCTCGCCGTCCTTCAGGCCCTGGGTGACCGTGATCGTGCGCGCGTCGTAGCGCGAGACGCTCACGCGGCGCAGTTGCAGCACGTTCTGCGCGCCTTGCACGATCCACAGCGCGGGCGCGTTGCCGTCGTGAAAGAGCGCGGTGGCGGGGATCGTGAAGTCGCCGCCGTCGGCCTGCGCGGCATGGGTCGCGCTGCTCGCAAGCGCGACATTCGCGGTCATGCCGAGGCGCACGTCGGCGCCCGGCTGCTCGAGCGTGAGCTTCACGCGCCAGGTGCGGCTTTGCGGATCGGCGGCGGCGGCCAGCTCGCGCACCGTAGCCGCGTAGCGCCGGCCCGGCAGCGCGGGCAGGGTGACCTGCGCGGTATCGCCGATATGCAGGGCGCCGATGGCGTTCTCGGGCAGATCGCTCACCACGTCGACGTCGCCACTCCAGGCGAGCTGGTAGACGGGCTGGCCGGCCTGCACGTTCTGGCCGGTGTCGGCGTTCTCGGCGGTGATGATGCCGGCGTGATCGGCCACGAGCCGGGTGTAGCGGCGCTGGTCCTGGGCGAGCGCGAATTGCTGCCTGGCCTGGTCACGCTGCGCCACGGCCGACGCATAGGCATCCTGGGTTTGTTCGAGTTGCGCGCGAGCGATGAGGTTGGCCTGGGCCTGCGCGGTATCGCGATCGAGCTGCTGCTTCGCGAAGACAAAGCGATGCTGCGCAGCGTCGTATTGCGCCTGCGCGCTTGCGGCATTCTTGTCGTAATCGGCGGGGTCGAGGCGGGCGAGCACCTGGCCGGCCTTGACGGTGTCGCCAAGGTGCGCGCTGCGCTCGACGATCTTGCCGTTCACGCGAAACGAGAGCGGGGTGGCATAGCGCGCCTGCACGGTGCCGGGGTAGGTGGCGGATGGGCCGTGGCCATCGGGATGCACGATCATCGAGACGACCGGACGCGGCGAGGGCGCCGCCTCCGGCTTTTTCCCGCAGGCGGCGAGCCCGGCGAACGCGCAGAGCGCGATCCATGGGGCAAGCGAGCCCAAGAGGCGCGTCAGACTGCGCCGCGGCGCCTGCCGGACCGACTGAATGAACTGGACGGATTCGACGAACCCACTGGACTGACTGCGCATTCTGCTCGATGCGCCGCGATCGCAACGATTCACATGAACCTCGACATGCCTGGAACGCATGCGCGCAGGTCCCATGCGCCTCGCATCGTGCTGCCCGATGCTTGCCGGGTTGACCGCCATGGCCGTGGTGACCGCGGTGACCTGTTACGCGCTGTTTGCTGAGTTTGTCCGCGCGCCGCGCGCTTCGATTTATCCTGCCTCGCACGACGGCCGGCCTCAGATGATTCGCTGAATTTTAATACAGTGCTGTATCTGAATGCACGATTGAATCCGAGGAAACATTCAGTGCTAGACTCGCGCTACGATTGCGACATCTCCATTCCTCCCCGTTTTTCTTGCCGCCATGACGCGCCAACCCAGGAAGCGCACCCGACTCACTCGCGAGCAAAGCCGCGACCAGACGCGCGAGCGTTTGCTCGACGCCGCGCAGGCCATGTTCACGAGGAAGGGGTTTGTGGGCGCGAGCGTGGAGGACATCGCCCAGGTGGCGGGTTATACGCGCGGAGCGTTCTATTCGAACTTCGGCAGCAAGTCGGAGCTGCTGGTGGAATTGCTGCGGCGCGATCACGAAGCGATGCAGGCCGACCTGCGCGCGATCTTTATGGCGAACACGTCGCGCGAAGACATGGAAGCGCGTGTGCTCACCTACTACAGCCGCATGCCGCAGGACAACAAGGCGTTCTTGCTGTGGGTCGAGGCCAAGCTGCTTGCGGCGCGCGACGCGCGTTTTCGCGCCCGCTTCAACGCGTTCATGAAAGAAAAGCGCGATCAGCTCGCCGCCTATATCGAAGAATTTTCGGCGCGCGTGGGCACGCCGCTCACACTCGCGCCCGAGCTGCTGGTGATCGGGCTGATCGGCTTGTGCGACGGCGTGCAGTTTCTCGCCGCGGCCGATCCGCAGCACGTCACGCCGCCGGTCATGGAAGAAGTGCTCGGCCGCTTCTTTGCGCGCGTGGTGTTCGGCCGCGACGCCTGACGCCCCGTGCGCGCAACGGGCCTCAGATGCCGAGGCCAGGGCCGTAGTTGCTGCCGATCAGGCGCGTGACCGAGGCCACGTCGCGATAGTCCTGTTCGGGCAAGCCGTCGAGGATCGCCAGCACCTCGTTGCTCGCGCCCGCGACGCGGGCGGCCTCCACGAGCTCGTCCTTGTTGGCGGGCCAGCGCACTTCGCGCAGCACATCGGCGAACTGGAGATCGATCGGCTCTTCGGGGATGGGCGTGGCGGACATGCGTCAGATCCTTTGCGCGGCGGGCACCGCAGGGCGGGAAGGTGGGATGAAGGGCTCGTCAGCCAGGGCGGCCGGTGGCCGAGGTGGCAAATGGCGTCGCGGATCAAGCATACACAATCCTTGCCGCGCGCCGCCGCTGGATGTGCGCGGGCTCGGCTGCTGCGGCATGGACCGAAGTGGCCGCCGGCGTTGGCGAGCGCCGGAGTCAACGACGTCGCGACGCGGATGCGCGAGCGCGCACGACAGTAGACGACCGCGCACGCATGGGCCGCGTGCCGGGCGGCGCAGCGCGCGCGGTCGCGTCTAGGTTTGCTGATGCAGTACGGGTACCAGCGCCTGGTCCAGACGGTGCGATTTCGGCAGGGCCAGATATTCCCAATGTTGATTGCCCGTTGCGGTGACGGGGACATCGGGCGCAGGCGGTGCGACGGGTACGTCATCCATGGGTGATCGCACGGACGGGGCGTTGATGGGGGCGCTCGCGCGGTCGACCTGGGCGTCCTGGGTTCGCACAGGTGCGGCAAAGCACGAGGCGGACAACAGCACGGTGGTCATCAGTGTCGAGGTTTTCATCGCTCGACCTCCTTTCCTCATGCGGCCCATAGGTCGCAGCAAGTGCCGTGCCGCGTCGATCCGGCTGACCGGGGCGGCAGGGCGGCCACGCAGCGGGGGCGGAGCCTCGCGGCTGACCCGGGCGCAACGTGGCGCGCCGCGGCGTGTGCGATGGATCGACGGGCGGCGGACGCAGCCCGCCTGCACGCACGCGCAAGCGGCCTTTCCATAATGGCAGCAAATGTGCCAGCACGTCTCGAACGAGCGTGCTTTTTATGGCGGACTCGAGATGGGCCGTGAGGCTGGCTAGCGCTGCGCCTCGAAGCGCGTCCACGGCCATGACGGACGGTCGCGCATATAGCCGTTCAGCCAGTTCCATTGCGGATGACGTTTCATGAACGCCTGGGCGTCGAAGGGCCGCCCGCAGGGATGGCCCCAGCGCGCCCAGAATGCGAGGTCGCGCGCCATCTCGCTGTCCGCGACCTTGCCGTCGTTCGCGCCCCATGGGTTGAAGGGCCCGTGATCCGGGCCGGCGAAGCGCGCGTCGTCGAGTTCGAGATGACCGCAGATGGTGCGCGAGCACGGGTTGTCGTCGCGTTCGAGGTAGACGTCGTGGTGATCGGCAATGATGCTCTTCGCGATCTCGACGTCGATCTTGCCGTGGCGCAATTCGGCTAGCTGCATGAAGCGCAGACGGCGCGCGCCGTTGCGGCGCACGTCGGTGTAGTCGTCGCCTTCGCCCACGCATTCCTGGTTGCGGATCTTGAGGTCGCTCGCGGCATTGAAGCCACTGAGAAAGCCGTCCTTCGTGATCTCGAAGCCCGTATGCTGCAGCCCCAGTTCGTAGCGCGCGATCTCGCCCGTCTTCACGTCGCCGAGCAGCCAGCTGTTCGCGTAGCCGCCGTTGTTATCGAGCGCGAACATCTCGCACCATTCGCCGATGCTCGACGCATATTGGGTCGCGCGCCGCGAACGGTAGAACTCGGGAGCGCCGCCCGCGCGATAGCCGACGAAATTCGAAATCGTCGTTTCGGTGACCATCAGGCCGGCCGCGTTGATCCAGAAGTCGGTGAGGCTCGAGATGCAGCCCGGCAGCCCTTGCATGAGGATGCGGTGCCCGGCGCCTGGCACGATGTCGAAGACCACGTTGAAGGCGTCGCCGGCCGCGTAGCGGTCCCATGAGTTGTGCGCCATGACGATGCGCCCGTCGAACGTGGCGCTGCCGGTCGCAATGAAGGCGCTGCAGTGATGGCCGCGCCGCCCGCGCCACAGGCGCACGGCCTGGTGCGGCGACTGTGCCGCGGCGTGGGTCGGCCACCAGCTTTGCAGCAGATCCATGTAGCCGTTCCACGCAAGCACTTCGGCGAACGGCAGTTGGGCGCCGTCGGCGATGCCCTGGATCTCGTCGGCGAATTCGCTGTCGAGGCGCGGCATGAACTGGGCAATCGCCGCATGGACGAAGGTGTCGAATTCTTCGCCCGTGTCCCATTTCGCGAGGTAGCGCGCCGTCCGGATGGCGCTGCGGATTTCGTTGGCGAGCAGCTTGCCGTGCAGTTCGCCGCGATCGTATGGCGCGCCTTCGAGATGCACGAAGATCCAGCCCGCATGATCGCGGCGCACGGCGTCGAGAGAGGGTTCGCTCATGGTTGCACGAAAGCCCGCGCGGCAAGTGGGCGCGCTGACTTTCATTGTAGAGAATTCGCCGCGCTTTGCCATGGCGCGGCGCGCGCCTTCCAGGGCCCGTGGGGGCGTCAGCGCCCCGGCGTCATGCGCTGATACGCGTCGAGGAGCGAGGTCTTGTAGACCACGCCCGCGAGCGTGGGATGCTGCGCGCTTTCGATCACGGGCAGACGCTCGCCCTGGAACGACATGAAGTGCTGCAACGCCACCGCGAGCGGCATGTCGGGCGTGAGCACGTCGAACGAGGGCTTGATGTAGTCGCACGCATGCTTGTTCGCGGTGTCGCGCTTTTGCAGCAGATCGTTCGTGATGTCGGCGAGCGCGACCGCGCCCAGGAAGCGGCTGTCGGCGTCGGTCACATAGAGGTACTTCACCGGATATTCGAGGAACACGCGCGTCATTTCCTGCACGGTGGCGTTGTCGCGCACCACGGTGTCGGCGGGGCGGATCAGCTCGCGCATCTGGGTGGCGCGCAGGCGCAGACGTTCGGCTTCCTCGCGGTTGCGGTGCAGCGTGATTTCGTACATCGACTTCTTGCCGGTCGCGCGCGCGACGAAATAGGCGACGACGCACGACAGCATCAGCGGCAGCACCACCTGGTAGCTGAGCGTCATCTCGAAGATCATCAGGATCGCCATGAGCGGCGCCTGGGTCGCGCCCGCAAGGAACGCGCCCATGCCGACCATCGCGTACGCGAACGGCGCGGAAGTGCCGTGCGGCCAGAGCGCATGCATGCCCTGGCCGAACAGGCAGCCGATCACGGCGCCCATGAAGAGCGTCGGCGTGAAGACGCCGCCGACGGCGCCCGAGCCCACGGTCGCCGCGGTCGCCACGAGCTTGAGCACGAGTACGATGGCGAGCGCGGTCCACGTCCACGGCGAATGCAGGAGCGAGTTCACGACGCTATAGCCATTGCCCCAGACCTCGGGCACCCAGATCGAGATCACGCCGCAGACGAAGCCGCCCAGCGCGAGCTTCGCGGGCAGCGGCAGTTTCAGGCGGCCGAAGCCGGCCTTCGTCACGTCGAGCAGCGAGAGAAAGCGCGGCGCGAGCACCCCGCACAAGAGGCCGAGCGCCACGAACAGCAGCACCTCGACGCCCGTGACGGGCGGAAACACCGGCATCTCGTAAGGCGGCTTGTAGCCGGCGAATTCGCGCATCGTGATGTTGGCCACCACCGAGGACACGACGATGGGCCCGAAGCTTTCCATCACGATCGCGCCGAGCACGATCTCGGTCACGAAAAAGGCGCCCGCGATGGGCGCGTTATAGGCCGACGTGATACCGGCCGCCGCGCCGCACGCCACGAGCAGACGCAGGCGCTGCGGGTCGAAGTGAACCCAGCGGCCGATCAGCGAGGCGGCGAGCGCGGCGAGTTGCACCATCGAGCCTTCGCGGCCGATCGAGCCGCCGCTCGCAATGGTGAAGAGCGAGGAGACGCTGCGCCAGATGCTCTTGCCGACGGGCATCACGCCATCGCCGATCGCCACGGCTTCCACGTAGTCGGTGTGCGTCGGCTTGCCGCCGTTGCCGGGCGAGCCGCTGCGCCTGGCGATCAGCAAACAGCAGCCCGCCACGAAGCCGCCCGCGGCCGGCAGCCAGATGCGGGTGTGCCAGGGCAGCCGGCGCGCCATCGCCACGAAGCTGCCCTCGCTGCCCGTGAAGAGGATCTGCAGGTGGGCGATGCCCTCGCGAAAGAGCACGGTCGCGAAGGCGCCGGCTACGCCCACGATGACCGACCAGATCAGCATCGTGTGGGCGTCGGAGAGGCGAAAGAGATCGCGGGCGCGGGTGCGCAGTTTCAGCAGGAATGACAGCACGGCGGGTGAGCGGTTTTTCTGGTTGGGGAATGCCGCGCGTTCAGCGCGCGGCGCGGTCGAGTTCCGGATAGTGGCGGAAAATGCCGGTCTCGTTGAACGGCAGCCGCCGCTCCGAGGCCAGATACGCCGCGATGTGCGGGCGTGCGGCCACGGCGTCGTGCAGCGCGATCACATGCGGGTAGTGGTCGGCCAGAGGCTTCGTGGCTTTCGGGAACGCATAGCGCAGCCCCGCCACGATCTGAAACATCGACAAATCCACATAGGTGAGTGTCTTGCCCACCATGTGCCGCGGTCCATCCGGGTTTTGCGCAAGCACGCGTTCGAAGTAGCGCATGAATTTCGGCAGGCGATGCGCGATGAAGTCCTTCGCGCGCGCCTTCGCTTCGTCTTTCTGGTCCTCGTAGTAGAGGCCGCTCGCGATCGGGTGATGCGTGTCGTGCGCTTCGGTCACGAGATCGGCGATCGTGAGCTGCAGGCCGTTGGCGACGATGCGCAGCGCCTCGTCGCGCGGTGCGAGCTTCAGCTTCGGGCCGAGATAGAACAGGATGTTCGCGACGTGCGGCACGATCAGGTCGCCATCCCTGAGGAACGGCGGCGCAAAGGGCGGATACGGGCCGTCGCTGTCGAGCTCGGCCATCATCGCGCCCATGCCCTGGCCGTCCTCTTTGGCGCCGCGCGCCACGTCCACATAGGGCGCGCGCGCTTCCTCGAGCGCGAGCCGCACGAATTCGCCCCGGCCTTGCAGGCCGTCCCAGTAATGCAGTTCGTATGCCATCGGTCGTCTCCTGTCGATCCAGCGTTGGCACCCTGGCACCGTACACCGGTCCCATGCGAAGCTCGCAGGGATTGCCAGGACGGCCGCCCGCGAGACGGACGGCATGGGACGACAGTATCGCGCGAAAAACGCAAAAAGCCCCGCCGGGGGCGGGGCAAGCGACCGGCAGGGCCGGTACGCGGTCTCTCAAGCGGGGCGCAGCCGCACGGCGCCAGGTCATCCGAAGAGGCGCTCCACGGTCCAGGTGATCGCGAGACCGCCGCCGATCAGCCAGACGTAGACGATCAAACCCGTGGTGAGCGCGCGCGGGCCGGCCTGGCGGATCTGCGACACGCGCGTCTCGATACCGAGCGCCGTCATCGCCATGGTGAGCGCGAAGGTGTCGAGCAGGTTGAGCGTCTGGGTGGCCGCATCCGGCAGCACGTGCAGCGAGTTCACCACGACGAGCGCCAGGAAACCGAGCGCGAACCAGGGCACGGCGAGCTTGCGTGCGCCTTGCTGGCCCTGAGCGGCACCGCGCGCCGAACGGTTCAGCCACACGCCGAGCGCAAGCAGCACCGGCACGAGCAGCATCACGCGGGTCATCTTCACGATGGTGGCGATATGCGTGGCCTCGGGGCTCACATTGCTCGCCGCGCCCACGACCTGCGCGACCTCGTGGATGGTGCCGCCGAAGAAGAGCCCGGCGCCCACCGTATCGAGATGCAGCCAGCCGGCGCGATAGAGCAGCGGGTAGAGGAACATCGAAAGCGTGCCGAACAGCACCACGCTGCCCACCGCCATGGCGCTCTTGTGTGGCTTCGATTGCAGCGTGGATTCGAAGGCGAGCACGGCGGCGGCGCCGCAGATCGCACTGCCGGCCGCGGTGAGGATGGCCGTGTCGCGGTCGAGCTTCATGAGCTTCATGCCGGCCCAGGTGCCGATCGCCAGCGTGCTCACGACGATCACCGCCGACTCGACGAGACCCGGCAGGCCCACCTGGGCGATTTCCTGGAGGCTCACGCGCAGCCCGAAGAACGCCACGGCGATGCGCAGCAGCTTGCGCGCCGAGAAATTGACGCCGGCGGCCCAGCTTTCGGGCATGCCGTGGCGCAGCCCATTGCCGTAGATCGCCCCGCCGACGATGCCGACGATCAGCGGGCTCAAGCCAAGCCCGGCGATGGCGGGCAGGGCGGCGATGCGCGTGACGGCAGCGGCGAACAACGCGACGAACAGCACGCCGTTCAGTTGGCCGTAGAGCTGGCCGCGCGCGGTTGACGAAGATCCAAGAGAAGTCGACGGTGTGGACATAGTTTTTGGCAACCCATCTGTCTGTCTGACGAATGGGCTAATCCTAAATTAGATATAAGGATATGAAAAATCGTCATTTGCGACGTAAAATATAGGTCAACACGATAGTTGGATGCGATGACCCCGGAACAACTGATAACTTTCGCCGCCGTTGCAGAGCACCTGAACATCAGCCGGGCGGCACTCGCACTGCATCTCTCGCAGCCCGCGGTATCGGGGCAACTGCGGCTGTTGCAGGAGGAATTCGGCGAACCGCTCTATCTGCGCGACGGGCGCGGCGTGCGGCTCACGCCCACCGGCGAGCAACTCGCGGCCTACGCGGCGCGTCTGCGCGAGACGTGGCGCGACGCGCTCACGTTTCGCGACGCCCTGCGCGGGCTCGAGCGCGGCACGCTGCGCATCGGCGCGAGCACGACGCCCGCGAGCTACCGGCTGCCGTATCTGGTGGCGGCGTTTCATCGACGTTATCCGGAGGTGAAGCTCGAAACGGCGAACGGCAACACGACCGACGTGGTGGCCATGCTCGGCGATCTCGATATCGCGCTGGTCGAAGGGCCGGTGGGCGAGCAGTTGCCCGCCGATTGCGCCGTGCATCCATGGCACGAAGACGAAATCGTGGCGATTGCGCCGCGCGGCCACGCGCTGGCCGCCGGGGCGCCAGCCGACGCAGACAAGACGGGCGCCGCTGCAGCCCCGCTGCGCCGCGAGCTGAGCGCCTTCGCGGGGGTGCCGCTCGTGCTGCGCGAAGACGGCTCGGGCGTGCGCCAGGTGGTGGAGCGCGCGTTTGCGCGCGCCGCCGTGCCGATGCGCGTCGCGCTGGAAATCGCGGGCGTGGAGGGCGTGAAGGAAGCGGTGCGCGCCGGCATGGGCATCGGCTTCGTTTCGGCCATGTCGATGCGCCACGAGGACAACGCGCTCCAACTGATCCGCATCCGGCCGGAGCCGCTGGCGCGGCGCTTTTCGATCATCGTGCCGCACGCGGGCGCGGCTTCGCGCGTCGCCCAGCGCTTTCTCGAACTGTGCCTGCTCGATGCGCCCGAAGCGGGCGGCAGTAGCGAGCTCAACGGCGGTGCAGGCGGCACGAGATTCCCGCCGTAATCGGGGCTGTTCAGGGCCTGTAACCGGCGGCAATAGCGGGAGCCGGCCCTGGGGATTTCCACAATGGCGTCACACTCCGCCTCGGCGCACTATCCGCCCATCAACCGGAGCGCGCAGGCGCTTTTTTTCGGCCCCGGTTTGGAACCGGTTCCAATTGCGTCGTTCCGAAGGTTCGGCAACGCAGGAACAGGACAGGCAACAGGAAGAAGACGATGGCGGAAGTAGCGATAGTGGCAAGCGCATTCGGCGCCGGAGCGATCCGGCGCGACGGGCATGCTGCGTGGTTCGGCGCGACGAAAGAGGCGGGCGCCAGCGCATTCGAGGTGCGTCGCGAGTTGATGGACGAAGCCGATGCGCAGCCCGACGCGCTGCGCGCGCTCGGCACGGCGCTTGCACGCGAGGGCCTGTGGCCCGTGTGGTCGACGCCCGACGCGCTGTACGGCAAAGACGGCGCGCTCGACGAAGCTGCGCTGCGCACCGCCGTCGCTTGCGCTCGCGCGCTGGGCGCGCGCTTCGTCAAGCTGCAACTGGGCGGCTTCGCCGGCGACGCCCAGGTCGCACAGCTCGCGGCGGTGCTCGAAGAACTGGGTATAGCGGGCGCGAGGATCGGTGAGATGCCGCAGACACCGCGCGTGGTCGTCGAAAACGGCCAGCTCGAGCAGGGCGGCAAGCTCGCGCAGTTCATCGGCCTCTTTCGCGCGCTGCGCGCCGCGGGGCACGACAAGCTGATCGGCATGACGTTCGATATCGGCAACTGGCACTGGACCGGCGAAGCGCCGCTGATGGCCGCCGTGGCGCTCGCGCCATACGTCGAGTACATCCACTGCAAAGCGGTGGACGGCGCGGGCGCGCGCCGTTTCGCCTGCGCGCCCGCTGCCGACGACGCGCTGTGCCGCGCCGCGCTCGCGCGGCTGCCGGCGGGTGTGCCGCGCGGCATCGAATTTCCGTTCGACGAGGCGCGCGTGGCCGAGGACGCCGCGCGCTACGTCGCCTGGCTCGGCACGGCTTGACGGCTGTCGTGCCGTGACCGGCCGCAGGGCGCCCGAACGCGCCCCGGCAGACTTTCAGGAAACGCCGGAGCCCCGGCACCCGAATACGATTTTTCAGGAACGCACTTCATGACGCACTCACTCGATGTCATCACCTACGGCGAGGCCATGGCGATGTTCGTCGCCGGCGCTACCGGCCCGCTTTCCGAGGTCGCGCACTTCACGAAGCGCGCCGCCGGCGCCGAGCTCAACGTGGCGACGGGTCTCGCGCGCCTTGGCTTCAAGGTGGGCTGGATGAGCCGCGTCGGCGCCGATTCGTTCGGCCAGTTCGTGCGCGGCGTGCTGGCGCTCGAAGGCATCGACGCGCAGTGCGTGCAGACCGATGCGCGCTATCCCACGGGATTTCAGCTCAAGTCGAAGAACGACGACGGCAGCGACCCCACCGTCGAATATTTCCGGCGCGGCTCGGCCGCGAGCCATCTGTCGGCCGACGACTTCAAGCGCGACTATGTGCTCGGCGCCCGCCACCTGCATCTGAGCGGCGTAGCGCCCGCGATTTCGGCAACGTCGCGCGAGCTCGCTTTCATGCTCGCGCGCGAGATGCGCGCGGCGGGACGCACGATTACGTTCGATCCGAATCTGCGCCCGACGCTGTGGAGCTCCGAAGCCGAAATGGTGCAGACGCTCAACGAACTCGCCAGCTTTGCCGACTGGGTACTGCCCGGCGTGAGCGAGGGCCGCATTCTCACGGGCTCCGACGACCCCGCAACGATCGCGCGCTTCTATCTCGAGCGCGGCGCGCGCGGCGTGATCGTCAAGCTTGGCGCGGAGGGTGCGTACTTTGCGACCCAGGAAGGCGAGTGCGGCCGGGTGAGGGCACAGCCGGTGGCGAACGTCGTCGATACGGTGGGCGCCGGCGATGGTTTCGCGGTGGGCGTGGTGAGCGCGCTGCTCGAAGGGCGCGCGTTGCACGACGCCGTGGCGCGCGGCAATCGTATCGGCGCGCTTGCCGTGCAGGTGGTCGGCGATTCCGAAGGGCTGCCCACGCGTGCGCAGCTCGCTGCGCTCGAAGCCCAGGACGCGGCACCACAGGACCCCACCCGGGACGCCCAATCCGCGCGCGCCGTCGCATAAGCCGGGCGCCGGGCGACATCGCCCGCGAATGCCAACAGCCTTGCCGGGAACGGGCAAGACGATATGAGACTGGAGACACCGATGACCTTAACCTCGCTCGCACCGCGCCGCTGGTGGGCAATCATGCCGATCGTGTTCATCACGTACAGCCTGGCCTATCTCGACCGCGCCAACTACGGTTTCGCGTCGGCGGCCGGCATCAATCGCGATCTGGGCATCAGCCCGGGGCTTTCGTCGCTGATCGGCGCGCTGTTCTTCCTCGGCTATTTCTTCTTCCAGCTGCCGGGCGCGGTCTATGCCGAGCGCCGCAGCGTGCGCAAGCTCGTGTTCGTGAGCCTCGTGCTGTGGGGTGGATGCGCGGCGCTCACGGGCATCGTCACGAACATCCCCTCGCTGATGGCGATCCGCTTCGTGCTCGGGGTCGTCGAAGCCGCCGTGATGCCCGCGATGCTCATCTACATCAGCAACTGGTTCACGAAGCGCGAGCGCTCGCGCGCCAACACCTTCCTGATCCTAGGCAATCCCGTCACGGTGCTGTGGATGTCGGTCGTGTCGGGCTATCTCGTGCACGCGTTCGGCTGGCGTCACATGTTCATCGCCGAGGGCGTGCCCGCCGTGGTGTGGGCCGTGTGCTGGTGGTTCATCGTGCGCGACAAGCCCACCCAGGTGAGCTGGCTCTCGGAAGACGAGAAGCGCGCGCTCGACGCCGCCATGCGCGCCGAGCAGGCCGCCATCAAGCCGGTGAAGAACTACGCCGAGGCGTTCCGCACGCCCGCCGTGATGCTGCTCTCGGCGCAGTACTTTTGCTGGAGCATCGGCGTGTACGGCTTCGTGCTGTGGCTGCCGTCGATCGTGAAGAACGGCTCGGCGCTCGGCATGGTCGAAACCGGCTGGCTCTCGGCACTGCCGTATCTCGCTGCTACCATTGCGATGCTCGCCGCCTCGTGGGCCTCGGACAAGCTCAACAATCGCCGCGCGTTCGTGTGGCCGTTCCTGCTGGTCGGCGCGCTCGCGTTCGCGCTCTCGTATGCGCTCGGCTCGACGCACTTCTGGACCTCGTACGTGCTGCTGGTCGTGGCGGGCGCCGCGATGTACGCGCCGTACGGCCCGTTCTTCGCGATCGTGCCGGAGCTGCTGCCGAAGAACGTCGCGGGCGGCGCGATGGCGCTCATCAACAGCATGGGCGCGCTCGGCTCGTTCGTGGGCTCCTGGGTGGTCGGCTATCTGAACGGCGCGACCGGCTCGCCCTCGGCGTCCTACGCGTTCATGAGCGCGGCGCTGGTGGTCTCGGTGATCCTCACGCTCGCGGTGAAGCCGCGCCGCGACGACACCCCTGCCTACGTCGCGCCGGCTCACGGCAAGTGACGCGCGGGAACCCGTTCATCGAACGCAACTGACTGAAACAGACACAGACGGACATAGCGCACCCATGAAGCAGAAAATCGTTGCCTACAAGACCTTGCCCGCGGATGTGACCGAGTATCTGCGCGAGCATCTCGATGTGATGTTCGTCGACGCAAGCGATACCGAAGCGTTCGCCGCCGCGCTCAAGGACGCCGACGGCGCGATCGGCGCGAGCGTCAAGATCGCGCCGGCCATGCTCGACGGCACGCGCATCAAGGCGCTCTCGACCATCTCGGTGGGCTACGACCAGTTCGACGTGGCCGATCTCACGAAGCGCGGCATCGTGCTCGCGCATACGCCCGACGTGCTGACCGAATCCACCGCCGACACCGTCTTTTCGCTGATCCTCGCGAGCGCGCGCCGCGTGGTCGAGCTGGCCGACTGGGTCAAGGCCGGCCACTGGAAGGCGAGCATCGGCCCCGCGCAGTTCGGCGTGGACGTGCAGGGCAAGACGCTCGGCATCGTCGGGCTCGGGCGCATTGGCGGCGCGGTCGCGCGGCGCGCGGCGCTCGGCTTCAACATGAAGGTGCTCTACACGAACCGCAGCGCGAACGAGGTGGCCGAGCGCGCGTACGGCGCGCGCCGCGTCGAGCTCGACGCATTGCTCGGGAGCGCCGATTTCGTCTGCCTGCAGGTGCCGCTCACCGACGCCACGCGTCACATGATCGGCGCCGAAGAACTGCGCAAGATGAAGCCGGGCGCGATTCTCATCAACGCCTCGCGCGGCGCGACCGTCGACGAGAAGGCGCTGATCGCCGCGCTCGAAGCGGGCACGATCCATGGCGCGGGCCTCGACGTGTTCGAGCAGGAGCCGCTCGATCCCGCTTCGCCGCTGTTGCGCATGCCGAACGTCGTGGCGCTGCCGCATATCGGCTCGGCCACCCACGAGACGCGTCACGCGATGGCGCGCTGCGCCGCCGAGAATCTCGTGGCGGCGCTCGCCGGCACGCTCGCCAACAATATCGTCAATCGCGAGGCGCTTGCGCGATGAGCACGGGCGACGCCGCAAAAACGCCGGACGCGGCGGGCCAGGGGCGCGAAGGCGAGGGCGTCGCCAGGCGCGCGCCGCCGCGCCGCGCGACCATCAGCGACGTCGCCCGCGAGGCGGGCACCGGCAAGACCAGCATCTCGCGCTATCTGAACGGCGAGCTTTCGGTGCTCTCGCCCGACCTGCGCGCGCGCATCGAAGCCGCGATCGAGCGGCTCGACTACCGGCCCAACCAGATGGCGCGCGGGCTCAAGCGCGGACGCAACCGGCTCATCGGCCTGTTGCTCGCCGATCTGGCGAATCCGTATTCGGTCGAAGTGCTGCAGGGCGTGGAGGCCGCGTGCCACGCACTCGGCTACATGCCGCTCATTTGCCACGCCGCGAACGAAATCGACATGGAGCGGCGCTATCTGCAACTGCTCACCACGTATCGCGTGGAAGGCGTGATCGTCAACGCGCTCGGCGTGCCCGAATCGATGCTCAAGCCGATGGGCAGCGGCGGCATTCCCGCCGTGCTGGTCGACCGCACCGTGGACGGGCTCGACGCCGACATGGTCGGGCTCGACAACGCGGCGGCCGTGCGGCTGGGCGTGCAGCATCTGCAGGAGCGCGGCTACGACGACCTCGTGTTCGTCGTGCAGCCGTTCGAGCACGTGAGTTCGCGGCGCGAACGCGAAGCGGCTTTTCGGGCATCGATCGAGGGGGCGGCGCTTGCGCCGGCGGGGAAAGCCGCGCGTGACGCACAGGGCGTTCGCGCGAGCACGCACGTGCTCGACCTGCACGACGACGCGAGCGCCGACGCCGCGCTTGCCGCGCTCGATACGCACGTCGCCGATGCCGCCCGCCGCGGCGCCCGCTGTGCGCTCTTCGCGGCGAATGCGCCGGT
>Ga0164242_10000745_pt1 | contig 39252 bp, 32 predicted proteins | sample OricomgcompostMG_FD_108783 | JGI IMG/M metagenome (GOLD analysis project Ga0164242, IMG submission 108783) | Miracle-Growth compost microbial communities from Emeryville, California, USA - Original compost - Miracle growth compost (MG) ... | reverse complement strand
GCTTCACCGAGACCTACGCCCAGCTGCGCGCCCACAAGGGCGTCACCCTGGAGCTGGCGCACGACATCGTCTCCGACGTCAGCTACTTCGGCACCCTGCTGGTGAACGAGGGCCTGGTCGACGGCATGGTCTCGGGCGCGGCGCACTCCACCGCGGCGACCATCCGGCCGGCCTTCGAGATCATCAGGACCGCGCCCGGCGCGAAGATCGTCTCCTCGGTGTTCTTCATGTGCCTGGCCGACCGGGTCCTCGCCTACGGCGACTGCGCGATCAACCCGGATCCGGACGCCGAGCAGCTCGCCGACATCGCCATCCAGTCCGCGGGCACCGCGGCCCGGTTCGGCCTGGAGCCGCGGGTCGCGATGCTCTCCTACTCGACCGGCACCTCGGGCAGCGGCGCGGACGTGGACAAGGTGCGCGCCGCCACCGAGCTGGTCCGCGAGCGGCGCCCGGACCTGCTGGTGGAGGGGCCGATCCAGTACGACGCCGCGGTCGAGCCCGCCGTGGCCGCGACCAAGCTGCCCGGCTCGGCGGTGGCCGGCCGCGCCACCGTACTGGTCTTCCCTGACCTCAACACCGGCAACAACACCTACAAGGCGGTGCAGCGCTCGGCCGGCGCGGTCGCGGTCGGGCCGGTGCTGCAGGGCCTGCGCAAGCCGGTGAACGACCTCTCGCGCGGCGCCCTGGTCCAGGACATCGTCAACACCGTGGCCATCACCGCGATCCAGGCCCGCGGCGAGCGTTGAGCCCCGGGTGCCCGTCCAGCAAGGAGACCTGCCCGTGAACCACCCGACCCGGGTGCTGGTGCTCAACTCCGGTTCCTCCTCGGTGAAGTACCAGCTGATCGACATGGCCTCGGGCGACCGCCCCGCCGGCGGCGTGGTCGAGCGGATCGGCGAGCGCACCGGCGCCCTCGTCCACCGCACGCCCGGGGACGGCAAGCGCCGCACCGAGCGGCCGTTCGCGGACCACACCGCCGCGCTCGGAGCGGTCGCCGAGGAGCTGTCCGCTGACGGCCTGGGCCTGGACTCCCCCGAGCTGGCGGCGATCGGCCACCGCGTGGTGCACGGCGGCACCCGCTTCACCCGCCCCACCTGGATCACCGACGAGGTGCTGGACACCCTGCGCGAGCTGGTGCCGCTCGCCCCGCTGCACAACCCGGCCAACATCACCGGCATCGAGGTGGCCCGCCGGCTGCGCCCCGACCTGCCGCAGGTCGCCGTCTTCGACACCGCCTTCCACGCCACCATGCCGGAGCACGCCTGGCGCTACGCCGTCGACCGGGAGACCGCGGACGCCTACGGTGTGCGCCGGTACGGCTTCCACGGCACCTCGCACCAGTACGTCTCCCGCCGCTGCGCCGAGCTGCTGGGCCGCCCGCCGGAGGCGGTCAACGCGATCGTGCTGCACCTCGGCAACGGCGCCAGCGCCTCGGCGGTGCGCGGCGGGGTCTGCGTGGAGACGTCCATGGGTCTGACCCCGCTGGAGGGCCTGGTGATGGGCACCCGCTCCGGCGACCTCGACCCGGCGGTGATCTTCCATCTGCGCCGCGAGGCCGGGATGTCGCTGGACGAGATCGACACGCTGCTCAACCGCCGCAGCGGGCTGATCGGGCTGTGCGGGGAGAACGACATGCGGGAGATCGGCCGCCGGATCGCCGAGGGCGACGCCGACGCGCGGCTCGCCTTCGACGTCTACACCCACCGCCTGCGCAAGTACGTGGGCGCCTACGTCGCCGTGCTGGGCCGGGTGGACGTGCTGGCCTTCACCGCCGGCGTCGGCGAGAACTCGGCCGCGGTCCGGGAGGCCGTGGCCGGCGGGCTGGGCGGGCTCGGCATCGAGCTCGACCCGGACCGCAACGTCCTGCGCGGCGACGCCCCGCGGCTGGTCTCCGCCGCCACCTCCCGGGTCGCCGTCGCCGTCGTCCCGACCGACGAGGAGTGGGAGATCGCCTCCCAGAGCTACGCCCTGGTCACCTCGTGAGTCACCTCGTGACCGGTGGCCGCCGTTCACCGGGTCGGGGTGGCCCCGGTCGAACAATGCCTTCACCGCCCGAACACCTAGGATGGGCCCCATGCGCCGAGCAAAGATCGTCTGCACTCTAGGACCCGCGACCGAGAGCTTCGAACAGCTGAAAAGCCTGATCGAAGCCGGCATGAACGTCGCCCGCCTCAACATGAGCCACGGCTCGCACGCCGAGCACGAGCAGCGATACACCAACGTTCGCGCGGCCGCCGACGCTGTCGGCCGCTCGGTCGGTGTCCTGGCCGACCTCCAGGGCCCCAAGATCCGGCTGGCCACCTTCGCCGACGGGCCGGTCACGGTGGAGAACGGTGACGAGTTCACCATCACCACCGAGGACGTCCCCGGCAACCAGCACATCTGCGGCACCACCTACAAGGGCCTGCCCGACGACGTCAAGCCGGGCGACCCGATCCTGATCAACGACGGCGTGGTGGCCCTGGAGGCCGTCCGCGTCGAGGGCCCGCGGGTGGTCACCCGCGTGGTCGAGGGCGGGGTGCTCTCCAACAACAAGGGCATCAACCTCCCGGGCGCGGCGGTCAACGTGCCCGCGCTGTCCGAGAAGGACGTCGAGGACCTGCGGTTCGCCCTCCGCATGGGCGTCGACATGGTCGCGCTCTCCTTCGTCCGCAACGCCGCGGACGTCGAGGACGTGCACAAGGTGATGGACGAGGAGGGCCGCCGGGTCCCCGTCATCGCCAAGATCGAGAAGCCGCAGGCGGTCGAGGCGATGGAGGAGATCGTCCTCGCCTTCGACGCGGTCATGGTGGCCCGCGGCGACCTCGCCGTGGAGTACCCGCTGGAGCAGGTCCCGCTGGTCCAGAAGAAGCTGATCACGCTGTGCCGGCGGAACGCCAAGCCGGTGATCGTGGCGACCCAGATGATGGAGTCCATGATCAGCGCCTCCCGCCCGACCCGGGCCGAGGCCAGCGACGTCGCCAACGCGATCCTGGACGGCACCGACGCGGTGATGCTCTCCGCGGAGTCCAGCGTCGGCAAGTTCCCGATCGAGACCGTCGCCACCATGGGCCGGATCATCGAGGCCGCCGAGAAGGAGCTGCTCGCCGCCGGGCTGCAGCCGCTCAACCCGGGCCGCAAGCCGCGCACCCAGGGCGGGGCGGTCGCCCGTGCCGCCTGCGAGCTGGGCGACTTCCTCGGCGCCGAGGCCCTGGTGGCCTTCACCACCTCGGGCGACACCGCGCGCCGGCTCTCCCGCTACCGCTCGCCGATCCCGGTGCTGGCCTTCACCCCGGACGCCTCCACCCGCAACCAGCTCGCGCTGAGCTGGGGCGTGGAGACCTTCGTCTCGCCGCAGCCGGCGAACACCGACGAGATGGTCGGCCAGATCGACGACGCGCTCACCGCGCTCGGCCGCTTCTCGGTCGGCGACCGCGTGATCATGACCGCCGGTTCCCCGCCCGGGATCCCCGGCAGCACCAACATGATCCGCGTGCACCACCTCTCGGAGCACCCGCACGGCGCCTGAGCACCGGCGCACAGGGCTCCCATACCTTGTTGACAATTTGTCAACAAGCGAGCGGGGCGCCTCCCCCGATCCTTCACGGATCCCGGGAGGCGCCCCGCCTGCGTGTGGTGCCTTCGTGCTGTGTGCTTGTCGGTGCCGTGGTGCTTGTCGGTGCCGTGACCGCCGTGCGGGCCGTCAGGAGGTGAGCGGCGTCGCGTAGGCGTGCATGCCGGGGATGGTCAGGTCTCCCCCGGTCTGCCCGGCCTGGACGACGTCCACGTCGTCCATGGTCAGCTGGAGCTTGGCGTTCGCGTCGCCCAGCAGGTTGTACAGCCACTCCGGCAGCGTGTCCGGGGTGAGCGTGAGGCGCAGCACCGGCGGCAGCGGGATGCCCTCGAGGTTGGCGATGGTGCCGGTCAGGCTCTCCACGTACATGGTGACCGTCTGGTCGCGCATGGTGGAGGTGCTGCCGGGCGCGCCGTCCACGTGCTGGAGCTGCGAGCCCTGCTTCACCGACATCTGCAGGTCGCCGATGTCCACCTGCTCGGCCGTGAACTTCAGCACCCGCTTGGGGCCGGCCGCCGTCTGCACGGTCACCACGCCGTGCAGCACCAGGTTGGTGAGCTTGAGCTTGCTGGACTTCAGCGTCCACGGGTCCGCGGGGAACTCGCCGGGGGTGAGGTCGGTCGGCGCCGCGAGGCCCGAGGCGTCGCACTCGGTGCTCGAACCGGTGCCGGCCGGAGCCGTCAGCGTGTCCGTGCCCGCCATGCCGGTGGCCTCGTTGACCGCGCCCGCGGCCGAGCCGGCCACACCGGTGACGGCGCCGGTGACCCCGGCGACCGACTTCTCCACCCCGGAGACCAGTCCGCCGCCGGCGGTGGTCGCGGAGGAGGACGGCGTGGACGAGGACGACGAGGACCCGCTCGTGCTCGCCGAGGACGAGGCACTCGCGCTCGGCGACGAGGAGGAGGAGCCGCTCGCCGTGTTCGAGCCCAGCAGACCGCCCAGCAGCCCGCCCAGCAGTCCGCCGCCCGAGGAGGACGAGGACGAGGAGGACGCACTCGGCGAGGACGAGGCCGAGGCAGAGGGCGAGGAGGACGCGGAGGGCGAGGACGACGCCGACGGGGTGGACGAGGAGCCCGACCCCGACGAGGACGAGCCGCCCGAACCGCCGGACGACGCGCTCTTGTCCGAGGACGAGGACGACGACGCCGAGGACGAGGAGTCACCGGACGCCGAGGACGACGAGCTGCCGGCCGGGGTGCACTTCCCCGTGCCGCTGGTGGTCGTCCCCGCCGGCGCGGAACTGGTGTCCTGCGCGGTGGCGGCGGCCTTCTGGACCGGCTCGGCGGCGACCGCCGACCGGGCCAGGCCGCCCATCAGCAGCGCGGTGGGCACGGCGGTGATGGCCAGAGCCTTGCCGACCGGCATCTGCAGCCGGAGCAGCACCGGCTTGCGCCGGGCGGCGTGCTTGCGGCGGGTACCGGTCCCGGCCTCAGTGGCGGTTCCGGTCGCGCCGGTCACCCCGAGATCGTCGGGAACCTGCTCAAAGCCCATGGCGGCCTCCTCGCGACGGGGCGCCCGAGCGCCGTCCGCCTGAGCCGGAGCCGGAGCCGAAGAAGAACTCGGGGCCGTAGGACTGCTCGGGGGAGGACTCGCCCGCGCCCTCGCCGCCCGGGCCGGCGGTGTTCGGCAGCACCGGGGCGCTGTCGGACGAGCCGTCCGCGGAGAACTCCGCGGTGCCGGAGGGCTTGCGGCGGCGGCCGGAGCCCTCGGGGGGCACGATCACCGTGGCGGCCGGGTCGGGCGCTTCCTCGGCGGGCCCGTCCACGGCGCCGTCAGCGGCCGCGGCGGCCTTGTTCGGTGCCCAGGAGATGGCCAGCGAGCCGGCGATGATGCCGAGCAGCAGGCCGAGGAAGAAGCCTCCGAAGTTGGAGACCGGGAAGGACACCAGCGCGAGCAGGATGGCGGCGACACCGCAGAACACGCGGACCTGCTGCTGGAACCAGACGCACAGCCCCAGCACGATCAGCAGGATGCCGATGACCAGGGAACCGGCCCCGGCGGTGGTGGACAGGGCCAGGTTCAGGCCGCCCAGCGTCACATGGAAGTACGGGAAGTACAGGATCGGCCCGGCGGACAGGATCATCAGGACGCCGGCCCAGAACGGGCGCGTCCGGCGCCACTCCCGGAACCTCCGCCGCGTCCGGGCAAAACCGCTCTCGATGTCGTCGGGCCGCGCGTGCGCACTCACGCTCGTCACGTGGCAGCTCCCAAGGGGGTAGGCAGTTGGGGCGAGGAGCGGGGGAGGCCGCAGGGCGTCCCCCGCCACTCACCGGATCCGGGCCAGAGCCCGTCCGCCCGGCACGAGGCCGGGCGGCGCGGGATCGTCAGAAGCACTCGGCGTTGGACTTCGCCAGGCTCAGGTGCATGCCCGTCAGCGCGAAGGTACCGGCCGAGGTGGCCCAGGCGGTCTGCTTGACACCGGTCAGGTCCGCGGAGTCCGACTCCTGCGCGAAGGCGTTGGGGTCGGTCTTGTCGTTGGAGCTGACGTTGCCCTTGGAGACGGCCCCCGTGGCGACACCGATGTTGATGCCGTTGAAGGTGGCCTTCGTCGCCTGAAGGTCGGTCATGTCGATGTACAGGTTCTTCGCGGTGACCGGGTTACCGGCCTGGGTGCCCGCGTCGATACGCATGTACCAGGTGCCGAGGCCGACGGCGCTCAGGTCCACCGGCACGGACTGGCACAGCCCCGTGATGGTGGCGCTCTTGAACGACGAGACGGCGACCGGGACGGCCTTGCCGTCGTGGGTCTTGTCGACCGTGCCGTACTGAGCGAAGCCGTCGCCGTGCAGCGAGTCGGCGGAGACCTTGAACGACTGGCCGGAAATGTCGAACGAAGCCGCCAGCGCGCCCTGCGCCATGGACACGCCGATCGCCGCGGTGGCGGCGATGGACGGAACCATGACGACAGCGAACCGCTTCCAGCGGGTCTTGCCGAACGTCTGTGACATCTTGCTGGTCCTCCTTCTCGGACGTACATCTCCGGCACCCCCCGAGTGGGTGGGGGCCTGGGATGGGGAGAAGAGCTACGTCCTCGGGAAGGAGAGCGCCATCGGCTGGAACGAGCGAATGGCCCGACAACCCTGCGGGTCCGTCGGACTGATCGGCAGCAGCACCGGCGATCACCCCCGAGCGACAACCACCGGCCGCGCTGGCTACGCGGCCGACAAGGACAGGCATCGCCGAGCGGCGAAGACCCCCCTGTCCCGAAGGAACCGACCGGGGCCGGCCCCTGCCCGGTGGGGATACCGCCTCCGCGTGGCCGGTGGGACCGGCTGTGCGGGAAACGGACCGAGCGTGCCCGATCGTGCTGGAATCCTGCCCCGGACACAAGTGCTTCATTACCGTCCAGTAAGCACGATGTGAAGCAAAGGGTGTGGCGGAATCGCAGCACGTCCATGATCCCTGACTACAGGTGAACGCGCACCGGCCTGAAACCGGGATCGAATCGGACAAAGCACCGAACCCTCGCGACACTCCGTGCTCTGGACGGTGACACATCAAGATTTCATAACACCCGCCCCAAGGGAAGCGTTTGTCGTCAAATCGTCAGCGTCCCCCGCCGTCTCTCGGACATCTTCCGCACCAGGCGTCCCACGGGCACCGCCGGGCCCGGCCGGCGCCCGCCGCGCGCGGGGGCGGGGCCGCCGGACGGGTCCGGAGGCGGCGTCACGAGCGGCACCACAAGCGGCGTCGCAAGCTGCGTCGCGAGCGGCTCAGAACAGCACGCGGGCGAGCCCGGCGCGGGCCTTCGACACCCGCGGGTCGTCGTCCCCGACCACCTCGAAGAGCGAGAGCAGGTGCTTGCGCACGGCGTCCCGGTCCTCGCCGGCCGTCCGCGCCACCGTCTGCACCAGGCGGTCGAAGGCGTCCTCGACGTGGCCGCCGACCAGGTCCAGGTCGGCCGCGGCGAGCTGGGCCGGGACGTCCTTCGGATCGGCCGCGGCGGCCTCCCGCACCGCCTGCGGGTCCTTGTCCCGGACCCGCTCCAGCAGCCGCGCCTGCGCCAGCCCCAGCCGCGCCTCGGCGTTGGCCGGCTGGTCGGAGAGCACGTTCTCGTAGGCGCGGATCGCGCCGCCGAGGTCGCCCGCGTCCAGCGCGTCGCGCGCGGCGTCCAGCAGGGCGTCCTCCGGCCGGGCGGGGCGGGGCGGGGCCTCGGCGGCACCCTCGCCGTCGCCCGCGGGCACGCCGCCGCTGGCCAGGCCGGTGATCCCGAAGCGCTGCTCGGCGACCTGGATCAGCTGGTCCAGGATCTGCCGCACCTTCGGCTCGGACTCGGCGCCCTGGAAGAGCGGCACCAGCTGCCCGGCGACCACCGCCATCACGGCCGGGATGCCCTGGATGCCGAACTGCCCGGCGAGCATCTGGTTGGCGTCGACGTCGATCTTGGCCAGCACGATCCGGCCGCCGTACTCCTCGGCCAGGCGCTCCAGGATCGGGCTGAGCTGCTTGCACGGCCCGCACCACTCGGCCCAGAAGTCGATGACGACCGGCACCTCGGCGGAGCGCTGCACGACCTCCTGGTCGAAGGTCTCCTCGGTGACGTCGACGACCAGGGGCCCGACGGGCGGAAGCGCGCCCTCGCCGCCCTGTGCGGCGGCCTGCCGGGCGCGCTCGGCGCGGGCCTGCTCCGCCTTCTCCGCGGCCTCCGCCGCCGCCTTGACCGCGGCGAGGTCGACGACGCCGCGCATGGACATGTTCCTCGGCTGCTGCTGCATGCCCCTATCCTCCCCCGTGCGCGGGCCCGGCCGTCGCCGGGTCGCGCGGTCGTTCACTCCCCCGGGGCGGCCGGCGCCGGGATTGCGGCGGCCCGCACGGATCCCCACCCGTGCGGGACACGCAGCGTGCTGATCGATGGTCGTCGCTCTTTTCGCTACGGCACGTAGCGTATACGGCGAACCGGTACCTCCGTCCATCGAGTACCCGGGCGCGGACGCGTGAACTCCACCACTTCGGCACGTCGCGCCCCTGCCACCTCTTGCCTACTCCCGAGTAGCCTGCTGAGTGCGATGCCGGAAAGCTCCTCGACCCCGACTCCCCCGCCGCCCGGCGCCTCCGCCACGGCGGCGGACAGCGCCGCGCCCCCGGGCGGTCGCCGCGGGCGGCCGCGCAGCGAGCGGGCCGACCGCGCGATCCTCGCCGCCACCCGCGAGGCGCTCGGCGAACTCGGCTGGGAGGGTCTCTCGCTGGCCCACGTCGCCACCCGCGCCGGAGTGGCGCGGACGACGCTCTACCGCCGCTGGAACTCCAAGCACGAGCTCGCGGTGGACGCGGTGGCGGCGCTCTTCGACGACCTGGAGCTGCCCGACCTCGGCTCGCTCCGCGCTGACCTGGAGGAGGTCGTCGGCCGCTTCGCGCGGCTGCTCGCGCGGCCCGAGGCACAGGCCGCGCTCTACGCGCTGTTCGCCGAGGGCGCGCGGGACGCGGCGCTGCGCGCGCGGATCCGCGAGGCGGTGGTGACGCCCACCAAGACGCTGGTGCGCAAGGGGCGCGCGGCGGCGCAGTCGCGCGGCGAGCTGCCCCCGGACACCGACGCGGCCTCGGCGGAGGCCGACATCGACCTCATCTACGACACCATCGCCGGCACGGTCGAGCATCGCGTCCTGGTGACGGGGGAACCGCCGGACCCGGCGTGGGCGCACCGCTTCACGACGCTGCTGCTGCAGGGGCTGGGCGCGGCCGGCGCGTAGCGTTGCGCGCGCGGCGCGGGCCGGGCGCCCACCAAGCATCAGCGGCTGGCGGCGCGCGTCTGCGGGAGGTGCCTGGTTGCTCGCGCAGTTCCCCGCGCCCCTTCGGGCGGCGCTTCGCGCCCGCCCGGCCGCGTGGGCGCGCGACCGGCCATTCGCAGCCCGCAGACGCCCGTGCGCAGTCGCTGATGCCCCGGTAGGCGCCCGAAAAGGCGGCGGCCTAGAAGCCCGCCGGCTCCGTCCACGTGCCCCACTCCGCGCGAAGCGCACCGCAGATCTCGCCGAGCGTGGCCTCCGCGCGGACGGCTTCCAGCATCGGCGGGACCATGTTGTCGCCGCTGCGGGCCGCCGCGACCATCGCCGCGATCGCGGCCTGGACCTGGGAGTCGTCCCGCGCCGCCCGCCGCTCCCGCAGCGCCGCGACCTGCTCGCGCTCGACCTCGTGGCCGACCCGGAGGATCTCCAACTCCCGGGTGACGGAACCCTCGTGGCAGTTGACGCCGACGACCCGCTTGTCGCCCTTCTCCAGCGCCTGCTGGTAGCGGAAGGCGGACTCGGCGATCTCGGAGGTGAACCAGCCGTTCTCGATGCCGCGCAGGATGCCGGCCGTCATCGGGCCGATCGGGTGCTCGGCGCCCTCCGGGGTCGCGCTCTCGCCGAGCCGCAGGATGCGCGCGAAGATCTCCTCGGCCTGCGCCTCGATCCGGTCGGTCAGCGCCTCGACGTACCACGAACCGCCCAGCGGGTCGGCCACGTTGGCGACCCCGGTCTCCTCCATCAGGACCTGCTGGGTGCGCAGGGCGATCTCCGCGGCCTGCTCGCTGGGCAGCGCCAGGGTCTCGTCCAGGGCGTTGGTGTGCAGCGAGTTGGTGCCGCCGAGCACCGCGCTGAGCGCCTCGACCGCCGTGCGCACCACGTTGTTGTAGGGCTGCTGCGCGGTGAGCGAGACGCCCGCGGTCTGGGTGTGGAAGCGCAGCCACTGCGCGCGCTCGGTCTTCGCGCCGTAGCGGTCGCGCATCCAACGCGCCCAGATCCGGCGCGCGGCACGGAACTTGGCGATCTCCTCGAAGAAGTCGACGTGCGCGTCGAAGAAGAAGGACAGGCCGGGCGCGAAGACGTCCACGTCGAGCCCCCGGGAGAGCCCGAGTTCGACGTAGCCGAAGCCGTCGGCGAGCGTGTAGGCGAGCTCCTGGGCGGCCGTCGAGCCGGCCTCCCGGATGTGGTAGCCGGAGACCGAGAGCGGCTTGTAGGCGGGGATCTCGGCCGCGCAGTACTCCATCAGGTCGCCGATCAGGCGCAGGTGCGGCTCGGGCGCGAACAGCCACTCCTTCTGCGCGATGTACTCCTTGAAGATGTCCGTCTGCAGCGTGCCGTCGAGCACGCGGGGCGCGACGCCCTGGCGCTCGGCGGCCACCAGGTACATGCAGAAGACCGGGACGGCCGGGCCGGAGATGGTCATCGAGGTGGTGACCTCGCCCAGCGGGATGCCGTCGAAGAGCACGTCCATGTCGGCGGCGGAGTCCACCGCGACGCCGCAGTGGCCGACCTCGCCGAGCGCGCGCGGGTCGTCGGAGTCGCGGCCCATCAGCGTCGGCATGTCGAAGGCGACGGAGAGGCCGCCACCGCCGGCGCCGAGGATCATCCGGTAGCGCTCGTTGGTCTGCCGGGCGTTGCCGAAGCCGGCGAACTGCCGGATGGTCCAGGCGCGGCCGCGGTATCCGGTCGGGTAGAGGCCGCGGGTGAAGGGGTACTCCCCCGGCCAGCCGATGCGCTCGGCGAAGCCGGGCGGCTCGTGGCCGGGGGCCGGGCCGTAGACCGGCTCGACCGGGTCGCCGGAGAGGGTGGTGAAGTCCGCGTCGCGCTTGCGGGCGCGGTCGTAGCGTTCCTGCCAGCGCCGGCGCGCGGCCTCGCCGCCGCCCGCGGGGGCTGCGGCGGACGCGGCGCCGTCCTGGCCCCCGTCGTTGCCGATCGTGTCGACCGTGACGCTCATGCCGGACTCCCTGCGCTGGCGCTTCCTCGAACCTGCGGACGACCGCCAATTTACTCGGACGTCCTACTAAATGTCGAGGGAAGCCCCCCGCGTCGGGAGGCTCGGCCGGGCAGGAGCCGGGGAGCGGCCGGGGAGAGAGGAGCTGGTCAGACGGTGGCCGGCTCGGCCGGCTCCAGCGCGGCGAGGTCGCGCTCCATGTCGCGCACCACGCGCCGCTCGGCGAAGAATGAGCAGGTCGGGATGGTCCCGGCGAGCAGCACCAGGATGATCTTCCCGATCGGCCACTTCAGCTTGACGCCCAGGGTGAAGGCCACCACCACGTACGCCATGTAGGCCCAGCCGTGGATCGTGCCGACCACCACGACGGCGGCCCGCGCGGTCCCGAAGCCGTACCAGGCGATGCAGGAGGCGCAGAGCAGGATCAGCCCGACGCCCGTGATGTACGCGAGAGCCCGGTAGGCCTTCAGCAGGGGGGAAGAGTTGTTCACGGCTTTCGCCTCGCTCGCCTCAGAGGGGTCTCCAGCAGTCGAGACTAACCGCCCCGGAGACGATCACCGCGCGCGCCCCACCCGCTCCACGCTCTCCTCGGTGAAGTCCCCGGCGGCGATCCGCAGCGGGCGGAGCACGTCGAAGATCGCCCGGCACTCCTCGGCGTCGTAGCCGCCGAGACCGAAGTCCATCGCCATCAGCTCGCGGGTGGCGGACTCGACGACCTCGCGCCCCTCGGCGGTGATCGCGGCCAGCACGCCGCGGCCGTCCAGCGGGTTCGGCCGGCGGGTCACCAGGCCGGCGCGCTCCAGCCGGTCGACCGTGTTGGTCACGCTCGTCGGGTGCACCATGAGCCGCTCGCCGATCTTCGACAGCGGCAGCTCGCCCTTGCGGCTGAAGGTCAGCAGCACCAGCGCCTCGTACCGCGCGAAGGTCAGCCCGTAGGGCTTGACCACCGCGTCGACCTGCGCCAGCAGGATCTGCTGGGCGCGCATGATCGAGGTGATCGCGACCATCGACGGCACGCTTCCCCAGCGCTGCGCCCACAGCTCGTCGGCGCGCTCGATGGGGTCGAAGGGGAGGCTCAGGGGCTTGGACACGCCCATACGGTACCCGGCGCGGCTCAGGCGACCGCCGCGCTCGCCGCCTCGCCGGCGGCCTCGCCCGGAGCGGCTCCCGCGCCCGCGGCGGCCCCCGCGGCGCGCAGCGCCTCGGCGTCGGCGCGCTCCTCGCGGGCGAGGATCCGCTCGGCGAAGAAGCCGCCGGTCGGCAGCAGCGACAGCACGCCGATCAGCGCCGCCCACCAGAACGACCAGCGGCGCTGCCACCAGGCCTGCAGCCAGAAGACCCCGTAGAGGATGAACAGGATCCCGTGCACCCAGCCCATGGTCGGCACCGCGTTGAACGACGTGGTGCTCTTGAGCACCACGCAGATCATGAGCAGGATGAAGGAGAGCCCCTCGGGCATGGACACCAGGCGCAGCCGGTGCGCGGCACTGCTCTTCACGGAATACCTCGTCCGTCGTTTCACGTCGCCCGGGGCGCGGGCGGGGACACTCAAGTATCCGCGACAGTATCCGCGACCGGGCGAGCTGAATTGTACAATATTAAACTATGCCCGGTATGATGGACGCCATGGAGAATTCGCCCGAGGTCCCCTGGCTGACCGAGAAGGAGCAGCGCCTGTGGCGCGCCCACCTCGAGGTCGGCCGTCTGCTCGGCCACCAGCTGGAGCGCGAACTCCAGCCGCACGGGCTGGCGCTGAACGACTACACGATCCTGGTCGAACTCTCCGAGGCACCGCAGCACCGGATGCGGATGACCGACCTCGCGGCCGCCACCCTGCAGTCCAAGAGCCGCCTCTCGCACCAGATCACGCGCATGGAGGCGGCCGGGCTGGTCACCCGCGAGGACTGCCCGGGCGACCGCCGAGGACTCTACGCCGTCCTCACCGAGCAGGGCTGGTCGACGATGCGGCGGGTCGCGCCGGACCACGTCCGCAGCGTCCGCGAGCACTTCGTCGACCGCCTGAGCTCCGAGCAGATCGATGCTCTCTACGAGGCGCTGGCCCCGATCGCGGAACACCTGCGGGCGCTGCGGGGGCGCGTCTGAGACGCGCGGCGGCTACCGGGCTTCAGCTGAACGCGGTCGGCCGAGTGCGGGCCCGCACGTGGCTGGTCGCGCAGTTCCCCGCGCCCCTTACGGCCGGCGCTTCGCGCCAGGCCGGGGCGCCCCGACAGCGCGAAGCGCCGTTCAGGGGCGCGGGGCTGTGTCATTCTGCGGCTCCGCCGCGTGGGCGCGACCAGCCCGCTGCCTCCCGTAGACGGCCGACCGCAGTCAGCGGAGGCCCGGTAGCCGCCGGCGCGGAGCCGCGCCGCCGCCGCGGAGCCGCACTGCCGCCGCCGGCGCTACGCGCCGGAGAGCGCGGCGATCAGTTCGTCCGCCGCCGCGTAGACGTCGACCGTGCCGTCGGCCACCCGCGCCGCGAGCGCCTCCAGCCGGCTGTCGCCGCGCAGGTCGCCGATCCGCTCCCGCAGCGCGGTCAGCGCGATCGTCTCCACCTCGCGGGCCGCCCGCTCGCGCCGCCGGGTCGCGAGCACGCCCCGCTCCTCCATCCAGGCGCGGTGCTTCTCCAGCGCCTCGACGACCTCGTCGACGCCCTCGCCGCGCGCGGCCACGGTCTTGACGATCGGCGGCCGCCAGTCGCCCGCCTGCCGGGACTCCCCGAGCCCGAGCATGTGGTTGAGTTCGCGCACGGTCGCGTCCGCGCCGTCCCGGTCGGCCTTGTTGACCACGAACACGTCGCCGATCTCCAGGATCCCGGCCTTCGCCGCCTGGATGCCGTCACCCATGCCGGGCGCCAGCAGCACCACCGAGGTGTCCGCCTGCGAGGCGATCTCCACCTCGGACTGGCCGACACCGACCGTCTCCACCAGCACCACGTCGCAGCCGGCCGCGTCCAGCACCCGGATCGCCTGCGGCGCCGCCCAGGCGAGTCCGCCGAGGTGGCCGCGGGTGGCCATGGAGCGGATGTAGACCTCGGGGTCGCCGGCGTGGTCCTGCATCCGCACCCGGTCGCCGAGCAGCGCGCCGCCGGAGAACGGCGAGGACGGGTCCACGGCGAGCACGCCTACCCGCTTGCCGCGCTTGCGGTAGGCGGCGACCAGCGCGGAGGTGGAGGTGGACTTGCCGACGCCCGGCGAGCCGGTGAGACCCACCACGTAGGCGTTGCCGCCGAGCGGCGCCAGCGCGGCCATCACCTCCCGCAGCCGCGGCGAGGCTCCCTCGACCATCGAGATCAGCCGCGCCACCGCGCGCGGACGGCCCTCGCGCGCCTGCGCGACGAGGCCGGGGACGTCGGACTTCAACGGCGGCATACGGTGCAACTCCTCGATCTCGACACACCAGCACACGACGAACACCCGGACGCTACCCCGGCGGCCCGGCGACCCCCACCGGCCCCGTCGCCCTGCGCCCGGGTTGGGCGCAAGCAGGGTCTCCCGGAGCGGGGCATCCGCCCGGCGCAGGGCGTGCGGACGGGCCCGCTCCGACGCAGAGAGGCGCGGGCGCCGGCACCGACACCGCCCCAGCAGGCACGCGCCCCGCAGGGCAACGCGAGAAGGCCGACGCCCGCGAACGAGCGCTCCCCTCCGGAGAAGCGGTCTCCGAAGGGGAGTCGCCAGGGGCTGCCACCACCGGGGACCGGGCCCGAAGAGCGCACGCCCGACGAGCGCCGCCCCGAAGAAGCGGCCTCCGAAGAAGCGGCCTCCGGAGAGGGAAGTCGCCAGGGCTGCCGCCAACCGGGGCCGCAAGCCCCGGGGAGCGCACGCCCGCGAGGGGCGCCCCGGGGGCGCGGCCCGCGAGGCGCGCGCAGCCCGTGGGGAGCGCGCGGCGGCGCCCCCACCCCACGGGGGTTACGCGCGCGGCACGGTCAGGAGCAGCGCGTCGCCCTGGCCGCCGCCGCCGCAGAGGGCCGCGGCGCCGAGGCCGCCGCCGCGGCGCTTGAGCTCCAGCGCCAGGTGCAGCGCGATCCGCGCCCCGGACATCCCGATCGGGTGGCCCATCGCGATCGCCCCGCCGTTGACGTTGACCTTGTCCGCCGTGACGCCGAGGTCCTTCATCGACTGCACGGCGACCGCCGCGAAGGCCTCGTTGATCTCGAGCAGGTCGAGGTCGTCGACCGACTTGCCCGCCTTGGACAGCGCGTGCCGGATCGCGTTCGACGGCTGGGACTGCAGCGAGTTGTCGGGCCCGGCGACGTTCCCGTGCGCGCCGATCTCGGCGAGCCACTCCAGCCCGAGCTCCTCGGCCTTCGCGCGGCTCATCACCACGACCGCCGCCGCGCCGTCGGAGATCTGCGAGGCCGAACCGGCGGTGATGGTCCCGTCCTTGGCGAAGGCCGGGCGCAGCTTGCCGAGCGACTCGACGGTGGTCTCCGGGCGGACGCCCTCGTCGTGGGAGAAGACGATCGGCTCGCCGCGCCGCTGCGGGATCTCCACCGGCACGATCTCGGCGTCGAAGACGCCGTTCTTCTGCGCGGCCGCGGCCCGCTGGTGCGAGAGCGCGGAGAACTCGTCCTGCTCGGCGCGGCCGATGCCGAGCCGGGTGTTGTGGCGCTCGGTCGACTCGCCCATCGCGACCTTGTCGAAGGCGTCGGTGAGGCCGTCGTAGGCCATCGCGTCGAGCATCTCGATCGCGCCGTACTTGTAGCCCTCGCGGGACCTGGGAAGCAGGTGCGGGGCGTTGGTCATGGACTCCTGGCCGCCGGCCACCACGATGTCGAACTCGCCGGCCCGGATGAGCTGGTCGGCGAGCGCGATGGCGTCCAGGCCGGAGAGGCAGACCTTGTTGATGCTGAGCGCCGGGACGTTCATCGGGATCCCGGCCTTGACCGCGGCCTGGCGGGCGGGGATCTGGCCCGCGCCGGCCTGCAGGACCTGGCCCATGATCACGTACTGGACCTGCTCGGGCCCGATCCCCGCGCGGTCCAGGGCGGACTTGATCGCGAAGGACCCGAGCTCGGCTCCGGAGAAGCCCTTCAACGAGCCGAGCAGGCGTCCCATCGGCGTGCGGGCACCCGCGACGATCACGGAGGTGGTGGCGCTGTCGGACATGTGAGGTCCTTTCGGGTCGGACCGGGGGTTCGAGGGTTATCACTCACACTACTGACGCGTAACGTAGGCGTCACCGGCGCCGGGCCGGGATGTGACGCCCGGCACCCCGTCCGGGTGTGACCGTCCTCCCAGGCAGGCCCCGGGGGGTTCCGTGCGGGGCACCGCTGCGCTGGACTGGCCGGGGAACGCGCCCGCACGGTCGTACCCGACCCTCACCCGTCCGCCGTCTTCCACGCTCGGAGGCCCTCGTGCTGAGCCGCATCGACCACATCGGCATCGCCTGCTTCGACCTCGACCGGACCGTGGAGTTCTACCGGTCGACCTACGGGTTCGAGGTCTTCCACACCGAGGTCAACGAGGAGCAGGGCGTCCGCGAGGCGATGCTGCGGATCAACGGCACCGACGACGGCGGCGCCTCCTACCTCCAGCTGCTGGAGCCGGTCCGGGAGGACTCGACGGTGGCCAAGTGGCTGGCCAAGAACGGCGAGGGCGTGCACCACATCGCCTTCGGCACCGCCGACGTCGACGCCGACTCCGAGGAGATCCGCGGCAAGGGCGTCCGGGTCCTCTACGACGAGCCGCGGCGCGGCTCGATGGGGTCGCGGATCACCTTCCTGCACCCCAAGGACTGCGGCGGCGTGCTGACCGAGCTGGTCACCGCGGCCGCCCCCGACGCGGAGCACTGACCCGCGCGGGCGGCGGCCCGCGCCGGTCGCGCGCCGCGACACCCCGCCCACGCCCGGCACGCGCCCCGGCACCCCGCCGCGCCCGGCTCGCGCTTGCGGCCCGGGCCGCTCCGCCCCGGCAGCCGCCCGCCGGGAGACGACACGCGGAGCACCGGCCCGCACCGGGCGCGCGCCCCGGCACCCCGCCGCGCCCGGGCCCGCGCTTGCGGCCCGGGCCGCTCCGCCCCGGCAGCCGCCTGCCCAGGCGACGAGGCGCGGGGTGCCGGTTCCGCGCCGGGCGCGCGCCGCGGCACCACGCTGTGCCCAGGTCATGCCTGGGCCCGCGCCACGCCCGCTGCGTCCAGGCGGCGGCCTGCCCGGGGGACGATCGGGAGGATCCGCTCCCCCGGGCCGCGCGAACCGGCCGAGGAATGCTCCCGAGGCCGCGGGCCGCCCGCTCCGGACCGGTCCGCGGGCCGGCCTGGAGCGGCCCCCCGCCTCCCTCCGCGCCGCCGCACGCCCGCCCCGCCGGCGCTCCGCGCCCGTCCGGCACCCGCCCCGCAGCCGCCTCGCACCCGCCCCGCGAGGGCGCGCACGGTACTCAGCGGACGCTCAGCCCGCGCCCGGACTGCGAAAAGGCCCCGCTTCCCGCTGCGCCGCCGCCCCTGTCCATGAGAAAATCCCCCGGTGCCGAGGCCGCTCCACGCGGGAGCGGCGGACGTGGCGCGGGGGTGGGCGGGGCTGAGGCGCCCTCCAGGATCTGTCACCATTCTCCGTACGGCACATGAGTTCCCCCGGAGCTCACCCGGATGGCGGAGGGGCGCGTTGCCCCTCCGGGCCACCGGGGGCGTTCCGGGGCTGCAAGGGCCGGTTCCCGGCCGTGGCGCGGCGCGCGGCGCCGACGGCCGCGGCGAACCGGTCGAAGGCGCGACCAGGAGATGGATGGGACCGCGGAGTGCGGGGCTACGACCGCTACGAGGTTGACGATCACCTCTCCAAGTTCGAAGCCGAGATGGATCGGTTTCGTAAGGAGCGGGACAAGGCCGTCGAACACGCCGAGGACCTCACCTACCAGGTGGAGGTGCTCCGCGCCAAGCTGCACGAGGCGCGCCGGGCGTTGGCGCAGCCACGCGCTTTCGACTCCGTCACCGGCCAGGCCGAGGCGCTGCTGCGCAACGCGCAGGAGGAGGCCGACCGGATCCGGGCCGAGCACGGCCGGATGCAGGCCGAGGCCCAGCGCCTGGCGCAGGAGACCCAGCTGCGGCGCGCCCGGCTCGACGCCGAGCTGCGCGCCGAGGAGGAGTCCCGCCGCCGCCGGGTCGAGGAGGACCTGAACGAGCTCCGGCGCAACGCCGAGCGGCACGTCAACGAGAACGTCACCTGGGCCGAGCGGCAGCGGGCCGGCAGCGAGCAGGAGGCCCGCCGGCTCGCCGACGAGGCCCGGATGGAGGCCGAGCGGCTGATCGCCGCCGCCCAGGCCGAGGCCCAGGCGGTGCGCGAGCGCGAGCGCGCCCAGGCCGCCGCGGAGGCCGAGGCGCTGCGGCACGACGCCGCCGAGGCGCTGCGCCGGGCCGAGAAGCAGGCCGAGCGGCTGATCGCGGCGGCGTCCGCGCAGGCCCGGGAGGCGGCCGAGGGCGCCGAGCGCGAGCGCATGGAGACGCTGGCCAAGCTGGAGCGGATGCGGGCCGGCCTGCAGTCCGACGCCGAGCGCCGGCTGGCCGAGGCACGCGCCGAGATCGAGGAGCTGCACCGGGCGGCCGAGACCGCCAAGGTCACCGCCGAGCGCCGGCTGCGGGAGGCCGAGGAGCGCCGGGCCGAGGCCGAGGCGGAGGCCGAGCGGCTGCGCGCGGAGGTCGCGGAGGAGGCCGAGCGGCTGCGTGCCGAGGCCGCCGAGAAGGGCCGCACGGAGGGCGCCGAGTCCGCGACCGTGCACCTGGCGAAGGCCGCCCGCACGGCGGAGGAGGTGGTCTCGCGCGCCAACCGCGCGGCCGAGGCCACCCGCGCGGAGGCCGCCGCGGAGTCCGAGCGGATCCGCGCCGAGGCCAAGGCGGAGGCCGAGCGGCTGCGCGCGGAGGCCCGCGAGCAGATCGAGCAGGCGCAGAGCGCGGTGCTGGGCGAGACCGCCGACATCCGCGCCCGCACCCAGGAGCTGCAGGACGCCGCCGCCCGGCTGCGGGACGAGGCCGAGGAGCAGCGCGCCCAGGCCGCCGCCGAGGCGGACCGGACCCGCGGCGAGGCCCGCCGCCAGGCCATGGCGCAGATCGAGGAGGCCGCCCGCACCGCCGAGGAGCTGCTGGTCAAGGCGAAGGCGGACGCCGACGAGCTGCGGGCGGGAGCCGCCGAGGAGATCGAGCGGCTGCGGAGTTCCGCGCAGGAGCGCGCGGCGGAGACCCAGGGCCGCGCCGAGTCGGTGCTGACCCGGGCCCGGGCCGAGGCCGCGCGGATCGCCGAGGAGGCGGAGTCCGCCCGGCAGGAGGCGCTGCGCGAGGCCGAGCGGCGTGCCCGGGAGGTCACCGAGCAGACCCGCGCCGAGGCGGACCGGGCGCTGGAGGAGGCCCGCGCCGAGGCCGAGCGGCTGCGCGCCGAGGCGGAGGCCGAGGCGCAGCGGACCCGCGAGACCGCGCGGACGGAGGCCCAGGCGGAGCTCACCGCCGCCGGGGACGGCGCCCGCGAGCTGGGGGTGCGCGCCGAGCGCGCGCTGGAGGAGGCCCGCAAGGAGGCCGAGCGGCTGCGCGCCGAGGCCGAGACCGAGGCGCAGACCGTCCGCGACACCGCCCGCGCCCAGTCCGAGCGGGAGACCGCGGCGGCCGAGGAGGCCGCGCGCGAGCTGGGCGTGCGGGCCGAGCGCGCGCTGGAGGAGGCCCGCGCGGAGGCCGAGCGGCTGCGCGCGGAGGCGACGGTGGAGGCCGAGCGGGTCCGCGAGGACGTGCAGGCCGAGGCCGAGCGCCGGCGCGCCGAGTCGCAGCAGGCGTACGAGGACGCGGCCGAGGAGCTGCAGCGGCAGCGCACCGAGGCCGCCGAGAATCAGGCCGCCGCCGCGCTGGCCCGGGCCGAGGCCGAGGCCTACGCCGCTGACCTGCGCGAGCGGGTCGGCGAGGAGGTCGCGGCGCTGCGGGCGGAGTCCGAGCAGGCCGCGCTGGCGCTGCGCGCCGAGGCCGAGGCCGAGGCCGCCCGGGTGCGGGCGGAGGCCGACGAGCGCACCGGCCGCGTCACCGGCGAGGCGGACGAATACGCCGCGAAGGTCCGGGGCGAGGCCGACGAGCACGCCGCGCGGGTCACCGCGGAGACCGACGACTACGCCGCGCGGGTGCGGTCCGAGGCCGCGCAGGACGCCGAGCGGCTGCGCGCCGAGGCCGCGGCCGAGGCGGAGCGGCTGGGCGCCGACGCGGCGCGCGACCGTGAGCAGGCCGAGGAGGCCCTGCGCGCGGCCACCGCGGAGGCGGAGGAGCTGCGGCAGCGGGCCAGGACCGAGGCCGGCGAGGTCGAGGCGGCGGCGCTGGCCGAGTCCGAGCGGCTGCTCGCGGAGGCCCGGCAGGCCATGGAGACCGGGCGCGAGGAGGGCGAGCGCACCCTCGCCGAGGCGACCGCCCGTGCCGCCCAACTCACCGAGGAAGCCGAGCGGCGGGCGGCGGCCGTGGTGGCCGCGGCCGAGGAGGAGGCGGCGGGCGTCCGGCAGTCCGTGGCAGGGCTGCACGAGTCCGCCGAGCGCCAGGTCGCCGAGCTGCGCGCGGCGGCGGAGGCCGAGGCCGCGCAGCTGCGGGCCGAGGTCGCCGAGGAGGTCGAGCGGCTGCGCGCGGAGGCCCGCGAGGAGACCGACCGGCTGCGGTCCGAGACCAAGGCGGAGGCGTCCCGGGTCACCATGGAGGCCGCCGCCACCGCGGACGAGCTGCTCGCGGAGGCCCGCAAGGAGCGCGAGGAGGCCGCCGAGGAGTCGGCGCGCGCCCGCCGCGAGGCGGAAGAGTACGCCGCGCGGGTCCGCGGCGAGGCGGACGCCGAGGTGGAGCGGAAGCTGACGGAGGCTCAGGAGCTGGCCGACCAGGCGATCGCCGACGCGGAGTCGACCGCGCTGGCCACCACCGCCGCCGCCGAGGAGCAGTCCGACGCGATGGTCGCCGCCGCCCGCAAGGAGGCCGAGCGGCTGGTCGCCGAGGGCCGTGCGGAGGGCGCCGGGCTGGTCGAGCGGGCCCGCGCGGACTCGGACGAGATGCTGGTGGAGGCGCGACGCGATGCCACCGCGATCCGGGAGCGCGCCGAGGAGCTGCGCCGCCGCACCGACGCGGAGGTCGAGGAGCTGCACGAGCGGTCCCGCAAGGAGGCCGCGGACCAGATGAAGGCGGCCGGCGAGCGCGTCGACCGGCTGGTCTCCGAGACCCAGGAGCAGCTGGCGGAGATGGAGCGGGAGGGCCGCGAGGCCCTGGCCGAGGCCGAGAGCCGGGCCGCCGCGCTGGTCGCCGAGGCGGAGCAGCGGGCCGCGGAGATCAAAGCCGCCGCCGAGACGGCCGCGATGGACACCGCGTCGGAGGCCTCCTCGGAGGCCAGCAAGGTGCGGCTGGCCGCGGTCAAGCGCGCGGACTCGCTGATCAAGGAGGCCGAGCAGCGGGAGGCGGAGGCCCAGGCCGCCGCCGACAAGCTGCGCGAGGAGGCCGTCGCCGACCTGGAGCAGGCGCGCCTGGACGCCGAGCGCTCGCGCGCGGAGGCGGCCGAGGAGGCGCGCCGGATCCTGGAGGAGGCGCGCGCCGAGGCGGAGCGGGTGACCGAGGAGGGCCGCCGCGAGCTGGACGAACTGGTCCGGCGCCGCGGCGACATCAACACCGAGATCGCCCGCGTGCAGGACGTCCTGCAGGCCCTGGAGCAGTTCGAGGCGCCGTCGCCGGTCCCCGCCCCCTCCGCTCCGGCGGACGCGGACGGCGGGGCGGCCGGCGAGGAGGCCGAGGGCGTGCTCAACGGCGCTGCGGGAAAGGGTGGTTCGGGCCGGCCCGGGGGAGCCCGCGCGGCGGCCGGCGCAACTACCACTCGGACGAGTGGCAAACGTTCCGCGGGCACACCACCCGATTGAGCGGACATTCTCCACTCTTCACCGGGATCCGCTCGATGACACTCCGGATTCGTGCCAGGATTCCCCCTATCACCTCACCGGGCATACGACAGGAACTCCACCCCCATGAGCGATACACACTCTCCGCACGGCTTCGACATCGTGCGCCGCGGGTACGAGAAGGCCCAGGTCGACGAGCGCATCACGAAGTTGATCGCGGACCGCGACTCGGCGCTGACGCGTATCTCCGCTCTGGAGAAGCGCATCGAGGAACTCCACCTGGAGACCCAGAACGCGCAGGTTCAGGTCAACGACGCCGAACCGTCCTACGCGGGCCTGGGCGCGCGGGTGGAGAAGATCCTGCGGCTCGCCGAGGAGGAGGCCAAGGACCTGCGGGAGGAGGCGCGCCGGGCCGCGGAGCAGCACCGCGAGCTGGCGGAGGCCGCCGCCGCCCAGGTGCGCGGCGAGGCCGAGTCCTACGCCAAGGACCGCAAGGCCAAGTCCGAGGACGAGGGCCACCGCATCGTCGAGAAGGCCAAGAGCGACGCCGCCCAGCTGCGCGCCGAGGCCCAGAAGGACGCCGCCAACAAGCGCGAGGAGGCGGACGCCCTCTTCGAGGAGACCCGCGCCAAGGCCGCGCAAGCCGCCGCCGACTTCGAGACCAACCTGGCCAAGCGCCGCGAGCAGTCCGAGCGCGACCTGGCGGCGCGTCAGGCCAAGGCCGAGAAGCGGCTGGCGGAGATCGAGCACCGCGCCGAGCAGCTCCGCCTGGAGGCCGAGAAGCTCCGCACCGACGCCGAGCGCCGCGCCCGCCAGACGGTCGAGACCGCGCAGCGCCAGGCCGAGGACATCGTCGCGGACGCCAACGCCAAGGCCGACCGGATCCGCAGCGAATCCGAGCGCGAGCTCGCGGCCCTCACCAACCGCCGCGACTCGATCAACGCCCAGCTCACCAACGTGCGCGAGATGCTGGCCACGCTCACCGGCGCGGCCGTCGCGGCGGCCGGCAGCCCGGCCGACGACGACGCGCTGGGGCGCGGGGTGCCGGCGCAGCAGTCCCGCTGACGCCTGCGGCGCTCGACTTCGGCGGGGGCGGCGCGGCCACGGCGACGCGGCCGGGCGGCGCCGCGCCGTACCGCGCCGCCTGAGGTGACGCTGCGCCAGGTGAGATCTGCGTGGGGCGCGGGGTGCGGGCTCCTTGGGGAGCCGGCGCCTCGCGCCTTTCGCGTTGCGGGCCGGGGGTTCGCGCCCACGCCCCGCGCCCCACCCTGGGAGTGCGCCTACCGGGCAGCGGCGACTGCCGTCTGGCGGGTGCGGGTGGTGCCTGGCTGGGCGCGCCCGCGCGGCGGAGCCGCACATGACACAGCCCCGCGCCCCTGAAGGCGGCGCTACGCGCCTGCCCCCGGGGACAGCAGGCTGGGCGCGCCCGCGCGGCGGAGCCGCGTGTGTCGTAGCCCCGCGCGCCTTCGGGCGGCGCTGTGCGACTGCCTGCGGCGGGGGTCAGGCCAGGGTCGCGAGGAAGGCGCGGAGGGCGTCGGTGAAGGCCTCGGGGACCTCCATCGCGGTGAGGTGGCCGGCGCCGGGGAGGACGACCAGTTCCGCCTGCGGGAGGGCGTCGGCGAGGGCGTGGGCGTCCGCGACCGGGGTGATCGCGTCGTCCTCGCCGACCAGCACCAGCGCCGGGACGTCCAGGCGGGGCAGCAGCTCCGTGGTGTCGGGGCGCGCCGCCATCGCGCGCTGCGCCCAGGCCACCGCCTCCGGCGCCGCCGACTCGACCAAATCCCGTACCTGCGTGACCAGTTCGGGGCAGCGCGCGGCGGCGGACGGCCCGAGCAGCGGCTCGGGGACCTGCTCGTCGACGATCACCCGGGTGCTCTTCTCCTCCTCGACCGTACGCGCGATCCGCTCGCGGTTGGCGCGGCCGGCCTCGGTGTCGGCGGTCGCCCGGGTGTCGGCCAGGACCAGCCCGAGCAGCCGTTCCGGGTAGCGGCGGGCGAAGGCGAGGGCGACATAACCGCCCATCGACAGGCCGCCGAGCACCACCCGCTCGATCCCGGCCCGGTCCAGCATCAGCAGGACGTCCTCGGCCAGCGCCTCCAGCCCGGGCGAGTCCTCGCCGAGCGCGGTGCCGCCGAAGCCGCGCAGGTCCGGGGCGATCACCCGGGCGTCGCCGCCGTCGCTGCCGGGCAGCTCGTCGAGCTGCGCCTGCCACATGCGCGAGTCGAGCGGGAAGGCGTGCAGCAGCACGACGGGCACGCCGGAACCGGCCTCCCGGACGCAGATGCGGTCGGTCATGGAACCCACCGTATCGGCGCGCGGCGCGGCGCGGGAGAACGCGCGCGGCATGCCCGGTTCCTCTACGTTTGTCTGCATGATCGAGTTGCAGGGCCTGACGAAGCGTTACGGCAGCAAGCTCGCCGTCGACGACCTCAGCTTCCGCACCCCTCCGGGAGTGGTGACGGGCTTTCTGGGCCCCAACGGCGCGGGCAAGTCGACCACCATGCGGATGATCCTCGGCCTGGACCACCCCACCGCCGGCCGGGCGACCGTGGACGGCCACCGCTACGCCGAACTCGACCGGCCGATCACCCGGATCGGCGCCCTGCTGGAGGCGTCCTCGGTGCAGGGCGGCCGCAGCGCCTACCACCACCTGCGCTGGCTGGCCCGCAGCAACGGCCTGCCGGGGCGCAGGGTGGACGAGGTGCTGGAGCTGGTCGGGCTGCAGGACGTGGCGCGGCGCCGGTCCGGCGGCTTCTCGCTCGGTATGGGGCAGCGGCTCGGCATCGCCTCCGCGCTGCTCGGCGACCCGCCGGTGCTGATGTTCGACGAGCCGGTGAACGGCCTCGACCCGGAGGGCATCCGCTGGATCCGCACGCTGATGAAGGGCCTGGCGCGGGAGGGCCGGACCGTCTTCGTCTCCAGCCACCTGATGAGCGAGATGGCGCTGACCGCGGAGCACCTGGTGATCATCGGGCGGGGGCGGCTGCTGGCGGACCTGCCGATGCACGAGTTCATCGACCGGAACTCGCGCAACTTCGTCCGGGTGCGGACCCCGCAGCCGGAGGCGCTCGCGGACGCCTTCGCGGGCGCGGGGATCACCGCTCAGCGCGCCGCGGACGGCAGCTTCGAGGCCGACGGCCAGGACCCGGCCCGGGTCGGCGAACTCGCCGCGCGGCACGGCGTCACCCTGCACGAACTCTCGCTCCAGCGCGCCTCCCTGGAGGAGGCGTTCATGGCGATGACGGCCGAGTCGGTGGAGTACCGCGCGGATACCGACACGGCGGGGACGGGGACGGGCACGGCGGGGACGGACGCAGCGAAGGCGGGAGCGGGAGCGGGCTCGGACGCCGAGGGCACGGCGGCGGCGCTCGCGGGCGGCGGGTGGGGCGCCGGGTGGCGGGACGCGGGCGGGCAGGGGCGCGGGCGCGCCCCCCGGAAGGACGGATGACGGGATGTCGGCTTCGGGAGCGGCCCTCGCCGCCGAGTGGATCAAGACGAGCACCATCCGCGGACCGCGCTGGACGGTGGCGGCGCTGTTCGTGGCCACCGTCGGACTGGGCGCGCTGATCTGCTGGTTCACCAACCGCGACTTCGCCTCGGCGGTCTCCGACGGCCAGGTCTTCGACCCGGTCTCCACCGGCTTCGGCGGCCTGCTGCTCGGCCAGCTCGCCGCGGTGGTCCTCGGCGTGACGATGATCGGCGGCGAGTACGCCTCCGGGATGATCCGGGTCTCGCTCGCCGCGGTCCCGGTGCGCGGACGGCTGCTGCTGGCGAAGGCGGCGGTGCTCACCGCGATCGTGCTGGCGGCCGGGCTGGTCACCGCCTTCGTGACGTTCTTCCTCGGCCAGGCGCTGCTGGGCTCGCACGGGACGACGATCGGCGCGCCGCACGTGCTGCGCGCGGTGGTCGGCGCCGGGATCTACCTCACCCTGATCGCCCTGTTCTCGCTGGGCGTCGCCACCATGCTGCGCAGCCAGACGCTGGCGCTGGGCATCCTGGTGCCGTTCTTCTTCATGGTCTCCAGCATCCTGGAGGCGATCCCGGGGGTGCGGCACGTGGCGCAGTACCTGCCGGACAAGGCGGGGCAGCGGATCCTGCAGATCCACGCGCAGAACCACGACTCCTTCGGGCCGTGGACCGGGATCGCGATCACGGTGGGCTGGGTGGCGGCGTCCCTGCTGGGCGCCTGGCTGCTGCTGCGCCGGCGCGACGCCTGACGCCTGCCCCGGCGCGGGGCCGCCGGCGCTCCGCCGGGCGCGGACCGGCCGGCGTTCCGCCGGGCGGTGCGGCTCAGTAGCGCGGGGCGTTGCGGGAGCGCTGGATCGCGGCGCCGCGCCGGTCGCGGGCGTTCCAGCAGGCGGTGTGCCAGTGCCGCCGGTCGTCCACCCCGGCGTGCTCGGGCCACGCCACCACATGCCCGACGCCCGGGCGGATCTCCTGGTCGCAGCCCGGGCAGCGGTAGGACTTGCCGCTGCCGCCGTCCACCGGGCGGACCCGCCAGTCCTCGCCGCGGAAGTCCTCGGTGCGCTCGCGGTGCCAACTCGCGAGCGGGCGCGATTCCACGCGGTCCGCGGCGGACCGCTCGCTGCGCCGGGGCGTGTTGCGGCGGGGCGACACGACGGGGTTCCTCTCGCCGGGGTGTGCGGCTCTGACGGGCCGAGGGGCGAGACAAGCGTAGGCGCAGCCGGGCTCCCGGCGGCAGAGCGGCCCGGCGGAGCGGGGCGCCGACCGGCCGCGGGACGGAGACCGCCGAAAACGATCAGTACCACGGCACCCCTGAACCCGCAAGCGATTTGGCATAGTTGCACCCGATCTCAGGTCAACTCCGGCATCCGGGTGCCGCTGGCACATGACATGGGTTACCCCGGAGGTAGACGCGAGACCGCAGTGCCTCGCGGGACCTAAGGAGCGACACCATGTCACCGTCGCAGAACCACTCGGCTCCAGCCGCGGCGGACCCCGGCCATCCGGCCACCACCCCGGCGCTGCCCCCGCCCGGCGGCGTGCTGCCCGGCGCCACCGGCACCGCCGTCGCCGGCCCCGCGGTGGCCGGCAGCGCGGTGGCCGGCAGCGCCGTCGCGGGCAGCGCCGTCGCGGGCACGGCCGTCGCGGCGGGCGGCTTCGCGGGCTCGGCCTTCGCCGCGGCCTTCGCGGGCGCCGCCGCGTTCGCCGGCTCCGCCCTCGCCGAGGCGCCCGCCGCGCCCGCCCCGGTCACCGCGGCCCTGGGCCCCGGTCCGGCCCCCGCCGAGCCCGGCCTCGCCGTCGGCGCCTTCCTGCTGGCCGCCCAGTTCCCCGGGCAGGGCCACGCCGAGGCGCTGGACCGCGCGGTGTCCGCCGCGGTCGCCGCCGAGGAGTACGGGCTGGACGCGGTCTGGCTGGCCGAGCACCACTTCGTGCCCTACGGGGTGTGCCCCTCCGCCGTGACGCTGGCCGCGCTGCTGCTCGGGCGCACCTCCCGGATCGGCGTCGGCACGGCGGTGAGCGTGCTCCCGACCCAGCATCCGGTGGCGCTCGGGGAGCAGGCGGCGCTGCTGCACCTGACCTCCGGCGGGCGGTTCACGCTCGGCGTCGGCCGCGGCGGCCCCTGGGTGGACCTCGACGTGTTCGGCGCCGGTCTCGAAGCCTTCGAGTCCGGTTTCCCCGAGTCGCTCGACCTGCTGCTGCGCTGGCTGCGCGAGCCCCGGGTGGGGGCGGACGGCCCGCGCTACTCCTTCCCAGAGGTCGCCGTGGTGCCGCGGGCGACCGAGACGCCGCTGCCGCGGACCGCGCCGGAGTACCCGGGGCCCGAGGCCGCCGGGCCCGCCGGATCCGCCGGGCCGTCCGGCGCACGCACCGCCGCGGGTCTGGCCGGGTACCCGCCGTTCGGACGGGCCCGGGGGGCCGTCGGCCGGGGCGGCCGCCCTCCCCGGCGCGGGCGCCCCGGCGGCACGCCCCCGCGCGCGCTCCCGCTGTGGCAGGCCGCGTCCGCGGCGCGGGCCGCCGGGTACACGGTGCTCCCGGCCGCGCGGGCCGGGTCCGCCGCCGCGTCCGGTCGTCCGGAGGCGGGCCGGCACAGCCATGCCGGACGTCCGGAACCATTCGCTCCGCCCCGGAACGACGCGCCCGGAGGCCCGCCCGTCATCGTGGCCTGCACCTCGCCGGGCTCGGTGCGGCTGGCGGCCGAGCGCGGGCTGCCCATCCTGCTCGGCATGCACGCCGGCGACGAGGACAAGGCCGACATGGTCGCCGCCTACCGGCGCTTCGCCCGCGACGCCGGGCACGATCCCGACCGGATCGCCGAGGTGGAGCGGCAGCACGTCTCGGCGGGCGTGGCCCAGGTCGGCGACACCCGCGCCGAGGCCCGGCGCACGCTGCTCACCTCGATGCCGGACTGGTTCCACTACGGCCTGTCCGCGCACCGCACGGTGGACGGCCGGGAGCGCCGCATGCGCGACCCGCACGACTACACCGAGCTGCTCTGCAACCTGCACGCGGTGGGCACGCCCGAGCTGTGCGCGGACCGGCTCGCCGAGACCGCCGAGCGGACCGGCATACGGCGCTTCGCCCTGCTCGTGGAGGGCTCCGGCGACCGCGCCGAGACCCTGGAGAACGTGGCCCGGCTGGGCGCCGAGGTGCTGCCCCGGCTGCGGTGAGGAGGCGCCGGGGCAGCAGGTGCGCGGCGGCTCAGCAGTCGCGCAGCTCCGGCGACTGGTTGAGCAGCTGCGCGCGGACGGAGGTGAAGCGGGCGTACCGCTCCTCCATGTCCGGCCCCGGGGTGAACACGGCCACGCGGTGGCAGTTCTGGAAGGCCAGGCGGACGCCGAAGTGGCGCTGCAGAGCCCCCCGGATCGCATCACTGGCCAGAGCCCTCAGCAGCTCGCCCCGCGCATGCTCGTCCGGCGGCGGTACCTGGTTGTCCGCGAAGTCGGTGCCGTCGACCGTGGTCTGCGCGACCAGCGAGCTGATCAGCTCCCAGGCGTAGGGAAGCGAGCTGCGGACGCATTCGACGAACTCGCGCTCGTCGACCTCGCCTCGCTCGGCCTTCTCGAGCAGGTCCGGTGAGACGTCGAGCGACATGGTTTCTCCTCTCGCGACCCCGGCGCCCGCGGGCCCGGGGGATGGCGGTGAACAGATGGTGCCGTGCGCTGCGCTGCGGACCGGCCGACCCGGCCACGCCTCCGGCCGAATTGTCACGGCCGCCGGTGAATCCACCGCTCTGGGCAGCGATGGCCGAGCAGCCCCGATTGTCGGAGGCATGACCACACGTCTGGTGCGAGCCCGTTCGGGCCGCGGCCCCGTGCTGGACAGAAACCGGTCAACTTCCCTGTCCCGCAGGCTTCCCCAGGGCCGCAGGCTCGCCGGACCAAGCGAAGGGGGCGGTGATGCCTGAGCGACCTGCCATCAGCATCTCCCCTCCGCCCTCCGCCCGGCGTGACACACCGTAAGCCACCCTGCACGGGGGCACCAGGGGTGCGGCGCAGGATCAAGCCACCGGCTGCCACCGCTCCGGCGGGGCCCCGGCCCTTGTCCTCGTGGGCCGGAAGCACGCCGGACGCGTTCTCTCAGTGGTACGCCTCGCGCCCGGAACTCGCCCCCCTCGCGCGGGATTCACGACGGAATCGCACCGAATGGCCTCGGTGGGCTAGCGTGGTCGGCCGTGCGTCTCGTCATTGCCCGCTGCTCCGTCGACTACGCAGGCCGGCTCACCGCCCACCTGCCCTCCGCCCCCCGGCTGATCCTGGTCAAACAGGACGGCTCGGTGTCCGTCCATGCGGACGACCGCGCCTACAAGCCGCTCAACTGGATGTCGCCTCCGTGCACTCTCAAGGAGGCTGAAGGGGTCTGGACGGTCGAGAACAAGGCCGGCGAAAAGCTGATCATCACGCTGGAGGAGGTGCTGCACGACTCCTCGCACGAACTGGGCGTGGACCCCGGCCTGATCAAGGACGGCGTGGAAGCGCACCTCCAGGAGCTGCTCGCGGACCGGATCGAGGTGCTGGGCGCCGGCTGGACGCTGATCCGCCGCGAATACCCCACGGCGATCGGGCCGGTGGACATCCTGTGCCGCAACGCGGAGGGCTGCACGGTGGCGGTGGAGATCAAGCGGCGCGGCGAGATCGACGGCGTCGAGCAGCTCACCCGCTACCTCGAACTCCTCAACCGCGACCCGCTGCTGGCCCCCGTGCGCGGGGTGTTCGCCGCCCAGCAGATCAAGCCGCAGGCGCGGGTGCTGGCCCGCGACCGCGGCATCGACTGCGTGGTGCTGGACTACGACGGGATGCGCGGCATCGAGGACGACAGCCTCAAACTGTTCTGACTCCGGCTCCCGGCCCGGCAGTTCGGGCTGCCGGAGTCCCCGGGGCCGCGTGAGCCGGACCGGACCGGCGGGCGCCGCCGGCGCCTGAGTGGGGCGAGGGGTTCGGGCCGGAGGCCGCTGCTCGGCCGGCTCAGCTGCTCGTGGAGGTGGGGGCCGCGGTTTGGGTGGTGGGCGCGGCGGTCGGGCCGCCGCTGTCCGAAGTGCCGCCTGTGCTGGCGACGTTGGAGGAACTCGGTAAGCCGGAGGGGGGTGAACTCCCCGAGCCCGAACCGCCACCGCTTCCGTCGGTCGGCGTGGACGGGGGCGGGACGGGGGTCGCCGAACCGGTGCTCGTAGGTGTGCTGGTCGGCGACGACGGCGACGCAGGCGTGGTCGGCTTCGTCGTCGGGCCGCTGCCCGTGGTCGGATTGCCGGTGGAGCCGCCGCCTCCCTTGGTGGAGGTCCCGCCGGTGCCGGTCGTGGCGCCGGAGCCGCCCGCGCCCCGGCCGCTCGTCCCGGAGCCCGCACCCGCGCCGGCGCCCGCTGCCGGGACCGTCGGGCCGACTCCGCTGGTCACCGGGAGCCCCAGGGCCGCGGCGATGCCGGTGGACGTCGCCGCGGGGACGAGTGGTCCCCCGCGCACCGCGGTGGAGCCGGCGGTCGGCACGGAGGCCGAGCCCGAAGCGGTGGGCGACGGGGTCAGCCCCGGCCCCTCCTCGCCCGGAAGGCTCGCCGAAGGCACCGGCGCGACGTTCAGCGGCGCGCTCTCGTGCGGATCGGACCGCGTCCCGGCGCCCAGCGCCACCACCGAGGCCAGCGCGCCGATCAGGACCGCGCCCGAGGCGGCCGCGGTCACGTTGCGCCGGGTCAGCAGGCCGGCGGGCAGCATCCCGCCGCGCGCCCCCTGACCGTCCTGGCCGCCCCGGCGCCCGCCCGGGCCGAAGATCCCGCCCGCGCCGCCGGAGGCGAGCGCGGCGAGCCGGCGCGGCCGGCCGCGTCCGGCGGTGTCACCGGGCGCGGTGATGCCGTGCACCGCCGTGGACACCCCGAGCAGCTCCAGCACCTGACGGCCGACGGCGACCCCGCGGGTGTCGCCCAGCGCGGCGCGCAGCGCCACCGCCGCCTCCAGCTCCGCCCGGGCCCGGTCGTAGGAGCCGACGCAGAACGCCAGCACCCCCAACTCGTGGTGGAACCAGGCCTCTTCGGCCACCTCGCCGGTGGTCCGCGCGGCTTCGAGGCCGAAGCGCAGCGCCCGCTCCCAGGCGCTCCACAGCAGCGCGAGCGCGAAGCAGGGCGCGGCGGCGCGGGCCAGCTGCACCACGGCGCCGTGCCGGCCGCGGTCCCGGTCCGACTGGAGGGCGGCGAGCAGCACCTCGGCCTCGGCGGCGACCTGGTCGGCCATCACCGAGGCGTGCCCGGTCCACCAGGCGAAGTGCTGGGCGGTGCTGGCGGTCTCCCCCGCCGCGGGATCGGCGTCGAGCAGCCGCTCGGCGACGCCCTCGGTGAGCCGGACGTGGGCGCCGACCCGGGCCGCGAGGCCGGCCTCGACCAGCTCGCGCACCGCGGACTCGGCACGGGCGACGTCGGCCAGCGTGGACAGGTGCGCGGCGGAGGGGCACTCGCCGCCGAGCGCCACGGCGAGCCGCAGGGTGCGGCGGGCCTCCTCGCTCAGCCCGCGCGCGAGCCGCACCGCCGGCGGGGAGCACTCCTCGATCGGCGGCAGCGGGGCGAGCCGGACCCGCCCGTCGGCCATCCAGGCCTCGGGCTGCTCCTGCGCCGGACCGCCGGCGGGGGCGCCGGGCTCGAACAGTCCGCCGGCGAAGCCGGGCGGGATGGAGCTCCGGCCGGTGCCGGGGATGAGCGGGAGGGAGATCGCCATGGTCTCCTGCTCGCGCTCCTCGGCGCGGGGACCGGGGCCTATGGAACGGCCGCGGACGGGCCCCCGGGCACCGTCGGGGCGCTCACCAGGTCCGGCCGGCACCCGGCGCGGCAGCGGCGGCGGCTGCTCGGCGCCGCCGCGCGCGGACTGGGCACGCGGCGGGTCGAGGCGCGGCGGGTCGAGGCGCGGCGCGGCGCCCCCCGTCGCGGTCTCACCGCGCGGCGCCGCCCCGCCCGGCGACGGCGGCAGCGCGTCGGAGAGCGCCCCCGCGACCAGCGCGGACCGGGCCGCGTCCCGGTGCCGGAGCAGCGCGGCGGCCTGGACGAACCGCAGCGGCAGCCCGCTGGACTCGAACCACAGGTCGGCCGCCCAGGTGCGCTCGTCGTCGGTCAGCGGCCGCCCGGCGCGGTCGGCGAGCAGCCGCAGCCCGCCCGCGCGGGAGAGCCCGCCCAGGGTGCTCTCCTCCATCCGCGAGGTCGGCAGCGGCGCCGGGACGTCCGGGGTGGCGGAGACCAGGAAGGCGCACTCGGGCGCGGTGCCCAGCAGTTCCTCCAGCAGCTCGCCGCCGAACTCCACGTCGTCGATCACCACGATGGCGCCCACCGACCGCAGCAGGACCTGGAGTTGGGCGCGGTCCGGGCGGAAGCGCGGCCGGCCGGCGGCGGCGTCGGCACGGAAGGAGGGCGCGGCGGTGGCGGCGAAGAGGTCCTGGAGGAGGTCGGAGACCGTGCGGCGGTGGCCGGAGAGCCGGACCACGCCGGCCGGCGCGAGCCCCTCGCAGCCGTGGGCGACTTCGGCCAGCACGGAGGTGCGGCCGGCGCCGTGCGGTCCGGCGAGCCGCACGGAGCGGCCCTGGGCCAGCAGCGTGCGCAGCCGCTCGACGATCGCCTCGCGCTCCAGCAGTCCGTCCGGCGCCTCGTCGAGGGCCGCGGTCCGGGCCCGGGTGGGCGCGCCCAGCCGGACCGTGGCGGCCGTCTCGGACGGCCGGCCGCTGCCGGGGAGAGCAGGCGGAGCGACGGCGCCGGGGAGGCCGCCGACCGGTGCCGCGCCGGGCTCCCCGGCGAGCGCCGCGGCAGCGCCCGGGCGGCGCTCCGGCGGGCAGGGTTCGACCAGGGTCCCGGTGTCGGCGGGCGCGCCCGGATAGCCGCGCGGGGCGTTGACGCGGAGCAGCAGGTCACCGGAGACCACCTCGACGGAGGCGGCGTCGGTGCCCGGCTTGACCGGCCCGACCGGTCCGCGCACGGCGACGATCCCGGTGCCGGATCCCGGCGTGCCCACGGGCGTGCCAACCGGGGTGCGCCCGCTGGACGGCGACGGCAGGTAGCCGTCGGCGGCCGTGCCGGACGAGGTCTCCCGGGACGCCGAACGCTCCGCCCCCCGCTGCCGCTCCCCCTCGACGGGACCACGCCCGCCCTGTCCACTGACGCGTGGATCCATGATGGTGTTCCGCCCCCACTCGCGGCGGAGCCGCTGCCGCACTGCGGCGGTCGGCTCACGCCGGGCCCGATCTCCCCCGCCGCCGCGCACGATGGCGGAATCACAACGCTAGACCTTCACGACCCGCCCACCAAGAGCGGTGAGTCATCGATACGGTCACGGCGCACTGCCCCCGCCGGATGGCTACCCGGAGGGGTCGATCACTACGCCCCGGGCACCGCCGCGCGGACCGCCGCCCGGCCGCGGGCCGTCACAGCGCGGCCGGGGCCGGCTGGGGCTGCGGCTCCACGCCCTCGATCGCGAGGATGCGGTGCAGCCGGGTGGCCACCAGCAGGCGCTGGAGCTGCTCCGGCACCCCGCGCAGGACCAGGCGGCGGCCGCCGCGCCCGGCCCGGCGGTGCGTACCCATGATCACGCCGAGGCCGGTGGCGTCCCAGGAGTCCAGCCGGCTGAGGTCGAGGACCAGGTCGCCCTGGCCGGAATCGACCGCCTCGTGCAGCTGGACCCGGGCGTCGGCGGCCGTGCGGACGTCCAGGCGCCCCTCGATGGCCAGAGCGGCCCGGTCGCCGGTGATCCGCATGGGTTCAGCTCCTCCGCTCGCCCCTCGATCGCACCGCTGTGCGGCGCTCGTCCGGGTGGTACGGACCCGGACGCATGAACTGATGCTTCTCTCATCTGACGCTGAACCAGGTGCCGAGGTTGCGGCACAAGCCCGTATCCGAGGCGAATTCACTCGTCCGAGGGAATATACGCACCCGGTCTGCGCACCGCACCGGACCGGCCGCCGGAGAAACGCCCAAAACGCCACGCTTCCGACGCGCGTGAGCAACTTCACTGCACCGCGGCGAGGCGGTTTCCGGCCACCGCGCACGGCGTTCCCCGGCGTTCCCCCGGCGGCCGACCGGGGGAGAATGAGGGCGGGTGCGGGCACACGAGCGGGAAGGGGGCCGCGGATGGACGTCCACCCGATCCTCGCCCTGCTGCTGCCCTTCGTGGTCCTCGCGGTGCTGGTGGGGCTGCTGCGCTGGACCTGGGGCCGGGGCCGGTCGCTGGCCCAGCGCGCGCCGCGGCCCGGCGAGCCGCGGGACTACGGACTGCTGGTCGGCGTGGCCGCGCCGCGGGACGCCGAGGAGACCCGCCGGCTCGGCGAACTGCTGGAACGGGCCGGGATCCGGCACACCCTCGCGGACACCGTCCGGGGCCCGCGGCTGATGGTCTTCGCGGACGACGCCGCGCGCGCCCGCGCGGCCCTGCGCGACGCCGCCCCGCCCGGGTCCTAGCCCCCTCTGGCACCCCGGCCGCCGCCCGAGCGGTGGCTCAGCGGTTCTCGCCCGGGACCCAGAGCACGTCGCCGCGCTCCTTGTTGGCCGTCCGCGCCAGGATGAACAGCAGGTCCGAGAGCCGGTTGAGGTACTTCGCGGTGAGCGGGTTGATCCGGTCGCCGTGCTCCTCGATGGCCGCCCAGGTGGAGCGCTCGGCCCGGCGCACCACCGTGCAGGCCAGGTGCAGGTACGCCGCGCCGGGGGTGCCGCCGGGCAGGATGAAGCTGCGCAGCTTCTCCAGCTCGGCGAGGAAGGTGTCGCAGTCCTGCTCCAGGCGGTCGATGTAGCTCTGGAGCACGCGCAGCGGCGGGAACTTGGGGTTCTCCGCGATCGGCGTGGAGAGGTCGGCGCCGACGTCGAAGAGGTCGTTCTGCACCCGGGTGAGCACCTCCACCACGTCCGGGCGCAGCTCGCCGCAGGCGATCGCGACGCCGATGGCCGCGTTGGCCTCGTTGGAGTCCGCGTAGGCCGCGAGCCGCGGGTCGGTCTTGCGGGTGCGGCTCATGTCGCCGAGCGCGGTCGTCCCGTCGTCGCCGGTGCGGGTGTAGATGCGGGTCAGGTTCACCATGCCCGGCAGCCTAGCCGCGCGCGGCCCGGCCGCCCGGGAGACCCCGGCCACGTTGACGGCCGCGCACGGGAAAGGCCCGGGGACGGCGGGCGCCGCCGCCTCAGGCCACGTTGACCCGCTGGCCGGGCGGGGCCGCCTCCAGCCAGGCGAGGAAGCCGGTGAGCGCGTCCTCGCTCATCGCCAGCTCCAGCGGCTCGCCGGCGTGCCGACAGGTGAGCACCACCGCGCCGGAGAGCAGGGCGAGTTCCTCCTGCCCCTCGGGCGTGCGCCGGGAGACCACCTCGATCCGCGGGCGCTCCAGCACCCGGCGCGGGCGCGGCGACCAGCTGAAGATCCGGAACCACTCCACGGTGTCGGCGTTGTAGCGGCAGACGCCGAAGACCCACCCCTTGCCGTCGGCGGGGGGCGGGGCGGGGGTGCCGTCATGGCCGGACTCCGGTACCTCCAGCGGGTGTTCGGCGCCCTCCGCGGAAGGCTGGGCGGAACCCGTGGCCGCCGCGGGCGCCTCGGAGACCGGACGCGCGACCTCGGCGGGCATCCGCAGCCGCAGCGAGCAGTCGAAGGTGCCCCCCGCACGCTGGATCAGCCGACGCCGTACCGCGAAGGCGCCCAGCCCCAGCAGCGCGGCCACGACCACCGCCGCGACCAGCACCAGGGCGAGGACCATGACCACCGCCTCCTCCCGCTCACTGCGCCCGCCACCGCCGCCCCGAGGGACGGCCGCGGCCACCGTTGCACCCGCTTCAACCTACGCAGCGGTCCCGGGGTCACTCAAAAGTGCCCCGGGACCGCTGCCGTGCTCGTTCGCCTGTCCGGCCGCCGCCGCAACGCCGCCGGTGTCAGCGGGCGTTCGCCGCGGCGAGGACGCGGACCTCCGCGCGCCGCTGCGCGACCGCGTCGTTCTCCGCCTTCGCGCGCTCCAGCGCCCGCTCCGCCCGCTCGACGTCGATCTCGTCGGCGAGCTCGGCGACCTCGGCGAGGATCGACAGCTTGTTGTCAGCGAAGGACAGGAAGCCGCCGTGCACCGCCGCGACCACCGTGCCGCCGTCGGCCTGCCGGATGGTCACCGGGTCCGACTCCAGCACACCGAGAACCGGCGTGTGGTTCGCCTGGAGACCGATGTCCCCGGACTTGGTGCGCGCCAGGACGATCGTGGCCTCTCCGGCCCAGACCTTGCGGTCGGCCGCGACCAGCTCGACGTGCAGCTCAGCCAACGTAGGCTCCTCGGGTACTGAAGCCCGCCCTACGCACAGGACAGGTTTCGGGAAAGTTTAACGGTTCGCCGGGCCTCCCCCCGCAGGGGGAGGCCGGCGAGCGGGCCCTCAGGCCCGCGACGGGCTCACTTGCCCAGCAGCTCGCGTGCGTTGCGCTCGAGGTCGTCGATGCCACCGCACATGAAGAACGCCTGCTCGGGGACGTGGTCGTACTTGCCGTCCGCGATCGCGTTGAACGCCGTGATGGTCTCGTCCAGCGGGACGGTCGAGCCGTCGACGCCGGTGAACTGCTTGGCCACATAGGTGTTCTGCGACAGGAAGCGCTCGATGCGGCGGGCGCGCTGCACCGTGATCTTGTCCTCCTCGGACAGCTCGTCCATACCGAGGATGGCGATGATGTCCTGGAGGTCCTTGTACTTCTGCAGGATGCCCTTGATCCGCATGGCGGTGTCGTAGTGGTCCTGCGCGATGTACCGCGGGTCGAGGATGCGGGACGTCGAGTCCAGCGGGTCCACGGCCGGGTAGATGCCCTTCTCCGAGATCGGGCGCGACAGAACGGTGGTCGCGTCCAGGTGGGCGAAGGTGGTGGCCGGCGCCGGGTCGGTCAGGTCGTCCGCGGGGACGTAGATCGCCTGCATCGAGGTGATCGAGTGACCGCGGGTCGAGGTGATCCGCTCCTGCAGCTGGCCCATCTCGTCGGCCAGGTTCGGCTGGTAGCCCACCGCGGACGGCATGCGGCCGAGCAGGGTGGACACCTCGGAACCGGCCTGGGTGAACCGGAAGATGTTGTCGATGAACAGGAGCACGTCCTGCTGCTGCACGTCGCGGAAGTACTCCGCCATGGTCAGCGCGGAGAGCGCGACGCGCAGACGGGTCCCCGGGGGCTCGTCCATCTGGCCGAAGACCAGCGCGGTCTTGTCCAGGACGCCGGAGTCCTTCATCTCCTCGATGAGGTCGTTGCCCTCACGGGTGCGCTCGCCGACGCCGGCGAACACCGACACACCACCGAAGTTCTCGGCGACGCGGTAGATCATCTCCTGGATCAGGACGGTCTTGCCGACGCCGGCGCCGCCGAACAGGCCGATCTTTCCACCCTGCACGTACGGGGTGAGCAGGTCGATGACCTTGATGCCGGTCTCGAACATCTCGGTCTTGGACTCGAGCTGGTCGAAGCGCGGCGCGGTCCGGTGGATCGGCCAGCGCTCGGTGACCTGGGTCTCGAACTCCGCCGGGTCCACGTTCAGGACCTCGCCGAGGGCGTTGAAGACCTTGCCCTTGGTGACGTCGCCGACCGGGACGGAGATCGCCGTGCCGGTGTCCACCACGCCCTGGCCGCGGACCAGGCCGTCGGTGGGCTGCATGGAGATGGCGCGGACCATGCCGTCGCCGAGGTGCTGCGCGACCTCGAGGGTCAGCGTCTTCCGGCCGGTGCCGTCCGGGGCGTCGATCTCGACGTGGAGGGCGTTGAACAGGTCCGGCATCGCGTCGACGGGGAACTCCACGTCGACGACCGGGCCGATGACCCGGGCGACGCGGCCCGTAGCCGTGGCCGTCTCAACAGTGGCAGTCATGTCAGTCACTCCCCGCGTTCGCGTCGGCCAGGGCGCTGGCTCCACCGACGATCTCGCTGATTTCCTGGGTGATGTCGGCCTGTCGGGCCGAGTTGGCAAGCCGCGTCAGCGACTTGATGAGCTCGCCGGCGTTGTCCGTCGCGCTCTGCATGGCCCGGCGGCGGGCGGCGTGCTCGGAGGCGGCCGACTGCAGCAGGGCGTTGTAGATCCGCGACTCGACGTACCGCGGCAGCAGGGCGTCCAGGACGCCCTCCGCCGAGGGCTCGAAGTCGTAGAGCGGGAAGGGGCCTTCCTGCTCCGCGGTCTTCTCGGTCTCCGCGAGGGACAGCGGCAGCAGCCGCGCCGCCACCGGAGTCTGGGTCAGCATCGAGACGAACTCGGTCGAGACGATGTGGAGTTCGTCCACACCGCCGGCGGCCGTCTCCGTCGTGAACGCGTCGATCAGCTTCGCGGCGACGTCCTTCGCGTCCTGGTAGGTCGGCTTGTCGGAGAAGCCGGTCCAGGAGTCGGCGAACTCGCGTCCGCGGAAGTTGAAGTACCCCACGGCCTTGCGGCCGACGAGGTACGTGTCGACCTGCTTGCCCTCGTTCCGGAGCCGGGCGGTCAGCTCCTCCGCCGCCTTGATGGCGTTGGAGGAGTAGCCGCCGGCCAGGCCCCGGTCCGAGGTGATCAGGAGTACCGCGGCGCGCGTGGCGTCCGGGTTCTCCTGGGTGAGCGGGTGCTTGGCGTTGGACCTGGTCGCGACCGCGGTCACCGCGCGGGTGAGCTCCTGCGCGTAGGGGGTGGAGGCGGCCACCGCTCGCTGCGCCTTCATGATGCGCGCGGCGGAGATAGTCTCCATCGCCTTGGTGATCTTCTTGGTCGCGGTGACGGACCGGATCCGGCGCTTGTAGACCCGAAGCTGTGCTCCCATGGGTCAGTTCTCGCCTTTCAGTAGTCCGGTCCGGATCAGGCCTG
>Ga0164242_10000744_pt1 | contig 39281 bp, 4 predicted proteins | sample OricomgcompostMG_FD_108783 | JGI IMG/M metagenome (GOLD analysis project Ga0164242, IMG submission 108783) | Miracle-Growth compost microbial communities from Emeryville, California, USA - Original compost - Miracle growth compost (MG) ... | reverse complement strand
TCTGCGAAGTGGTGTTTCCGGCAGCGTCCGTCGCCTGAACCACCAGCGTGTGGGGGCCCTCCTGCGTGACGACTCCCCCAGACAGGAACCCGGTCCCATCGAGCGTCGCCGTGGTGACGGGGGTGTGCGCGTCCGTCGACGAGAACGAAAGCGTGACGGGCGGTCGCTTCACCGCGCCTTCGGTCACGCCCGTAATGGAGATCAGCGGTGCCGTCCGGTCGATCGTGAAATGGACGTCCTGTTGCGCCACGTTCCCCGCGGAGTCGCTGGCCTGGACGTGCAGCAGGTGCTCGCCCTCGGCGCTCACTGTCTCGCCGCTGTTGAACGGCGCGCCGTCCAGCGTCCCCGTCACCTCGACGAGCGCGGGATCGGTCGCGTAGAAGACAGGCACCACGGGGTCCTTGCCGATCTGCCCCTCGGTGACGCCCGAGATCGAGAGGGTCGGCTTGGTGAAGTCCAGCGTGAAGGTCAGCGACTGGCTGGCGGAGTTCCCGGCAAGGTCGGTCGCCACCACCGAGAGCGTGTGCGTCCCTTCGGTGGTCACCGGCGTCCCCGAGGTGAAGGGGGCGCCATCGAGCGTGGTCACGGTGGGCGCAGGGTGCGCATCCGTCACGGAGATCATCGGCGTCACCGGCACCTTCGAGAACTGGCCGTCCGTGACACCGGTGATGGCGATCACGGGCACCGTGCCGTCGATCTCGAAGTGCAGCGTCCGCGAAGTGGTGTTTCCGGCAACGTCCGTCGCCTGGACCACCAGCGTGTGGGCGCCCTCTTCCGTGACGATCCCCCCGGAAAGGAACGCGGTCCCATCGAGCGTCGCCGTGGTGACGGGGGTGTGCGCGTCCGTCGCGGAGAATGAAAGCGTGACCGGCGGTCGTTTGACCGCGCCTTCGGTCACGCCCGCGATGGAGATCACCGGCACCGTCCGGTCGATCGTGAAATGGACGTCCCGCTTCGCCACGTTCCCCGCGGAGTCGCTGGCCTGGACATGCAAGAGGTGATCGCCCTCAGTGGCCACCCCTTCACCGCTTTCAAACGGCGCGCCGTCCAAGGTGGCCGTCACCTCCACGAGGGCCAGATCGGTCGCGGAGAAGACAGGCGTCATGGGACCTTTGCCGATCTGTCCCTCGGTAATGCCTGCGATGGAGATCGCCGGTGCGGTGAAGTCCAGCGTGAAGGTCAGCGATGCGCTGGCGGAGTTCCCGGCTCGGTCCACCGCCGTCGCCACCACGGTGTGTGGCCCCTCGGTGGAGACCAGCCCGCCGCTGGTGAGCGCCACACTCCCATCCAGGAGCGCGCCCACCGAGAGGAGGTTGGGGTCCGTCGCCGCGTAGCCCACCGCCACCGCTGCCTTCTGGAACGAGCCGGGCGGGACACCCGAGAACGTGACCACTGGCGCGGTCTTGTCGATCGTGAAGCGCAGCTCGGCCTGGGCCTGATTCCCCGCCTGATCCCGCGCGGTCACCACCAGGTGGTAGGCGCCCTCGGCGGAGAGGGTGGTGCCACTGGTGAAAGGCGAGTCATTGAGCGTCGCGGTCACCTCATCCAGGTGCGGACTCTGGGCTGAAAACGTGGGGGTGACGTCCACCCGGCTGAACGCGCCGTCGGTCACGCCAGCGAGGGCGATCACCGGCGGCTGGCGCAGGATGCTGAAGTGGCGCTCCTCGGTGGTGGTCAGCCCGCCCTGATCCACGGCTGTCACCACCAGGTCGTACTCGCCTTCGGCGGAGACAGCGGTGCCGCTCGCGAAAGGCGCGCCGTTGAGCGTGGCGGAACTGGAGACCAGATGAAGATCGTCCGCGGTCCAGATCGGCGTCACCGGACCCTGCGTCACCATCCCCTCTGTGACGCCGGTCAAGGTGAGCGTCGGTGGCGCCGTGTCCAGGATGAGCGCGTGACAGACCCGCGCGATGTTGCCGCAGACGTCACGGGCCTCGACGGTGATCGGGTTCCCGCCTTCGACCAGAGGCACCGGCGCCGTGAAGCCCACACCGGATCGCGCCGGTGTGACGCCCGCCACGGTCACAGCCGTCGCATCCAGGGACGTGGTCCCGGTGACGCTTCCGGGCGAAGAAGAGACCACCGCTTGGTCCACGGGTGTGGTGATCGCGACCGATGGCGGCAGCGAGTCCGCGTCGAACACGAGCGCATGCACGGTGTTCAAGACGCCGAGGCCCCCGACCGTCAGGGTGTTGCTGGCCTGAAGCGGAACGACCGCGAGGAAGGACTGCGGAAGCAACCCCGAGTAGATCGTCGCTCCGTTGAAGGTGACCGTCCCCGTCAGGTTCAGCCCCGAATAGTCCATCTTCAGGATTCCGAGCGCGTGGGCATCCGGCCAAGCGAAGGTCTGGGTGCCGTTCGCGCTCAGCGCCGCGAGCGGACACGGCAACGAAGCCTCGAGCGCGACCGTGATGCGAACTGCGCCGGCGCCGGTAGCGTTGGCGGTGACGAGGTCCTGTCCGGAGAGGGTGACCCGCGCCACCGAGAGCCGCGTCCCCGCGGAGAGCTGTGCCCGCGTCACGCCTCCCACCGCGACGGCCGCCGTGGCCACCTCGCCGTTGCCCTCTCCGTCTCCGTTCTGCACCACCAGGAGCGCAGGCCCGCTCGCGCTTGAGACGGTGGCCTGGCCGGACTGCCCGCCCGCGACGACCAACGGACCGCCGATCCAGCCTGGCGCAAGAGACGAAGGGACCAGCCCGTCACACACACTCGGCTGGCCCTCGCCAACGGACGCGGAGATGCCTGTGACGGCTGCTGGAGCCTCCGATTCGGAGCCCGCATCGGGCGGGGCCATCGCTGGCGGCTGACAGGAGACGAGGGCCACCAGCACGAGCAGTGTTGCGCTCGCACCCGCCCCCCATGACTTCGTGGCGCTCAACGGCTGCCTCCGTCAATCGTCGGAGCCAAGCGCTCCGGATGGCGTGTCACTGTGATTTCGGCCGTGAGCTTCTTGCTCAAGCTCTCTTGCACCTCGCGCCGCGCCTCGGCGGCGAGACGTCCGCGCACCTGCTCGAACGCGGGCACCACCGTCTTCGGATCGTCCAAGGCCTGTGCCAGGTGCCACCCGAAGCGCGTCTGGAACGGCTCGGCGAGCTGGCCCTTCTTGAGGGTGACGACCTGCGCGAAGAAGTGTGGATCCGTCTGACCGTCGCGGAGGACGCCCAGATCTCCGCCACGCGCCGCCGAGACAGGATCCTCCGACCCTTCCCGCGCGACCTTGGCGAAAGACGCGCCCGACTTGAGCTGGGCGTAGAGCGCGTTGATCCGAGTGCGGGCGGCGAGCTTCTCCGGCTCCGTGGCCCCAGGCTGGAGTCGGACCACCAGCTGCGCCACGTGGACCTCCTTCACGGCCAACGTCTCCTTCTCCTTCTCGTAGCGGGCCCTCAGCGCCTTCTCCGACACGGCGTCCGCGGTGGCGTGATCCAGGAGTGCATTGGCGAGGATCTCCCGGCGGGCTTGCGCGAGCCGGGCCGCCACCTCCGGGGTCTTCTCCAGCTCGCCACGGCGCGTCCCCTCAGCGAACAGGGCGCGCTGGATCAGGCCGTCGAGCGCCTTCTCCGGGCTCGCGGCGTGGAGCTTCATGGAGAGCGCCAGGTCCGCCCGTGTGATCGATGTGTCGCCGACCCGAGCGACCTCGTTCTTGTCTCCGCACCCGGCCATCGCCACCACCCACACCAGCACCATCGCCCCGCGCATCCACCCTCCCATCCACCTCATCGCGTCCCTCCACGCACCGGTGCACCGGTCGATCCCTGGCTCACGCCACCGCTCTGGGGGAGCAGCGACGCCCCTCCGCCGCCGCAGGCGACGTCCGCCGCGCAGTCCGGGTCCGCGCAGTCCGTCAAGCCATCGCCGTCTTCGTCGGCGCCGCCTGTACACAGCCCATTTTCGTCAATCTTCGTGATGGAGAGGGTGTAGCTCCCGCGCTCGCTGGAGTCGTATCCCTCGACGACCACCGCGAGCGGCTCTCCCGCGCGGGCCGGGATGTCCAGCGCAGACCAGAGGTCGTTTGAATCGTCATTGCAGACGAGCTCCGGTCCGAAGCAGGTCTGCGACTTGATGTAGAGCACTGTGTCGAAGGTCGCGGTGACAATCTCCAGGTGATACATCCCCGATGCTGCGGGAGTCCATTCGTAGACATTCTCCTGTGAGCTACCACCTCCGCACTTGCCGGAGAGGCGGTCCGTCGCATCCGTCGTGTCTCCAGACACGGAGACAGGCAATGCTCCGATGATTCCCTTCACCGGGTCCGAGCAAATCGCCCCCTCGAGATCGTCCGAAGCGCTCGAGCACGACGGGTCCTTCGGCCAATCCGTCAGCCCATTTCCATCGTCGTCAACGCCGTTCGAACAACTGGGGGACTCGGAGTCGTCCGCCGCGCTCGTGCAGTGCGGATCATCCGGATAATCGATGAGTTGATTTCCGTCGTCGTCTCCGCCGTTGGAACATTGAGAGGGGACGGCGGGATCCGTCTCATCGTCGTCGTCCGGTGAAACACAGCCGGGATCGTTAGGATAATCCGCGACCTCATCGCCGTCGTCGTTGTTGACCCCATCCGAGCATTGCGGAAGTGCACACCGCACCGCCCCCAGCACGGACTTGCAGATCTCCCCGTCCGGACACACGAACCACGGCGTAAGCGGATCGCAGGTCTCATCCGAATCGAGGTAGCCGCTGATCTCGAGCGTGGTGTCCTGGCTTCCGCTGACAATCAGCGAATAGACCCCTGGATTCAAGTACGAATCCACCTCCTCCAGCACCGATATCCCTCCGTCGGGAGAGCCTTCCGTCGTTTCACACTTCTCGTCGGTTGATCCTTCGCAGCCGTATCTCAGCGCCACATGCGCGGACTGCGCCCCGGCCCAGAAATACCCGGCACCTGGCATCCGGAAGCCGTAGGCACGGTCCGGCGCGAGCGGAGAGCAGGTCAGCGCCACGTCCTGCGTCGCATTGGAAAGCGAGACAGCGGTGATCTGCTGGGTGATTTCCGCGGGAGCCAAGCACGTCTCGCCGTCCCCGCTGAGCTCAGCGGTTCCTGCCGCCGAGCCACAGCCTGGATCCTGCGGCCAGTCCACCAAGCCATCGTCGTCGTCGTCGACTCCGTTGGCGCAGGCAGGGAGATCGCCTGACGGATTGGCTTCGTCTTGGTCGTCCGGCGATGCACAGCCCGGATCCTCTGGGTAATCAATCTTTCCGTCCCCGTCGTTGTCGATCCCGTCGTTGCACACGGTCGTGGTGCACTGGAACCCGGTCCCTGCACTCAAGCAGGCCTGACGACCGCCTTGCGTGGGGAAACCGCATCGGAAGTAGGGCTGGTTCGGATCGCAGGGCGCGTCCAGATCGAGCACCCCCGAGACTCTCAAGACCGCGTCCTGGCGCCCGCTCACGGCCAGTGAGTAAGTGCCGGGTTCGAGGTGCCTCTCGATGTCTCCACCGACCTGGGTGACCTCGTCAGAGGCCAGCCCAATCCCCTCGCAGTTCAGGACCTCCGCCCCCGACCGGAGCTCGACGTTCCCGACCTGAGCGGTGGCCTCGAAGTCTCCCGGCCCCGGCATGGTGAAGCCGTAGACCCGGTCCGGCGCCGAGGAAGCACAGGACAGGAGCTCATCCGCTGATGAGGTCGACAGCGGAACGTCTGTCATTGCTTGAGTCAACTCCGCTTGGCTGCCCTGGCTTTCTCCATCCCCGCCGGACTCCGAGGATCCACTCGCCGAGCCGCACCCGGGGTCGGACGGCCAGTCCACTCGCCCATCGTGGTCGTCGTCGACTCCGTTCGAGCACTCCGCCAAGCTGGTGGGATCGGCTTCGTCCAGGTCGTCCGTCGACGAGCAGCCCGGATCCGCCGGGAAGTCGACCTTGCCGTCATGATCGTTGTCGACCCCGTCATCGCAGGGAGATGGCGTGCACTGGAAGCCTCCGCCCGCCGCGGCGAGGCAGACCTCCCTGTGCGCACCATTCTCGGACCAGCCACAGTTGAAGTAAGGCTGGGCTGGATCGCAGGTCGCCCCTGCATTCAGCTCCGCTCCGATCCGGAGGACCGCATCTACGGTTCCGCTGACGATCAGAGAGTAGGGGCCCGGGGTCAGCGACTCCTCGAGATAGCCAGGAGACGACGGCGCGCCACCTGGTCCCGTCGCCGCGCCACAGCTCTCTCCGAACGAAGCTTCACAGCCGAAGCGAAGCGCGACGTTGGCGACGTCCGCCTCTGCGTAGAAGTGCCCCTCACCGGGCATCGTGAAGCCGTAGACACGGTCCGGCGCAGGATTGGCGCAGCTCAGATGCTCGTCCTGGGTCGCGCCACTCAGGGCGACCTCGGTGACCGCCTGGGTCAGCTGCGCAGGCGCTGCACAGCTCTCTCCGTCTCCACCTTCCGAGGTCCCTGCCGCGGAGGCACATCCCGGGTCCGCGGGCCAGTCGACCAGTTGGTCACCGTCGTTGTCTTCTCCGTCCGAGCAGGCCGGGAGCGGCGTTGGATTGGTCTCATCCTCGTCCTCAGGAGACGAGCAGCCCGGGTCATTCGGATAATCGGCGAGCCCGTCTCCATCGTTGTCCTCTCCGTCGTAGCAGGTAGGCACGCCGCACCGGTGCTCGCTCGCCGTCTCAAGACAAAGCTCCCGCCGGTCCAACGTCGAATTCCAACCGCACTCGATGTATGGCTCGCTCGGGTCGCAGAGTTCGCCAAGTTCCAGCTCGCCGCTCACCGCCAGCTCAGCCTCGTCCGTCCAGCCACTGACGACGATCGAGTACGTTCCGGCGTCGAGTTGCCCCGATATGTCGCTGGTAAGAATCCCTTGGTCTGCATCGCCCTCGCCCTCGTCTTGATTCCAGGCCTCTCCGCAGTCAATTTCGCTCTCCTGGCCGCAGCCATCACGGAGCGAGAGACTCGCGTTCGTGCCCTCCGCCCAGAAGTAGCCGGCACCCGGCATTCGGAAGCCGTAGACCCGGTCCGGAGCTGGTTCGGTGCAAGAAAGCGTCTCGTCCTGGGTCGCATCGGACAAGGAAACATGCGTCAGCGAGCCGGCTATCACCGCGCGATTGGCGCAGGTCTCGCCGTCGCCGTTCTCACTGGTCGCAGACGCGGAGCTGCAGTTGATGTCTGCGGGCCAGTCCGTCTGCCCGTCCTCATCGTCGTCCACGCCGTTTGCGCACGCCGGGGTGACGGACGGATTCGCCTCATCCTCGTCCAGAAGATCGAGACAGCCTGGGTCCGCTGGGTAGTCCGTCAGGCCATCATGATCGTTGTCGACTCCGTCAGAGCACGTCGGTGCCTTGCACCGAAGTTCGCCATCCACAGGCTGGCAACTCTCTCCTTGCGGGCAGGCAAACCGGGGGTACTGGGGGTCACATGTGGTGCCGGACTCGAGGACGCCGGAAACATAGAACAAGGTGTCGCTGCCCGCGGTCACCGCCAGCGTGTAGTCACCGGCGTCGACCTCCACGTCCAGCGAGCCGAGATAACCGTTCTCGGGCGTGCACGCGATGGCGTCTTTCGTCTGGCAACTGGAGCGCAGCTCCAGCGAGGCGTACTCCGCAGACGCATGGAGGGCAGCCTTGCCGGGAACCCGGATCCCAAAGAGTCGGCCGGGTGCAGCTTGGGCACAGCTGAATACCTGAGGCGCGGCCCCGGAGAGTGACACGTCCATCCATCCATCTGTCAGCTCCGCCAGACCTTCACACGTCGTCCCGGTCCCACCCTCCGCGTTGGACGCAGCGGACTGACAGCCCGGGTCAGCGGGATAGTCCGTCAGGTTGTCCCCATCGTCGTCGAGACCGTTGGAACAGAGGGGCGCGGGGGCAGGTGCGACCTCGCTGTCGTCAGACGGGCTGTCGCATCCTGGGTCGGCTGGATAATCGGTCTTTCCGTTATCATCATTGTCTTGTCCATCCTGACAAGAAGCGAGTCGGCAGCGACTCTCCCCCTGGAGGTCAGCCAGGCAACTCCCTTGTGTGCACACGAAAGCGGTTGAGCTGGGATCGCACTTCGCGCCCTGTCCCAGCTTCGCGGAGACAAGCTGAATTGAGCTGTACGGAGTGAAGAGTCGGGCGTTCGCGCTCAGGGGACCGGTGGTCTGAGTTCCACCACCACAAGAGAGTTCGGGCTGATCGCAGCCGTCTCGGACGCTGACCGGGTAATAGTAATATGAATAGTAGGTCAGACTGTCGACAGGCCCGTCGAAGGGCAGTTTGAGCCAAACCCCTGAGCTCTTGTCTCCGCAGGATGACGTCACAGTGCCCACGCTCTGGGGTGCCAGCACCATCGTGCCAAGTTTGGCTTCAACGGGCTGCTCACACGTATTGCCCGTCCCCGGTGGGTAGATGGGAATCGTCTGGGAGACCGTACCCAACGCTCCCGCTCGATCCTGTGCTTGCCACTGCACCAGCCCCGTACCGGCCTCAGGAGCGGCGAGCGTCGCATAACGGGTTCCGTTTCCCGGGGCATCGAGATGGCTGACGACCGTCCCATTGAAGCTCAGCTCCGCCCAGTCGAGGGGCGGGCGCTCGTCGTTGAGGGTCGCCTGGATCGTCGCCGAGCGTCCGGCGATCAGATAGTCCACCCCCGCCAACGACACCTGGGGCGGCTGATTCGGAGTTACCTGATACGTCCGGGTGAGCTGCGACGGGACACCCAGCAGATCGGTGGACACCGTCTCGACGGTCACCACTTCCGAGGGAATCACCACCGTCGCGCAGAGCTTTGAGCAACCCTCCCCGCAGCTTGCCAGTGGCTCCGTCGCAGGCACGCCACCGATGTTCATAGACAGGGTCGCGATCCCACCCGGGTCGTTCGCCTGGGCACACAGCTGCTCCGGATAGCCGGTCACCAGGGTGCCCAGGTTCGGCGTGATCTGAAGCGAAGGGGCCTCGTTCGGAAGGATGGTGATCGTCCGGCTCGAGGTCGTCTGACGCCCATGCCGATCCGTCGCAACAAACGTCACATCCATATGGTCCCGCTCTGCCAGCGTTGGGACCGTGTAGAGCTGATCAATCGACGCATAGCTGTAGGAGTCTCCCGGTATCGGCCCGACCGTCGAGAGGGCCTGCCCATCCACCGAGACCGACAGAGTCACCAGATCCGAGTCGTTGTCGTTGGCCGTGGCACGAAGGTGAACCTGGTCTCCCTCGTGTACGGAGGCGGGCGGGCCGTATGCGTCCGGGTACACTCTGGGTGGGTCGCCGTCAGGCTGGACCGTGTAACTCTGCGTGGTGCTCGCAGTCTGCTGCGCGACGTCCTCGGCCCGCAGCTCCAACGTCACCGTGGTCCCGGTGCTCTCCAGGGGCAGCTCGAAGCACGGAGTGAAGGAGAGGCCCCCTGCCCCTGTGCTCTCCTGCGTCGCCACCTCCGCGCCGTCTACCCACAACGAAAGTGAGCCTTGCGCTGAGAAGGTGGAGGATGCGTTGAAACAATTCACGGTCGGCCCGGCACGAACCAACGTCGGGAGTCCGGCCGGCGCGGTCGGCGGAGCGCCCACGGCGTGAACCGTGATATTCAGCGTCTGGGTCGCGGACCGCCCCAGCGGGTCCACGATCTCCACCGTCAGTGGCCCAGCAAGTTCGGTCGCCGTCACGGGCAGCGCCAGCGTGCCTGCATAACGGTTCACGTAGTTGGAGCGACTGAGGGTCCCGAGCGGGAGCCCCATGAAGCGAACGTTCACCGCCACCAGCCACTGGGTCACGTTCGTATCCACGATGAACGAGACGAGCTGGCCAGAGACGAAGCTCGCGTTCGCTCCTGGGTTCTGGATGGTCACCGTGGGCGCAGGCGGCGTGCTCACGGGCGCCGTGACCCGGAGGTGAACCGGGCTCGACGTCGCCACCGCGCCGGTCAGCGTCCGGGCGCGCACCTGGATGTCCAGATCGCTGTTGTCCGCCACCGTGACGGGAACCTTGAACGGCGCGCCCCGCCCTGCCTCCTCCATCGAAGACACGACCCGGCCACCGACCAGGAGCTCCAGCGAGTCGAGATGCACGCCGTTGGCCAGCGCGCTCACCGAAAGCTCGGTTCCAGCCGCCACCTCCGTCCCGTCCACCGGGCCGTCGATCTCCACCGACGGGGCCGCGGTCAGCGCGGGCAGCGAGAACCTCAGAACGCCTGTGACCCCGTCCGCGACCACCAGGTCATCCCCGCTCAGGACTGCATCCTGGGCTTGAGGCGTGGAGACACTCCCCACCCGGGTCGGGTTCACAGGGTCGCTGAGATCAAAGAGCTCCACCCCGGCAGGGCCTTCGCTGATCACTGCGAGCCGCCCCATCAGCCGGATCCGACGGACCGGTCCTGCGGTGGTCAGGGTGGTCTGGGCCACCGGCTGATCCGCGTCGATGAGGTAGGTAGAGACCTGCGTCCCCGCCCCGGCGACGGCGAGCGCCTCGCTGAACGCGACCTCGTCCGCCGGGCTCCCCGTCACGTCCGCCAGGCTCCGAACCTGACCGGTGGCATCCACGCCAACCAGACTCCATCCATGGGTGCCGCGCGCCACCATGGCCCGCTGGGAGTCACCCGAGATGTCTGTGGCGCCGGTCTGTAACAGCGTGCTGCTCCCGGTCGCACCTGGCAGGGTGGCCGACAGCACGGCTCCCCCGCCCACCGCCCAGATCCGGTGCGTCGAAACAGCGAACCGCTGGACCCCACCCAGCTGTCCCAGCTTCTGGGTCTCGGTGTCGTTGACGGGCTGGATCTCTCCCTTGTTGCCTGTCTGAGCGTGCGCCAGCGTGGTCCCCTTCAGGTAGTAGAGGCTGCTCCCCACCCGTTCGACCTGCTGCGCGCCGCTGACCGCCGCGGTCTTCCGCTCGATGAGCTGCCCCGGAGTCGTCAAATCCAGGTAGCGCAGCCCCGCGGTCCCGGCCGCCACCGCCACCCCACCCCGATACGCCGTGAGTGAGAACGGCAGGTCGGTGAGCGTCGCCTGGCCCGAGGCCGTCAGCTCCGCAGCACCGCCATGGAGTGTGCGGAGCTCGACCCCCGCGTCGCTCGCGAGGAGCAAGAGATCTCCGGAGATCTCGAGATCGTTCGCCACCGCGGGCTGGGTCGAAACCACGAAGGCGAACTGGGGTTCGCGGACGTTCGCGACCCGGAGGTAACCGTCGTCTCCCAGAATGTAGGCGAGCCCATCTGCGATGCGCAGCGCGTGTCCCGGTGCCCCCAGGGAAAGCGTGGCCTGAAGCGAGAGCGTGTTCGTGTACTGCTTCAGGCTGATCCCCTGGAGCGTGAAGACGAGATCGCCGTCCCGCGCCACCGCCGCCGTACCCGGTGCGCTTATCCCCGAGTAGGTCGTGCCGTAGTAGTTGTACAGGGAGTTTCCGCTCAGGCTGACGACGCCATCGTGGCCGCTCGCCAGCGGAGCGCCGAAGGACATCGCGTCTGGCGCAGTGACCAGCGCCGGCGTCTCCGGGACGGTGAGATCGAGCAGGTGGAGCGCGTTGTCCGAAGTCTGGACGTAGATCAGGTTTCCGCGTGTGAGCAGCTGGAGGACGTTCGCGTTCAGATGCGAGATCAACGCCGGCGAAGCCGGGTCCGAGACCTCCACCACGTCCAATCCCGCAGCCCCCATCCCCACCGCGAGCACGTCTCCCGCGACGGCAATCGTGTTCGGCGGCGCCTCCGCGGCGTAGGTCGCCCGCGCGGTCAAGGAGGGCTGAGCACCGCGCGAGAGCGTTCCCATCACCACCCCTGCCGGGGTCCGGATGAAGAGATCGTCGCCGCGCATCTGGAGCTGCTGCGCGTGCGCGAACGCGCCGGCCACCGGGACGCCATCCCCCGGAAGGCCGTGCACCACCGTCCAGGCAGCGGTCTGGGTGGTCTGATTTCCCGCCGCGTCCAGCGCGTGCGCGGTCACCACCACCTGGGCGCCGGTCACCGTCTCTGCCGGCACCTGGTAACGGAGCGAGCTGCCACCCGCCGCCACCGGAGCACCATCGATCGTCACGTCCATCCAGGCCCGCTCGATCCCCACGTTGTCGGAGGCCGAGAGATTCGCCAGCAGCTGGGAGCCTGCGGCGATCTGCTGCTGTCCTGGATCGACGTTCAGCTGGAGCAGGGGCGGCGTGAGATCATCCACCACCGTGAGCAGCAAGCTCGCCGTGGCGGACTCGCGGCCCTCCTCATCCACTGCCACCGCCTCCACCGTGACCGACGTGGAGCCAGTCACTTCAGGCATCCAGAGCGCCACCTGGTACGGGGCCTGGGTCGCCTCCGCCACCACTGCTCCGTCCACCCGGAAGCGCACCGAACGAACCACCGCCGGGCTGGTCGAGGCGAGCACCGTGACCGGCGCACCCTCGAAGACACTGCTCCCTTCCACGCGGGACAGAGACACCAGCGGCCGGGTCCCGGCGTCGTCGTGGACGACCACCTGAGCGGTCACCGGGGTGCCGCGATGCCCTGCACCGTCGATGGGGACCGCGCTGAGGGTGAGCGTCGCGTCCGCGGCGACCTGCGGCGCGACCACCTGGGTGACCAGCGCCGGCCCCGCCACCAGCGTGGGGCTCTGGCCGTCCACCGTCAGCTCCACCTGCGCCACCCGCGCGGGGTCCTGCGCGACGAAGCCCACCTCGAAGGAGGTGCCCTCCAGGACCTCTGCCGGGGCGGCGATGGAGGTCAACGTTGGTGACTGTCCATCGTCCACCAGAGACACGGTCTCCTGCGCCGAAACCACGTTCCCGGCGAGATCGCGGACGGTCACCCCCACCTGTGCCTGCGCCCCGGTGAGCGGTAGCTCCACCTCCGCCGGGAACGCGCTCTCACTCGTGGCCACCACTTCGCCGTTCACCGACACCTCGACGGTGAACGCGTTCAGCGGATCGACGCCGTCATCGAACGACACCGCCAGGGGCAGCGTCGTGCCCGGCGCTGCCGAGGCTGGCAAGGAGAGCGCCAGCTCGGGCGGGGATGGATTGCGCGCCAACTCGAGGGTCGCCGCCTGCTGCGCCGACACGGCCACCAGGGCGCCACCCAGGGCCAGCACCCGTCCCGCGAGGACCGGGTAGATCCCCTCCACCACCGGGGCGCTCCGCAGATCGACGACCTGCGCGCCGTCCGCGGAGCCCACCACTCCCCACGGTCCCAAGGCCGTGAGCGAGAGCGCAGGGGCCACGAGCGGCAGCTGCCCTCCGGGCGTGAAGGTGCCGTCCACGAGGTCGAAACAGCTCAACCCGGTCCCTGCCGCGCATACCCGCCCGCTCGACAGGACGGCGAGGGCCTCCGCATCTCCTGCCTCCACCGTCGCCAACGACTTCGGGAGCCATGGCTGGCTCACGTCCAGCGCCACCAGCTGGTCCCCGGCGAGCGCGAAGATCGCCGAACCCCCGGCGGCCAGCGCGCGGACAGGCCCCAGCGCACGGTGCGCAAGCAGCGTCCCGTCCGCGTCGAAGATCTCAATCCCCTCGTCGGTCCCGACGATGCGACTCGTCCCAGACCGCGCCAATGCGGAGGGAGGCCGGGAGAGCGCAATCCGTTGCAGCAAAGCGAAGGACGCGTCGTACGACTCGGCCGCGCCGCCCGAGCCTGCGCTGACCAGCACGGTCGCGTGCTGTCCTTGCGCCGTCACCGCGACCGGGACGCCGTCCAGCGCGGCCGATCCCAGGAGGCTGAGCTCCGGCAGGGACCGCAGCTCCAGAGAGCCTCGTCCGCTGCCGTCGTCCCGCGCCAGCCAGAGGAGATCTCCGGCCAGCGCCTCGCCCACCACCGGTGCACCCGCGAGCGGCACCACGGTCGGTGCGCTCCGCGCGAAGACGGCCAAGACCCCGTCCTGCGTCGCGGCTGAGGAACCTCCCAGCCCGGAGGCTGTCGCCGAAAGGTGCAGCACCGCCGCCTCCGGCTCCAGCGGGACGGTCCACTCCGCGCTGGACGGGTCCGAGGCGATCGCCGGCACCTCGCCCCCGCCAGCGCTCAAGGCGAAGGCGGCGGTCGCGCCGGCACTGAGCGTGGCGCTCGCCTTCAAACTGGAGCCGCCCAGCCAAAGGGGGCCTTCGGGCTCCGTCTCCAGCGCCACCGTTGGTGCAGTGGCCGCCGAGTTGTTGACCTTGAAGACGGTCCGCGCGCGCGCGCTGGTCTGCCCGGCCACGTCTTCGACCTCTGCCTCGAGCGTCGCCTGGCCTCCGAACTCCCCCACCGCGGGCGCGGTCAGGGCGAGGCTCCAGGGCGGCTGCGTGAGGTCGTGCTCGACCCCGTCGAGCCAGATCCGGACCCGCCGGACCCCCGCCGAAGACGTGACGTCCAGGACCGCGGTGAAAGCTGCCCCTTCGGTGTAGGAGGGTCCGCCCGTGGGCTGGGTGATCCGCACCAGCGGCGGCTGGCTCGGATCCACGGTCACCACGCGCGACGCGGTGCCCACGTTCCCGCGTGCATCCGTGGCCTGAATCTGGAGGGTGGTCTGGGTCGGCGCGCTCACCGCGGGCGGGGTCCAACGGACGCGCCACGGCGACTGGCTCGCTTCGCCGATCGATGTTCCGCCGGCAGTGAACGTCACCTGCTGGATGGCGTTTTCATCCGAAACCTGGGCGCTCACATCCGTCGGAACGCCACCGAGGACGTGGGCGCCCTCTGGAGGATCGCCACAGGCGAGGGTGGGCGCGGTCACATCTGGCATCGCGGTCAGGTGGATCACCTGTGCCGTGCCGATCAGCCCTTTGTTGTCCACGGCGAAGGCGACCAGGGTGTGCTCGACAGGAGCGCCGTTCGTCGCCGGAACCCTGAGCTGGCTGCTCAACGAAAGAGCGCTGGTCGTGCCCGTGAGGCGGGCGATCGACGTGCCGTCCAGACGAAGCTCGAGGCTCGCCACGGTGGCGTTGTCCGTCGCGGACACCTGGATCGGGAGGACCGTGCCCTCTTCGATCGCAAGGGCCGTCTCCGCCGGCGCGAGGAACTGCGCGGTGGGCGGCGAGTCGTCCACGACCTCCACCTGGAACTCCGCCTGCGTCTGGTTCCCCGCCCCATCCAGAACGGTTGCGACCAGGGTGGAGGTCTGCCCCACGGCGGACGAGGGCCACTGCACGGTGTAGTTGCCGTTGCTCCCCGGCACGCCTTCCCCGTTCAGGGTGAGGGACACCGAGGCAATCTGACCGGAGTCATCCGCGGCGGTCACCTTCAAGGGCCAGGGCACCAACGCCGCGAACGACATTCCCGACTGGAGCCGTTGGCCGGTGCTGTTCACCGTCACCGCCACCGTGGGCGGGACCACATCCTCGGTCCGGAAGCTCCGGCTCGCCGAGGTGATCGCGTTGCCACCCAGATCCGTGACCCCCGCCACGGAGAGCACGTAAGAGGTCGTGGACACCAGTGGCCCCTCGGGCGTGAAGGTCAGCCCAAGCCCATCCGTCGCGACCTCGATCGCACCGGCGACGGTCGCGCCGGAGTCGCTCCGCTTCAAAGAGGCGTGCGCTGCCGAGGCCGGATCAATCGCCTCGTCGAAGCGGACCGTGAAGGCGGCGTCGCGCGGGATCTGATTCCAGGGGGTCTGATCCAGCGGCAGCCAGGAGACCACGTGCGGCGGCGACACGTCCGCTCTCCTCACCTGGTCATCCACCTCCACCAGCGGAGTGCCAGGCTGGGAGAAGGTCAACGCCACGTACCCGGGAGCGCCCGCGGGGACGCGCACCTGAACCCCCGTCGGCCCCAGCGCCGTCAGGTCCGCCAACGCGCCATCCACCTGAACGGAGAGCCCGCGGGTGAAGCCCGTGCCCGAAACCGTGATCCACCCACCGGTGAGATCCAGCCGGGCCGGGCTGATCCCCGTGACCGTGAACGGCATCACGTAGCTGAACGCCTGTGGCAGGGCGAGCTGCCCGCCCGCCCCGTCGGTCAAGGTCAGGGTCACCGGCCCCGCCGCCGTTGCCGCCGGAGCCAGGAGCGTGAGCTCGGTCCCGGAGTGCGCCTCGAGCCCCGTCGCCAACGCCCCGCCGAAGCGCACCTGGGCCACGTCCGTCAGGCCCGCGCCGGTGAGGGTGACGGGGTAGCCGCCCGCCACGTCCCCGTGATCCGGGGTCACCGAAGCGACCTGGAGCGAGGTCTGGGTCGCTGCCGCGTCGAATGAGAAGCGCCACGGCGCCCGCAGCGTTCCTCCGACCACCGAAGGACCTGCCAACGTCGCCACCGCCTGATACCTCGCGCCCGCTTCCAGCGCGGCCGAGGGCGTGAACCGCACCACCGAACCACTGACGCTTTGCGTCCCTGCGACCGGTGTCCCGAATGCGTCCTCGACGGAGAGCGCGCTCGCGTTGGCCGCTGCCAGCGGCAGCCTCGGCGAGAGCGTGACCTCGATCGGCGCGCCCGACGGCAGCGGTTCGCCCGGAGCCGGAGCAGTCCCCGTCACGACGGGATAGGGCAGCTCGAACACGCGCAAGTGGCTCGAATCCGCGGCCACCGCCACGCCCCCCAGCATGGCCACCCGCGTTGAACCGAAGGAGACCGGCGGGGTCCAGGTCCGCTCGGTCAGCCCGTCCGTGGTGTCCACCAGCGAGAGGCGGTTCCAGCCACCCACCCACGCCCACGGCCCGGACAGCGCCACGTCCCCCGCGGAGTCGTTTGAATCCGTGGAGGCCCACTGCCCCTCAACGGTGGGGGTCAGCGGGTCTGTCGCGTCGATCAGCGCGATCCCCGTGCCGCCGGCAGCCAGGAGCCTCCGCCCCTCGGACCGCAAGGCGCGCGCCGGCCCCACCAGATCCGGCAGGGTCGACTCCAGCGAGAGCTGGCCGTCCTTGAGGCTGCGCAGCTCGAGTCGCGCCTTGTTGTTCCCTTCGTCCACCAGGACCGCCAGCTCACCACCGGCGAGAGCCAAGCCCCGGATGTTGCCGGAGGCGAGATAGGTCCGCGCCACCACCTGAAGCGATTGATCCACCTGCCCGAGCAATGTGAGCTCGTTGCCGCCGCCGACCGCCGCGTAGGCCGCGCTCGGGGTGGCCACCAGCGCGGAAGGCGTGACGTCCCCGGGAGCGAGCGTCACCCGATCGGACTCGACCGGCGCACAGGTGCCTTGGGGCCCCAGCCCGCAGTCGCCCAGCTGGTAGCGGACCACCGCCCCGTGGCCGGCGAGGAACGCCTCGCTCCCCACCACCGCCAACGCGGACGCCTGCGGAACCCCCTCTGCCTCCGCCAACTGGGACGGGCTCTCGGGGATGGACAGATCGAAGATCTTCAACGTGCCGCCGCCCGCGACCAGGAGCGCGCTTCCACGCACGGCGATCGCCTCGGCGCCCTGGTTCAAGGTCGACAACGGTTCGAGCGTGAAGGTGAACCCGCCAGCCAACGTGGCAGCGACCGCTCCGCTGGGAGACGGGGTGGACACCCGCAGGTCCACTCGTCCGGTCACACCATCCGGGACCACCACGCTGAGCGATCCGTCCGGGCGCAAGGTCACGCTCCGCGCCGGCACGCCGCCGAACGTCACCACCGACCCCGGGAAGAGACCCTCACCCTGGACCGTCACTGCCGACCGGCCGTCGTATGCCGCCCAGTTCGGGACCACCGCGGTGAGCGCGGGCGCCGCCATGTACCGGTAGGCGCCGAAGCGGAGCGCGCTCAGCCCGCCCACGTTCACGACCTCCACCGCGGCCGGGCCCACCTCGCCAGCGGGGACCACCACCGTCACGGAGCGACCATCCTCGGCGACCACCGGAGCGCTGGCGGCCTCCCCGCCGAACGACACCGCACAGCCGGGGAGGAAGCCCTCCCCCTTCACCACCACCGTGTCTCCGCCCGTGGCCAACCCGAATGCGGGCTCGACCGAGGCGATGGACGGCGCAGTGCTCCCGGCCGCACCCGCGGTCTGGAACCGGACCTCGGCGTCCGCGCCGAGCGCGCCGCCCTGGAGATCCGCCAGCGCGCTCCCAATGTGCAGCCGGTAGAGCGTCTGGGGCGAGAGCGCGCTGTACGGGGTGAGGACCAGATCGGCCCCCGCTGGCGTGGACTCTGCCGCGCGCGCCACGTTCACCACCGCGTGGTTGGCATCGTCCGTGGCCAGCTCGACCGCGGAGGCGGTGCCCAGGTCCGGCAAGTCGGTCAAGTGCACGCGGACCGCGCTGGTGGACGGGACCACGTCCCCATCCGCTGGCGTGGTGCCGGTGAGCTCGAGGTGATCAAGCGCCACCGACGCCAGGTTCCCGATCAGGGTCCCGGCCACCTGGGCGGGATCCGTGAGGGGCTGCTCCAGCTTCTGTCCGTTCAGATCCAGGAGCAGCGTCCCCGTCAGCAGGTAGCGGCCCGCGAAGGCGATCGTCTGCGCGTCCCCCTGCACCTGGGCCCGCTCGAGCGTTTGCGGCGAGCTGCCACGAGGCACGGCGAAGCGCTCGATCTTCCCACCGCCCGCCGCCACGTAGGCGATCCCTGCGTTGACGATGGTCTGCTCGGCGGCGACCCAGTTGCCACCCAGAGGATCAGTGGGCGCGAGCTCCCCGCCGGGCGCGGGGCTGGCCGGATCTGACAGATCCACGATCTCGACCTTGGGCACCTTCCCCAGCGCCGCGAAGACGCGGTTCCCATCCACCGAGAGCTGACGGGCCGGCGCGGGGAGCGAGATCCGGCCCACCTCCCGAAGGTCTCCCCGGCGCGCGTCCAGGACCAGGACCGCAGGAGCCGCGGCGTCTCCGTTGGCGGCGATCAGGTAAGGCCCTTTACGGACCAGAGCGTTGACCCCGCCAAGGATTGCCCTCGCCCCGGTGGGGAGCGGCTGTGCCGTCTGCCCCAACTGGTAGGTCTTCACGCCCGCGTGGTCCGCCACGAACAGCTCGTCGTCCATCACCACCACGTCGTTCGCGCCCCCGTCCACAGGGAGCGTCGCCACGACCGTCGCCGCGGCCGGGAGGGAGACATCCACCACCTTCAGGCCCGCCAGTCCTGCCGCCACGTAGACCGCGCCGCCTGCCTTGACCAGTCGGTGCGCGCCGCCGGCTCCGGGGAAGCTCAGCGTCCGGACCGTGTGCACCAGGGGGAGCTCACTCAAGTCCAGCACCAGGAGCCCACCACCGGAGGCCTGGCGATCCGTTTCGACCACCTGCCCGTTGACCACGATGTCCGTCGCCCCACCCACCGCCGCGTAGGCCGTCACCCGGTCCACCACCAGGTCCGCCACCGGGGGCGTCGTCGCGGTCTCCACCGCACCCGAGCCATAGAGGAAGGCAGCGGGCAGGGTGAAGCTCTGCTCGGCCAGCTCTCCGATGAGGTCCACTCTCCCGGATGGGTTGGGGGGCGCCACCGCGACCGCGCGCTCAGGCGAGAGCACCCGCACCGAGAACGAACCCGTGGTTCCGAAGATCACGCCCAGACCCGGCGCGAAGCCCCTGCCATCGACCTCCACGCTCACGCCTCCCTGCTGGGGCGCGTGGTTGGGAACCACGGAGGTGAGCTTGAGCGCATCGCGGTACACGAAGCCCCCCACCTCGCTCGCCTGGATGCCGGAGGGGTCCACCACCGTGACCTGCGCCGCACCCGCAAGGCCGTTGGGCGAAGGAGGGACCACGGCCTGGATCTCGCTCTCGGAGACGGACACCACCGAGGCGTCCACCCCAGCCACCTGGACCTGGTCTCCCTCGCGGAACCCGCTGCCTGTGATCGTGATCCCGGTGAACTGGCTGACGAGTCCGGACCGGGGCAAAAGCCCTGCGATCGCCGGCTGGATCGCATCCGCGGTGGCCGCGGTGAAGGTCCACTCCGCCGGGACCGCGAGCGGCTGGGTGTCGAACCGGGTGACCCCGGAGACAGACACCCGGACCTGCGCACCCGCAGGGAACGCCGCCGCCGGCGTGAAGGTCGTGACCGCGCCCCGGGTGGTGAACTGGGTGTCCCGGGCGCCGTCCCACGGCTGCCAGGTGCCACCGGTGAGGACCTCCACCGCGAACGACGTGGGGGTCACCGAGTCCGGCTGCACCGGCTGAGTGAACGTCGCCCGCACCGGGGTCAGAGGCGCGGCGATGGCGCCTGGCGCAGGGAACCGGTCCGAGACCAACAGCTCCGTCGGCGGGACCTCGACCAGCGTCGAGTCTCCCGAGGTGGCGACGAACACGGAGCCGCCGCTGGAGGTGATCCCGCTCGCGGCGGCCCCCAGCTCCGTCGTCTGGAGCAAGGTGGGGGCAAGCTCGTTGGAGAGATCATAGACCCACAGCTTCCCGTCGTAGGTCACGTAGGCACGGCCGTCCTGGACCAGAAGCCGGCTCTGCACCAGCGCTCCGTAGCCGGCGGTGGCGGTGCCCACCTGGACGCGTCCGATGACCACCCCGTCCCGATCGTAGATGCTCAAGGCCAGCCCGGGGCCGCTCCCGTTCGCGATGTCCGAGGTCAGCGCGTAGATCCGCCCTGGCCCCAGATCGATCGCCAGGGGGTCCGCGTCCAGCACCGTGGTCTCGAGCAAGGTGAGGCCCGGCGCCCCCAGATCGAACGTCTGCACGTAGCCCACCCCAACGCCGGGGTTGGTGACGCTGACGAAGGCGCGCTGTCCCTCGATCCGGACGCCGGTCGCCGCTCCCAGCACCAGCGCCCGCCCCAAGAGGAACGGCGATGCGGGGTCCGAGGCGTCCACCATCAGGAGGCCGTTGTCGTCGTCCGCGAGGAGCGCGAGCTCACCCGCCACGTCCAGCCCACGCACCGGCCGCTCCACGTCCAGACCGCCGAGGTGGATGGGGCGCTCCGGAAGCGTCACGTCGAACAGGTCCAAACCCGGTGAAGGGCCAGACGCGCCCACGTAGATCCGGTTTCCAACCAGGCGGATCTCGGACGCCACCCGCGGCGGGTAACCCGGCAGGTTGACGGTGTTTCCAATGGGGAGGTCATAGGAGAAGACCCCCACCGCGCGCGGCGGCTCGTCAGGCCGGAGCAGCTCCACCGTCGCCAGCCCGGCGGCATCGCCCGCGGGGACGGTGAACCGCAAGGTGCGCAGGTCGATCACGTCCACGTCGTCCGCATCGTGGGCGCCCACCCGGACCCGGGTTCCCGGCGCGATCGCCTGATGCACCAGGCTCAGCGTGACGCGCGTCCCGCCCGCGACGGGCCCGTGGTCCGGCGAGAGCTGCGCCGACGCGTCGACGTCGTCCAGATACAGGAGCCCCGCCGCGAGCGTTCCTCGGGGACCGCCCTGATCCTCCACCTGGAGGTCGGCCGGGCCGGCCGCACCGGGAGGCACCGTCACGGACAGCTCCGTGTCCGAGACCACGGTGAATCCTGCCACCGCGTCCCCCACCCGCACCGCGGAGGCGCCGGAGAGCCCTGTCCCCTGAAGCGAAACCACCGCCCCGCCGGACGCGGAGACGACCGCGGGCACGACCCCGGTGAGCCGCGGCAGCCGGCTTCCGGACGCCGCGGTGTGGAAGGCCCGGTGGAAAGGAATCAAGAGCGAGCCGCCCCGCTGATCCGTCAGGCCCGTGATCGAGAGCTGGTAATCCGCATCCGGCGCCAGGGCGGCGTCCGGCTGGATGTTGACCGCGAAGGTCTGGGTCCCGTTGTCGGCGGTGACCGTGAGCGTGGTCGCCACCGCTCCGTCCGGACCCACCAGCTGCACGTTGGCCGGAGTGACGCTGGGCGGCGCCAGCGGCCGGTTGAAGCGAACGGAGAGCGCCGGGGCCTCGGGCGGGACGGGCTGCCCGTGTACCGGCGAATCTCCCACCACGAGCAGGAACGGAAGCGAGAGCTCGGAGAGCCTGTCGCCTCCCGCGAGCAGCAGCCGATCTCCCACCAGGCGCGTGTCCAACGCGCTCTGGGAGTTGCCTCCGCTGACCAGCCGGGGCGCACGGGGATCCGAGACATCCACCAGCACCGGCCCGCCGCCTCCAGCCGAGACGAAGAGGAGGTTCCCCACCAACCGCAGTCGCTCCGGGTTGCCCGGGTGGTTGGAGAGGGTCTCGTCGAAGGGGATCCGGCCCAACTCGTGCGCGGACTCGGGGACGGAGACGTCCACGAAGATCAACCCCCCCTCCGCCGCGGCGACGATCGCCACGTCGTCCACCACCACCACGTCGGTCAGGTTGTAGGGGTACGAGAGCGCCTTGACGACGGTCGCGTCCGGTCGATCCGAGCTGTAGATGAGCAGCGAACCGGACGGGGTGATGCCGTCCCAATACTCGGCGCGGAAGGTGCGGGTGAGCGAGACCTCCGGAGGCGGTGGAACCCCCTGGCTCGGACAGTAGTACAGCCCCTCGTGCTGGCCGGTGACGGCGAACGCGCGGCCGTTGGCGAAGGTGGCCCCCAGCATGTCGGCGCTCGTCGCGATCGCGCCCACGCGGAGCGGATCGGACGGATCCCGGACGTCGAACAACGAGAGGCCACCGCTGGCGCCGTCCGCGTGCTTCACGTCCCCGGGGTGCTTGCAGCCGTCGCCTGGCGGGAAGTCCGCTTGCATCTGGTTGTTCACCACCCAGGCCCCGTTCAGCGTGGGCAGCACGCGCGTGGCGAAGGGCGGATCATCCGAAGCATCCAGCTTGGCCCGCCCGAGCAGCCCCAGCTGGCTGGGGTGCAGCGCGTCCAGCAACACCAGGCCGCTCTGACCGTTGGCGACGAGGAGCTTGTCGCCGCTGACCGCCACGTCGAGCGAGTCCGGCATCAGCTCGACGTCCGGCCTGCCCCCTTCCGGGAGGTAGCCCCAAAGCGAAGCGTAGAACTGGTCGAGCAGCGGATCCGGCGGATCCACGATCTGGGCGCCGGCCGCGCGCGGGCGGCCTGGCAAGGTCACGTCGTAGCTCGCGACGCGGAAGGACTCCGGGGCAGTGCCACCGCCCGTGATCGAGCCTTCGTACGCCTGATCAAACCTGTTGCCGGCGCCAGCCGCCCCCGCCGCTGAATAGACGAGGAAGGGCGTCACCGGGTCCTGCGCGAGGGCGCGCGGAAGGATGGAGACCGCCCGCTCCTCTCCGGAGAACGGAAGCCCATAGCCCACCGCCTTGGGGAGCGTGATCCGCTGCACGCCATCCGGGGCGATCAAGCTGACGTCCGCGTCTCCAAAGGAACCGGGAGGCGCCACGGCGGTCAGGCTGTGGAAGGACGCCACGCTGACCCCGCTCGCATCGATCCCGCGGATCTGCAGCCGCGTCGATCCCAACGGGCTGGCCCAACCGGGGAGGAAGCCACTCCCCTCCACCGTGACCACGCTGCCGCCGGTGGGGTCCAAGAAGCGCGGGGTCACCTTCGTCACCGAGAGCGGCGGAACGTAGAGATAGCCGCCCGTCCTCCGCGCGCTCAGGCCAGAGGCATTGACCACCTCCACGTCCGCCAGCCCCACTTCGCCGGGCGGGGTGAGCACGGTCAGGTGCGTGGGGGACTCGGCGATCACCGGCGCCGGGTTGCCGCCCACCCGGACCTGAGGACCCGGATCGAAGTCCGCGCCGAGGATGTCCACCACCTCGCCGCCGCCCAGAGGTCCGACCCTGGGCACGATCTGGGCAATTCGAGGCAGCGCCCCAGGCCCATCCGCGCTGCGGAAGGCGATCGCCAGAGGCGCGATCAGAGAGTGCCCGTCCACGGACTGGAGCGCGGTCGTGACGGAGAGCTCGAGCGCCGCGCCGGCCGGGAGGGGCCCCGCGGGATGGAAGACGAGGGTGCTTCGGACATCCCCGTCCTGACCCACTTCGAGCGTGCCGGGGACGTCCGCGCCATCCGCCGTGAAGGAGAACGCCTGCGCTGCGGAGCCCGGCTCGATCGTCGTCGAGAAGCCGACCGTCACCGACGGGAAGGCAAGCGGAACCCGCTGTCCCTCCGCCACGCTGGCGAACGTCACCGCGAGCTCGGAAGGCGAACCGAAATCCAGGTCCCAGCCGCCCGCCGCGCGCTGTCGGAGCGTGAGCAGCTTGGCGCCACCCACCGCGACCACCTGCGCCTGGCCCGCCATCACCCCGGTCACGTGGTAGAGGACCTTGGGCGCCAAGGGATCGCTGAGATCGACCACGGCCACACCGGCGGGACCCGCCGCGACGTAGGCCAGATCCCCCGCCAGGCGGACGTCCCACGCGAAGCCCCCCACGTCGATCTGGCTCAGTTTCTGTGGTGCCGCAGGCTGGGAGAGATCCACCAGAACCAGCCCCTCCGCACCGGCCGCCACCACCGCCAGGGAACCGCTCAGGCGCACCCGCTGGGCGTCGAGCGGTGCCAGCTGGCCCAACCGCGTCATCGGCCCTTCGACGCTCCAGGTCTCCAGCCTCCCATTCGAGATCTGGAAATCCGGCCCGCGGCTTCCCACGCCGACCACGGCGATCCGGTCCGACACCGCGAGGGCCTGCGCGCCGGGGTCCACCGCGGCGGTTCCCACCGGGAAGAGCGCGGAGGACGCGTCGAAGGCCTGCAGGCCGCTCTCTGCTGCGGCAGCGAGCGCCCGGTCGTCCTTGGCGTCCACGTCGAACACCCCGTGGTCTCCAGCCTTGGCGAAGCGCTCCACGAAGGGCGCGCTCGGGTCCGAGACGTTCACGATGGCGACGCCGCCGCCGAGCGGGGTTCCCTCTTTGTTCCGGCTGGTGACCAGGCCTACGTAGAGGAGATCGCCGCCTCCCGGCGGATACGTGATCGACGTGGCCGTGCCAGGCAAACCGACCGAGGCGATGATCCGGTCGTCGACGTGATCTCCAACAGGGACGTTCTCGTCCACCAACCCGGTCGCCAGGTCCGGCGGGATGGGCAGCCCGGCCATGGGGCCGTAACGCTCGAGGCCGGAGAGGTCGACCACCGTCAGGCCGCCGTCGCCTACCAGATAGGCCAGATCGCCAATCACCACCGCGTCCCGGAGCGCGGCGCCAAAGTGCACCGAGGCCTGGGTGGGCTGGTCGAAGGTGAAGCCGTTCGCGAGCGTGGCGCTGCTCCCGTCCGGGTTGGTGACCGTCACGTCCACGGTCCCGCGCAGCCCGTTGGGGGTGACCGCCTCCAGCTCACCCAGTCCCAGCACCCGCACGGGGGCCGCCGGAGCGCCGCCGAAGGTCACCGCCACCGGGCCCTGGGGAGAGAAGCCCTTGCCGATCAGGCGAACGCGGGTCCCACCAGAGGTCGGTCCCCTGTCGGGGGAGACGGAGAGCAGCGCGAGCGGATCGATGTAGAGGAAGGCGCCCACCCGATCCAGCCGGCCGCCGTCGCTCCGCCTCAGCGACAAGGTGGCCGCTCCCGCGCTGCCAGCGGGGGTGGTGAAGGTCGCGGTGGTCCCGTCCGCCGAGACCTGGGGCGTACCGACGACCGTCCCGCCGAGCCGGATCTCCATGCTGCCGGTGAACCCCGTGCCGGTGAGGACCACGGGGGTCCCGCCCGCGGACGGCCCCTGGCGGGGGGAGAGACCGGAGAGGGTGATCGGCACCGCGGTGTCCGAGCTCGCGGTCCTGAACTCGGCGACGAACGGCCCTGCCATGGGAGACCCGGTCTGGGCGTCGTGTACCCCGCTGATGCGGAGCTGATAGCTGGCCGAGGTGGAGAGCGCCGCGGCGGGGACGATCTGAAGGGTGTTTCCGCTGATCACCACGTTCGCCGGGACCACGCTGCCCTGGGCCGACCCGTCCAGGAGCACGAGCTTCACCGTGCTGGCGTTCGCATCCGAGACCGCGCGGCTGAGCGTGATGGCGGGCACCACCTGGGTGGGCACGCCTTCGTCCCCATCCGACGGCGTGCTGCCGACGACGACGGGATAGGGAATGCGCACCACCGCCAGCCCGTCCGGCGGCGGGAGCGAGCCCAACCGGGAATAGGTGCCGCTCACCGTGGCCACCGCCAGGTCGCCGTCGATCGCGACGTCCGAGAGCGCGGTCGCCGGGAAGAGGTCCGCGGCGTCCACGGGGATTGGGGCGTTGGGATCCGAGATCACGCTCAGCTGCAGCAGGGCAGACCCACCGCCCGAGCCCGCGGCCGCGCCCAGCTGCGGCCCCACCGCCACCCGACTGAACTGGGTCCCCTGCACCAACGCCGCCAGCGGCGCTGCCACGTGCGGGCGAGTCACCGGCGAGAGCGACAGCGTCTGCAGCACGCCTTGGGTCACCGCCAGCCCGTGGTTCCCGAACAGCCGCAGCTCGCCTGGCCCGGGCCCGGTCTGCCCCACCACTGGGAGATGGGGTGAGGTGAGATCGACCACCAGGAGCCCCTGCGGGCTCCCGAGCGGCCCATCAAAAGTCAAGGTGGCGTAACGCCCAAAGACCTGCACCGCTTCAATCCACGGCGTGGCCTGGCTTCCGTTCACCAGGAATTCATGAACCGCCCCGAGCAGGATCGGGTGGGTGGGATCGGCCACGGAGAGCTCGACCAGGCCGCCCTTCCCTGCAGCGACGAGCGCCAGGTCTCCGGCAAGCGCGACCCCTTTCGCTTCGCCTTCGAACGGCACCCGCGCCGCCAACAGCGGCGAGACCGGATCCGTGGCGTCCACCACCAGGAGGCTCGGTCCACCCTCCCCCTCCACGTCCAGGTAGGGCAGCTCCGGCGCGTCCGCGACCACGTAGGCCAAGGGGCCCCGCACCGTGAGCGCTGCGGGCTCATAGGGCGGCGGAAGGGAGACCCCGCCCGAAACGGAAGGCTGGGTGGGATTCGAGAGGTCCACCAGCGACAGCGCGCCCTGGGTGCTCTTCTCGAGCAGCTCGACCGGGTCGGTCGCGTTGAGGTCCACCGTGGCCTGCGAGAGCACCCATGCCCGGTGGTCCTTGAGGACGACGCGGGTGGGCCATGCCGAAGGGAGCCTCCCGGACGGGCGCGTCGGACCATCCAGCGCAGGGGTGTAGCGCGCCACCACGCTGGTGACCGCCAGATCAGAATAGAGGTAGGCCCCGGACGCGACCGTCGTGCGTCCATCCGGGTTCTGCACCACCACGTCCGCGGGCCCGAAGTCTCCCGCCGGAACCACCAGCTGGAGCTGTCCGGGCGAGACCACCCGGACGTCCGTCGCCGCCGCTCCGCCCACCGTCACGGTGGCGCCCCGCTCGAAACCACCGCCCGCGAGCACGACGGTGTTCCCGCCATGCAGCGGCCCCGTCGCCGGGGTCACGAAGTCCACCTGGAGCACCGGCAGATAGATGAACCCACCGAGCAAGGAGCCGCTCTGCGCGTCCGGGTTGATCACCGTCACGTTCGCCGGGCCTTCGACCTGAGGCGGCGTCTTGGCGGTCAGGGAGCTCCCATCCGACGAGACGACCACCTCGGTCGCGGCCGCACCAGAGAAGAGCAGCTGCGCGCCGGGCTGGAATCGGGCGCCCTCCACGGTCACCTGGATCCCCCCCTCGATGGGGCCCTGGGCCGGGGTGACATTCGAAACCACCGGCGGCGGCGCCTCCGCGGCGCGGGTGGTGAACCGCGAGGTGAACGGCTCTCCCAGCAAGGCGCCGGTCTGGGTGGCCAGCGTGCTCGCCACCGTCAAGAAGTAGCCCGTCGCTCGCGAGAGCGGCTGGTCCGGGGAGATCTGGAGGTGGCGTCCGTTCACCGCCACGTGCACCGGCACGCTGGGCCCGAGCACCGCGTCTCCCGCGCGGAGCGTCACGGCGCCCTGGGCGGTCGCGGGATCCGGCGGCGCGGACAGCTCCACGTCCAGTGAGAGCTCCGGCGCCGCGAACGCCACCTGCTCCGCTCCATCCCCTGGCGTGACCGCCACCACTGCCAGCCGCTGCAGCGAGAAGGTGGAGACGTCCGCGCCCAGCAACGCGAGCCCCTTCCCGGCCGCCACCGAGACCGGCGAGACCGTGGGCAGGTTGGCGCGGACCAGCGGGTGCACCGCTCCGTCCGGACGCAGCTGCGAAACGGTCAACATCCCCTTCACCGGGTACGCGTCTTGATCGGTGAGCTGTTCGACCCCCAGGACCAGGCCTGCCCGTGCGGACACCGCGCCCAGGCCCGTGGAGAGGAGGTCCCTCTGCGCAGGCGTGTTCGAGCTGAGCGACAAGAGGCGCGGCGCGTCGGGACGGGTGAGATCCGCCACTGCCAACTCCGCCTCTGGGCCGTCACAGGCGACGAAGGCGCGGGCACCCACGGCTTCCACCGCGCGCGCACCGCCGGGGACCGCGAGGTAGCCCAGCTCGTGGAACCGTGGGTCCGTCAGGTCATGCACGCGAAGCCCACCCGGCCCCGCGGCGACCAGGAGCAGGCTCCCGGAGACGGTGACCCCCTGCGCCGATCCCACCACCGGGAAGGTGGCGATCCGCGCGGGCGCGGTGGGGTCCGCCAGATCGATCACCACGATCCCGGTCTCGCCGTTCGCCACGAACGCCAACCGGTCCTTGACCGCGATGCCCTCCACGTCCGGCCCTGGAAGATCGATGCTCCCCAAGACCCTCTGCTCCGCCACGTCCAGGACCTCCAGAGCCGGGCCGTGGGTGAGATCCGCCGGTTCGCCAACCAGCGCCAGGTTCCCCTCCACCGCGACCACCGAAGAGCGCTGGGCGAGCGGCACCAGCCCCAGCGCGGTGAAGCCGTTGTCTGCCACCTGGAGCAGCGCGAGCTGATTGGGGGAGATGGGGTCTGGAACCCCCGTGGCGGTCACCACCGTCCGCCCGTCCGCCCGCGTCGCCAGCCCGGTGAGGGCCAGACTCAAGCCGATCTGGAAGGGCTGGATGGACTCCGCCGGCCGCAGGCCCAGCTCCACCTGCACGGACTGGGAGCTTCCCGTGTTGCCGGAGTGGTCGCTGGCGGTCGCCTGGATCGCGCGCAGCTCGCCGGCGTGACCCGTGGGCGCAAGCCAGCTCACCTCGTAGAGTGAGCGGTTCGCCGGCCCCAAGACCGGCTCGGCGCTCGATCCGACCAGAGCGGCGGCCACGAAGAAGTCCGTGTGATCGAGCGTAGCGTTGTCCAGCGCCGCGGCGGAGAGCGTGACCTGCTCGCCTTCGGTGACCAGCGCGTGGTCCGCGGGATCGACCAGCTGGACGTCCGGCGGAACGGTGTCGAGCACGGTCCCGATCGCGATCGGCTCGGAGACGGTCTCCTGACCGGCGGAATCCGTGGCCACGCTGGTCAGCGTCAGCTCCCGGTTTCCGCTGTCCACCGGAACCACGAAGTGGCCCACGAACACGTCTGGCTGGCCAGGGATCCCCGCCGGGGTCAGCGCTTGGTCCACGCGCTTCCCATCCAGCAGGAACACCACCGACTTCAGCGGCCCCTCGGCGTCATCCGCCCTGGCGGAGACCTGCACCACATCGCCCACGAAGGCGGTCGCGCCTGCCACCGGTTTCACGATGGATACGGTCGGCGGCGTGTCTGCCACCACCGTCACCGACAAGGCCTGGGACCAGGCCGCTTGCCCTCCAAGGTCGGTGGCCTGCGCGCGCAGGGTCAGGATCTCCCCCACCTGGGCGGGGGTCGCGGTGTAGGTCAGGCTGTAGGGGAGGACGTAGAGGCGGCCGATCTCCGGCGCGGCCTCGCCTTCTCCCAGCCGCAACGACACCGACGCCACCCCCGTGTCGTCCGAGGCCTGCGCCTCAAATCGACCCGGAATGCCCGCCACCAACTGGGCGGGGCCGGTGAGGGTCACCGCCGGAGCTTCGTCCGGGATCACCCCGAGCGTCGACGTCGCCGTCCGGGAGAGGCCGGAGGTGTCCGTGGCGGTGGCGGTGAAGGTCAGCGTCTTCCCCTGCGAACCGCGAGGGATGCGGTAGGCGAACCGGTACGGCGGCAGCGGCGCGGTGGTCACCTCCACCCCGTCCAAGGCGAACTTCACGCTGGTCACCGCGACGTTGTCGGTGGCCATCGCCTCCACCTGCACGGTGGTGCCATCCACGACCTGTGAGCCATCCGCCGGCGAGAGGAAGCTGACCTGCGGCGGGATCTGGTCCGCCACCACGGCGATGGAACGTGCAGGTGCGCTCGCGCGGTGCCCGGCGGAGTCCAGCGCGGAAGCGGTGAGGGTCAGTGTCCGCCCCGCAGAGCCAAACGGGAGCGGGACCCGGAACGAGAACGGAGGCTGGGTCGACGTGTAATGCAGATCTCCGCCCACGCCTCCGGAGACGGTCACGTCCACCGCGCGGATCGCCACGTCGTCCTTGGCCCCCACCAGCACCGGGAAATCCCGGCCTTCGGTGACGGTCTCTCCGCTCAGTGGCCGGGAGATGGCCACAGTGGGCGGCTCGTCCGCGCGGATGGGCAGGTGGATCACCTGGCTGTTCACCGTGTGGCCGTAGGTGTCCGTCCCGGTGGCCTGGAGATCCAGCGCATCCACCCCGCTCGGCACCGGCACCTGGAAGGAAAAAGGAGGCGCGCGCAGCGTCGGCTCCAGGGCCGTCCCATTCACGGTCAGGATCACCGAGGCGATCGCCACGTCGTCCTGCGCGCTGACGGTGACCGAGACGGTCGAACCCTCCACCACGGGAGAGAAATCAGACGGGGAGATGATCGCCACCGCCGGCGCGGCGTCGCGCACCACGTCCACCGGCAAGAGGAACACCTCGCTCCAGTTGCCGCTCACATCGCGGGCGCGCGCCGCGAGGATGTACGAGGCCGAGTCCAGCCCACCCAGCTCCGCCAGCGTGGGGATGCGAAGCGCGAAGGCGATCGGGGGCGCATAGACGTCGAACTCCGATCCTTCGATGGCGTTCTCCGGAGGGAAGCCGCCCTCTGAGTCCACCACCTGGAGGTCGTCCACCGAAGGGCCCGCCAAAAGCTCCACCCGATCCACGAAGACGTCGTCGTGGGCGATCACCTCCAGGTGCGCCACGGTTCCTTCCACCAGGTCCGCGCCCAAGGAGGGCTTCACCACCTCCGCGATCGGGGGAGTGTGATCTGCGACCACCGTGAGCTGCTGGTCCAGATCGGTCGCATTTCCTTCCAGATCAATCGCCGAGGCGACCAGCGCGATCGTCGTCGGAGTCCGGTTGGGATCCAGGGCAACGAAGCCCGGCGGGAGCGTCACGTCCCCCGAATAGAGACGGAGCCGGGAGAGGTCCCGGTAGGACTCCGGCAGAGTGCTCACCGCTGTCCGGACCGCTGGATCGAGCGGGATCGGATGGCCGTCCGCATCGAGGTGATCTTGGACCACTGGGACGCCCACCCACTGCGTCAGATCGAGCGCGCGCTGCCCGTTGACCTGGAGCTGAACCCGGTCCACGCCGACGTCGTCCCCGGCCACCGCTTCGAAGTGCAGACGAATGGATCCCTCGGCGATCGTCGCGCCGTTCGCCGGCATCACCACCGCCAGCACCGGCGCCTGGGGCCTGTGCGTCTCGATCACCAGCCGCGTGCTCGCGACCTGCCCCTGGGTGTCGGTCGCGGTCATCACCAGGACGGTTGGCGCCCCCTCCGCGCCCACCGGCGGCGTGAAGGTCACCGCCGAGCTGTTGGCCACGACCGGAGGAGCGAACGTCTGGGAGCTCAGGGTCTGCTGCTCGTAGGTGATCTCGAGCGACGCCAGCCCCACGTCGTCTTGCGCGGACACGGTGAGGTGCGCGGGAGTGCCTTGGAGGAGCCGGACGTAACCGCTCGCCAGCTCAGCCTGGGTGACGGTCTCCAGCGAGGACCCAAGCGCCGCCACGGCCACCGTGGGCGGGCCGTCGTCGGTCAGCTGAACGAAGACCGGGTCGGACACGCTCGCGTTTCCAGCGGCGTCGCGCGCGATCGCCGTCAACGTGACGACCGGCTCCGGGGAGTTGGGAACGGTCACCGTCGCCGCCTGCTGCCCTGACGGATGATCGAAGCTGGCCTGGGTCACGCCGTTGAGCTGCAGCTCGAGCGACTGGAGCTCGACGTCGTCGGAGACCAAAAGGTTCACCGGGATCTGCGTGCCGCGGACCGCGCGCGCGCCGGTGGCCGGCTGAAGGATGGACACCATCGGAGGGGTGAGATCCGCCCGGGTCTGCACGGTGGTGGACGCCTGCGCGAGTGCGCCCGCGCTGTCGTGCACGAAGGCTGCCACGTGCGCTTCACGCGGCGCCCAGCCCTTGGGCAAGCGGAGTCCGCCACCAATCGCCACCTGCCGGCCGGGGCTCGCCGGGCCTGGGTCGAGCGCCTCGGCGGAGATCCACTCCCCAGCCACGAAACCCCTGAGCGTCGGCGCGCGCGGTTCGAAGTAGAGCGCGCTGGACGTCACCTGCACCGGGGCGTCGCCGGTCGAGGAGATCGTCAGGGAGAGCTCGCTCAGGGTGAGCGCGGTCTTCGGATAGGAGAGATCGACCGGCGCTCCAGGAGTGAGCGACACGTCCCGCTCTCCGCCAGGGTTCGCCGCCAGGAACGTCTGAAGCTGTGGGCTCGCCTCTTGTCCGGGGAGGACCCGATAGCGGTAGCGCACATGCCCAGTCAGCCCGCTGCCCCCGCTGACCCGCACGCTCACCTGGCCGATGTCCTGCGCCGGGCCCCACCGCGGCGGTGGGGCGATGGACACCTTGCCGTCGGAGACCCGGAGCGACCCCGCGTCCTGCGAATCCACCGTCCAGGCCACCTCGCTGGCCGCCCCGGAGGCTTGCGCGGAGGCGGCCGGGAGATCGTAGCGCCCAGCGTCACCTGTGACCGGCTCGGCGGTCGCGAGCAACACGGTGGCATCCCGGATCGCCACGTCGTCCCGAGCGTTGAGCGTGATCGCCGCCGACCGCTCCTCCGTGAGCACCGTACTGGGCGTTGGCGCGGCGAGGGAAAGCTCCGGCGGCGCATCCGGCAACAGGTCGCGGGTCAGGCTTCCCTCGGACACGTTCCCCGCCGAGTCCTTGGCTTGGACGGAGAAGCTCACCGTCCCCGGGTAGGCATCCGGGAGCGTGGGGAGGGTCAGCGGGAGCTCAAGGCTCACCGTGGAATCGGCAGCAAAGTCCGGGAGCGCCTGAGGCTCCCCGTTGAAGGTGGCGGTGAGCCCGGAGATCCGCACGTCGTCGGTGGCGTGGATCACCGCGGTCACCTGCGCCCCCGAGACGCAGGAGTGCTCGTCGATGCAACCTCGGAGCGAGAGGTCCAGGCGCGGAGCCGTTTGGTCGACGGGGTCGTCCACCTGGAGGGACACCACGCTGGTGTCGGTGAAGTTGCCGGCGGGATCGAACGCGCGCGCCCGCAGCGTGTGACTTCCGGCCGCCAGCCCCGTGAGCGCCACCGATCCCGCGTACGTCCCCACGTACTCGCGCCGGGTCAGGATCTGCCCTGGGCCGTTCGGGTCCGGGACGTGCACCTCCTCGAAGTGCTCCTCCGTGACCATCACCGGATCGCTGCCGTCCGGCTTCTTCCACTCCTGATCGTCGACCACCACCGCGACCCGCGCGACCCGCACATCGTCCCGGGTGGCCACCCGCACGGCCACCGAGCCACCGACGACGACCGGGAGCGGCCCGTCCGCGGGAGGGAGCGGCGACACCAGCAGCGCCGTGGGTGGATCCGTGTCCGGCGCCACCGCCAGCTCCACGTCCTGCACGGAGGTCTGCCCGGCGCTGTCCACGGCGGAGACCCCCACCGTAGCCGGCGCCCCCTTGGAGACGACGGGCGCGCGCACGGTGAAGACGAAGGGCTTGCTCACATCCAGCGGGTTGCCCGTCCGGGTCGCACCGGCCTGCGCCACTCCTCCGCTCCGGGCGGTCACCGAGACCACCGCGTCATCGTCCGAGGCGGAGACCTCCAGGGTGACGTCCTCGCCCTCGCGGTACGGCGCGCCGGTGGCCGGAGAGACGACCGCAACCTTCGGCGCCAGATCTGTCACGATCTGGACCTGCTCGGCGCGTGTGGCCGTGAGCCCCGCCTCATCGGTGGCGGTCGCGGTCAGCGTCAGGGGTTGCCCGGATTCGGTCGGCGCGGGCAGGTCAAAGTGGAAGCGACGGTAGAGGCCGTCCTCCACGCCCGCCGCGGCGGTCCCCGTCCACCCGGTGGAGGCGGAGAGCGCGACGTGATCGACCTTCACGTCGTCGGAGGCGATCACGTCCACGCCCAGCGGGCGTCCCGCGAAAGCCTTGGTGCCCTCCAAGGGGCTGCGGAACCCGACCATGGGCGCGGTGGTGTCCGCCACCACAGAGAGCGCGGCGGTCGCCGTCGCGGTGTGGTCCGCGCTGTCGGTGACGGTGGCGACCAGCGAAAGGGTCCGGGGTGCGCCGGTCACCGGGAAGTCGAAGCGATACGGAGGGAGCGTGCGGCTTGCGACGGTCGTTCCATCCACCGACAAAGAGACCGCGGCCACCGCCGCATCGTCCGTGGCGTTGACCGTCACCACCGCGTGGGTTCCGGCCGTGACGGACGGGGGGACGACGGCGAAGGAGACCTCCGGCGATGCGTCCGCGTGCGTGTGGAGGTGAACCGTGGGCGCGTAGCCGACGTTGCCCGACCGATCCACCGCGCGTGCCGAAAGGGTGTGGGCCGCCTGCCCCTGGAGCTGCGCCGGGAGCACCACCACGTGGGTCACGAAAGAGCCCTGCACCCCCGGGTTCGCCGCCGGCGATTCGTCGGTGAAGATCACCACGTCGTCGACCAGGATCTCCACCCGGGCCACGCCCACGTCGTCCAGCCCGGAGGCGCTCACCAGGACGCTCTGCGAATCTGGGAGATCCGCCCCGTCGTGGGGGCTGAGAATCGCCAGCGACGGCGCGTTGACGTCTGGAACCACGAAGACGTGGCTCTGGGCCGCGGTTTCCTGGCCCACCGGGTCCCGCGCCACCGCCGAGATCGTCAACGTCTGGTTGACGAGTGAAGGCGGGACGGAGAAACGGACCGCGTAGGGCGGCTCACTGGAGACTCCGACGGGGGCGCCGTTGACCGACCAGGTGATCTGAACCGCCCCCCCCGAATCGTCCACCGTGGACGCGGTGAGGTGGAGGTCTCCACCGGCGGTGATGCTGCTCTGCTCAGCGGGCGAAAGGATTGCGATCTGAGGAGGTGCGTCCGCCTTCACCTGCGCGAAGAAGCCCTCGCGCCGCTGGTTTCCCCCCACGTCCACCGCTTGCACCTCCACGTGCACCTGGTGGCCCACGCTCTGGGCGGACGGGACCCAGCTGAAGTGAAACGACTGAGAGCCAGCGGCGGTCCCGGCCAGCCCACCCTGATTGAGCCGGGTGGTCGCCACCGCCGCCCCGTCCACCAGAAGCGTGGCATCCACTCCAAAGGAGAGCGCGTCGTCCCCGATGGTTCCCAAGACGTCCAAGGGCGCGCCCGCGGTTCCGTCCACGATCGCGCCGGCGAGAGGTTTTTGCAGGGTGATCAGCGGGGCTGCGTCCTGCGCAACTCGGACGATCAAGGCCTCTACCGGGACCGCCGCCCCTGCACCGTCGGTCGCCTCTGCGCGGAGGACCACGCTGGTTCCGGCGGTGCCCAGCGGCGGCGTGTAGGTCGCCTCCCACAACGGGACCAGCACCGGCACCAGCTTCCCGTTGTCGTCCTTGGTCATCCGGACCTCCATCCGGGGCACCGACACGACCGCGAGCTGCGCGTCGTCCACGGTGAAGCGCACGCTCTCGAAGTCGTTCGGAGAGAGGGTGCCGCTCTGCCAAGCGCCGCTGGTGACCCGGATCACCTGAGGGAGGCCGGCGACCAGCACCTGACCCGGGTTGGGGGCCTCGTAGACCACCCGCCGCGAGCTGGGGCCAGGAGCGCTCCCCACCTTCACCACCAGGTCATTGGAGGCAACCTCGCTCCCGCCCGAATCGGTCGCCCGGGCGGAGAGGGTCATCGTTCCACCGGGGAACGGTGGCGCCTGGACCTGGAGGGTGAAGGGCGCCTCGGGGTCGGACACCGTCGGAACGCCGTTGACCCAGAACTCGACCTGGGTCACCGCCACGTCGTCCTTGGCCACGGCCGTGATCTGGAAGCTCTGTCCTGCTTGGACCTGCGAGGGCCCGTCCAGGTGGACCTGAGGTGGGCTGTCGTGGGCCTCGACCAGTACGCTCGCGGTGAGGCCCGCATGGGTCGCGGTGACGACCCCTTCTCCGGGGCGGAGCGACGTCACCCGTCCATTCGCGTCCACCGACAAGAGCTGCGGCGCGCCCGAGCTCCACTGGGTGCCAAGCTCACCCGGCGTCAGATCCGCGCGGTGACCATTGGTCAGCACCCCCTCCAGCTTCAGCTGCACGTCTCCGCCCACGGAGGCGATGGAGGGCGCCGCAGGAGAGAGCTCGAGGTGATCCAGCTCGGCGGAGGAGTCCACCTCCACCGGGACCTCCAGCACGTGGCCGGCATAGTTGACGTCGATCCGGGTGCTGCCGTTGGCGCGCGCGACCACCTGTCCGTCGCTGGTGACCCCGGCGACCGACTCGTCCAGGGAGTGGTACGAAACCCCCTTCCCCGCACCGGTCAGGTCCACCCGCCCGGCGATCGCGAACTGGGCCGAAATCCGCAGGGGGATCCGTTCGCCGTAGCCTTCGGCGAGCAGAAGCGGAGACGGGCTGGCCTCCAGGCCCACCACAGGATCGAACGCAGTCGCGTCGGTGAACTGCACGGACGAGGTGTGGATCACCCGCCCGAAGGGGTCGACCAGGGCGACGTCCGCCACCACCAGGCCATCCGGCGGGATGGGCGCGCGCACCGGGATGTTGAACGAGATGATCCCAGGCGCGTCCAGCCGCGGCCGCCCCAGCTGTCGCCGGACCAGCGCAAAGGCCTGTCCCTCCGCCTGGGACAGATCCCCTTGGACCGTCCGGAGGTAGGCCGAGGAGGCACCCAGCAAGGTGAGCTCCGCGAAGGCGACGTCCCCGCTGTAGGCAACCTGGACGTTCAGCGCGTCCGCCCCCACGGTGGCGCGCAGCTGGATCGGGTCTTTCGGCGAGAAGCCGGGCGGCGACGCTGCGGCGCGCAAGGTCAGGGTGGCGGAGGGGGCGCTGCTCCCATCCCGGGGGAGGGGCGTGGCCGTGACCTGAAGCACGCCATCTGCCGGAAACGCCGCGCTGAGCGGGAGGAGGACGTGAAAGGGCGACGCGCCCGCGGCATCGCGCGACACCACCATTCCCTCCACCTGGGCGAAGGCTCCTGAAGTGCTGGACGTCCCGGCGGCGCTGACCTTGAGCTGGTCCGCCGCGCCTTCCAGCTCGAAGCCCAACTCCACCGTCCGCGCGCCGCTGGAGAGGGGCCTCAGCGGAAAGATCGCCGACAGGCGAGCGGTCTGCGCGAGCACCAGCGCAGGCCAGAGCAGCCAAAGCAAAAGGCACAGATTCCGTGTCCGGCTGGCTCTCCGCATCATCCCCTCCCCAAACCTCAGCGAGCCGCGCTCGTCTCGAGGTGCACATCCGCGGCCTGTCTCAACCGCTTCCGGAGCGCGTCAAACGCCTGCCGCTGCCGGTCTACCGAAAGCTCCGCGGCCACCTGCGCGCGGACCTCTTCAAAAGGAGGCACCCTGCCGGCCAGGCGTTCCAGGAGCTGGAGCACCGCGAACCCCTCCTGGGTCGGAAGCACCGGAGAGACGGCTCCCGGACGGACCAGCGCGAAAGCCGCGCGGCCCACTGCCGGCGCCTTGAAGTCTCCTTGGGCGTAGGTGCCCAACTCCCCGCCCCGGGCGCGCTCGGGGCCCTCCGCCTGCTTCTCCACGGAGGCCAGGGGCTCGCCGCGGAGCAGCCGGGCACGAAGCGCCTGTGCACGCAGCTGGGCGGACGCCTTCCCTGCCGGACCGGCCGCGCCGGGCCTCACCAGGACTCTGGCGATCCGCACCCGCTCCGGCAGCGCGTAGCGATCCCTGTGGGCGTCATAGAACGCGCGCAGCTCCGCGTCCGACGGCGGGCCGATCGCCTTCTGCTCATTGGCGACCAGCGCCTTGATCAGGAGTCGGCTCTCCAGGCCACTCACTTGCCGCTGGAGCTCGGGGTCCTGGTCCAGCCCGCGGTGCCGCGCCTCTCCCACCAGGAGCTTCTTGTCAATCAAAGAGAGGACCAACGCTTCGCGCCCGGCGGGGTTGGCGAATTGATCGCGAAGGCCTGGGGTCAGGCGGTTGGCTTCGCTTTCGACCTCTGCGAGGCTCACCACCCCACCGCGGTAGGTCGCGGCGAGGCGTCCCGCGTCCGTCGGGGAGGCCGCTGGAGCCCCTGGACGGGCGCAAGCGAAGAGACCCATCGCTGTGATCAGCGCCAGCGCAAATCGTTTAAACAGAAAATACCTCCGGCGCTGCACTCTGCCGCACGACAGATCAGCAATTCAAGATCTTATTGCGTGTCCTCCTCTTCTTGAGTGAACCGGTATAGGTGGGTTAGCTTGCGCCACCCATGAAGACCCAGACGATCTCCCTGCTCGCTGGCGCCCTGCTCTTCGCCGGCTGCCACTCCCCTGCCCACCCCGCCGGCGGTGCCACGGACTCACCGGTCCTCGCGCACGTGGGCGCTCAGACGATCACGGTGGCGGAGCTGCAGGCGAGGATTGACGAGCAGCCGGCCTTCCTCCGCGCGCGTTTCCAGAAGCTGGAGGCACGAAAGCAGCTGCTCGACGAGATGGTGCGGTTTCAGGTCCTGGCGCAGGAAGCCAGGGCCGAAGGGCTCGATCAGGATCCACGCCTGAAGGAGACCTACGAAAAGCTCCTGGTGCAGCGGCTCATCGAAAAGAAGTCGGCCGATCATCCCCAGGTGACGGACGCTGAGCTTCACGCCTATTACGACGCGCATCAGAGCGAGTTCGTCCGGCCAGAGAAGCTGCGGGTCAGTCAGATCTACCTCGCCTCCGCCGGAAACAGCCCAACCCGGTCAAAGATCGAAGCGGAGGCGACGAAGCTTCTGGCGGAGATCCGCAGCAAGGAAGCAGGACCGGTGAAGACGGAGTTCGCCGCCATGGCTCAAAAGCGCTCGGACGACCCGCGCTCCCGAGCGATGGCCGGGGATCTAGGACTGTTGACCCAGCAGGAGCTCTCCGGCGTCTGGGGGAAGGAGGTCGCTTCCGCGGCATTCGGTCTCAAGGCGGTGGGGGAGACCACGGAGGCCAAGAGCCCCCGCGGGATTCATCTCCTCAAGCTCACGGCGCGGATTCCGAGCATGAACCGGTCCTTCGACTCCGTGAAGTCACTCCTCCAGAGTCGCGTGGCGCTCGAACAGCGCGCCAAATCCGTCGATGCCTTCGTCACCTCGAGCCGTGAGAAGGCACACGTCCAGATCGACGACAAGGCGCTGGCGGCGATGACGCCTCCCGCGGCGCCATCTGCCCAGGCGCCCGCGAAGTAGCCTGCGCTACCAGGTCAGATCGGCCGGCCCGCTACACCGCCACCCGCGGCACCCGCGCGCCGATCCCGCACAGGATCTCATACGGGATGGTGTCCGCCAGGCGCGCCAATTCGGTGGCGTCCACCTGGGCATCGCCCTGCGCGCCCAGCAACACCACTTCGTCGTGGAGCGCGGCGCCCGGGACGTCCGTCACGTCCACCATGCACATGTCCATGCACACCCGGCCCACCACCGGTGCGCGGTGGCCGCGGATCAGCACCTGGGCGCGGTTCGAGAAGATCCGGTCGTACCCGTCCGCGTAACCCACCGGCAGGGTGGCGATGCGTGACTCGCGCAGCGCGGTCCAGATGCTCCCGTAAGAAACCGGCGTC
>Ga0164242_10000743_pt1 | contig 39294 bp, 28 predicted proteins | sample OricomgcompostMG_FD_108783 | JGI IMG/M metagenome (GOLD analysis project Ga0164242, IMG submission 108783) | Miracle-Growth compost microbial communities from Emeryville, California, USA - Original compost - Miracle growth compost (MG) ... | reverse complement strand
TGGAGGACGGCATGGAAGAACTCGCCCGACCCGCCGCAGAGGCAGTGCAGCGCCACGCCGTGTCTCACGTTGTGGCGGTGTCGAACCTCGGCCGCGGCGTCCCGGGCGAATCGGGGCTTGTGCGCCACGGCCTCGCCGTCGAGGACATCTTCGCGGCCACCGGTGCCGCGTTCCGCGCCATCACGCTGCCGGGCTTCTTCGACAACTTGCTCAACGATGCCTCGACACTGCGCGACGGCTCCTTCAGCGGCGTGCTGCGTGCGGACCTCGAAGTTCCGCTCGTCGGCGTCGACGACATCGCCGATGTGGTCACCGACCTACTCGCGCACCGCTCGTGGTCCGGTCGGGAGGACCGCCCGGTTCTCGGCCCTGAAGACCTCTCGATGTCCGAGGTCGCGGCGATCCTGTCCGACCTGCTGGCGCGTCCGATCGAGTACACACAGATCGACCTCGAGGCGTTCCGTGCGGGGCTGCTCGCGCGCGGGGCGTCGCCCGCGATGGCCGACGGCATGGTCGGGATGATGTCGGCCAAGAACGCGGGGCTCGACAAGACGGTAGAGCGCACAGCTCGCACCGCGTCGCCGACGACCTTCCGGGCGTGGGCCGAGCGCGAGCTCGTTCCGCTCGTTGAGCTCACCGCGGCCGGTGCCTCCGGGCCCGCTCAGTGAGCTGCGGATGCTTCCACGCCGCGGATGCGGTACCGGTAGCGCAGCGGTGACTCGCCGACTTCCCGTTTGAACGCGGTGCTGAACGCGCTTTCCGAGGTGTATCCGAGTTCTGCTGCGAGCGCAGCGACCCGGATGTCCCGGTCGCGAAGGGCGCGCTGGGCAAGGAGCATCCGCCAGCGGTTGAGATAGCTCAGCGGCGGCGTGCCCGCCGTGTCCCTGAAGCGTTCGGCGAAGGTGGTACGGGACATCGCCGCGGCGCGCGCGAGTTCGCCGAGGCCCCAGCGCTTTCCGGGGTCCGCATGCATCAGGCTGAGCGCCGGACGCAATCGTTCGTCGCCGAGCAACCTCAGCCATCCTCGAGGCAGGTCGGCATCGACGAGCCAGGTTCGGAGCGCCTCGAGCAGCAAGAGCTGGCTGCGGTGCCTGATCGCAAACGCCGAGCCGATCCGATCGTCGACCACCTCGTCGAGCAGCCGGTCGAGGATGTCGCGCAGCCCAGGGTTCGGAGACGTGGATGCTCGCACGTGACCGACCGGCGGAAGCGCCTGCTGCAGCAGCATCCGCCCGGTCGGGTTGAGATCCACCCGGAGTCCGAACACGACGTCATCCACACGGGGATCCACGTCGGCGAAGTGTGCTGGGGAGACATCCGGCTCGGGAGTCACACGGCGCGGCGCATCGTCACCGCTTCCGGCGCGCAACTCCATCCAGGACCGGTTGTTGAGGATGGCCACGTCGCCCTGCTCGAGCTCGATCGGCTCATCCATCCCATCAGCGGTGAGCCGGGCCCGCCCGCGCGCCATGGCGAAGAACTTGAGCGCGTCCTGGACCGGAGCTCGGGATACCCAGGGCTCTCGGGCGGCGATACCACCGGAGAGCACGCCGCGTACTTCGACGAGTTCGAACACCTCAGACAGCTGATCATCGACCACCTTCCGTACTCTGGCGCAAGAATTGCGGATCTACAAGTATTCACAGTCCGGAACGTTGGGGTCAGGCTGTCTGCATGACACAGACCATCGCAAACAAGCAGCACCCGATCGGCAGCGGTTTCACCGCTTCGACCACGACCGATGAGGTGCTGGCAGGCATCGATCTGTCCGGAAAGAACGTCATCGTCACCGGCGGTCACGTCGGGCTCGGACTGGAGGCCACCCGCGCACTGGCCGGGGCAGGTGCCAGGGTGACGGTCGGATCACGCGATCCCGGCCGCGCCGCAGCAGCGCTCGCCGGTGTCGACGGAGTCCGGGTCGGACGGCTGGACCTGCTCGACCCGGCATCCATCGACGCCTTCGCCGAATCCTTTCTCGACGCCGGTCTGCCGCTGCACATCCTGCTCAACAACGCGGGGATCATGGGCGGTCCGCTGATCCGGGATGCCCGCGGCTACGAGTCTCAGTTCGCGACCAACCACCTCGGCCACTTCCAGTTGACGCTGCGCCTGCTGCCTGCGCTGCGCGCGGCCCATGGTGCCCGCGTCGTCAACACGACATCCGGCGCGACCCGGATCGCCGACATCCGCTGGGATGACCCGAACTTCACCGCAGGCGGCTACGACGGGCAACTCGCGTACGCCCAGTCCAAGACCGCCAACGTCTTGTTCGCCGTCGAGCTGGACCGTCGGTGGGCCGGGGACGGGATACGAGGCTTCGCGGCGCATCCGGGAATCATCGTCGGCACCCAGCTGGGCAATTCGATGCCCGCCGATCAAGTACGCGCGATGCAGGTGGCGACCGGCCTGGTCGACGAGGCCGGTCGGCCGGTCATCGACCCGGATCGCGGCAAGAAGACTCCGCAGCAGGGTGCAGCCACCATCGTCTTCGGTGCGGTCAGCCCCCTGCTCGCCGACATCGGCGGCGTCTACCTGAGGGACTGCGATGTGTCACCGCTCGACGAGACCGTGGATCTCAACGCGCAGGGGGCGGACCTGATCCGGTCGCAGAACGTCGTGCCGCATTCCATCGACCCAGAGTCCGCTCGCCGCCTCTGGGAACTGAGCGAACGGCTCCTCGGTCAGCGCGGGAGCGGAGCGTCACGGTTGGTCATGGCATCCTGAGCCTCGGGATAGCGGGCGCCGACGATCTGGATGCGGTCGGCCGCAGCGCGTAGCTCGTTCAGCTGGTCTTCGGTCAGTTCGACGGTGGATGCGCCGGTGTTCTCCTCCAGGCGCGAGATGCGCTTGGTGCCGGGGATGGGCACGATCCAGGGCTGCTGATTGAGCAGCCACTGCAGTGCCAGTTGGGCCGGCGTCGCACCGGTCTCGGCCGCGATCTTGTTGAGTACCTCGACCAGTGCCAAGTTCGCCTGCAGTGCCTCGCCCTGGAAGCGAGGCGTCTGCGCACGGAAGTCGGTGTCGGCGAACGTCGTGGATGCGTCGATCGTGCCGGTGAGGAATCCTTTGCCGAGCGGGCTGTACGGCACCAGGCCGATCCCGAGCTCTGCGAGCACGGGAATGGTGTCGTGCTCACGGTCGCGCCACCACATCGAGTACTCGCTCTGCACCGCTGTCACCGGTTGCACCGCGTGTGCACGCCGGATCGTCGCGGCGGCCGCCTCGGACAACCCGAAGTGCGCGACCTTGCCCGCTTCGATGAGCTCCTTCACCGTGCCCGCGACATCCTCGATCGGAACGTTCGGATCGACACGGTGCTGGTAATACAGGTCGATCCGATCGGTGCGCAGGCGCCGCAGCGACCCCTCCACCGCCAGGCGAATGCTGTCGGGTGTGCTGTTCAGTCCGCCGTCCTCGACACCGTTCTCCCGGAACGCGAAGCCGAACTTGGTGGCGATCTTCACCTGGTCACGGAACGGCTCGAGCGCCTCCCCGACGATGTCCTCGTTCTCGAAGCGGCCATACACCTCCGCAGTATCGAAGAACGTGATGCCGAGTTCCACGGCACGACGGATGAGAGCGACCGAGTCCGACCTCGACGGACCGCCGACGTTGCCGTACGCGCCGGTCAGGCTCATACAACCCAGCCCGATCTCCGAGACGGTCAGTCCAGTACCGAGAGTGCGCTGCTTCACGAGATTCCGTTCCTTTCACGCACCTGCCGGCGTACCCGCCGGCGCTGCGTTGTTTTCTCCATTCAAGCTGGCACTCCCGGACCGTGGGAGTCCCCAGTCATCCCGGTACTGACGGGGCCTCCCACGATCCATCAGGGACGAACGGTGATGATGGTCTTGCCCTTGTGCCGGCGGGTCGGATTCAGCGCGGGCAGCGCATCGTCGAGGGGAACGATCGTGCCGATATTCGTGCGCAAGCGACCGTCGCGCACGCGCTGCACGATCTCACTCAGCTGGCCGCGGTCGGACTCGACGACGAAGTCGACGACACGCACGCCGGCCGGCTGCGACTCGACGGGACCGACGATCGTCACGAGTGCCCCTCCGGACCGGATCGCTTCTGCCGACTGCTTCTGCACATCGCCGCCGATGACGTCGAAGACAAGGTCGACCTTGCCGACATCCTCGAGCTCGTCGCTGCCGAGGTCGAGGAACTCGTTGGCGCCGAAGTCCAGCACCGCCTGACGGTCGGCCGCTCGTCCCGACCCGATGACGTACGCGCCGCACTCGCGCGCAAGCTGGACCACCACTGATCCCACGGCCCCAGCGGCGCCATGAGCGATGACGGTCTGCCCGGCCCGCAGGTTCCCGTGCTGAAAGAGCCCTTGCCACGCCGTCAGGCCCGAGATCGGCAGGCTGGCGCCCACGGTGAAGTCGACGTCGCCTGGCAGCGGCGCGAGGTTGCGCGATTCGACGGCCGTGTACTCGGCCAATGTGCCGTCACGGTGCCAATCGGTGATTCCGAAGACGCGCTGTCCCAGCGAAAGCCCTGTCGTGCCGTATCCCAACGCGGAGACCACACCGGCGACTTCGTGGCCGATCACCGCCGAGGTGCGAGCACGCCCCGCACGATCGGCCCAGGTGGATGGCCACTCCCACTCGGCGGGGACGAAGCCCGATGCGTGCACCTCGACGACGACGTCATTGATCGCCGGTTCCGGCTGTGGAACCTCGGTCAACGTGATTCCTGCAGCCTCCGCGGCCCGGTCCGTCGCGACGATCGCCTTCATGATTTCCTCCTTGTATCGGTGCCGCATGGCCTATCGCGACCCTAGACCGGCCGGTGGTCGATGCGCTGATCGGCTACTGCGCTGCTGCCCGTTGCGCCGCCAACCACTGGTCGAACGTGGTCGCAGCAACTCGAGCGCCCGGTCCGGGAGTCAGCTCGTCACCGTCGATCACGGCTCCGAAGTACGGGGTCTCCGGGGATCCCACGACTGGGGTGCTTTCGCCGATCGCTGCGAAGGCGCGACGCACGAAGTCGTCCTGCGCGATCTTCTCGGGCCCCGCGATCTCCGCGATGCCGTTGGTCGACCTGGCCTCCGCGGCCATCGCGACCGCAGCCGAGACATCCGCCGCCGCGACAGGTTGCATCACGCCCGAGCTGACCCGGGCGACCCCGTCGACGACACCGGCCGCGCCGATCGCTTTCGCGAACTCGTAGAACTGCGTGGCACGAACGATCGAGTACGGCTGGCCCGAGTCTCGGATCAACTTCTCCTGGGCGACCTTGGCGCGCAAGTATCCGCTGTGCGGAAGGCGGTCGGCGCCCACGATCGACAACGCGACGTGATGCTTCACGCCCGACGACTTCTCCGCGGAGAGCTGGTTCCGTGTCGAGGTCGTGAAGAACGCGAGCACGTCGTCGTCCGCGAACGACGGCGAGTTCGACACGTCCACGACGACATCGGCGCCCTTGAATGCATCCTCGAGTCCCTCTCCGGTGATGGTGTCGACCCCGGAACTCGGGGATGCGGCAACTGCATCGTGGCCGTGTTCGCCGAGGAGCTCCACGACCCTCGATCCGATGAGCCCGGTGCCGCCTATGACGACGATCTTCATGGTTGATCCTTCCTTTCGGCCGCGGCGATTCCGCGGCCATCAACAGCTCGGACCGGATAGGGCACTCGTCTGTGACACGTTCGCCCGCATCCCATGGTGCCGGTAGCATGCGAGCGGACGGGGGTGGTGATGTCCAGGAAGATCGTTCTGGCCGACCTTCCCGAGCCTCGGATGCCCCGACGGCTGTGGAAGCCGGCTACCCACGCCGACCATGACCGAGGCCCTGACCGAGCCGGCCGCGGAGTCGACGACGGGTTGGCGACCTTCCTGACGGTCCGGCCCCGCCTGTTCGGAATCGCCTACCGCATGCTCGGCAGCGTCGCCGATGCGGAGGATCTGGTCCAGGAGGTCTGGCTGCGCTGGCAGCACTATGAGCGCGACCGGGTACGGGAGCCTGCGGCGTTTTTGGCCACCACGACGACCCGCATGGCGATCAACGAGTTGCAATCCGCTCGAGCCCGGCGCGAGTCATACATCGGGCCGTGGCTGCCGGAACCGATCGACACCGGTCAGAATCCCGAACTCGCCGCGGAGAACGACGAGACGCTGCAACTCGCGGTGCTCTTCCTCCTCGAGCGGCTGACGCCCGCGGAACGTGCTGCTTACGTTCTGCGTGAAGCGTTCGATGCGCCATACAGCGAGATCGCCGAGACCATCGACACCACCGAACCGAACGCCAGACAGCTCGTGAGCAGGGCACGACGACACCTCGCGGAACAACGCGGCACACAGGTGAGCGCATCGGAACAACGCCGCTTCATGACCGCATTCCTCGATGCGGCCCGCAGTGGTGACCTCGAGCGACTCGAATCACTCCTCGCCGATGACGTCGTCACTTGGGCCGACGGCGACGGCAAGGGCAATGCCGCGCGAATCCCCGTCGCCGGCCGGGAACGGGTCGCGAAGTTCCTCATGGCATTCGGCGCCTGGCTCTGGGAGCTCGTCGACGTGCGGTTCGTGGAGGCCAACAATCGACTGGGTTGCCTGCTCATCTACCAGGGGGTCCCCTTCGCCATGGTGACCGTCACCGCAACCGTCCACGGCATCGATCGCATGTACTGGATGATGAATCCGGCGAAACTCGGCGGCGTCGTCTACACCTTCCGCGACGCAGACGACGCCTAGCTTGTCGGATGCATGGTGATGACACCACTTATGGCGATCCTCGCCGCGTTTGTCGGATCGCCCACTTCCTGTTCGACGAAGAGATGCCGAACGAAACGCGTCCGCATCAGTGAATGGAGTAAGCCATGTCGCAGTACGCAGTCCTCATCTACGGTCCAGCCGATCCGGTCGGCGAGACAACGGATGAGCGGGATGCCCACGACAGCTACGCCGACGATCTCACCGCATCCGGAGACATGGTGGTCGCCGTCGCGCTTCAACCAGCTGAGACCACGGCCGTCTCCGTGCGCCACGGCGAGGTGACGGATGGTCCGTTCGTGGAGAGCAAAGAACTCATCGCCGGCTTCTATGTGATCGAGGCGGATGACCTCGGTTCGGCACTCGAGATAGCGCGCCGCAACCCGATCAATCGTCAGGGCGGGGGCGTCGAGGTGCGCCCGGTCGAGGGCGCTTTCATCGCCGATCGAGCGTTCTCCGGCGACTGAAGCGGCGCATCCAGTAACTACGCGACTCCATGGAGCCCAGGTCCGGCCGGATCAGTGAGCTCGGGAAACTCCTCCGGTGACCTCGCTCAGTACGCCGTCTGCCGCTTCCCCCACCACTCCCGGCAGGAGGAGACGCCACATGTCGAGCACCCAGTCCGTCAACTCGGCCCGGTGACCTAACGCTGTCGCAACCTGCTGAGTGCCGAAGAACGCGGCGACCAGCACCCTCGCGGCAGCCGCGACGTCGAGCCCTTTCACAAGCTGCCCAGCGTTCTCCGCATCCCGCAAAGCCGCTTCCGTCAGTGCGATCCAGTTCACGTACGGCGTCGGCATTTCGACGTCGACCACGTCCACATCGCGCTGCAGGCGCACAGCGGCCCGGACCATCACGTCATCACGGAACTGCGCCGCGACCTCGAGCGACATCGCGACGAGGGATCGCACATCCGTGCTCCCGCCCGTACTGTAACGCTCGACGAGCGCGGGGAGTTCCGCGTAGAAGCGTTCCACGATCGAGAGAGCCATCGAACCCTTGCTCGGGAAGTGGTAGCCCAGCGCGCCCTTCGTCTTGCCGAGCCGGTCGGCGACGCCTTGGAGCGTGGCGGCCGCGTATCCGTGCTCGTCGAACTCCTGAGCTGCAGCCAGCAGCAGCGTCTCCCGCGTCTCGATCGACCTGTTCTGCACGCTGATTCTCCCCTCCGGGCACTCTGCGGATGTCGCAGCCCATTGCATGATCATCCCAGGTTCGAGGCTGCGGTGTCTCGACGGTAACGCCGCATCATCGAAACTCACGAGATCAGAACTTCAGCGGCTTGATCGCGTCGAGCAGCTCCCAAACGGCCAGGTCGGTCTCGAACGACGGGTAGATGTACCTGCCCGCGTCGTCCATGTTCCACTGTATGGGCGCATTGAAGGCATAACCGTTGTCGGGGACGTCCCAGATCTGGAGGGAAACGGCGGCTCCAAGCTGAAGTCCGAACACCTTGAGGGCATTGTCGCCGAAGCGGTTTCCTGCCCGGATGAAGTTGGTTCCGGCGATCTCATTGACGGCCGGCCAGACGCCTTGCTCGTATACAAGGCCAAGCGATCCGACGTAGGGGTAGCTGCTCTCGCCCGCAGGCAAGGACATCGTCGGGTAGCCGATGGGACGACCGCTCGCATCCAATGCGGATGTCGACAGCTTGGCGACCGTTCGAAGGTGCTGGTGGTAACGATCGAGGTCGATGAGATCGGGCAGGCCCGAGCGTTCGGCCAGGTTCTGCGCGAAGAACGTCGCGAGGAGTACTGCGTCGTCGTCCGAGCTGGGCCCCGGCGTGTACCGGTAGTAGCCGTGATCCGGATTCCAGAAGGTCGCTTCGTATTCGGCCTTGGCATCGTGGAGGGCTGCGGTCCATTCGGGGATGCTGCTCTGGTCGCTGAGCCAGCCGGCCGCGGCGATCATCGCCTCCAGCGCAAGGAGGTAGAGCTGCGTGTCGTATGCGTCGACGCGGTTGACCGGTATCACGTCGAAGACGTTCGCGTACGGCAGCGGGCTCTTCAGCTCGGGACTCGGACTCAGCATCGAGGGCGCTTCTGGCAGGTGAGAGCCGTCGGGGATCGTCGACTGGATGTAGCCGAGCAGCTTCCGCATTGCGGGAAAAGCATTGACGAGGAACGCACGGTCCTTGTTACGCCGTGCATAGTCGAACATGCGGAAGATGTTCTCGCTGGGCCGGTCGACGAACCAGACATTTCCCGGCGAAGGCTGCGAACCCTGCGTCCAGGTGATGAAGGGGTCGCCGGTGGCCTGGTAGTCCGTCGGACTGACCGAGGCCGTCATCGCCGGGTCCCATGGGTCTCCCCACGGATCGGCGGTGACCGCCTCGATTTTCGCGAGGAGCAGGTTTCGCTCCAGCGCCGGGAAGATCATGGTCTTGGCCAGATAGCTGTACGTTCCGACCTCGGTGCCTTCGCCGCCGTTCGCGCCGCCTCCGGCGTTCGAATCGACACCGAGGTAAGGGTGCATGTCGGGGAACGACGTTCCCAAACGCCTACCGCCAGTGGGGCTCACCGCGTTCGACATCAGCCCCGCGGCCCAGAGCGAAGTCTTCCAGGTGACTTGAGCGAGCTGGTTGAGCGCTGACCCGATCAGAAGCGAGGAGTACGCAGGCTCCTCGGCGATAGGCCTCCACCAAGCTTCCACATCATCAACTGCTTGATCGTGGCCGGCGAGCGCGTCGCGGGCGATCGCGAAGCTCTGGTGGAACGGATAGCTGCCCGGCACGTAGTCGTTCGTCGTGGTCTGCCGCGCGCCGTAGAACTCGGTGTAGCGGCGCATCCAGACCGTGTTGTTGTCCGCGTACGCGACCCGCGGAAAGTCCCAGGTCAAGACGAACGGGATGATCGTCGCCTCTCCAGGGGCAAGTCGAACGGTGACGGCCACCGCACCGGCCGAGCTCGAGGCATCCAATGCCTTGTTGGGCAGTGTTCCCGACTGCTGAAAGGCCGTGTAGATGTCCGAACCGTCGCCGTTTGCGTTCCACGAGGTGGCGTAGCTGACATGCTGCCCAGGGTTCGGCTGCACGCCGATGGTCCACTCCGACGCGGTCGCGTCTGGAGTGTTCGTGGAGGCATTCGATGACAGCGTGACTCCACTAACACCGCTACCGCGGTCCATGACGTACCGAGCGTCGAGGCCCTCGCGAACCGTTGCGGGTTGCCGTCCCTCGTGGACCGGCGCGTTCGGCATGGTGAACATGACGGACACCGTCGCCGGATCGTTGGTTGTGTTCGCCACCCGCACATCGAAGTAGGCGATCGGCAGCGAGCTTCGCCGCTCCTCGCCGGCGACGATCGGCGAGAAGAACCGCATAGAGACATCCGTTTGCAGCGTCTTGTAGGTCATCCATCCGAAGGGGTAGAGCGCCGAATAGGTGCCGTCTCCCGGGGAGAGGATGTTCCACGCCGGCAACGGGGATTGCCAGGCGCGCTGGGGCAGAGTCGCGCCCGGCCCCGTCGCCTGCGGGCCGGCTGTTGCAAGCGTGCGCAGGTTGGGAGCTGCCTTACCGATCTGCTCTCGCACATGGAACGCCGCCTGCGGCAAGGCCCGCATCTCCCAGCTGTCGTCCTGCGAACCGCCGAAGAACCACGGGCCGAACGTGCCCGCCTGGTTGATCATGAACGATCCCGCTCCGACGCCGCCTAGCGGGATACCGAGCCCGGGCACGCTGATCGGAAGGCCCGGGAATCCCGGCGTGAGCGGACCAACCGGGACGACACCCAGCGGTCGCGCGACGGCGGCTCTTGGTATGTCGAACGCGTCGTACCGGTGATCGCCGCGCCCGTTCGAGGATGCGTTGTCAGCGAAAGCCGGGCTGCTTTCGCCGATGGCTGCGCCGAGGGATGCACCGGCCCCCGCCATCGCAGCCGTACGGAGGATATCACGTCGGCTCGGACGCCAGTCGGTCTTGCTCATAGAATCTCCCATCGGACGAGCTTCGGCACGCTCGTGGCTCCATGCCGGCTCGCCCTTCAACGTCGTTGTCGTGGATTGTTCGGATTCCGTGCTCCTGTCGCCGCGACCAGCCACCGAGCACGCAGGAGCACGCTAGGTTCTGCGGGTACGGACCGACAACGGTCCTCCGTGTTATTGCGCAACGACATGGCGGTCGTGCTCATGTCGTGGCAGGTTCGGCAGGTGAACCCTTCCCACCTCGACATCCGTCGCAGCGTCCCCGAGCGCGTCTCCCTGCTCCTTGAGCAGATGAGGCTCCGGGAGAAGTGCTTCCAGCTCACGAGCGTCGCGCCGTGGAACATCGTTTCGCCCAGCGGAGGCCCGGCGGATGATGCCGCGGAGTCCCTGGCGAAGTCGCCCGGCCACGTCTCCAACTTCGCGCTCGACGACCCCGGGACGCACGCGGATGTCGTGGGCCGGATCCAGCGCGCGGTGGTCGAAGGCACGCGGCTGGGCATCCCGGTACTCATTCATGCGGAGGCACTGAACGGGTTTCTCAGCGGCGGCCACATGGTGTTTCCGACCCCGACCGGACTTGCGGCCACCTGGAGCCCGGATCTTGTCGAGGAAATGGCCGACGTCATCCGCGGCCAGATGCGTCGCGTCGGCGTGCGCCAGGCGCTCTCCCCTGTGATGGATGTCGCACTCGACCCGCGCTGGGGACGTTTCCACGAGACGTACGGCGAAGACCCGTACCTCAGCGCAGCGCTGAGCGTCGCGTACACGCGCGGCCTGCAGAGCGACGACCTCGCCCGCGGCGTCATCGCTACCGCGAAACACTTCCTCGGATACGGATTGCCGGAATCGGGCATCAACCTTTCCGCGTTCGAGGCGGGTGCGCGCCGCACGCGCGACCTGTTCGCGTTCCCATTCGAGGCCGCCATCCAGCTGGGCGGACCCCGCTCGGTGATGAACTCCTACGCGGATGTCGATGGGGTGCCGGCCGCAGCATCGCGTGAGGTGCTGCACGACCTGCTGCGTGCGACGCTCGGGTTCACCGGGTTCGTCTCCTCGGACTACATGACGCTCGAGCACCTTGTCACCCGGCAACGCGTGGCCGCAACCCCCGGCGAGGCAGCGCAGCTGACGATCCGGGCGGGGCTCGACTGCGAGTTCCCGTTCGCATACGGCTACGGCGACGCGCTGGCCGCCGAAGTCGAGAAGGGCACCGTGGACGTCGAGGATGTCGACCTGTCGGTCGCTCGCGTGCTCACGGCGAAGTTCGAGCTTGGGCTCTTCGAGAACCCGTACCCGAGCGAGTCGATCGATCTCGCTCAGGTGGCGACAGAGGGCCAGGACGTGTCGCAGGAGCTTGCCCGGCGGTCTGTTGTGCTCGCGAAGAACGACGGCATCCTGCCGCTGGCGCAGCACACGCTGAAGGTGGCGGTGATCGGCCCGCACGCCGATGCGGTCAAGCTGCAGTTCCCCACGTACACCTACCCGGCGTTCCGCGAGATGACCGTCTACATGTCCTCTGGCGCGATGGGGAATATGGTCGGGATCGACCCCGGGATGGCCGCATGGAATGAGGCGCTGCTGCCGAGCACGACCACCGAGGAGCTGGTCCGCTCCACGCTCGGCGCCACCTCCCTCAGCGAAGCCATCGGCGCGTGGGCGGCAAGCACGACGACGACGACGGGAAGCACTCTCCTCACCGATCTCGACGACGCCGAGCTCGCCCACGCGACGCAGCTTGCGGAGGAGGCGGATGTCGTCGTGCTCGCCCTCGGCGGCGCAAGCCTCTGGTTCAACGGGGAACGCACCGAAGGCGAGGCGAGCGACAGCGCCGACATCTCCCTTCCCGCCGCGCAGACCCGTCTCGCGGAGGCGGTCGCGGCCGCCGGAAAGCCGGTCGTCGCCGTTCTGTTCCAGGGCCGTCCTTACGCACTCCCGCCGGTCATCCTCGACGCATCCGCGATCGTGATCGCGCCATACGGTGGCCCGTTCGGGCCGGCATCCGTCGCCGAGGTGCTCTTCGGTGCAGTGAATCCCAGCGGGAAGCTCCCGTACACCGTCCCCCGGCATACCGGACAGGTCCCGATCTATCACCACCAGAAGGCGGGCACCGGCTACCGAAACCCGTTGCCGCCGGATGTCGACGAGCTCTACCTCGACATGCCCGCGACTCCGCAGTTCCCCTTCGGTCACGGACTGTCGTACACGCGATTCGAACTCACCGAGCTGGATGCCGCAGCCTCGGCCGCCACCGACGGTGAATGGCGCGCGAGCATTCGGGTCTCGAACGTGGGCGAGTTGTCCGGCGCGACAGCCGTGCAACTCTATGCGCGGGTGAACGCCTTAGGCGTCACTCGTCCGGCTCAGCAGCTCCTCGGATTCGCTCGGGTCGAGCTCGCCGCCGGCGAATCGAGGACCGTCGAGTTCACGGTCGACGCCTCTCAGTTCGCATTCACCGGACTCGACCATCGTTTCAGCGTCGAGCCGTGCCGCATCGACTATTTCATCGGCATCGACTCGGGCGACCGGAGCCTCAGCGGTTGGTTCGAGCTGCAGGGCGAGCGGAGGGTGCTGGCGGCGAGCGAACGTGTGTTCCTCACGCAGTCGTCGCTCGGGTAGTAGGCGAGGCATAAGAGAGCGAAGAACGCCGGCACTCCTGGATCCACAACCTGGGTACCCACTAGGCCATAATTCGATTCGGTCCGATTATGGACTGGTATGCTAACTCATAATTTTGGTAGGAGAAGTTATGAGTTCTGCTGACCGGGTTACTGACGACTGGCCTGCGCTGGCCTGGGAAGAGTCTCTGTGGGAATCCTCGACGGCAACCTGGGGAATCCACGCGGACACGCGAATGCGGGCAACCATACGGAGTGCGATCCCGCCGTTCATCGCCGGGCTTACGCCAGAGCCCGGAACGGACGCACTTCGGCTTGCCGAGGAAGCCTCGCGGGAGCTGAGCCGATTCGATGCCGAGATGGGCGCGAGGGTCTCCAGCTTCGCTCCTGTGCTGTTGAGGTCAGAATCGGCCTCGTCGTCACAGATCGAGAACCTCACGGCATCCGCACGTGCCATCTTCTCCGCCGAGCTCGGTGCCAAGACCAGCCGGAACGCTGAACTGATAGCGGCCAATACCGAATCGATGAGCGCTGCGCTCGAATTGGCGGAACACGGCGGGATCGAGGCCATTCGCCGAATGCACGAAGTCCTGATGAAGGGACAGCCACACCACACACCCGGACAGTGGCGTACCGAAGCTGTCTGGATCGGAACGCGATCCGAAAGCCCGGTGGGTGCCGAGTACATCGCCCCCAGCTTCGAGCGTGTACCCGCACTCATGGATGACTTGATGGCCTTTGCCGGCAGGCTCGAGATCCCACCCATCATGTCCGTCGCGGTCGCGCACGCTCAGTTCGAGACCATCCACCCCTTCACGGACGGCAATGGGAGAACGGGGCGTGCGCTCGCGCAGTCCTTGCTTCGTCGGCGCGGCGTGACTCGTTCCGTTGCCGTGCCGGTCTCGGCAGGATTGCTGGCGGACATCGAGGGCTACCACGATGCACTGACCGCCTACCGTGCCGGGCGAACGGCCCCCATAGTCACCGCATTCGCCAATGCATCACTGCGAGCGGTCCACAACTCCCGGCAGCTAGTCGCCGATATCGACGAGATCGTCTCAGGCTGGCGAGCGAAGCTGAAGGTGCGCAGCGATAGCGGCGCCTGGCGCCTGATGGAGGTCATTGCCAGGCGCCCCGTGATCACCGCGTCTCTTGCCGCGACCGAGCTTGGGGTGAAGACACCGAACGTGTACCCGCCGCTGCGGGCGCTCACGGCGGCGGGCATCCTCAAGTCGAAGGCGGAACATCGGTTGGGCCCCTTCTGGCGCAGCGATGAGATCCTCGCGGCAGTCGATGCGTTTGCCGAACGGGCGGGCCGTCGCAGCGCCCCGTGACCGCTTGGCCCTACTCGGCTTCGAGCCGGAGCCGGATCACTATGTGCTGCCGGGCGGGAAGGTCCACCCGCACCGTGCCACGGTGTACGCCGGGCACCGCCTCGACGGTCATGTTCCACGCGTCGATGACGTCGATCTCGGCGCGGTGACCGGCGGGGATAGGGACGTGCCGGAACAGCGGCCGACCACGGCCGAAGTGGATGAGCACGTAGCGGCCGGCCACGCCGGCCCACAGCGCGTCGAACTGGGACGGCAGCGGGTCCAGCCGACCGGTCGGCGACTCCTCCACGAGGCGCCGGAGGAATGCGATGCGCGGGATGCTCTCCCCCACGAGGTCGCCGCCCTTCGCCCAGAAGATCTCCTCGTCGGCCGACCAGAAGGTCTCGCCATGCGTGGCGTAACCGCCGCGGAGCATGACCTGCCAGAACCGCAGCAGCATCTCCTCGCCGGTCAGGCATCCCCAGCCCTGATCGAGGTCGCCCTCGTAGCCCGTCTCATCCACGACGACCGGCTTGCCCCACCGCTCCCGCCACTCCGCGACACGATCGCCGATCGACGGATCGCTGAGCTGAATGCTGCAGTGCGTGACCCAGGATGATGCGGCATCCCACGGTTCGACGATGTTGTGGATGGAACGAGGATGCCCGACATGGTCCTCCGCCTCGACCAGCCGGCCGAGACGTTCCCAGTCCTCCGGTCGTTTGGCGGTGAGCAGTTCGTACTCGTTCGCCATCGACCACCACACGTTCCCGAACGCTGCCAGTCGGCGCACCGCGTAGCGCACATACCGGTCATCAGCTGTCGCGCCAAGGGCGCTGAATCCCCAGCGGTCGTAGGGGTGGAAGAGGATGAGATCGGCCTCGATCCCGAGCGCGGCAAGGTCGCGGATGCGGCCCTCGAGGTGCCGGAAGTAGTCGAGGTCGAACCGCTCGAGGTCCCAGCTCCCGCCCTCGCGACGGGGGAAGACGAAGCGCTCCGGCTCGTTCGAGTTGTAGAGGAACGACTTCGGGAAAAGGCCCATGCGCAGCTTGTTGAAGGGCGCCGCGCCGAGTGCGGCGAGCGTGCGTCGCTGAACCTCCTCGTCTTGATGGGTCCACGCGTATGCGGTCGTTCCGAACGGAGTGAACGCCGCGCCGTTCGCGTGTGCGAAGCCGTCGGTGGTCGCGCGCACCGGGCCCGCACCTTCTCCCGCCGCGACCTCGAGGTCGCCTGTCAGCCCGTCCATCGATCGGGCGTTCGAGGCGATCGTGTACGTCCACGTTCCTGCCTGCGGCGCCAGAAATCGGATGCGGTAGTTCCCTTCCCCGTCGTAAAACCCGCCCGCGCGAAGCACGTCGCGACCGCACCGGAACTCGGCGACGATATCGACCTCCACGAACGGATTGCCGTGCGACGGACCGTGGACGACGAGTTCGGAGAAGTCATCGGTAGTGCCGGTCAGTGTCTCGAGGCGCGCCGATGCGCGGGGAGTGCCGGCGCGCTCGTAGTCGTCGGAGAACGGAGCGGGCGGCTCGACCGGGGCCGGTGGTACCGGGTCGGGGATACGGCTGAGCCGATCGAGAATCCGGGCGATCGTGTCTGGTTGGGCGCGGAGCACGAGCCACAGGAAGACGCCGAGCGGGAAGACGGCGAAGGTTTCGACCTCGCTTCGTGAGGTCAGACCCGGAGCCTCCGACTCCAGCACGTCGCGGGCATCCTCGCTCTGCAGCACGTGGGCGACCGGTACATACCGATCGATCCGGGGTGTTGTCGTGGTCACGGCGTCGTTCCTCATCTCATGGTTGTCCTGCATATGAATACTGTCGGGTGCCGACGGGGATGGCGTCGAGACGTTTACGCCTCGCCGGCGCTCAGCGCGGCGAGCCGACGTTCACGTCGTTCGCGTTGCCGAACGGGATCGGCGATCGGGGCGGCCATCTGCAGCCGACGCGTATATGCATGCCGCGGTGCCGTGGTCACGTCGTGCGCCGTTCCGATCTCGATGATCTGCCCACGCAGCAGCACGGCAATGCGGTCGCTCATCTCGTGTACGACACCGAGGTCGTGGCTGATGAAGAGGTAGGCGACGCCCGTGCGCTCCTGGATGTCCTTCAGCAGCATGAGCACTGTGGCCTGCGTGGTCACATCGAGAGCGCTCGTCGGCTCATCGCAGATGATCACCGACGGCTCGAGCGCCAGGGCTCTGGCGATCGCGATGCGCTGCCGCTGGCCGCCGGAGAACTCCCGTGCGTACCGTGTTCCGGCATCCGAGGGCAGGCCGACGGCGTCCAGCAGTTGCCGCACTCGCTGCCGGCCGCCCGACGCTCCCGCTGCGGCGATGGGCTCGACGAGGATGTCCTCGACGGTCATCGCGGGGTTCAGTGACGAGTACGGGTCTTGGAAGACGACCTGGATGTCTCGGGCGATCTTGCGTCGCGCTGATCGCGGGATGTTGCTGATTGTCTGGTTCCGGAACGTGATCGTGCCACCGGTCACCGGGGCGAGCCCGAGGATGGCGCGGCCGATTGTCGTCTTGCCCGATCCGGACTCGCCGACGAGGCTCAGCGTCTCGCCGGGGAAGATGTCGAACGAGACGTGGTCGATCACGTCCTTGCCTCCCGAGCGCCCGCCGAAGCGCACGACCAGGTCTTCCACGCGCAGGATCGGTGTGCTCATCACGCCGCCTCCTCGATCTCGACACTGCGGGAGGATGCCAGCAGCTGCTGCGTGTACTCCTCGCGCGGATTCTGGAACAGCGTGTCGACATCCTGGTGCTCCACAATGCGGCCGTCCTTCATCACGCTCACCGTGTCACAGATGTCGGCGACGACGCCCAGGTTGTGGGTGACGAGGATCATGGCGAGGCCACGCTCGTCCCGCAGCCCGCGCAGCAGCTCGAGCGCCTCGGCCTGAACCGTGACATCGAGCGCGGTCGTCGGCTCGTCGGCGATGATCACGTCGGGATCGGCGGCCACGGCGCCGCAGATGAGCACACGCTGCGCCATTCCGCCGGAGATCTCATGCGGGTACGACCGGAAGACGCGCTCTGCATCGGCAATGCCGACCCGGGTGAGCAGAGCCAGCAGGTGCGCCTTCGCCTCGTGCCGTGGCATGCGTTTCACCGATCGGAGACCCCGCATCAGCTGCGAGCCGATCGTGAAACTGGGGTCGAGGTTGGACATCGGCTCCTGGGGCACGTACGCGATCCGGCGGCCACGGGCGGCTCGCATCGCGGCGTCGTCGGCGAGCAGGTCCTCACCGTCGAGCACCACGTGGCCGCCGAGGATCACAGCCTCGCGGGGAAGGATGCCGAGCGTCGAGAAGGCGATCTGCGACTTGCCGGAACCGGACTCGCCCACGAGCCCGTGAATCTCACCCTTGCGCACGTCGAGGTCGACACCGTGCACAACCTCGGTCACGCCGGATGCGTTCGGGTACGCGATGCGAAGCCCGCGGATCGCCAGTCGCACATCCTGTCCCGGTGGAAGAGGAGCCTCGCCCCCGGTCGGCTCGGTGTCGCTATAGCGCGCGCGGATGGACCGCAGTCGGGAGCGCGAGGGCGCCTTGATACGAGTGCTTGCGGCCAGCACGTCGGTGAGCACGTTGCCCAGGAGGACAAGGGCCAGCACGGTGAGGCTGATCAGCAGGGCAGGCCACACGACCGAGACCGGGTTGTTGTAGATGTTGTTGAACGACTGCTGCAGAACGGTGCCCCATGACGGCTGCGTCGGGTTTCCGAGTCCTAAGAAGTCGATGCCGGCCTCGATGCCGATGCCGGCCGCGAGGATGAACGCGCACGAGATGATCACCGGGCCCCGCACTGCCCAAAGAACGTGGCGGCTGACGATCCGCAGATCCGACAGTCCGACCACTTTCGCGGCGTCGACGTAGAGCTCGCCGCGCACGCCCACCACGATCCCGCGCACGAGGCGGAAGAAGCTGGGTGAGACGATCACTCCAAATACGGCCATGGCGATCGGGATGTTCGGGCCGGTCAGCGTGTAGAGGGCGATCAGCAGAACGACGCCGGGCATGGCGATGATCACGTCGGAGAAGAAGTCGGAGACCGACTCGAACTTTCCGCGGTAGTAGCCGGCGATGAGACCCGAGGTCACACCGATCACCACCGAGACGACGAGGATGATCACACACGCCAGCAGCGTCTCCTGCGTTCCCCACATCAGCCGGGAGAGGATGTCTCGGCCGTTCTGGTCGGTGCCGAGGATGTGCGCGCCGAACGGCTGCGCGTTGATCGCGTTGACATCGGCGACGTTCGGTCCCACCGGCGCGAGCCACGGTGCGGAGAGGCCGAAGAACACGATGAAGAGGAGGAACGCGATGCAGAGCACGGCTGTGGGGATGCGCAGGAGCCGTCGCATTGTTGACCGGCGTCGGGGTGCGTCTGACGACGATACCTCGATGGTGGTGGGCAGAGGGGCGCTGGCGGTCATGCCTTTCTCGCTTTCGGGTTCAGCGCGGCGCCGGCCAGGTCGGCAAGGAAGTTGACGACGAGAACGATGACGATGATCGCGAGGACGGCGCCCATCACCAGCGGGACATCGCCCTGCTGCGCAGACGTGTTGGTCAGCTCGCCCATGCCGGGCAGTGCGAAGACGAGCTCGATGACCACGGCTCCGCCGATCAGGTAGATGGTCTGCAGGCTGAGCACGATGAGCCCCGGCCCGGCGGAGTTGCGCAGCACGTGCAGGAAAATGATGGACCGCTCAGCAATGCCGCGGGCGCGCAGCGTGCGCACGTAGTCGCGCTCCAGAACATCCGCGACAGCACTGCGGAACTGCGACGCTGCTCCGGCCACCGAGCCGATCAGCAGTGCGATGACGGGCAAGGTGATCGACGCTATCCACCCGCCGACGCTCTGGCTGGGCGAGATGTAGCCGGTCGCCGGCAACCAGCGAAGTGACAGGGCGAACCCGAAAATCAGCACGATCGCGATGACATAGGACGGGATGGCCGAGCCGAGAACGGCGATGAACTGCACGACCCGATCGACCCACCCCCCGTACACCGCCGCGGCGACTCCCAGCAGAACACTGATGATCACGGTCAGCACGAGCGTGATCAACACCACGGAGAGTGTGACCGGGAGCCGGATGGAGAGCGCGTTCGTGACGGCTTGGCCGGTGAAGAAGGAGTGACCGAGGTTGCCGGTGACGACACCGCCAAGCCACTGCGCGTACTGCACGAGGAGGGGCTGGTTCAGCCCGAGACGAATGACCTCTTGCTGAACGTCGGCTTGCGTGGCGTGGAGGCCGAGAACGGCCCGGGCGATGCCCGGGCCGTTCCCGTACATCAGGCTGAAGGTCACGAAGGTGACGATCAGGAAGACGGCCACCCCGCGGATCAGCTTCTTGAGAAGCGCGAGGATCATTGAGGCTTACCTACTTGAAGTCCCACAGCATCGGCTGCAGACCCGAGTAGTCCGTGGACTCTGGGATGGACACCTTCGAGCTGTGCGCGTAGAAATTGTCGGCGTACACCATGGGCACGAACCAGGCCTGGTCGATGACGTAGCGGTTGATCTCCTGTTGCGCCTGCTTCACGTCCTTGCCTGCGGTGATCTGCGCCCAGAGCTTGTCGATCGTCGCGTCGGGCTCGTGCTCGACGTTCCAGATGCCGGACTGCGTGACGTAGTCCTGGATGTCCTGCAGGGACTGCCCGTAGTTGCCCAGCTGCCACAGCGGCACCGGGTACTTACCGCCGAGCAGCTCGGAGTACTCGTTGGGTCCAGAGAGTGTGACCTGCTGCACCTTGATGTTAATCAGAGCGAGCTGCTGGGTCACGTACGGCAACATGAGCGAGATTCCGTTGCCACCGTTATCGATGAAGGGGATCTGCAGCGTGAATCCGTTGGCGTATCCGGCATCCGCCATCAGCTTCTTTGCCTTGGCGACGTCGTACGGGTATGGGTTCTTCAGACCGTCGATGTAGGCGTCGCTCCCCGGGTTGAAGATCTGGTACGCCGGCGTCGCGTGTCCCTGGTACAGGTTCTTCGCGATCGAGTCGCGGTCGAACACCATGTTCATCGCCCGACGCACATTCACATTGCCGAGCGCCGGAATGATCTTGCCGGTGTGATCGGTGATCAGCAGGCGCGTCGTGTTCGGATCCTTCAGAGTCATGATGCTGACGCCAGCCGAGCTCTTCGCCTCGTTGAGCGTGGTGGAGTCGACGAGCGTGCCGTCGATCTGCCCCGTCTTCAGTGCGTTCACGGCCGCCGTGGTGCTCTTCAGCACCTTGAGCACGAGCTTCTTGTACGGGAAGGTCTTCGAGTCCCAGTAGTCGTTGTTCTTGGTGAATGTGTAAACCGAGCCCTCCGTCGTCTTGGACTTGTCGAGCACGTATGGGCCGGAGCCTACCGGGTTCGTCCACGTCTTCGACTTCTCGCCCGCCTTGACCGACTTCGGACTCGGAATGGCCTGGTAGCACATCAGGGTCTGGAACAGTGGCTCCGGAGCCGGCAGAGTGAACACCGCGGTCATCGCGTCCGGTGTCGTGATGGTGATGCCTTTCAGCCGGCTGTTGGCTTGGCTCGCACCATACTCGATTGCGGTTTTCACCGCGGCCGCGTTCACCGGCTCACCGTCGGTGAATTTCATGCCCGGACGGATATGAACCGTCAACGACTTGTTGCCGGAGAACTTGAACGACTCTGCGATGTCGGGGTGCGGGACTCCCTTAGCGTCACAGCGGAACAGTTCGTCCCAGACCGCCATGTCAGCCCAGCCCTGGAAGCTGGGCTGAACTGCGGGATCCCAGCCGGGGATATCTGCGGTCATGCCGAGCGTCAACTGGTCTTTGCTTCCCGTAGTGGATCCGGATGACTGCGGCGTGCATCCGGTGAGTGCCGCGACGACAGCGGTCGCGGCGACGACCGCCCCGATCGCGGCCTTGCGGCGGCGTGATTGCCTCATGGTCTTACTCCTTTGTAATGGGGGAATCGGGTGTGGAAGTGATGGTGCGTGCTCGTGGTAGCGCCAGAGTAGGTCTGGCAATCGCTGGCCGAAACGCGAAAGCGTCTTTTTGCGCAACTGGCGTCTTCGGGTCGGAAGAAGCGTTCACGAGGCGCCCGGTCGATAGCAGACGGAGAGGATGCGACCGGCGGGATCCGGGGAGCCGACGGCCAGCATCCGTCCGGTGAAGCCTGCCGCCACCTCGGTGGAGAAGTAGCGCCCGTCGAGTCGTGCGAGCTCGGTGAACGAACCGCCGACGCCGACCGCGAGGATGATCTCGTCCGGACCTGCATCGCCGACCGGCACAGGCGGAGATGTCGGATCGGCTGCCCTGATCCGCAGTGTCACCGTGGTGTCACCGACCGAGAAGGACGCCAGTTCCTGGCTGATATCGCCGATCTGCACGGTCACGGTCGCTTGACCGTCGTGCAGGGCGACGCCGCACCAGTGCCGCTCATCGAGCCGCAGACTGAGAGATCCTCCACGCTCCACGACGGCATCCGCTGTCCATTCGAAGTCGCAGACGCGCGTGCACAGCAGTCCCGGTCGCTCGCCGGAGAATCGGATGCCGCCTGCCGAATCGGGAACCGCGACCGAGGCCGGCTCCCCGCCTGGCACGACCCATCGCGGATCGAACCCGGCACCGGTGAAGGAGTCGGCGAAGCCGGTCGCCGCGACCGCAACCTCGAACTGGCCTGCATCGAACACCGGCCAGTCATCGACCCAATCCACTCCCGCGAGGAACGTCTCGCGTCCCAGCACGTGAAAGCCCGGCGTCGATCCCCGAGGACGCGACCCGAGGTAGACCGCAGCCCAGCTGCCATCCGGTGCCTGCACGAGGTCGGCATGCCCGACGCTCTGCACCGGATGCACCGTGCTGCGGCGGGTGAAGATAGGATTGGCCGGACATGGTTCGAACCGCCCCCGGATGCTCCTGCTGCGAGCCACCGTCACGCAGTGACCGCGCTCGGTGCCGCCTTCGGCGATCATGAGGTACCAGTACTCGCCGATGCGGTACAGGTGCGGGCCCTCGGCAGCCGGTAGCCCACTGCCTTCCCAGAGCAGCATCGAGCGTTCGAGCAGTCGCCCGGTGCGGAGGTCGACCGGCGCCTGAACAATGCCCCTCGCGCCGACCCCGAAGGCGAGATCGTTCCAGGTGAGATATGCCTGCCCGGTCTCGTCCCAGCAGAGATCGGGGTCGATCCCCTTCGCCTCGGGCACCCAGATCGGATCGTCCCACGGCCCGGAGGGATCGGCCGCCGAGACGATGAGCTGGCCCGCCCCGAAGTCGCTGACATTGGTCGTGACGAACCAGAACCTGTCGTCGTGAAAACGCAGAGTCGAGCCGTAGATGCCGGTGGAGGGCGCCGCCCTGCCGAGTCGGAACTGTGAGCGGCGGTCGAGGATGTTGCCGAGCTGGGTCCACGAGACCAGGTCGCGGCTGTGAAAGATCGGGGCCCCCGGAAAGTACTCGAAACTCGAGGTCGCCAGGTAGTAGTCGTCTCCGACGCGGCAAATCGTTGGATCCGGGTGAAAGCCGGGGATGACCGGCTGAACCTCTCCGCTACGCATTGCACGTCGGCGCACAGGGGCCGTCATGGTCTCAGTCATGCCCCGGCCCCCCAAAGAGAACCGGCGACGTTGCCGAAAGTGCGATCATGCGTGTCCTGCCTCGAGATGACGATCGGTCGTCCCGTCGATGGACGGGAGTGCCTTCAGCGAAGGTAGGGATGGACGAGTCGCGCGGCAACGAGGGTGCGGTATTTTGCGCAACTTGCACCGATCATCGATCGCATCCGGAACCACATCGGAGATACAGTCACCACGAACCATTGCGCAAAAGTCAAAGGATGCCACGATGCCGGAACGTCCCGTCACGCTGCGCGATGTCGCAGAGGCCGCCGGAGTATCCGTGGCCACGGCGTCGCGCGCGCTCGCCGGCCGCGGCGATCTCGCGAGGAGCACGCGCGAACGTGTGGCGGATGCCGCGATACGGCTCGGTTACGACCGCAACGCCGCTTCGCAAGGGCGCCCGACCACGTTGGACTCTCGACTCATCGAGATCGTGCTCGGCACCTTCAACGACGCGTGGACGAGCGGCATCACGGCCGGTGCTCGCGAAGCGGCGTTCCGGCTCGGCTATGACCTCGTGCTGACCCTGGAGCGGCAGGACCCCGGCGACGACTGGCCCACCCGGGTGGCGACCAGGCGGCCGTCCGGGGTCATTCTCGGCCTCATCAAGCCCACGGCGCACCAGCTCGATCAGATCCACGGGCTGCGCATCCCCATCGTGCTGCTGGAGCCGCGCACCGAGACCCGTGGCTCCTTCGCCAGCGTCTCGGTGACCAATCGGCAGGGCGGTTACGACGCCGGTGCCCACCTCGTTGCGTGCGGCTACTCGCGGTTCGTGATCGTCAACGGCGTACCGAGATACCGCTTCGGACGGGCGCGAGAGGAAGGATTCCGCCGGGCCATCGAGGAGCTACGGCCCGGTTCATCCATCATCCGGGTGGATTCCGAGTGGAGTGAAGCACCGCTCAGCGAGTCCCTTCTTCGAACCATCGCTGGGGACGGGTCACCCGTCGGCACGTTCGCCTGCGACGACGAGATGGCGTTCGCGGTCTACCGCGCGGCAGCGCAGCTCAAGCGCCGGATCCCCGAGGACATCGGCGTCGTGGGCTTCAACGACGAGGCCCGCGCCACCGTGGCGACGCCTCCCCTGACGTCGGTTCGTCAGCCGCTGCGTGCGATCGGCGGACGGGCCGTCGAGCTCCTCTCCGAGCTGCGCTGGCGCGACGAGGCACCCCATGAGTCCGTCGAGGTGCCCAGCGAGCTCATCGTGCGGTCGTCGACGCTGCCGGTTGTGCAATAGCCCTCGTCACCGACTCGAGAGAGCCGACCCTGCGAACTCATTCTGCCGTCACCGTCACCGTGACGGGGTCCAGGCCGTCCGCGACGATCGTGATTTCGATCCGGCCAGTCGCGATCGGCCGCACGACAGCCAGCATGCGCCCTTCGAACGTCGTGTGAGTACCTGACGTGTAGGTCTCTTCGGTAACAGGCCTGGCGCTGCCGAGCCCCTGGAGGACGCCTGCACCGGTGACCTCGACAGTGACCCGGCGGTCGTCGACGGTCGACACGACTCCGTCCGAGTCCACGAGTTCGACCGTGACATAGGAGAGGTCGGAGTCGTCGGAGCGGATTTCCACCCGGTCGGCCGTGGCGCGGACGGCACGCACCTGACCCGCCGATCTGAGCGCGCTCCTGCCTGATTCCGTCGCGCCGTCGAACCCCACGGCTTCGAGGGTTCCTGCTTCATATGGGACCTCGAAGGTGGCTACGTGGCGTTCCGTTCGACGACGGCCGAGCGATCGCCCATTGAGGAACAGTTCGACCTCGTCGCACGGGCTGTAGACGTCGACAGTGAGCGGGACGTCAGGGGTGGTGGCCCAGGTCCATGAGGAGATCGTGTCGCTCCAGGCCCAACCGTGGGCCGTCGCCTTCTTGCCGTGTGCGTCAGGTCGATGCACAGCAATGTATGGGGCGGTACGGAGCCCGAAGACGATTTCCCGGTAGTAGGACGCGGGACGGCGATGCCCGGTTATGTCGATATCGCCCGCCCAGGACAGCAGGGTGGGGAAGGCTTGAGGCTGCGCGGGGGCGGAGTCGACGTCGGCGTAGACGACCAGGCCGAGCCCGGCCTCACCGAGGTAGTCCCAGCCGGTCCAGGTGAAGTCACCGACGACGTAAGAATTCCCGGTCACGAGCGGCCAGATCTCGTCGATCTTCTTCGCGAGCGTCTCAGTGCCCATCACCACCCGATCGGGAAACCGCTCCGCATCGGCGAGGTACCGTTCGTGGGCGTAGTTGTGACCGACGACGTCGACCACCGAGTGTGACTCCTCCGTCTTATCGGTGACGACGTCGGAGAGGCTTATCCGATCCATCAGGTCGCCGATCTCTGACATCAGGTCGTTGACTCCGACCTGCTTGCTGAGCTCGCCCACCTCCGCTCGGAACATCGGGAGGATGTCGGAAATCGTGGCGACGAAGCCGCTGATCCCGTTGGTGACGAAGCGGGCGGGATCCAGTGCGCGAACCTTCTCGGCGAGTCGTCGACCCCAACGGGCGCCGAGGGGATTGCCTGCGTCAAGGACTTCGTTGCCGATCGAGTACATGATGACCGATGGCCGGTTGATGTCCTTCGCGACCATCGCCTCGATGTCGCGCTCCCGCCATTCGGGAAAGGCGAGCGAGTAGTCGAAGGGGTTCTTGCCCTTGGTCCACATGTCGAACGCTTCGTCGACGACCAGCATGCCGAGCCGGTCGCAGGCGTCCAGTGCCGCCGGGCTGAGAGGCGTGTGGGCCGCGCGGATGGCGTTGAAGCCGGCGGCCTTGAGGATCTCGATGCGTCGCTCTTCAGCGCGGTAGATCGAGATCGCGCCGAGCACGCCGTTGTCGTGGTGCACGCAGGCCCCGCGGAGCTTGACAGGGGTGCCGTTCAGTCGCAGCCCGTGGGCGGGATCCAGTCGCAGGGTCCGTACGCCGAAACGCACACAGTCTTCATCGAAGGTCTCCTCGCAGTCTGTCACCCGGATCTGCGCCGAGTACTGGTGGGGCGAGTCCAGCTCCCACCGGCGCGGCGATACCACGTAGAGGCGTTGATGCGTGGTGGCCGTCTCGCCGGCCGTGAGGGTCGCCGGGCTGGAGCCGGTCGCGACGGTCCGTCCGTCGGCGTCCACGATGTCGATCGCGACGCGAACCGTCCGGGTGCTCAGGCCCTCGTTCTGCAGGATGGTCGAAACCTCAACGACAGCGCGTTCGTCATCCACGTCCGGTGTCGCAATGCGGATGCCGTCAGCTTTCAGGTGGAGGAGGTCGGAGACGGTGAGGACGGTGTCGCGGTAGATTCCGAGCCCGGAGTACCAGCGCGAATCATCGTGCGCTCGGGCCTCGACGCGGATCTCGTTCGTCTCGCCGTAGCGGAGCGCCGGGTCCAGGGCGATGCGGAACGGACTGTAGCCATACGGGCGCTGACCGAGGTACGCGCCGTTCACGAACACCGTGGCGTCGCGGTAGACACCCTGGAACTCGACGCTGACCCGCTTGTTCCGCCACTCGTCCGGCACGTCGAACTGCTTCGTGTAGGCGACGGAGCCACCGGAGAAGTACCCGGTCGAGGGGCCGTACGCCGGATCCCGTGGAAGATCGAGCATCGCGTCGTGCGGGAGGGTCACCGCCTTCGCCTCGTTCGTATCGGCGAGCTGGGCGAAGATGCTGACGTTTGGCTGCACAATCCAGCCGGTGTTGAAGGACGTCTTCATGTGTTCTCCGATTCTCGCCACGGGTGTTTGCCAGCGACAAAAGGCCGCTTCCAGCATCCGGACCGGAAGCCACGATCATCCAGCCCGCTAAGGGTTTTTGCGCAACAAGCTCGACCCTCACTGTGACGTCGCCAGGAGCACATCACCGGGCACGGATTCGCCGGCACTGATCGCTGCGAAGCCGCACTCGAGGTCGGCGAGCACGGCGTCCGGTCGTGGCAGCATCGCTGCGATCTGCCGTGGAGTGATGGCATCCTGTCCGCGCAGCGCTGACGGCCTGTGTTCCCCCGCCTCGGGGACGTGCTTGGTGATGACGGTGGTCAGAACGGCCATCGCTTCGGAGCTCTCCATCAGCGTCCCGAGCGGGGTGTCCACGGTGATGGTGGCGTGCGCCTCCTGGTCCACATCGAACGTTTCGGAGAACTCGTGCTCGCCGTGCCCCACGACCTGGCGGGCGCCCGACGGAAGCACGACCTCGGCTGCGACCCCGACCGGCACGCGCACGACCAGGCGGAGGGCGCCGTCCCTCAGCACCCAGCCGCTCTCCGCCGTGCCATAGGGGGTCTTCAGTCGTGCGGACGCCGATGTGAGGCCCCTGCGAGGAGGCTGGGGCGCGATGCGGATCCGTCGGTAGCCGGGTGCCGCGGGCGCCAGGCCCGCGACGATGCGGTGCAGCCAGTCGCCCACCGCACCGAACGCGTAGTGGTTGAACGAGGTCATCCCGGACGGGTTCACCGTGCCGTCGGGCAGCAGCGCGTCCCACCGCTCCCAGATAGTGGTGGCGCCCTGATCGACGCTGTAGAGCCAGGACGGAGCCTTCGTCTGGAGGAGGAGGCGGTACGCGGTGTCGAGGTGCCCGTTCCTCGAAAGCGCGTCGCAGATCAGCGGAGTCCCGATGAACCCCGTCGCAATGGTGTAGCCGTCCGAACGCACGATCTCTGCCAGCCGGTCGCCGGCGCGGATGCGGGCGGCCTCGTTGTCGACCAAGTCGAACTGCAGCGCCAGCGCATACGCCGTCGCCGAGTCCGAAAGGATTCTCCCAGACGCCGTGATGTATTCGCGGCGGAAGGCGGTCGCGACCTCCTCAGCCAGTGCGGCGAGGCGCTCGGCTTCGGGACGCCGGAGCAGCACTGCCGCGTCGGCGGCGATCCGAGCCGATCGGGCGAAGTAGGCGGTGGCGACGATCTCCGGGTAAGTGGCGGACGCCTCGGGCCGCCCGGCGGGAGCCGTCGGATCGAGCCAGTCGCCGAACTGGTAGCCCGCGCACCAGATGCGGTCGGGCCCGGCCGCCGCCTCCACCTCGGTGGTCCAGGAGAGCATCGAGTCGAATTGGCGAGCGAGCACTCCGAGGTCGCCCGTCGCCTGGTACACGGTCCACGGGACAACCGTCGCCGCATCGCCCCAGCCGGCCATCGGCCCGTTGTAGCCTGTGGTGACCGCGGGCACGACCATCGGCGTCCCGCCGTAGTGCGCCTGCTCCGCGGTCAGATCCTTCAACCACGACGTCAGGAATCCCGCGGTGTCGAACAGGTACTCCGCCGTCGGGGCGAAGACCTGCACATCTCCAGTCCAACCGAGCCGCTCGTCCCGCTGCGGGCAATCGGTCGGGATGTCGACGAAGTTGCCGCGCATGCCCCAGACGATGTTCTGGTGCAGGCGGTTGACCATCGGATCCGAGGTGGTGAACCAGCCCGTGCGCTCCAGGTCGGAGTGCAGTACTTCCGCCACGACCGCCGACGGATCGAACTCGCCCGGCCAGCCGTTCACCTCGGCGTAGCGGAACCCGTGGAAGGTGAACCGCGGCGCCCACTGCTCCACTCCCTCACCTCGCAGGACGTAGGTGTCCGTCGCCTTGGCACCCCGCAGAGGCTCGGTCGCGAGCTCTCCCGCCGCCAGCACCTCGGCGTGCCGGAGCACCACGGTGTCGCCCGCCGCACCACTCACGCTGATCCGGAGGCGACCGACGAGGTTCTGGCCGAAGTCGAGGATGGTCCGTCCCGATGGTGACGTGGTCACGTCGACGACGGGGACTGTCTCGGTGACCCTCACTGGCGGCCCGTCGGGCGCCACCAGCCTGGCGATGTCGATCTCGGAGGCGGTGACAGTTTCCCACCCGTCCGCTGGGCCACCCGCCGTCGACCAGTCCATTTCGAGCAGTCGGGCGTCAAAGTGCTCCCCGTTGTAGAGGTCGGCCGAGAGGATCGGGCCAGCAGCAGTTCGCCAGTCTCCGCCGGTCGCGATCACCCGGCGCTCGCCATCCTCGAACTCGACCTCGAGCTGGGCCAGCAGTCCGGGCTCGGTGCCGTAGAACTCTCTGCGCCCATCCGGGCCGAGGTAGCCCCGCCACCAGCCGTCGGCGAGCCAGGCGCCGATCGTCGTCCGGCCGCCGCGGACCAGGTCGGTGACGTCGTACGTCTGATAGCGCAGTCGCGACTCGTAGGCCGTCCAGCCGGGCGCGAGCTCGTCGTCACCGACGCGCCGCCCGTCGATCTCCAGCTGATAGAGCCCGTGCGCGGTCACATAGACACGGGCGCTTCGGACCGGCTTGGCCCGCAGCTCGGCCGTGTGCCGCAGCAGCGCCGGCGTTCCGGCGCCCGGCGTGACCAGCCGGGCCACCCAATCCACCGGCTCGAGCAGCCCGGCCTCGACCGCCGCCCAGTCCGACCAGTCGGAGACTGACGAGTCCTCGCCGGTCACGCGCACGCGCACCCGCACCCGCTCCCGCGAGCGGAGCTCCGCGAACGGCCACGGAACGAGCACCGACTCGCTGCTGTGCACCCGCACGGTTTCGCCGGATGCCGTCTCCAGCTCGTAGGACGCTTGCGCCCAGCCGGTGGGGGCGGCCTCGACGATCCAGCTCAGCCGGGGCGCGGCTTCGCCGATTCCCAGGGCATCGCGGTGGTGTTCGAATCCGACAGGCGAGACGGTGACGGTCATGAGGAGCCTTACAATTCAGCGGACGGAGCAGGTATGGAGGGTGACGAGCGGGATCGCTGAGGCGACGAGCGTGGTGGCCCCGAGCTGGGCGGCCTTCTCATCGGCGCCCGTCGGATGTCTCCGACGTCATTCGGTGTCGTCGTCCACGACCGAAATTCCGAGCTTCGTTGCATGAGAAGCAAACTTCGCGAACATGTCCTCGAACATTAGGCGCGTGTCCGGGCGGGTGAAGACGCGCACCGGCGGCAACTGGGGCTGAGGGGCTCCATACCACCCCATGTCGGTGATGGACATCCGCGGGGTCATCACGGAGTCCGACGAGTTGGGGTCCGGATCGAAAGCGGACTGCAGGGCGGTCAGCAGCACCAGCGGGTTGTCCCCTAGCACGTACGTTTCGCTGCCCAGGTTTATGCCGTACTTGAAGATCAAGTCCGCGAAGCCGTCTAGCGCTGACATCATGTGGGCGCCGAAGCCCCCGAGGTCTCCGACGCGCCGCCGCAGTTCCGTCCATGAGACGAGGCACCGCCGGTATGCGTCCATGGGGACTTGCCAGAGCGGAATCGGAGAACCGAACACGACCTGCGCGCTGGGCACGTCGATGGACAGGTTGTATTCAGCCCCGGTCGCGGTCGGTTCAGCGGTTTCGGCCTGCACGTACGGAGGGCCGCCTATCCAGACAGCCGTGAGCCGATCCGCGATCGCTGGCTCTGTGAGATAAGCGTTGGCGAGTTCAGTGAGGCCTCCGCCGAGCGCCACGAAGAGCGGCAGATCTGTGTCATCCCGGAGGGCCTCCGCGACGATGGCGTCACTCGCCTCAGATCGCACAGGCGAGGAGTCGGTGCGATCCTCCTCCGTGCCACGGAGAATCGGCAGGTCCATCCTCATTTGCTGCAGCAGTTCCCCCACCACGGAGACGCCCTGCTCCACCGTGCCGATGTACTCCCCGCGGTGGGCCGCCGGCAGACGAGAAGCGATCACGAAGGGAATTTCCACGGAGGGGGACAGCAGGTGGTGGGCGAGTTGGAAGAGGTCGTCCGGGTCGCCGGCGAAGTCATTGTCGATGATCACCCGCGCTCCACGCGGACGACCTGAAGAATCAGCAGCGGGAGGTGGTGTTACGTGCACGTGGAACTGCCCTTTCTGCGGAGAGTCGATGGTGGCCGTCGGTTTCGCGGCACCTGTCTGATGCTGATCACGTGAGAGTCGCGCCCCGCTCCGGAGCCTCACGTCCTGCCAGCCGGAGCTCCGCGAGTCGTTGGAGCAGAAGGTCTCCCAGCGCCGGGAACGGTAGTTTCGATGCGGCCATGGGCAAGATTGTGCGGAGCGGCATCGGCATCACCAGCGGGAGGGTCGCCTCGTCCCACTCCCCAGCTCCCTGCGTCGCGAACTGCGTCATCAGCTCCTGCAGGGCCACGGCTCCCTCGGCGTCGGCGAACCACTCGCCCATGGCGGAGTCGAGCGTGAGAGGCGGTGCGCACTCCGTCCCCGCCAGCTCGATGCCCACCTGGGCCCGGACGTCGCGCGAGGATGCAGCCACCTGGATCGTGTAGATGCCGGTGCCACGGACCCATGTCCGGGAGCGAGAGCTCCAATAATCCAGGTCGCCGAGTGGGATTCGGGTCGTGATCAGGTGGCTGCCGCCGGCCTCCACGAACACCTTCTCGAAGGCGACGAGCTCGTGTGCGGGGCGGTCCTCCTCCGACGCGGGCGGAACGGAGTAGAACTGCACGGCCTCCGCGCCGTCCCGCAACCCGGTGTTGGTCACGCGGACCCGCACCTCTAGGGCGTTTCCGACGACATCGGCGCGGAGGTCGTCGTACTCGAAGCTGGTGTAGGACAGGCCGTGACCGAACGGATAGGCGACGTCGCGACCCACCGAGTCGTAATGGCGGTAGCCGACGTAGATCCGCTCGCCGTAGAGGACCGTGCGACCGTCGCCGGGGAAGTTGTGGAACGACGGAGTGTCCCCGAGCGAGAGCGGGATGGTCTCCGCAAGCTTCCCCGATGGATTGGTGTCGCCGAACAGGAGGGAGGCCGTCGCGCTGCCGACGGCCTCCCCGCCCAGCCATATCTCAAGGATGGCTGCGACCGTTCCACGCCAGGGCTCGACCGAGACGACACCACCGTTGGAGAGGATGACGGTCACGCGTTCGTTGACCGCGGCGACCCGACGCAGGAGCTCCAGCTGGTCGCCGGGGAGGTCCATCGAGGAACGATCGAAGGCCTCCGACTCGTCCTCAGGGGGCAACCCCAGGAACACGAGGACGTCGGACGCCGCCTGCGCCGTTGCCACCGCCTGATCGACCAGGTCGCTATCCGCCCTGCCGTCCAGGGTGAATCCGGGCTCGAAGATCACCTCTCGTTCGCCCGCTCGTCTGCGGATCGCGTCCAGCGCATTGTCCAGTCGTGTCGGGATGATGTGGCTGCTCCCGGCGCCCTGGAAGCGCGGAGTGCGGGCGAACTCTCCGATGACGGCGATGGCTCCTTCTGCCTCCGCGGAGAGCGGGAGGACGCCGTCATTCTTGAGGAGCACAGCGGACTGCTCGGCGATCTCCCTCGCCAGCGCATGGTGGGTCTCGGCATCGAAGGTGGTCACCGTGCCTGCCCGGCCGGCCACCAGCGTCACCGCAAGCTCCGCCACCCGTGCGGCCGCCCGATCGAGGATCGCCTCGTCGAGGGCGCCGCAGCGAACGGCTTCGATCAGAGCGGCGGAGCCCGCTCCCGTGCCTGGCATGTCGAGGTCGAGGCCCGCTCGCACCGCCGCGACGACATCGGAAGCGGCCGCGCCCCAGTCCGAGACCACGAGACCGTCGTAGCCCCATTCGTCCCTGAGGATCTGCGTGAGCAGCCGATGGCTCGAGACGACCGGCTCCCCGTTGACGGCGTTGTAGGAAGCCATCACGGTTGCGGGAGAGGACTTCTCGATGACCCGTTGGAACGCCTTCAGATAAATCTCGCGCAGCGTGCGCTCGTCCACCTCGGCGCTGATCTTCATACGGTCGGTCTCTTGGTCGTTCGCGACGTAGTGCTTCACCGACGCCCCCACGCCGTGGGTCCTCAGCCCTCTCACCCAGGCCGCGCCGAGCTCGCCCGACAGCAGGGGGTCCTCCGAGAAGTACTCGAAGTTCCGGCCGCACAGCGGGCTGCGCTTGATGTTCACTCCCGGGCCGAGCAGCACGTCCACTCCCAGCGCACGGGCCTCGACTCCCAGCGCTGCGCCCATGGTCGCGAGAAGGTCCCGATCCCACGAGCTCGCCGACGCGGATGCCGTGGGGAACGCCGTCGACGGCCGGGCAGCGTTGATGCCCAGGTGGTCGCCACCTTCCTCCTGTCGGCGGACACCGTGCGGTCCGTCGGACAGGACCAGGGCCGGGATGCCGGCCGACTCCACCGCGGTGGTGTTCCAGAACGCGAAGCCGGAGACCAGAGACGCCTTCTCTTCGAGGCTGAGCCTCTCTATCAGCGGATGGATGGTCATATGGTTCGTTCTCCTTTAGTGCGGCGACGGTCAAGCGGTCGGGTTCAGTGGGCCCCGTGCGCGAGACCGGCGCTCTCGCCACCGTCGGCGATGAACTCCGCGCCCGTTGAGAACGAGGCCTCATCGCTCGCCAGGAAGACGACCAGGTTCGCGATCTCGCTCACCTCGCCCATGCGATGCAGGGCGACGTGATCCTGGGGGAACTCCATCCCGTCGAGCAGCGGAGTGCGGATCAGGCCCGGGTGCACAGCGTTGACGCGCACGTTGTACATGCCGAGATCGAGAGCCGCACTCTTGGTCAGCCCGCGGAGGCCGAACTTCGAGGCGTTGTATCCGGTGATGCCCCCGTAGCCCTGGAGCCCCGCGTCGGAGGAGATGTTGATGATGGAGCCGCGCCCGGACGCCTTGAGCGCCTCGACGGCCGCGCGGATCCCGTAGAAGGAGCCCGTGAGGTTGACGTCGATGACGAGGTTCCAGTCCTCCAGCGAGTGCTCGTCGATCGGTGCGCTCCGCACGACGCCGGCGTTGTTGACGAGGATGTCCAGGCGACCGAAGCTCTGCTCGGTCAGCTCGACCGCGTTGCGCCACTGGTCGTAGTCGCGGACGTCGAGATGCACGTACCGTGCCGCCTGCCCGATCTCCTCGGCGAGTCGGCGACCGTCTTCGTCGAGCACGTCACCGATCACCACCGATGCTCCTTCCCCTGCCAAGGCGCGGGCGAACTCCGCTCCGAGGCCGCGGGCGGCTCCGCTGATGAGTGCGACCTTGCCGGTGAGACGGTCCATGATCGACGGCTCGCTTTCGTGTTGGGTGGGGTGGGCGGCGTCGACCTAGCGGACGCCGCGCACCTTGAACAGGATGACCAGGGCACCCACGAGCGCCAAGGCGCCCGAGAGGATGTACATCAGGGTGTAGTTCGGTGACGACGACGTGGCCCCGATCGCGAGGATGCCGGCCGCCGCGAGGGGGCCGATCGTGTTCGGCAGCTGCTGTGCCAGCGCCATGATGCCCAGATACCGACCGGACTCCTCGCGGTCGGGGAGCACGTCGAGGACGATCGCCTGGTCGACGGTGGAGAACGCGCCGATGGCCAGCGTCGCCAGAAGCGATCCGGCGATGAGACCGGGAAGCTGGTAGGAGACGGCGGAGAGGATCGTCGCCGCCAGCATGATGATCCCCGAGAGCACTACGAAGATCTTGCGGCGCTTCAGCCGGTCCGCCAGGAACCCGACGCCGAGCGCCCCGATCGCGCCGGACACGATTCCCCCGAGACCGACGATTGCCACGATCCCTCCCACTGCGCTGACGGGCATCCCGAGCCGGGCCGCGAGGAAGTAGGTGGCGTAGGTCGTGGTGAAGGACAGACCGAAGAACAGCAGCGCTCGGCCCAGCCAGTTCCACGCATAGCTGGGGGCCTTGCGGGGGTTGAACACCATGCGCGAGAACACCTGGGACACGGAGGTCTTCTCCGCCGGGGCAAGGTCGGGGACCTCCCGGGCGAAGATAGTGAAGGCGATGACGCCGAGGACGGCGATGAATCCGGGGACCAGGAACAGCAGCATCAATTGGCTGGCGAAGGAGGAGACCAGCCCGATGCCGAAGATCGGGGCGACCATGTTCGCGAAACCGGTGTAGGCCGAGACACGACCGCGCTGCTCCTCTGGGAGCCGGTCACCGAGGAAGGCCACGACCATGTTGCTCGCCGTCTGCCATCCGATGAGGGTGACGACCCAGCCCACGACCACAATCGGGACGGTGGGAGCGATCGCCAGCGCGACGAGGCCCGCCAGGCCCGCGATCGCACCGCCGATCGCCCACGGACGACGACGTCCGAGGCGGCTCCGTGTGCGGTCCGACAGCACACCCACCAGCGGGGTCGCGATCACGGAGGCGATCGCTCCGACTGCGGTGATGAGTCCTAAAACATCGACCCGACCGGGCACGAGGATGTTGAGCTTCACCGTCAGGGAGAACGCGAGCGGGGTCACCACCGCCATCGAGGCGCCAAAGGTGAGGAAGACCAGTACCCAGATGAGCCCGGCACGCATCCGCGGCAAAGAAGATGTTGTTTCCGGTTCGGACCCGGCACGCGCTGCCGACACAGCCGCCGGCGGGAGGAGGACGGCGTCAGCGGCCACTTCGCTGAGCACCTCCCGCTCCGTTGCTCCCAGTGCGGGCGGGGTGTCCGCGGCTGGCGTTCGTTTCACGACAATCTCCCTTGACTGACAAAACTTGCGCTCGTGCGCAACATTCGGAGAGTACTCAATCTCGCGGTGGAGCGCAACATCCGGATAAGGTGGTCCCATGTCCACCGCCACCGAAGAGTCGTCGACGGGCCAGCGCGCGCAAACGACGGCGCCGCGAGGACGGTACGCGAAGTCCGAAGAAGTCCAGGGACGCATCGTGCGCGCTGCCTCACAAGTGTTCGCCGGCAGCGGCTTCCACGCCGCGACCTTCAAAGAGATTGCGCGACGAGCGGGCGTCAGCGAACGCGGACTCGTCTACCACTTCCCCACCAAGGAAGCACTGCTCGAGGCGGTGATGAACGTTCACCACCAGTGGCGGTCGGCCGTGGTGCTGTCAGCATCAGGCCTCGGCTCCTTCGCCGCGGTGCTCGCCGTGGTCGAGGCCGACGCCGCGATGCCGGACGTCGTCGGCCTGCAGAGCATTCTCATCGGCGAGGCAACGGCTCGCGACCATCCAGCACACGACCACTACCGGCGCCGTTACGCGGACCTTCGCACGTACCTCACCAGGGCATTCGACGCGGCATTGAGCAGTGGGCAGGCCTCCTCCGAGCTTGAGGCCGGCGACCTGGCTGTGGGACTGATCGCCCTTCTGGACGGCCTCCAGATGCAGTGGCTGTTCGACAGCGACGCGGTCCGCGTGGGGAAGACCGTGGACGGGTACCTCGCCGCCATCCTCACACCTGACGCGCTTGCGGAGGTTCGCGGCCTTCGCGCGGCGTTCCTCGCCGGCGATGACTCCGAGTCGACCCGAACCTGAGTCAGGTTCAGGACCGGGAGGCGACGAGAGCAGCAGTCGAAGCCCCTGACCAGCGATGCGACCTCGTACACCAGGCCTCCGCGGCCCGACCGTGCTGCGGCCCAACTGCGGCGCCGGATCCCGGTTCGGGCGACGATACAAGGCGTGGCGCCCGAGCCCGACGATCGCAACCGGAGGCTTGCGCAAATATCCCCCCGCGCCGATTCGAGGTCACCTGCTCTGCGACAGGATGAACGACATGCGAACCGTGGAGCACTGGAAGACGCTCGAATTGCGGCTTCAGAGCGAGTGGGAGTACGCGAACCCGGTCGACGACGTGAGAGTGGACGTCACGTTCATGGGGCCCCACGGCGAAGAGCTGGGTCGTGAAGCGTTCTGGGACGGCGGCACGACGTGGCGGGTGCGTTTCGCTCCCCCGTCGCCCGGCGTCTGGACCTTCCGTACGAGTGCATCTGATCGCAGCGAGACCGGGCTTCACGGCGTGAGCGGCGAGCTGGAATGCATCCCGGCGGAGCGATCTGCGGATGTCTACGCGCACGGATTCCTACGCGCGTCGGCATCCGGAACCCATCTGGAGCACCGCGACGGCACACCGTTCTTCTGGCTCGGCGACACCCATTGGCGCTTCATCTGGGAGAAGTGGGACGAGTCGAACAAGCCGGGCTGGTCATCGCAGTTCAGAGACACGGTGGACCTGCGCGCGCGGCAGGGCTTCACGGTGTACCAGAGCAACCTGCTCTCCTGGTCGCCGCCGGAGTTCTGGGAACGCTTCGCAGCCGGCGACGGATTCGACGTGGACTTCTTCCGCAGGGTGGTGGACCCCCGGATGGCGTACGTAGCCGAGCAAGGACTCGTGAACGCGCTGGGTCTGGCGTGGCACCACGTCGTGGACTCGAATCCGGAGGCGATGGTGACACTGGCCCGGTACGTCGTGGCCAGATACGGCGCGTATCCGATGGTGTGGACCCTCGGGGGTGAAGTCGCGGGATACGAGCCGCAGCTGCGCAGCAGGCGGTTGGATGCCTGGCGAGAGGTCGCCATCGCCATCTCCGAAGCTGATGGGTACTCGCATCCGATCACGGCCCACCTCACGTGTGAGCGCCCGATGCCCTCAGACCTTCAGGATGAGCCGTGGCTGACGTTCACGCTGAGCCAGCTCGGTCACGGCGACCTTGACATGGGGTCCGCGCACTGGGCGAACCACTTGGCCGCGCATCCGGGAAAGCCGCTCGTCGAGGGCGAGAGCCTCTACGAAGGACTGACCAGTGTGGAACCTCTCGGACGGCGGCCAGTCACGGACACCATGGTGCGTCAGGTCGCCTACCGGGCGATCCAGTCCGGATGCTGCGGGTACAGCTACGGCGCGCAGGGATGCTGGAACGGAGCGTGGGACAGCGACACGAGCCGCACCAGCTGGGGCGAGCTGCCGTGGTACGAGGGCGTCGATCTGCCCGGCGGCCGACAGCTCGGCTACCTCAGGACCTTCTACGAGACTGTCGACTGGTCCTCGCTGCGCCCCGCGCCGGAGCTCTTCCGCACGACGCACTGGATCAACGAGGCGATGTACCCACCGCACGTCTCCGCCGACGATGCCCGCAGCACGGTCGTCGCCTACTTCGGCGAGACCTACCGGCACGATGAAAGCACGACGTATCTCGCCGAGCTGCCGCCCGCCTCGTACAAGGTGGACTGGTTCGATCCGCGTGAGGGCCGGTTTCACGATCAAGGTGAGATGGTCGCGCTCGACGGCACGTTAATCGTTCCCGAGCCGCCGTCGGAGGATGCGGACTGGGTGCTCCTGGTGCGCGAGAGTGGACTCGAGAAGTCAACGCAGAGGGAGATCTAATGAGCGCACTCGCCGGCAAGACGGCATTGATCACTGGCTCCGGTGCCGGCATCGGCCGCGCGGTCGCCGAGCGATTCGCCCGGGAGGGGGCACGCGTCGTCATCGCCGACCGCGACGGTGACACCGCAGCCGCGACCGCGGACCGCATAGGCGAGGCCGCCCGCAGCGTCGTCATGGACATCTCGCAGGAGCCCTCTGTGGAGTCCGCGTTCGCCGAGCTCATCGACACCGGCTGGAGACCGGACGTCGTCGTCGCCAACGCCGGCGTGCAGTTGTTCGGGCAGGATGCCAGGGCTGCCGACCTCGAGCTCGACGTCTGGCGCCGCACCATCGACGTCAACCTGACCGGCACGTTCCTCACCGTGAAGCACGCGGTGCGGGCGATGCGCGGTCACGGAGGAGGATCGATCATCCTCACCGGCAGTCCGACGGGCGTGAACGGCGAGGGCGCAGACTTCACGGCGTACAGCGCGTCGAAGGCCGGCATCCACGGTCTCGCGCGAACCGTCTCGGCCGCCTACGCAGGCGACAACATCCGCGTCAACACCGTCGTTCCTGCCTACACCGAGACGAGTCTCGTCACCGCGATCAGCGACGACCCCGACGCGCGCGCCGCCATCGTCGGACGCATTCCGCTCGGCCGTCCCGGATCGCCGCGCGACATCGAGGGCATCATGGTGTTCCTCGCCGGCGACGACGGCGCCTTCGCCACGGGAGCTTTGTTCGCGGTCGACGGAGGCATGACCACGATCTGAGCATCCGTCCTGCCGGCGGACCTCGCTCGGCCTCAGCCCCCGAATTGACTGACCCTGTCGACCGCGATGGTGAGGAGGATGCGCACCTGCTCGCGACCGCCGTACCAGAGGTACGGACCGCCGGTGTACTTCTGCGACAGCGTCTCAATGTGTTCGGCTGCGCCGTCGTAGCTGAGCGCCGCACGACCCCGGACCTGGTAGTAGCGCCCTTCGTTCTCCGGGTCGGTCACGGTCAGTGCGACACGCGGATCCCGGCGGATGTTGCGCACCTTCAGATGGGTGTCGACGCTGTTGACCAGAACGTGCTCGCCGTCAGTGTCGACCCACACCCGCGTCAGTTGCGGCGACCCATCCTTCATGACCGTGGCGAGGTAGCACATGCTGGCCGAACGCAAGAGGCGAAGAAGATCCG
>Ga0164242_10000742_pt1 | contig 39364 bp, 40 predicted proteins | sample OricomgcompostMG_FD_108783 | JGI IMG/M metagenome (GOLD analysis project Ga0164242, IMG submission 108783) | Miracle-Growth compost microbial communities from Emeryville, California, USA - Original compost - Miracle growth compost (MG) ... | reverse complement strand
GGTGTCGACGCCGATCTCGCGCAGCACCGCGAGCGACGCGTCGCGCAGGATCTGGTATTCCTTGTCGGTCAGCGTCTGCGCGGGCGCGACGGTGATCGAGTCGCCGGTATGGATGCCCATCGGATCGAGGTTCTCGATCGAGCACACGATGATGCAGTTGTCCTTTTTATCGCGGACCACTTCCATCTCGTACTCTTTCCAGCCGAGCAGCGATTCTTCGATCAGCAGTTCGCGCGTCGGCGACAGGTCGAGGCCGCGCTTGCAGATTTCTTCGAACTCCTCGCGGTTGTACGCGATGCCGCCGCCCGAGCCGCCGAGCGTGAACGACGGACGGATCACGACCGGATAGCCGCCGCTGCCGGTGGCCGCCGCGATTTCGCCGTGCACCTTCAGCGCTTCTTCCATCGAATGCGCGGTGCCCGACTTGGCCGAACCGAGGCCGATCTTCGTCATCGCGTCCTTGAACTTCTGGCGGTCCTCGGCCTTGTCGATCGCCTCCGGCGACGCGCCGATCAGTTCGACCTTGTACTTGTCGAGCACGCCGTGGTGATGCAGGTCGAGCGCGCAGTTCAGCGCCGTCTGGCCGCCCATCGTCGGCAGGATCGCGTCCGGGCGCTCCTTCTCGATGATGCGTTCGACCACTTCCCACGTGATCGGCTCGATATACGTGACGTCCGCCGTATTCGGGTCGGTCATGATCGTCGCCGGATTGCTGTTGACGAGAATGACCTTGTAGCCTTCCTCACGCAGCGCCTTGCATGCCTGCGCGCCCGAATAATCGAACTCGCACGCCTGGCCGATGATGATCGGACCCGCGCCGATGATGAGGATGCTTTTGATGTCTGTCCGCTTGGGCATAACGCTCTCGCTAATGTGTTCCCTGTTGCCTGTGATCTTCGTGCTGTGCTGCCGTCTTTACGCCGCGCGGGCGGGCGCCGTCACGCGGCCGCGCCGTTGCCGCGCTGCTTCGCGGCGTCCATCAGCGCGGTGAAGCGGTCGAACAGATAGCCGATGTCGTGCGGTCCCGGCGACGCTTCCGGGTGGCCCTGAAAGCAGAACGCCGGCTTGTCGGTCAGCTCGAAACCCTGCAACGTGCCGTCGAACAGCGAGACGTGTGTGACGCGCGCGTTCGCCGGCAGCGTGTGCGCATCGACCGCGAAGCCGTGGTTCTGCGACGTGATCACCACGCGGCCGTCGCCGAGATCCTTCACCGGATGGTTCGCGCCGTGGTGGCCCGTCTTCATCTTCACGGTCTTGCCGCCGACCGCGAGACCCATGATCTGGTGGCCGAGGCAGATGCCGAAGGTCGGGATGCCGCGCGCGATGAATTCCTGGGTCGCGCGGATCGCGTAGTCGCACGGCTCCGGGTCGCCGGGGCCGTTCGACAGGAACACGCCGTCCGGATTCAGCGCGAACGCGTCGGCGGCGGTGGCCTGCGCGGGCAGCACCGTCACGTGGCAGCCGCGCTCCGCGAGCATCCGCAGAATGTTGTACTTGACGCCGTAGTCGAACGCGACGACGCGATACCTCGGCGCCGCCTGCTGCCGATAGCCTTCGCCGAGGCGCCATTCGGTCGTGGTCCACTCGTACGGCTGCTGCGTCGACACGACCTTCGCGAGGTCCATGCCCGCGAGGCCCGGAAACGAGCGCGCGAGTTCGATCGCCTTCGCTTCGTCATCCGAGCCGGCCAGAATCGCACCGTTTTGCGCGCCCTTGTCGCGCAGCACGCGCGTCAGCTTGCGCGTGTCGATGCCGGCGATCGCGACAACGCCCTCGTCGCGCAGATAGTCGGCGAGCGTGCGCTCCATGCGGAAGTTCGACGCGAGCACCGGCAGGTCGCGGATGATCAGCCCGGCGGCATGGACTTTCGTGGCTTCGACGTCCTCGGCGTTGACGCCGACGTTGCCGATGTGCGGATACGTCAGCGTGACGATCTGGCGGGCGTAGCTCGGGTCGGTCAGGATTTCCTGATAGCCGGTGATCGCCGTGTTGAACACGACTTCGCCGATCGTATGGCCCGGCGCGCCGATCGAGTAACCACGAAAAACCGTGCCGTCGGCAAGCGCGAGGAGAGCGGGAGAGAAAGACGGCAACACGGGAGACTCCTTGGGGAACACCCAGTGCCGACCTGTTTATCCGCCGTGTGTGGCGCGCGGCTGCGGCACCGGCATCCACGGATGCGTGCGGCAGGCTCGCTCACGATCGGGCAGCGTGGATTCGGCGGCGCCGATTCGGCATGTGCTGCGCGCGGATTCCGTCTGCACGTGGCCGACTCACGGTCGATCGGCACGGCGACAGCCCGCACGGACACGCGAATGCGCAAAACGCGTACTACGCGGCGTGGCGGATGAACGGATGGGAGAAGGTAGGCGCTAGGGTGCGGGTTGATAAGCTCAAACCTTCGAATTATAGCCGGAAAACCACCCTTTCTTCAATCCGACGATCGCCCGGCCGGCAGCGGCGGCCGGCGCTGGTTCGCCGCTTACGTCCGCTCAAAGCGCGTGTCGATCACGGCTGACAACGCCGCCATCGCTCATGGCACACCCACATGGCGCCCCATTTCGGGCCGAGAAAAGGAAAACGCCGCTACCCAAAGATAGCGGCGCATCGAAAATCGACGAGTGATCGGAGCGTAAAACCGTGCGCTGCCCCCGCAGCGCACGCGGCCACCCTTCGCGTACTGCCGTTTTACCTACTTCTTATGCACTGGCTTGTGGGCGGCGGCCTTCGCGTGGGGGGATTCGCGCTTCGTCGCCCGAGCCTTCACCGGTTCGGACACTTTCCTGATCTTCGCCGGCTCCGACACCTTTCTACCCTTCACCGGCTCGGCCGCCTTCTTCCGGGCCGGCGCCTTCTCGACCTTCCCCCTGCCCCTGATAGGCTCGGACACTTCGATCACGCGGCCGCGGGGTTCCTTTTTCTCGCCGCGCGAGCGGCTCTCGGGAATCCGCGTGCCGATCCGGCGTACGCCGCCGCGGTGAACGTCGGTCGCGATCCGCTCCGGCCCCGGCTCGCGGGGCAGCGCCTTGCCGACCGGCACGTGCAGCACCAGCACCTGCCCCGGCGTAACGATTTCGCGACGGGTGCGGTTCCACCCCTTCAACTGACCGAGCGACACGCCGTAGCGGCTCGCCACCGCCGCCATCGTCTGCCGGCGGCGCACGCGGATCAGCATCTTGCGCGTGTCGGGCACGTCGGGCTCCATCGCCAGCACCGCGCTTTCGGCGACGTCGGCGCTGATGTCCTCGTCGTCGTCACCGTCGGTGCGCGGCACGACGATCGTCGAGCCGGCCTTCAGGCGCATGCCGGCCGGAATCTTGTTCACGGACATCAGCGTCGCCGTGTCGACGCCGATCTTCCCGGCAATCGCCGCGGGCGTCGCCCGGTGGTCGACCGTGTAGGTCGTCCACGACGACAACTGGCCGGAATACGACTTCAGGTTGCGCTCGAACGCGCTCGCATTGTCGAACGGCAGCAGGATCTGCGGCTGCGTCGCGCCGAGGATCACCGGCTTCGTGAACGACGGGTTCAACGAGCGGAACTCGTCGGTCGACATGTTCGCGAGCCGCGCGGCGACATCGACGTCGATGTCGTGCGACGTGGTGACCGTCACGAAATACGGGTGGTTCGGGATCGGCGGCAGCGTAAGTCCGTACTGCTGCGGATTCATCACGATGTTCTTGACCGCCTGCAGTTTCGGCACGTAGTTGCGCGTCTCGTTCGGCATGCGCAGGCTCTGGTAGTCGGTCGGCAGGCCCGCGGCCTCGTTGCGCGCGATCGCGCGCTGCACGTTGCCTTCACCCCAGTTGTACGCGGCGAGCGCGAGATACCAGTCGCCGAACATGTCGTGCAGCTTCGACAGATAGTCGAGCGCGGCGCTCGTCGACGCGAGCACGTCGCGCCGCTCGTCCTGCCACATGTTCTGCTTCAGGTTGTAGGTGCGGCCGGTGCCGGGCACGAACTGCCACATGCCCGCCGCCTTCGCGACCGACAGCGCCTGCGGGTTGTACGCCGACTCGACGAACGGCAGCAGCGCGAGTTCGGTCGGCATGTGCCGCGCTTCGAGTTCCTCGACGATGTGGTACAGGTACTTTTGCGAACGCTCGGTCATCCGCGCGACGTAGTCGGGACGCTGCGCGTACCAGTTCGCCTGCATGTCGACGAGATCGCTGTGCAGATCGGGAATCTGGAAGCCGCGGCGGATGCGGGCCCACAAATCGGCATCGGGACTCGTCAACTGACTGACGGACGCGTTGTCGACATCGATGGTTTCTTTCGCAGCGGAGGTCTTGCGGAGGGTATCGGCGGCGGCTTGCTGGGTGGCCTGGGCCGACTTGCCGCCAGGGTTGCTCGCGGTTGGTCCGCTGCTCGCGCATGCGGCGAGCAGCAGGACCAGCAGCGCACTAAAGATGAATCGCATGAACGTCTCGACTTCCGCATGGCTGGATTTTGCAGCCGATAGTACGAAAGCCTGTCGCTTACGTCAACGAAAAAAATCGGAAAAAACCATGAAAATCCGCAGCTTGGGCGGGATTCCATAGGTTCGGCGTGAGCATACCCGCGTGCGGAACCCGGTTAGCGGAAGCGGTTTTTCCACTCGCGCATCAGCGTGAACGCGGCCAGCCGATCCGGCACCGTTTCGTGCAACTGCGCCGCGAGCGTCGCCTGGAGCGCCGGTTCGCCGGCCCGCAGGAACGGATTGACCGCGCGTTCGTGCGCGATCGTGGTCGGCAGCGTCGGCTCGCCGCGCTCGCGCAGCGCGGCCGCGTCGCGGCTCCATACGCGCAGCGCGTCGTTGTCCGGGTCGCAGGCCAGCGCAAAGCGGATATTCGACAGCGTGTATTCGTGCGCGCAGTGTACCTGCGTGTCGCCGGGCAACGCGGCGAGCGCGTCGAGCGACGCGAGCATCTGCGCGGGCGAGCCTTCGAACAGCCGGCCGCAGCCGCACGCGAACAACGTGTCGCCGCAGAACAGATGCGGCGTGCCGGCGTCGTCCGCCGCCTGGAAGTACGCGATGTGGCCGCGCGTATGGCCGGGCACGTCGATCACCTCGAAGTCGAGCTGCGGCGCGTCGAGATGTACGCGCTCGCCGCCGTGCACGCGCGCGGTGACGAACGGTTCGGCACCACCGAGCGTTTCGCCGGCCGGCCCGAACACCGGCACGCGAACCTCGTCCAGAAGGCCGGCTACACCGCCGACGTGGTCGTTGTGATGATGGGTGAGTAAAATAGCGGCGAGCCGCCAGCCCCGTTTCGCAAGATACGCACGAACCGGCGCGGCTTCTCCCGGATCGACAGCGATCGCATTCACGCCATCGGCGACAACCCAGATGTAGTTGTCTTCAAAAGCTGGAACCGGCACGTACGCAAGCGCATTCATGGGGCGACGTATTTCTCATTATGTCTGACCGAACGATTATAGACTGGGCCGACTGGATCGCCTCGCCCGCCGGACGCTACGTGCTCGGCTGGGAGCAGCAGCAGCTCGACCGCGTCGTGTCGGACGTGTTCGGCTTCCATGCGCTGCAACTCGGGATGCCGCAACTCGACGCGCTGCGCGAGAACCGGATGCCGGGCCGCGGTCTGGTGCTCGACCCGGCGATCGCCGCCAGCGCGCCCTACGCGCCGCCGTCCGCACGCGGGCCGGCCGAACCGCCGCCGCTGCCCGGGCGCCACGCGCCGGACGGACGCAGCACCGTGTGGTGCGATCTGCTCGACCTGCCGTTCGAAGCGCAGAGCGTCGACCTGATCGTGATGCCGCACACGCTCGAATTCACGGGCGACCCGCACCGGCTGCTGCGCGAAGCCGAACGCGTGCTGATGCCGGAAGGACGCCTGCTGATCGCGGGCTTCAATTCGCTCAGCCTGTGGGGCGCGCGGCAATCGGCCGGACGGCTGACCGGACGGCCGTTCATCCCGGCGCGCCACGACCTGATCGCGTTTACGCGGCTCAAGGACTGGATCAAGCTGCTCGGCTTCGAGCTTGAACGCGGACGCTTCGGCTGCTATCGTCCGCCGCTTTCGACCGACAAGTGGCTCGCGCGCCATTCGTTCATGGAAGCCGCGGGCGACCGCTGGTGGCCGATCTTCGGCGCGGTCTACCTGGTGTCGGCGATCAAGCGCGTGCGCGGCATGCGCCTCGTCGGTCCGGTGAAGGTGAAGAAGCCGGTGCTCGCGCCGAAGCTGAAGGCCGCCACTCATTCGACTACATGCAACAAGGACTCATGACCTCTCCCGACTTCGTCGAAATCTTCACGGACGGCGCCTGCAAGGGCAATCCGGGCCCCGGCGGCTGGGGCGCCCTGCTGCGCTTCGGCTCGCAGGAAAAGGAACTGTTCGGCGGCGAAGCCGTCACGACCAACAACCGGATGGAACTGATGGCGGTGATCGCGGCGCTCGATGCGCTGAAGCGTCCGTGCCGGGTGATCGTCCATACCGACTCGCAGTACGTGCAGAAAGGCATCAGCGAGTGGATTCACGGCTGGAAGAAGAAGAACTGGATGACCGCCGCGAAAACGCCGGTCAAGAACGACGACCTGTGGAAACGGCTCGACGCGCTCGTCGCGCAGCACGAGATCGAATGGCGCTGGGTGAAGGGCCATGCGGGCCATCCGGAGAACGAACGCGCGGACGCGCTCGCCAACCGCGGCGTCGCGACGCTCGCCGAACTGTGAGCGGCGGCTCGTCCGCCGCCGACGCCCCTTTCGCCTGACCGCACCAACCGCACCCACGACTCATCCGACCATGCGCCAGATCATTCTCGATACCGAAACCACCGGCCTGAACGCCCGCAGCGGCGACCGCATCATCGAACTCGGCTGCGTCGAACTGGTGAACCGGCGGCTCACCGGCAACAACCTGCATTTTTACGTGAACCCGGAACGCGACAGCGACCCGGGCGCGCTGGCCGTGCACGGCCTGACGACCGAATTCCTCAGCGACAAACCGAAGTTCGCGGAAATCGCCGCGGAGTTTCTCGACTTCGTGCGCGGCGCGGACCTCATCATCCATAACGCGCCGTTCGACATCGGCTTCCTCGACGCGGAACTCGCGCTACTCGGCCTGCCGGGCGTCTGCGAGCATTGCGGCGACGTGATCGACACGCTGGTGCACGCGAAGCAGCTCTTCCCCGGCAAGCGCAACTCGCTCGACGCGCTGTGCGACCGCTTCGGCATCAGCAACGCGCACCGGACGCTGCACGGCGCGCTGCTCGACTCGGAACTGCTCGCCGAAGTCTATCTCGCGATGACGCGCGGCCAGGAAAGCCTCGTGATCGACATGCTGAACGAGCCGGTCGCGAACAACGAGATCGCGATGCCGGGCGTACGTTTCGAAGCGTTGGCGCTGCCGGTGATCGTCGCGGACGAGCGCGAACTGGCCGCGCACCAGACCGTGCTCGACGATCTCGACAAGGCGATCAAGGGAACCAGTGTGTGGCGGACCTCGCCGGTTCCGGAAACCGCATCGGACGCCGCGGATGTACCAGTCGTCTAAAAAGTGCTTTACGAGGTTTGCGAAGCCTGCCATAATTCAAAGCTCTTCGGGTGGTTAGCTCAGCGGTAGAGCACTGCCTTCACACGGCAGGGGTCACTGGTTCGATCCCAGTACTACCCACCACGACGTTGGCAAGCGTCTCCTGACGTTTGCCAGAAACCCCGGACCCGAAAGGGTTCCGGGGTTTTTTATTGCCCATAGTTGCCATAATTCCCATTGTCACCCACGAAAACTGGGGGCAAGATCGGGGGCACGCCCCTTTTCGTTGGGGGCACGCCCTCCGGGAAACGCGCATGGCAACACGGACTACCCTCTCAGATGCCCGCTGCAGGCAGGCAAAATTCAGCCCCGAGGGCGGCAACAAGCTTTTCGACGGCGGCGGCCTGTATCTTGAGCTCATGCCGAGCGGCACGAAGAAGTGGCGGCTGAAGTACCGCTTTGGGGGCAAGGAAAACCGGCTGACGTTCGGGAGCTACCCAATGGTCGGTCTGGCGACTGCCCGCGAGCGCCGGGAGGCCGCCAAGGCCCAGATCGCGGCTGGCGACGATCCGGCGCTGCTGCGCGACGCGGAGCGCGTCACGCGGGCCACGAACAGCGATAACGCCTTCCGCGCGATCGCCGAGGAATGGTTTACTAACCGCCAGGACACCTGGAGCCTCGGGTACGTCACCAAGACACGCCAGTTGCTCGAGCGCGACCTGTACCCGCATCTCGGCCATCACCCCATCCAGACGATCACGCCTGCCTTCCTGCTGGCGGTTGCCCGCAAGATTGAGGCGCGCGGCGCTTACGAAATGCCGCGCCGCGCACTCGTCACCGCGGGGCAGATCTTCCGCTATGCAATCGGCACCGGGCGCGCGACCGCAGACGCATCGGTCGGTATGTCCGACCAGCTCAAACCACGGCCGCCGGTGCGCCACTATCCGCACGTGCCGGAGAACCGATTGGCCGACCTGCTAACGAAGATCGATGGCTACGTCGGGCGCCCCGAAACCGTCGCCGCGGTAAAGCTGGCGGTGCTGACGTTCATCCGGGGCGGCGAGCTGCGTTTCGCTGAGTGGACCGAGTTCGACCTCGAGGCCGGTGAATGGCGCGTGCCGCCCGGCCGCATGAAGGGCCGCGTCTGGCATAAGCTGCGCGGTGAGCCGCACTACGTCCCCCTGCCCCGCCAAGCGGTTGAGGAGCTCGAGCGCCTGAAGAAGTACTCCGGGCGCTTCCAGCTCGTGTTCCCGGGCGCGCGGACCGCCGAGGAGCCCGTAACCGGCGAGGCGATGAACAAGGTGTTCCACACGCTCGGCTTCAAGGGCCAGCAGACCGTCCACGGCCTGCGCGGGCTCGCCTCCACGTTGCTGAACGAGTCCGGGCACTTCGATCCTCGCGTCATCGAGGCTCAGCTTTCCCACAAGGAAAAGAACCAGACCGTCGCCGCCTACAACCACGCCCGGTATCTCAACGAGCGACGCCGCATGATGCAGTGGTGGGCAGATTTCCTCGACAGGAAAGCTGCGGGCAACGTCACGCCGCTCAAGCGGCCGGCCTAGCTTGTGCGAGGACACAATGACCAACCGCTCTAGCAAAACCATCGCTGCCAACGACCCGAAGATGGTGAATTCGCGGGCCCGGAAAATCGCGCAGGCACCCGCAGGACCTATCGCATCCGCTACGTCCATCGCCCCCACAAAGCTCATAGCCAGCACGCCGCTCATTGCAGCAGCCCCATTGAGCGTACTGGAGGTAGAGAGCGTGACTGATTCGGACATTCACGAATTGAGAATCTGGGCTGCAAATTGCGCGAGCCGGAAGGCAGCCGCGGCGACGAAGGTACTCAGCGGCGTTGTGGCGAGATTTGATGCTGCCGAAATGCGAGCGAAGAAACTCTCGGAATTGCTACGCGGCGATACGAAAATCAGCGTTCTGTTTGAAGCACTGGAAAAGCAGCCGATTGATAACGCACTCGTGCTCCTTGCGCTGATGCGCCTCGAGCGCAGCAAAAACGCGAGCATTCTTGAAAGCCAGTACGCCGAGCAACGCTCCCAAGTCGCCCGTATGGCCCAACGCGCCCGCATCCAAAAAGATTCGAACGGCAGTCAGAAGGGAAAGCGATCGGTGTACGAGTGCTGGCAAACATGGCAATCCTGTCCCGATCCGCGCAGCCGATACAAGAGCAGCGCGCAATTCGCTCGCGATATGTTGACCAAATGGCCCGAAGCGCTTCACAGCGAGAGCACCATCAAAAACTGGTGCACACAATGGGCGCGTGGCAAAAACATTCCGCATGAATCTTCATCGAGCTAAGCAAAGTGTCACGGTGCTAAGCAAAATGACACTCTGCTTAGCACCGTGACCAAATTATTTGCCGCCCTTCATACCCTTCCGCCATTGCAATCCACTTGCCCACGGAGGCAGCAATGGCGACAAAAGCAACCATCACGCAGACCGAGAAAGCACACGTTAAGCGCGCTCCCGCCGCGCGAGCGACAACTCGGATCGACGGTACCGACTCCATGCCGCGTGACGGTTTTGGACGCTGGCGGCATTTCGGGCGCTTCGTCGGTATAAGCAGGGAGAAATGGCGTCAGCTGGTGCTCGAGGGGAAGGCTCCCCGGCCGATGTATATGGGCGCGCGCTGCGCGCTGTACAAGTTCTCTGAGATTCACCAGTGGCTGGCGGATCCGCTGAACTACCGCGCTCCGGCAGTCCCCGCCGCCGCCGTGACGAACACAGAATCTCACGCTGGCGCGAGCCCGCAATCGAAGCGCAGGCGAGGCCGCGCGATGGTGTCCAGCGCTGAGACTGGCGTGGGCGCGGAGGGCTGAGACCATGGACAAAAAAATAGCCCACCGAGGCAAAGCCCAGGCAGGCCAGAACGACAAGACCAATGATAACGCGCTTTGCCTCGAATACAACGGCATGGCAGTCTCCTTTACGGGCGATGGATGGTTCAACGCGACGGCGGCCGCCAAACACTTCGAAAAGCGGATTCCACACTGGCTGGAAAACGCGGAGACTCAGCAGTACATGCCGGCGTTGGCCAAAGCGCTAAATATCCGGGATTCCGGTGATTTGATTCGAACGCAACGTGGTCGAGACGGCGGGACGTGGCTGCACCCCAAATTGGCCGTTGCGTTCGCGCGATGGTGCGATGTCGATTTCGCGGTCTGGTGCGACCTGCAGATCGACCACATCCTGCGCGGCGGCCTGAGCGTCTGGCGCAAGGCCGGCGGCGAGCGCAGCGACACGGCCGACCGCGAACCTCTCCTGACAGCTGCAGCTGCGATTGTGGCGCGCCATCGCTTGCCGTTCGGTCCCGTCTACGAGGCTCTCAATCTGTTCGCCGGCGTGACGTGCGCACGCGACATGAGCTGCGAGCAGGTCGTCGATGCCTCAGGCTTCGCTGCGCGCATTCTCGCCGGCGCGGCGTCGGCGGCCGACTTTGAGCAGGTAGAACGCAACCGCGCTCACCTTGGTGTCGCGAGCACGCAGCTCGACCTGCTGGGAGGCGTGCGATGAACCAGCCAAACATGCAGGACACCGGCGACGAGCTTGAGCAGATCGGTACGCTGATCGCCACGATCCAGAAGAACAGCCGCGAGCGCCTGTACATCACCACGGGCCAGTACCGGGGCCACGAATACATCAGCGCCCGCATCTGGTTCGTCGGCAAGGATGGCGAATATCGACCGTCGAAGAAGGGCATCAGCCTGCGGCCAGCGCTTGTGCCCGAGCTCATTCAGGCGCTGGGCCTCGCCGCGCGCGCCGCAGACCCGGACGGAGCGCGATGACATGCGAACCCCGATCAATCGAAAGCCGCCGGCAAGGCCAGCGGCGGCAAAAGCACGCGTGCCCCGTCCCTGCAAATTCCTCTTTACTGCCGTAAACCTCGGCGCCTATACTTCAATCGTCGCTGAGACAACAGCGGCCGGGTTTGGCGACCCGATCATGATGGCGGACGACCGCCGCAGTGCGGTTTTTTTACGTCCGTACGCCTTCGCGCGCCTTTTCAATGGGTGGGCCTGGGCGGGGAGACCTTCGGGTCTGCCGGTGCCATCGTGCCGGTTCGCCAACCCCGTTCAGCGCCCGCCCACCCCGTTTGGCGACGGGACGCGGGCCTTCCTCAATCACGATGGAGGCCGCACCATGCTGCGCCAAGCTTCTGCTCGTCCCGAGCAACATCTTCTCCCGAACAATCTCACGCACATTGCGCGTGACGCAATCCGCGCCGCTGCGCTGGCGCCGAACGCCGATGCAGCGCTCGACGTCGCTGGCGCTGCTCTTTCCGCGATCGCGGACACGGCTCGAGCTGCGCCTTGCGACCGCTCGCCGGCGTCGCCGCATAACGAGATCCCGCTGCGTCTCACGAAAGCTATCCAGCGCGCCTGTCTGCTGTTTTCGCTGATCGAGGCTTCCGCCGGCTCGCCGGCGGATCTCCGCCAGGCGTTGGTTCTCTCGCAGGTTGGACGCGAACTCATGGCGGCGGCCGCTTCCGACTTCGAGCAGCTTCTCGAGAGAACCTCTCGCGGAGGCGTAAGTCATGGCTAATCCGTCGAATATCACGCCCCTGCAGCAGCATCACGCCACATCAACCGCGGCCGAGGTCCACTTTACGCGTCGGATGCGCGATGTCCTCGTGCGCCGAGGCCTTGAGGCGACGTATCTCACACGATTCGTCAGGGACAACGGGGCGGCCCCGGTCTATGCGCTGACCGTGGGCGAGATGGAGGCACTGCTCGAGCTGCTCGAGCCGATGCGGCAGAAAGTCGAACGTTACGACAAGGTCGCCGTCGACGCCCTCGAGCGCGAGCTCGACCGGATCCTCTTCACTGAGCGCACGCGCGACCTGAGGCCTGCGCCAGAAGTTGGCCTTCTGCGGCTGCTCGGCGAGCAGATGTCGACGGCCGTCGACAGCCCAGCCCTTCTCCGGGTCGGAGAGCACATGCTGACAGTGGACGGCGATCGCGTGACGATCGACGGCGTCTATGGCCTCTACAGTTTCATCACCGACCACGGCCGCTTCTATGACCGCCACGGCAACCGGATCGATTTCCTGTGGGGTTATTCCGTGCGATTGCCGGATGGCACGTCGGCAGTCGCAAAGCCGTGCGATCTGACCCATATAGACGGTCGCCAATCGCATCTGCAACTCGTGATCGGAGGCGACCATGAATGAGCCAATGCGTGAAAAACCGCGGCAAATGACCGTTGAACACGCTCATGCGGCTGGCGAACGGTTCATCACGGGTGAGCCCAGCCTGGAGGCGACGTGGCGACAGGTCGCATACGCATGGATCGACACTCACGAGCCGGCATCCCCGGCCGACGAAGACGAAGATCAACTTACCGCACGGCACGAGGCGATCGCGGACGCGTACCTCGACGGCATTCGCGCGAATCTGCTCGAGGCGCTCGGCGATACCGCGCAGGGACGGCCGGAGCCCGACACGGTGGAGCTGGCTGCAACGCTGCACGGCGCGGCAGAGCAGCTCGACGAGTCCGCAACGACGATGACGTTCATGGTCGACACACTGCGGGCCCTCCTCGACGAAGCGACGCCGCATGGCCTGTCAACGACAGCGCGGCTCGCAGCGGAGGGCTGCATCCGCGTCGGCCTGCAGACGGCACGCGAACTCAACGCCGCTATCGAGAATCTTTCACTGGAGGCCGACCGCTATGGCCACTAAAGACATGAAGCTGGCCGAACTCGCGCGCCGCGCGCACGACGAGATCGCCGACTATGGCGCGGCGCTCGAGCGCGCATCGGCATTGTTCCGCGCGCTGAAGCGTGACATCTGCGGCGACGGTCCGTCCACGCCCGACCAGATCCTGCTGATCGAAGCAGCGATCGAGATGACGACGGTGTATGCGGAGCGAGCCGAGGGCGAGCTGGGCTACTTCGAAGCCATGTTCGCGAACAGGGAGGTGTCGGGTGGCTGACGCATCGCGATTTTCTCTGGGCATCCCTGTCGGCGGCGGCGAGCACCTGCCGCCGGCGGATTTCCTGCTGATGGCCGGCTTTCTCACATACGAGGCGCCGTTCGCGCCGACGCATGCGCGCGTCGCCGCGCAAAGCGTCCTTCGGGCTGTTCTGAGCGCGGCGACCGCATGCGGCTTCGCCTCGTCCGACCTTCTCGACACGATGATGTCGAGGGCTGAGAAATCGGCGCGCGTGTATGCGCTCGCCGAGGAAGCGGCGCGCGCGATTGGTGACACGGAGGCTTTCCTGAAGGTGGTGCAAACCACGGGCATATCGACGGAGGGTGACCTGTGAGCGCAGTAGTCGACGAGCGGGACCGCATCCGCGAGGCCTTATCGTTCATTCCGCCGGACGTCGAGCGCGAACGCTGGTGGAGAGTCGCGGCCGCCATCAAGAGCGAGCTAGGTGATGATGGCTTCGAGCTCTTCGATACGTGGAGCCGAGGCGCCTCAAACTACGTTGAAACGGACGCCCGCGATACCTGGCGATCGCTGCAGCCTGCCGGGCGCATCACCATCGGCACGCTCTATGCGATCGCGAAGGAATACGGCTTCGAGCCGGCAGTCCGCAATGCTCCGGTGGTAGAACGCGCGGAGCTCGAGAAGCGTCGAAAGCAGCGCGAGCGGAAGGCGAGGGCTGAAGCAGAAAAGCGCGAGGCGGCAGCTCGCCATGCCGCGTCACTCGCGCTGGCGATATGGTCGAAGGCAGAGCCGGCAAGCGACGATCATCCCTATCTTGTGCGCAAAGGCATCCCGGCCGTCGAGAACCTTCGCGAACTCGACGCGATGCGGATCTTCGCGCTGGCCGGGTATCACCCTGCGTCATCTGGCGAGCAGCTGTCCGGCCGCATTCTCGTGGCACCCGTGCACCGAGGTGACGAGCTCACGTCACTCGAGCTGATTGATGGCGACGGGCGCAAATCGGCGATCGCCGGCGGGGTGAAATCAGGTTGCTACTGGATAGCCGCGGCGCCTTCTGACAACACCACGAAGATCCTCGTGGCGGAGGGATGCGCTACGGCCATGTCGGCCCACGCGTGCACCGGCATCCCGGCCGTGGCGGCCCTATCGAGCGGCAATCTGCGAAAGGCTGCTGAGACCCTGAAGGCGACGTACCCGGATGCCGAGCTCGTGCTTCTCGCCGACATCGGGAACGGTCAGGAAAAGGCGCTCGAGGCCGCGCGCGCGGTGGGCGGTGCGTTCGCGCTACCCGATTTCGGCGCCGATCGCGCGGCCGATGCTGCCGACTTCAACGATATGCATCAGCAGCACGGTGCGGAGGCAGTGCGCCGCGCGATCGACGCCGCATGCCGAATCGACGTCGAGTCCGACAGCAGCGAATCTCCGGCAGCACCCGTGGGCTTCCCAACGCTCGAGGAGCGGCCCTGCTACCGCGTCTACGAAGACTGGCAGGAAATCGACGGCCGAAAGATGAAGCCCGGCGTCTATCTGCACACCACGAAAGCGGAGAGAGCCGACGCGCCACCGTCGTTGATCGACAAGTGGATCTCTACGCCTCTGCGAGTGCTAGCTACGACGAGCAACGGTGAAGATGCGGAGTACGGGCGGCTCCTCGAGATCCGTTCGCCGGCCGGAAAGTGGAAACCGTGGGCAATGCCGATGGCGATGCTGGCCGGCGACGGCAGCGACGCGCTCGGAGTGCTCATGAGCGAGGGACTGATTCCCTACTTCAACGACAAGAAAGCTGTCCTCCGCTACGTCGCCGAACAGGTACCGAGCGCCCGGATGCGCGCCGCGAGCGTCACCGGCTGGAGCGGTGACGCTTTCGTGTTACCAAATACGGTGATCGGCGCCGACGATATCTGGTTCCAGGCATCAGGCCGCACCGCGCCTTACGCGAGCGGCGGCACGTTTGACGAATGGCGCGGGCTGGCGGCCCTGGCCTCGGGAAATCCGCTGCTGATGCTCGCGTTTTCGGCCGCACTCGCCGGCCCGCTGCTCGGCCCGCTGAATATCGACGGAGGAGGTGCCCACATCTACGGCGATTCGTCATCCGGCAAAACGACTGCATTGCACGCGGCCGTGAGCGTCTGGGGTAGTCCAGCTTTCAAGCGCACATGGCGCGCGACGGCGAACGGGCTGGAGGGCACGGGTTCCCTGCACTCGGATACGCTGCTCGCACTCGACGAGCTCGGCGAAATCGATCCGAAGAGCCTGTACGAGGCCGCGTATGCCCTCATCAACGGCACAGGCAAGACACGGGCCAATCGTCACGGCGAAGCGCGTCAGGCGAGCCGCTGGCGGGTCTTTCTGCTGTCGACCGGCGAACTGACCATCGCGGCGCGCATGAGCGCCGGCGGCATTGAAGCAAAGGCCGGTCAGGAACTGCGGATTCTGGATATCCCTGTCTGCGGCAAGCACGGCCTCTTCGACAGTCTCCACGGCCGCGCGTCAGGCGCTGCCCTGTCCGACGAGGTGCGCAACCTCGCAGCCCGTCACTACGGGCACGCAGGCCCCCGTTTCATCGCCGAGCTGGTCGCCGCGCTGCGGGGCGGACTGAACCTCGCCGACGAGCTGCAGCCCCTGCTCGAGCGCTTCGGCGTCGAGGGCCAAGAGCGGCGGGCGGCACGGACATTCGCGATATGCGGACTCGCGGGCGAGCTGGCGGTGCGGTGGAGCGTCGTCCCGTGGAAGTCTGGAAGCGCCGCTAAAGCCGCGATACATGCGTTCGAGCTCTGGCGCCGCCGGCGCGGCGCGAACGAGCACGGCGTTGAGCATGCGTCCATTCTCCGGTCGCTCGCCGATTTCATCGACCGGCACTCCGACAGCCGCTTTTCGAACATCGACGGCAGCGCCGACCTCGTTCGCGAGCGAGCGGGCTACTGGCGTCAGGACGGCGACCGCCGGCTGTATCTGTTCACGTCGGGTGGCTTGAGAGAAGCGACGAAGGGTTACGACCTGATGCGTGTGCTGGCGGCGCTCGATAAGGCAGAGGCGCTCGCCGCGACCGATCTCGACAAGCGCTCCAAGAAGACCCGCGACCCGACCGGCCGCGCCGTTTCCCTCTATCACATCGACCCCGATGCGTTGACCGGTGATGAATGACCGTGCCGGGGCGTGAAAAGCGAGAGGGAACAGAGGGAACACGGGGGAACAACCTTATACGGCGGGGCTTTCAGACGTTCCCTCATCAAAATATCGAGAGGGAACAGAGGGAACAAGCTGCAGCTCCGTTCCCTCGTTCCCTCTGTCGTCTGGGGCAGGGAACGGCGCAAACTCTTATGGATAAAGGCTGTTCCCTGTGTTCCCCGTGTTCCCTGTGAAATTACGAAGAATAGATGCCGAAAGGCTATCGGGCGACATCGACGCGGTCCTCTCACAGAAGCTCCCCGAGACCAATTGAGGTGGCCCGCGTCCCGAGTCAATATTGAGGCTCGCTCCGATGAGGGGCTCATTCACCCCATATCCTTTGCCGACCTTGATCTGTGAGGCCGCCATGCTCGGTGAGAAGACCATCCTTGACCATTCGCTCCAGTGCATCGACGATCTTTGCACGTTTCCCTAGCGAATAATTGCGCGGAGGTCCCGCGTGGAGGAACGACGGCAAATGCAGCTGCCCACCGCAATTGGAGCCTTTGATCTTAAATTCGGCGAGCACGTCGTTGGTAATCGCCGCCAAATCTGGATCGAGTTTCAGATCGTTCATGCTTTTGCCCTCCTGGGGCGGTTGAAAAAATCCAGCGTAAGGCATCAATCGAAGACTCAGACTGAGCTTTTTCCTACTTGGCGCATTCATCCGGGTGCGCCAAAATCCTTCATTCGAAGAGCCATAGGTCGGTGCCGATTTCCTTGGGCGCATGCGGGCATCGAGTTGTATAGACACAATCATCAAGTCGCGCCTAGCCCGGCCGAGCGAAACACGGGCTTCGCGGCCTCGCTGGCGCGGCTCCTCGCCGAGGTGCTACGGGAGCGTCGATAAATGGCTAGCCGAGAAATCGAAGGCAGCTTCAGCCTGTTGCCACCTCCGGGATTTTTCACTCGTGCGAAAGCGGCCTTTGCAATCGCAATTCAACTTCATCCAGATAACGAATCGCTTTGCGTGGATGCTGAACGTTGCTACGACGCGAAGCTGTACGACGACCTCTGTGCTGGTCATCTTATCGGTCGAGATCCAGTTACGCGTCTGCCAATCCTGCGAAAGGACCTTGCTGGTGCGATCGCGCTGACCGGCGCAGTCATCGCCGAGACGGATCTGGCGGCATGGCTGGCGGAACTCGGCATTGGCATCGAGATCCTGACAGTCAGTTTGCCTACCACTGGCGGCGCCGATGCTTCGCCGTCGAGGGCGGAAGGCAGCGCCATGGAGCCCGGCCCAGCCCGAGATGAAGCCATGCTTCAGGCGCACGAAAAATATAAAGGTGCTGGGGTGCACAATTGCCTTGTTCGCGTTGCGCAGGATTTCGACAGATCGAGATCGGTAGCGAGAGACTGTATCCGGCGTGCCAAAGAACGTCGGAAGGAAGGCGCCCACGAGAAGGTCAGGCCGGAGACTACGACGATCAGCGGTGGGGGTGCCTGGGGGCGGCAATTGAGCGCTCTCATGGGCAATAGTTCCGGGCGGTAGCCAGAGCGCCCCCGTCCATTTTCAGTCTCGATGCTGCGCCGAATATGGCGGAGCGCCGGCATACGTACGTCCGGTTGCAGGACGTCCCCGTCCATCTTCATTCTGTGTTAACCCGCTGGCGGTTTCGAGCGTCCTACTTGATCCAGCGGGAGGAGCACACTATGAGCCGTCTATCAGCTTTCGTCCTCGCAGCGATATCGCATCAGGGCGCCAAAGCGCCCAAGAAATTTCGTGGGCCCGATGCCGCGCATTATGGAGCGATCGCGGATGCCGCCCGACAGCAGGCAGTCGCAACCAGTTGGGAGCGGCCGATGCGTGCCGCGACCCGCCGCAAGACCTCAAGCGCCGCTGTGAAACTGCATCCAGGCTGGGACGCGGCATTCAAGCGCGCCCGCGCCTCCTGACACAAGGAATCAGACATGAATCTCTTCGATTCTCTTGTCGTCACCCCCGAGCTGAAAGATGCAATGTCGCGCATGCAGCTATCGCTTCGACAGCGCGAAGACGCAGACCTCGCAATCGCAGCGAACGCTCGAAGCATTGAGGCAGCGAACGCAGCAACTCCTGAACTCGAAAGCATCGCCACGCGACTGCAGGCCGAAGCGATCAAGTGCGAAGCTCTCGCCTCGGCAAGCGTCGTATCAAAAGCGGACGTAGGTAAAGCAGTAAAAACGGCCGACAAGGCGCACCTCGATCTCACCGAAAAGAAGCGCGAACTCGAGCGCGCGACGGCGGCTCGTGGTGTGCTCGCTGACATGGCACGAGACGCAGACGCGGTTATCGCCCAAGATAAGGCGGCATTCATCTCCGCATTGGCCGCGTACAGAGAACAGCCGCTGATCGCCCTGAAGGACGATCTGCTAGCGGCATGTGACGGCCGCGCATCTCTCCGAGACGTACTCGCCGCGGCTCGAGCTGTGGACGTCGAATTTCCCGGTGGACTATGCACACCGCTTCTCGACAACCTGAAAATCATTTCGCCATGCGGCTATCGCATCAGCCATGACGAGATTGGGCGCGCGCGGGTGAGCGGAACTGATCTGCTCGCCGATGAAGCCGTGCCGGCGACGTTGCCTGAAGAGGCTGCTCTCTTGCTTCGCGAGATCGACGCGATCGTCGATGCGCTGAAACGTCATAAGCCGTTCAGGATGCCCAAGCTGACGACGCCTGCTACAGCGCCGGCTGCTCCGCGCTCGGCGCAGGAACAGCGGCGGTACGACGAAGCAGCGGAACACATCCGCCGCTCGGAGGAAGAGTACGACCAACGCGAGGCGCGTCGCAATCAATCGGCGAAGGGTCATTCGTGGTCTGTGTCCGGCCCTCTCAACAATCCCGGCAGGTATGAGCCGCATACCGCGACGAATGGCAACGCTGCAGCCTCGGATCTCGACGGCTCGATCTCCGACGAATGGAATCGGATCGGTGTCGGCGACGGCGACGGCGGCCACTCCTCGTCATGAAGACGACCCGAAAACAAAAGCGGGGGCCATTTCTCATCCACCTCGGTCATCCGCTGACGTTCTCGAGAGACGGCTTCCCGGTTGTCGTGACCTCGTTGACAGTTCGCGCGCCGAACAAAGATGAAGCACGACTGCTTTCAGACAGCGTGGGATTGGACCAGACATTCGGCCTACTCGCGTTGCTGGCGGACGTTCCAGTGACTGCCATCGAAGACCTGCGCGCACGGGATTTCTATGCCGTGTGCGAGGCGCTAACGAAAATCTGAGGAGCTTCTCGCATGGCAAACCAACTCTCGATTCGAATCACCGCGATCGACAACGCAACGAAGACCATTAACAAGGTCAACCGCTCGTTCGCGAACGCGATGTTGCCGGTCACGAGGCTGAACCGGTCGATCGCCAATCTCGCGCGCGCGGCGGGCGTGCCGAAGCTCGCGAGCGGCTTCGTCAGCGTCGGGAAGGCGGCGGCCAACGTCGCGGAAAAGATCGGGAAGATCTTTGCGCCGCTCGCGACCGTCATCGGCGTGGGATCGATCGCGGGTGTCACGGCGCTCGCGACCGCGTGGGGCAAGCTCGCGATGAACGTGACGAACGCCGCGCAGAGCATCGGCATGTCGGCGAGCAACCTGATGGGCCTGCAGGGCACCGCACGGCTGGCGGGCGTGAGTTCCGAAGAATTGACGTCGAGCCTCTCATCGCTCGGCAACACGCTCGAGGACGCGCGCTTCGGCCGTAATCAGGGCGCGCTGATGCTGATGAACCGGCTCGGCATCGGCCTGCACCGGCTGAAGAATGGTTCGGTCGATACGCAGCGCGCGATGATGGATCTCGCGAGCGTCATGCAGCGTCCTGGCATCAAGGGCAACGCGCAGGTCGAGAATCTGATCGCGAGCCAGTTCGGCGTAAGCGGGCTTCTCCCGCTGCTGCGCCGCGGGCCGCAGGCGATCGCCGCGTATCAGCGGCAGGTGCGCGCGCTCGGCGGGGAAATGAGCGGCCCGGCGATCGAGGCGGCGTCGCAGTTCGAGACGCACCTGCTGTTGCTGCAGACGGCTGTTGGCGGCTTGAAGAACTCGATCGGCGCCGCGCTGATCCCGGTGCTGCAACCGCTCGTTGACCAGCTCACGAACTGGATCGCGGCGAACCGCGAACTGATCGCGACGAAGATCGCCGAATACGCGCAGAAGATCGCGAGCTGGGTGAAGACGATCGATTTCAAGAAAGTCGGCGATGACATCTCGAAGGCGATCAGCGGTGTCGCAGGTTTCGTCAATTGGATCGGCGGCTGGAAGGTTGCGCTCGCCGGGGTAGTGGCGATGATGGGCGCCCCCCTACTCGGCGCGATCGCGCAGCTGAGTACCGCACTCGTCATGCTCGGGCAAGTCGCTTGGGCGAATCCCATCCTCGCTGCGCTGGGCGGTATCGGGGTGCTTTCGTATCAGATCTACAGGCACTGGGACAACATCAGCTCTGCCATGTCTAGCGCGACGCCGTCGGCACTGATGAGCGGCACTGACGGAGCCACAGCGACACACGGTTCCGTCGGTCGCTGGGGCAAGCTGGGTGACTGGCTCGGCTGGAACAAGTCCGCTGGTGCCAACCCTTCTACCCCGCAATCGCGGCTGCTGTTCGCGTCCCTGGAAAGCCAGTACGGATTGCCCCGGGGCTTGCTCGATTCAGTGTGGGCGAAGGAATCGGGTCGCGGCGCGAACATGGAGTCGCCAAAGGGCGCGCTCGGGCACTTCCAGTTCATGCCGGACACCGCGCGGCAATATGGCTTGGCCGATCCGATGGACCTCACGCAATCCGCCGACGCGGCCGCGCGGATGTACCGCGATCTGCTTCGTGCGAACGGCGGCAATCTCGATCGCGCGCTCGCGGCATACAACTGGGGCCAGGGAAATCTCAACCGGTACGGCGCCACCGGCGAGCCAGCGGAGACGCGCGATTACGTCAGATCGATCGAGGCAATGATGGGCGCCAGCGGGCAGACCGACGCGCCGACGCGCTCGATGGTGAACGCGATGATTGGCTCGATGGGCGATCACATGCAGGCGGCGACGGCTGCGATGACGGGTTCGCTGCCCGCGTCGCTCGGCGGCCCGATGCAAACGTCTACGGGCACGTCCGGCCAGCAGCCCCTTGCATTCGATTTCCACATTCACGGCTTGCCCTCTGGCGCGAGCGTAACAGGCCAGCCACGCGGCGCTCTTGCCGGGCCGACGAAGGTCGGCTATTCGACTTTCTCATGACGCCTCGAGCAACGGTTTCCCGATAAAACAGTGGTGCGACGATGCCAGCAAGCAATGAAGTGACGCTCACGCTTTCCAGCTACCAGCAGCTTGTCAATGCCCGCAATGGCGATGTCTATTACGGAGCGCCGGGCAATCCGCGCGTGCTGTCGGGATGGACAAGCGTTCGTATCACCCGAGGCATCGAACGATGTCCGAACGATTTCGAGATCGAGCTAACGGAACGATATCCGGGGAAGCCTGCGGCCCTATCGGTTCTTCCCGGCGATATTTGCACGGTGAAGATCGGCGACGATGTCGTGATCACCGGCCATGTGGACAGGGTGGCAATGGCTCAAAACGCGCATGACCATTCGCTCCGTGTCACAGGGCGCGGAATGTGCGCGGACCTCGTCGATTGTTCAGCCCAGTGGCCCGGCGGCCAGATCCTCGCCTCGTCATTGCTTTCCATCGCCGAGAAGCTGTGCGCCCCTTACGGCATCAACGTGGTTTCTGTCCCTTCAGACAGCGGCTCTAAACAAGGCGGCGCCAATGCGGTTATTCCGCAATTCAATCTGCTCATGGGCGAGACCGCGTGGGACGTTATCGAGCGCATCTCACGATACCGGGGGGTTCTCGCCTATGAGCGGTCAGATGGCAGTCTGGTTCTGTCTCGGGTAGGCACTCAGCAAGCGGCCAGCGGTTTTACCGAAGGCATCAATGTTGAAGCGGCCAACGTGGTCTACTCCATGGACCAACGATTCTCGGAATACGTGGCGCTCATCCAGTCGGTGGACGTTTTCGAAGACACCGGCAACGGCGGCAATCTGCTCGGGTACGCATACGACCAGTTCGTATCCCGACATCGGCGGCGGGTGATCATCGCCGAGGCGCCGGGCGGAGGGCAGAACATCGCGCTGCTTCGCGCGCAATGGGAGGCAGCCCGGCGCTTTGGTAGGTCGTCGCTGGTGCAGATCGTCACCGATTCGTGGCGAGATTCCGCTGGAGCGCTTTACACGCCCAACACGCTCGTACCACTATCGCTGCCTGCGTTGAAGACGACCGGGAAAACGTGGCTTATCGGCGAGGTGACGTATCGGCAAGACGCATCCGGTACGCATGCCGATCTAATGGTCATGCCGCCGGAGGCATTCACGCCTGAGCCGCTCAGTACGCAAAGTCTCGTGGGTGGCTCACTGCCCGCCGAACTCACGTACGGGGCTGCGGCGAACTCATGAGCTACGCGTTGTTTCGGGTCGGCGACGCTTGGCACTATCGATTCAGCGTGAACGGCAAACGCGTGCAACGCTCTACGCGAGAACTCGACCGTCAACGCGCCGAACTTGCGGCAGAGCGTGCATTCCGCGAAGCGAAGCGAAGCTCTGGGGGCGCGGTGAATCGTTCGGCCGCGGCAAGCGCGAGATGCATCTTCATCCATTTATAGCGGAGGAAAGCAATGGATTCGATTGGCGAGACGCCTTCGAAATGGGACACAACGAAAAGCAGCGAAACACCGACGCCACCTCCGCCGCCCGGCTTGATGCGTATGGGAGGCCGGATGGCGGGGCCGGTCGTACCTGAAAAACTTTGCGACGAGGAATAAGCCATGTACCAGTACGACTCACCGACATGCGCACCCGTGCTGCCGACGCCGGCGGCCGCCGGGACGCCGGGCTATTTCACCGACGGCAATCCCGGCGGCGGCGTGGCGGCGACGGAACTGCGCAGCGACTTCATGAACATGCTCATGATGGAGCTGCTCAACGTCGTCGAGGCGGCCGGCATTGCGCCGAGCAAGACGACGTACAACCAGGTGCTGGATGCGCTGAACGCCATGTACGCAAAATTGGCCGGCTCAGCATCGCAAACCTTCAGCGTCGCCCCCGCCACATCGCCCCAGCACGCGATGCAACTCGGTCAGGCTACGGGGCGTCTGCTGAACGTCCAGGTATTCACCTCGAACGGTACCTATACACCGACGGTGGGTACAACGAAGGTCCGCGCCACGCTTGTTGGTGGTGGTGGTGGCGGCGGCGCAACTTCAGCAACTGCATCAGGAAGCTCCGCAGCCGCAGGCGGTGGCGCTGCCGGGTCGGCATGGCAGGGCATCATTTCCAACCCGGGCGTTCAGTCTGTCACGGTCGGAGCCGGCGGTTTTGGCGGTAGCGGTGGTAGCGGCGGCACTGGTGGGGCTTCTTCGTTCGGCTCTCTCGCGAGCGTAGCTGGCGGCCTCGGGGGCGCGGGCGTCGCGGGTACGTCCCTCGTCCCCGGGATCATCGGGGGAGGCGGCAATCCTGGGTTCGCGCCGACATTCATCGCGGGCTCGATCTTCGCGGCTCGCGGCGAGGCCGGGCGCGTTGGGATCATGTACACCAACTCGAACGGCAACGGCGGCGGCGGCGGAAACAGCATTTTCGGCGGCGGTGCGCAGGCGATCTCCAACGCTTCGGGCAATCCGGGCGCGGCTCCGGGCGCCGGCGGCGGTGGGGGGTGCGGGTATACATCGTCCGCAGCCACCACGGGCGGCGCTGGCGCTGCCGGAACCGTGATTATCGAGGAGTACGCGTGATGGGAACGAACGTTTACGCCGTCGTCGAAAACGGCGTCGTGGTCAACATGGTCGTTTGGGACGGGGTCGCGCAGTGGCAACCGCCGGAAGGCTCGCAGGCCATCCCTGTTCCGGAGGGCACCTTCGTCGATATCGGATGGCTGTACTCGAATGGCGCGTTCTCTGCACCCGAGCGGGGCAGCTAACTGCCGGCGTGTCGACTCAGTCCGGCGTGTCGCCGCTAGTTCGGCCGCGCTGGGCAACGCCATCGCGACGCGACGGTAGCGGCACTGCGTCGTGCGACGACCACGAGGCGCACAGACCGACGCGACACGCGATGTCCCGCTCGATCGGCCGTCGCCCTGCGAGCCCGTGGCGGCCCTGCTGACGGGTCGTGCGAGGGCTGGCCGGGACGACCGCGCCCCTCCGAATCTGACGGTTTCATGACAATCCGGAGCGGGTCCTTCCGCCGGAGGTCAAAGAACGCGGGCATTGCGCGCGCCCGTTTCTCCTGTTCTTCGAACCTGTAAAAACCCTTTACAAGTCAGCAGGCAACGGCGACGTGCGAGTTGTAAGAAACGCGGAATGATTTTTCCAGAATCGCGGCAATTGCCCGCGGCAAAAGGATCGGAACGATGGACAAGAAGGCGTCAAGCGCCGTCGACCGTGTAACGTCGAACGAAAACCCTTTACAAGTTTCAGGCGTGGAAATCGTCGGAAAGCGTGCGCTCTGCGAGCGCCTGGGGTGGTCGCGCCCGGCGCTCGATCGACGCATCCGGGCTGACAAAGGTTTTCCCGTGTTGCGGTGCGGCAATCGGGGAACGCCATGGCAATTCGACATCGACGCAGTGCTCGCGCATCTCGCGAACTCGCCGGCGCCCAGACGCGACCCGGCGAGCCTCCTGCCGTCGACTTGCCGGACCCCGGATACGCCGTCCCGCGAAGCGCTGTGCGATGTGCGCAGGGAGATCGCGCGCATGCAGGCTCTGCGGCGCGTCATCGAAGGCCTCATGGCCGAACTCGGCGGGGTAATCGACCGGATCTCAACTGCCCTCGGTTACGCGGGCATGTCATCTGAAGTCGGGCCAGAGGTGTCGGGGCATGGCGACGGTCATTGATGCTGGCGCCCCCGCGGTCCCGGTCGAACCGGTCGGCAAGAGCGCGCTCTGTAGGATCCTTCGCTGGTCGCGCCCGACCCTCGACCTGCGCCTCGAGACCGATCCTCGCTTTCCTGTCCTCAGGAGAGGTGCAAAGGGCGGAGGCTGGTCGTTTGACACTGTCGCGGTGATCGCCTACCTGTCTGGGGCATCGCCGGTGTCTCGAGCTGCGGCGGTTGCCGGCGACGTCCCAGAGGCCGCGTCGAGCGTTGATGTCGACGCGCCGAAGGTCATCCATCTAGGTGAACAGACTGCTCGGCAGCGCCGCGACCAGGTGCAGGCCGAGATTCTCGAGGACAAGCTGCGGCGTGATCGCGGCGAGCTCGTGCAGGCCGAGGTTATGCGGCAGGTCATCACGAAGATGGTCGTGCACCTCGGCAAGGGCATGGACCGGCTGGCCGACCAGGTCGTCGAGAAGCTCGGGTTGCCCGAGTCGAACGCCGACGTTATACGCGAGCTGACGGACGAGTTGCGCGTAACGATGGTCGCGGAGCTTAACGTGCTCCTCGAGCCAGGATCACGAGGTAACCCCCGGCCAGCGGTGGGGTGAACAAAAAAACACCGGCAGCAGGCGATGAAACGTAAGCGGATGCTCACCGGCCCCAGTCGGCTCTTTCCGCGTCAGGCGCCTGCATTCAACCCTTTACTGGGGCTGATCTATGTCTACCTCTCCCAGTCTTACCCAGACGCCGCTGAATGAGTTTTGGCACGCCGGCGGATTCATCGTGTCCGAGGCGGGCGGGCACCGTTCCCGAGACGCAGCGACTATCGGTGGCGCAACGATTGTCTATCCGGGCACGGCCAGAATGCGCAGGGATTACTGCGTGAATGCCCTTGCAGTCTCGCCAACCAACCCGCAGAGCTCCCCGCCTCTGATCGAGGCGCGGCGGGCGCTAAGCCCCGTCGCCTAATCCACCGGGGCATTTTCTTCTCGCAGGGCAATTGTGTCGTTCTCGCGCCACGCGCGCGGGTAAACGATACTCGCCGACATAATCGCAATCCTCATAAATTATTTCCCGCAGTTCCACTCAACCTCAACCAGTGAGAAAAAATGGCTACGGGAAAGAAGGATGCCTCGCTCGCGAGCAAACAGCTGTCGAACAAGAAGAGTACGCCGGCCCAGAAGTCGGTTGCCGGTTCGGATCTGAGCCAGGCGAAGAAGCCTGCTCCGTCTCCGGCGAAGAAAAAGTAAGGCGGCGAAACCCTTTTGAAGCCCCGGCCAAGAGCCGGGGCTTTTCATTGGAATGCCTACGGTGAGGAGCACCGTGGAAAAGTTGTCCTGCAACCGGCAAAACTCCCAACATGACATCTGCGCTCTCGCCAATGCAATGGCTTCCCCTCGATTTCGCCGCCGAGATATTGGGTTACCGACCTGCGCATATTCGCAGTCAGATAAAGCTGGGGAAACTGACGCGTGGCGAGCATTTCCGCCGCGCGGCGAGTGGCGGCATCGAACTCAATGTCGAGGCATATGCAACTTGGGTAGATAGCGAGCGCGCGCGGCGCAAACTCGAGAAGGACAGGCGCCGTACGGAGCTGAGAACGGCTAAGCCGGTGAAAGCCCCCTCCCCTACTCCGACGAAGAAACAGTCTCGTTTGATACCGCTCTCGATATGGGCCGAGCTCATGTTTGGCGAGCACCACCCGCACCGAAACACGCTGGCGAGCTGGGTGCGAAATGGAAAAATCGTCCCAATGCCCGTGAAAGTCGGTCGACGATTTTTTTGCAGCCCTGACGCCCGATATTTTGATCCGGTGGTCGAGCGCATCAACCATATGATCGGCGGCGGCTAGCCGGAACACAAAGAAAAATACTAGGAAGCATCTACTCTAAATGGGGGCATGCTTGGGGGCATACTTACTGTCGACCAAGTCAATAATCCATATTCTTTGTGGGTTTGAGCGGTACGATTTGGTCGAAGTACTACCACCAGATTCATGGGTATGTTGGAAGCCCGAAGAATAAAGGCCCTCAGGCTAACGCCTGAGGGCCTTTTTCATTTCCGGCAGCCGGACAACACAAGTGGCGGCGGTCGTCCGAAGCGCCGCCGTCGCCCGCCCAGCGTTATTGACGCAAGCGTGACGCGTCGAGCAGCGAGGGCTGGTTGAAGACACTGTCGCACCACGCGCTGGCGTGCCGCGCGAGTTCGTCGCTCCAGCCGCCGTACGAAACGTTGTCGGCGAATTTGGCCTGCAGTTCTTGTGTCGACAACGGATCGTGCGCACCGCCGCGCATATGAGGCTGGTTGAACTCGACGACGCGCCCGTCGGCAAGCGTCGCTTGCAGATGGCCGGTGAAGTTCTTCGGATACTCGTTGGCCGGATCGATCTCGTAGCGGATTCTGGCCGCCAGCGCCAATACCTGTTCGTCGCGCACGCGGGCTTGCGTGAACTGGCCAAAGCCCGCGCGACGATCGAAGTAACCCACCGCCATGCAATAGGGGGTGCTGAACTTGGCCGCATACGGCGTCGGCGGACGATGCTTGACCGCCAGCGGCTCCCACAGCCGGTGCACGGTACCTTCACCGACCTTGCACACGATGTCGCGGATCGCGTCGGGCTCGACGCCGCTTTCGGCCAGCTTGATCGCGCAGTCGATGTACGGTTGGGTCATGGTGCCGCACGCATAAGGCTTGAACGCAATGGTCTGCATCACCCATTCGTCGCCGAAGCCGTTCATCAGCAGATCGTAATCGGGTTCGCGCGACGGGGCAAAAGCCTTGTAGAAACCGTGCGTGCCTTCGAGCACCGTGCGAGGACCGGCAAATCCGCCGCGCGCCATCAACGCCGCACGGATACCCGCCTGGGCCGACCATCCCGCGTGCATGCGCTTGGTCGATGTGCCCTCGGCCAGGTATTCGATGATGCCCGACGCCATGCTGCCGGCAATGCCGACGGCCGACGCAATCTGCTCCGTGGACAGCCGCAGCGCTGCCGCCACGCCCGCAGCAGCGGCCAGCGCGCCGAACACCGCGGTGGGATGGAAGCCCGCCTTGTGCGTGGCGCCCGGCGCCACCATCGCCAGTCGGCACATCAACTCGGCACCGACTGCAACGCCCAGCAGCAGCGACTCGCCGCCCAGGCCCTCGCGTTCGCAGGCAGCCAGTACGGCGGGCACGATCACCGCGCCCGAGTGTACCGGGCCACCTTCGAACGTGTCGTCGTAGTCTTCGCCATGCGCGGCGGTGCCGTTGATCAGCGCCGCATCGTAGGCAGTGAAGGCGCCGGCGTGGCCGAAGGCCGTGCACTGGCCGCTGCCCTCGACGGTATCGAGAATCGCCTGGATGTAGTCCTGCTTTCGGCCGGCCACGCACAGGCCGAGCACGTCCAACACCAGCATGCGCGAGATTTCGACGACCTTGGCCGGCAATGCCCGGCCCTCCATACGCGCGATCTGTGCCGCCAGTCGTTCTGCCAATGCAAGGTCTGCTGCTTTCGAAGTGTCCATGTAGTGCCTCTTCCTGATAAGTTCTACTTATGATTGATACGCGTCACCGGCCGACTCCCTTCGCAACAGTGTCTCGCGTCGGCGTCAGGCTAGCGATCGGGGCGGCGTGCCTTGGTCCTCGAGATGGTGGGCCGCGACCGCGCGCTGAAAACCGTTTTCCACGTGCTGGCGCATCGCGCGGGCAGTCGCGTCCTCATCGCGGCTCGCAAGTGCATCCAGAATCTGGCTGTGCTCGGCATGCGAAGCCTCGGAACTGCCGGAAAGCGAAAAACCGCGCCTGCGCAACAGGTGCATGCGGTTGACCACCTGGCGGTACATGCCCAGCAGCGTTGCGTTGCCGGCCATTTCGACCAGGCGATCATGGAACGCGATGTTCAACGGGAAATAGTCGCTGCCTCCACCGCTCGACGAACTGGCTTTCAGTTGGGCGACCATCGCGCGCAGTTCTTCCAGTTGTTCGGACGTGATCCGCGGCGCCAGCCGCCGGCCAGCCATCTCGTCCATGCCCGCCCGCACTTCGTAGAGTTCGGCTGCCTCATCGTCCGAAAGATCGCGAATGAAAACGCCGCGATTTTTCTCCAGCCGCACCAGTCCGGCCTCTTCCAGCGCCCGAAAGGCTTCGCGCACCGGACTGCGGCTGATCCCCAGACGCTCCGATAGCTCGATCTCATTGATCTTGGCACCTACGGTCAATTCGCCCGCCTTGATCCCGCGCAGAATTTCATTCTGAACGAGACCCGACAGCGTCATGGAGCGCAATAGCTCGATAGAGGTGGTGGTGGACGACATAGCGGTGTGACTCTAGAAAAAAGACAGCAGCAACATTACAAGATTCGCTTCGCTTCCACCAGGCGGCGCCCGGGGTCACTCAGCGGGGCATCGGGTATTCCACTACCCACACCGCATTGTCTAATTGTCGACAATATGGATAATACACATCGATCAACTCGGCTGCAAGCCGCGATGATTGTCGACAATATACCATCTGAACTGGCACCAGGAATACCATGTCCCGAGAGAAAGCCCCTACCGCCGCCACGGGCGTGACCCGCACGCTGGCGCGTTATCTGGTCAATGCCCAACCCGGCGATCTGCCCGCTCCCGTACGCGAGCACGCCGTGCGCACTTTCCTGAACTGGCTCGGCTGTGCCGTCGGTTCGTGCCACCACGAGGCGGTGGAAATCGCCATCAACGCGATGACGCCGTTCAGCGGCCCCGCACAGGCCAGCATTCTGGGCCGCGGCGAGCGCTTCGACATCTTCAACGCCGCGCTGATCAATGGCATCAGCTCGCACGTGTTCGATTACGACGACACTCACCTGAAGACGGTCATCCACCCGGCGGGCCCCGTCGCCTCGGCGATCTTGGCGCTGGCCGAATACCGGCCCGTGACTGGCGCCGAATTCGTCCACGCGTTGGCGCTGGGGGTGGAGACGGAATGCCGTATCGGCAATGCCGTCTATCCCGACCACTACGATGTGGGTTGGCACATCACCGGCACGGCCGGCGTGTTCGGTGCGGCCGCGGCCGCGGGCAAGCTGCTCGGACTGAACGAAGAACAGATGATCTGGGCGCTGGGCCTGGCGGCCAGCCAGCCGGTCGGCCTGCGCGAACAGTTCGGCACCATGACGAAGAGCTTCCACCCCGGCCGTGCCGCGCACAGCGGATTGACCGCCGCGTACCTTGCGTCGCTCGGCTATACGAGTTCCGAACAGAGCATCGAGGCCAAACGCGGCTGGGCCAACGTCACCAGCACTCATCAGGACTACCGCGAGATCACCGACGACCTCGGCGTGCGCCACGAGAGCCTGCTCAACAGCTACAAGCCGTTCGCCTGCGGCATCGTGATCCATCCGGCCATCGACGGTTGCATTCAGTTGCGCAACGAGCACAAGCTGACGGCCGACCAGATCGCCGCGATCCACCTCGCGGTCCATCCGTTGGTGCTCGAACTGACCGGCAAGCGCACCCCCAAAGTGGGCCTGGAAGGCAAATTCAGCGTGTTCCACTCGGCAGCCGTCGCGATCATCGATGGCCGCGCGGGTGAAAACCAATATAGCGACGCCGCCGTGCTCGACCCGGTCACCGTCGCGCTGCGCGACAAGGTCGATGCGGTAATCGACCCGGCTATGGCGGCCGATGCGGTACGGATCACCGTCACGCTCAAGGACGGCACGAAGCTCGAAAAGTTCGTCGAGCACGCGATCGGCAGCAAGGATCGCCCGATGAACAACGACGATCTGTCGGCCAAGTTCGTCGACCTGGTCGAACCGATCCTCGGCGCCGCTCAGGCAACCACGCTGTTGCAGGCCTGCTGGGCCATGCAGGACGCCCCCAATCTGAGCCGTATCGCGGAACTGTCGCGGCCGGCCGACTAATAGCGGTTGCACTATCGGTACGGAAAAGGCGCCACAGAAAGCGCCTCGCCGTACCACCGCCCGATTTCACTGGAGTTGGAGACATGCCAGTTAATATGTTCCGAGGCGCCACCGGCAGGGTATTCCTGCTACTGTGCGCGATGTACTTCATCGAATACATCGACCGGGTGAACCTGTCGGTGGCTGCGCCGCTGATCAAACGGGAATTCGGCCTGAGCAATACCCGACTGGGTATCGCGCTGTCGGCCTTCGGCTATTGTTACGCAGCACTGCAGATCATCGGCGGTTACCTCGGCGATCGCTTCGGCCCACGCCGCATGCTCGCGGTCTCGGGTCTGCTGTGGGGACTCGGCACCCTGCTCACCGGTTTCACCGGCGGATTGACCAGTCTGATCCTCGCACGCCTGCTTGTCGGCACCGGCGAGGGCGGGACCATCCCCGTTGCGACCCGCGCGATGAGCAACTGGGTGCCTGCGCAACGACGCGGCGTCGCCCAGGGCCTGACCCACTCGTCCTCCCGCGCGGCGGCGGCGCTCACGCCGCCGCTGGTGGTGTTCATCATCCCGCTGGTCGGATGGCGCGGCGCGTTTATCGTGCTGGGCCTGTTGAGCCTGTTCTGGACTGCGATATGGTTTGCGTACTTCCGCGATGACCCGAAAGTCCACCGCGGCGTCACCCCCGCCGAACTGACCGCACTGCCGACCTATGCAGACAGCGCGCGCAGCGATTCGGGCGAACGCAAGGCGGTGCCGTGGCTGGCGCTGCTAGCGAAGATTCTGCCGGTCACGCTGGTCTTCTTCGCCCACGCGTGGGCGCTGTGGATGTACCTCAGCTGGCTGCCGACCTTTTTCGTCGAGCACTTCCATCTGAGCCTCAAACACTCGGCCTTCTACACCACCGCCGTGTTCCTGGCGGCCGTGATCGGCAATACCACCGGCGGCCTGCTCACCGACTGGCTCTACAGCACCACGGGCAAGCTCAACGCCTCGCGTCGCAACGTCGTCATCCTGGGTTTTGGCGGCTCCATCGTGTTCATGGCCTGCGTGCTGTACGTCCACGACCAAACCCTGGTGGCCCTGTGCCTGGCACTCGCGCTGTTCTTCCTGGAACTCAGCGTGGGTCCGGTATTCGCGATCCCGACCGACGTCGCTCCCGCCTACGCCGGCGTCGCCACCGGCATCGTCAGCACGGCAGCCGGTCTGGCCGGCGTCCTTTCACCCATTACCTTCGGGTATATCGTGGACACAACCGGCAACTTCACGTCGCCATTCCTGGTGTCGATCGCGATCCTGGCAATGGGTATCGTGATGTCGTTCTTCATGCGCCCCGACGAGGCCCTCAGGATTCCCGAACGTAAGGCTCGACAAATCAACGGCAATTTCGCCCATCTGGAGGAACAAGGATATGGAACAAACAGCAAACGGTGATCTGGCCGGTCGCGTGGCCATCGTGACCGGTGCTGCGCGCAACATCGGCCGCGCGATCGCGGTGGAACTCGGCCGCCAGGGCGCGTCGGTGGTCGTGAACGTCCAGTTCTCCGAAGCGGAAGGTGCCGAAACGGCCGCCGAAATCGAAGCCGCGGGCGGCAACGCAATGGTGAAACTGGCGGACATCTCGACGCCGGAAGGCGCGCAAAGTCTGATCGACGCCGCCGTGACGCGCTTCGGCCAGCTGGATATCCTGGTCAACAGCGCTGCCATCCGCCGCGAAGCCCGCTTCGACGACCTCGACTACGCGCAATGGCGCGCCGTGATGAACGTGATCCTCGACGGTGCGTACCTGTGCGCGCATGCGGCCACGCCCCATCTCCGGCGCTCGACCGCTGGCGCAGTGATCAACATCGGCGGCATGTCGGCCCACGGCGGCTCAGCCAACCGGGCCCATGTGCTGACGGCCAAACTCGGCCTGGTGGGCTTGACGCGAGCGCTGGCCTACGACCTGGCCGACAGCGGCGTCACCGCCAACTGCGTGGTGCCGGGCCTGATCGATACCACGCGCGGCGCGTCGGCCGAAGGCATACCCGCGCACCATGCCAAACACTCGACGCTGTTCGGCCGCCGCGGCACGCCGCAGGAGGTGGCGGACCTGGTCGCCTTCCTGTGCGGACCGAGGGCTCGCTATCTGACCGGGCAGACAATGCATGCCAACGGCGGCGCGTACCTGGGCTGAGGCGAGGGTTCCCGGCTCCCGCGGTCACATCTGCACCGCGGGAACGTCGGCTGTTTGAGCAGTACACGCAGCGCGATAGACGATTGTTGGCCGGGGCGATCAGACGCCGCCCAACGATCGTGATTCAGGAGGAGACAGCGGCGAGCGAATAGCGGGACGGTGTGCGCTCGCGCGCAGTCCAATAGCGATGGAATGCGGCCCGCAAGCTGCCCGGCAGCCTTGCGGGGATATTTCAATCAGCAATTCGTACCACACAATAAGGAGACCGAATTGTCACTTTTGCCTCATGGAAAAATGCTTTGCACGGCCGTGCTCGGCACCTTGTGCTGCACAGCGCACGCACAAAGCAGCGTGGTGCTTTACGGCTCGTTCGACGCCGGCATCAGCTACGTGAATCATGCGAAGACGGCTAACGGTCAAAGCGCCAGCCTGCTGAAGTTCGACGACGGCGTCGACGGCGGAAACCGCTTCGGCCTGCGCGGTGCCGAGGATCTCGGCGGCGGCCTGAAGGCGATCTTCACATTGGAAAGCGGTTTCGGCGGCGGCGACGGCACGCTGAGTCAAGGCGGTGCGCTTTTCGGCCGGAAGGCGTTCGTCGGGCTTGAGAAGGACGGTGTCGGCAAGTTCACGATGGGCCGTCAGTACGTGTTCTCGCACGACTATCTCGACGCATACTCGACCGGCGGCCTGACGGCGGCTCACAGCTACGCGTATCACATCAATACACTGGACCAGTTGACGTCGAGCCGGGTCAACAACGCGGTCAAGTTCGAAACCGAGCGGTTTAACGGCTTCAAGGCCGGCGCGATGTATGCGTTTTCGAACCAAGCGGGGCGCTTCGGCGGCAGCGCCGGCGACCCGGACAACAACGACGACGGCTCGTCGCGGGCCTACAGTTTCGGCGCCGATTACCGCCATGGTCCATTCGGCATCGGCTTCGCTTTCACCGATATCGCGTTTCCGCTCAATACGCAGCCGGCGTTCAAGCTGACGCTGGCGAACGTCGATCCGGGCGGCGAGCGTAACCTGCGCACCTTCGGCCTCGGCACGCGCTACGACTTTGGGAGCGTGCTCGCGTACGCGCTGTGGACGCACACGCAGCTCAAGGCGCTTGACGACTCGGTATCGACGCTGAACATCTACGAAGGCGGCGCGGTGTACAGCTTTGCGCACGCGTGGAAGGCCGGACTCGGCTATACGAGAACCGATCTGTCCGGCTCGAAGACCGGGGCCTGGAACCAGATCAATAGCAGCGTCGACTACAGGCTGAGCAAGACGACCAACGTCTATTTCATCGCCGTCTATCAGAAGGCGTCGGGATCGAACGACGGCGTGCCGGTGCAGGCGCAGATCGGCAAGAGTTCCAGCTATTTCGGTCCTTCCGGTGACGGCGCGCAGAGCCAGATGGCGTTCCGCGTCGCGATGAAGCACACGTTCTGATCGGTCAGCGCCTCGATCGTTGCGCGGGGACGGCTGCGTCGGGCTTTAGGAGTCGATGCTCTTGCGTCGATCGCTTGAGCTCGGAGCGCAGGTCGCAGAATTGCTGCAGTAGCGCCGGCTCCCTGCGGGGAGCCGGTCCAGTCGCCTCGTCGGGTCCTCGATATCGTGGCGCTTGCCGGCACGAGGTCTGGTGCTGCCGAAGCTCAAGAACACCCAAGAGCGCTGCTCTCATCGCACTTCAAACGCCCGATCATTTCTGACAGGTTATCCACGACCTGCGATTGACATCTGGCCTGTACTTCGTCTCCGTCCCGGGAAACGGCGACTCCGTAATCTGGAACCAGTGATTCGCTCGCATCGTAGTTCCTGAATACCGAATATTCGTAACCGGCGTTGACGAAATGAATCCGCCTGTAGTCAACGCCTTGTCTAAAATAGTGGTTATAAAGGAATCCGTCCTCATTTGCCGAGTAGGTCATTTCCATTTTCCCCATCGCTCCGAATCGGTAGCTCATTATTTTACTCCGGTTATCTGCGCACAAAGCGATCATTTTTGATCCTGCCGTTGTGCAGGAGAAAATCACCGATTCAGTTGATGTGCACAGCGAAGGGACGGCGATAGCCACTCTGCAATCGACATTAGCCAAGAGGATGGCGATGCAGAGCCATTTTCTTGTTGACTTCATTCTCCACCTGACTCGCTGTAATTTCTTGCAATGGCCGTATCATAGCCCTTTTGCGCAGGCCCGTTATATCGGACAGCAAAAGCGCGCCAATTCTTGCTAGAAATAGCCTTCTTCAACACTGGATCCCCATTGATAAATGAGACAAATGACCTGAGTTGATCAACCTCAGACTTACTTATCGATGCGACATAGTCGTACACACTTTTGAAACCAGCAGCATTGAAATTACTCCCTAATATCTGGGAATCGGCCCCAAGACGTCGAGAGCAACGCCGCCTCTGGATCAAGAGCATATGCTTCCATTAATTTATCATATTGAACCGCCCTAACTCCGTAGCCCCCTGATTCTGAATTGGAAATGTGTGGATGGCTTTGATCGTATTTTCCATGAGTGGCACGATGAAACAGATGTCGCTCAAACAAAATGGCCGGCACCGGATCATCTTCTAAAGCCAGATCACGACCGGGTTTAAAGTAAGACCCTGACGAGCCGGTTTCCGTTTTCGCGACCGCCTTTATCGCGTGCGTGTCGCAGCCTAAGTCTGCAGCAGCGTCCGCGTAGTCCTTTTCACGGAGCGACTGGCCATCAGACTTCCAGAGGAACTGGAGTTCGATTCGCTGGCCTCGAATGGTAACGAATGGATGTGCCGCGCTTCGAGCGAAATTTCCCACCAGTCCGATCGGATTAATGTGATACACATCCGCTGCGGGAAACCCCGGCACGCCTGCCGCCACCTCGTCCCACCACACCAGCTTGGCGATGCGCTTTTTCTGTTCCTCATGCGCGGGTTTCGGTCCGGTGCGTTTCCCGATTGCGCTCACCAGCGCCTGCCACTTTGCCGGATTGGCCCACTCGCTTTCGTGCCTCGCAATCATCCGCGACGCGCGAAACGCGGCCCACGGAAAGCCGGCGGCACGGTCGCTGCGTCCCACGCTGCAGAGATCGTCCGCCGCGTGCCGGCCGTCGCCCTCCGGAAACACGGCGCGGTAGATCGCGGCCATCAGCGGACTGAGCTTCGCAAGCGAACCCGCACCGGGCATCTCGCTGCCCGTCGCATAGTCCACATAGTCGGCGGCGGTCGCAAAAATGGTATGCGTCCGGTCGTGTTCTGCGCCGTGACACTCGAAGTCGATCCAGCTTTGCGCGTACTCGCGCGTCACGCGGCCGCCCTCGAAGCTCTGCTCGCGTACCCATCCGCTGACCGGACTGCGGCGTACATCGGCGCTGTCGACCTTCCACCAGTGCCGTTGTGCCCCGTCGTTGCCCGGCGCCGGTTCCATGAACCTGTGACCGGCATCGTGCCGCAGCGCGGCAAACGGATAAACCTGGATCACATCGGTCTGTTTCGGCTCGCGGCCGGGCCTGCCCGTTGGCGTGCGTCCGGTAGAGGCTCGTCCCACGGTCCACACGCAGAATGGCCGGCTCCGGCGACAGGCCAGCCTCGCGCCACTTCGTCCTGTGCGCCGGGTTGGCATCGATCCAGTTCCTTCCGGCATCGATGAACGGCTGGATGCCCCCGTCGCAGAACACCTCGATGTGCGCCATCCGGGTGCCTGCCGTGCGTTCGGTGAGCGGGTCGTAGCGGCCCGGATGGCCGATCAGATCGCCCGCCCTGACGGCAATGCCGCCGCCGGTCCCGTGCGGATCGCCCAGACTGCACGCGTGATTTGTCGTCACCACCACCCGGTCGAAGATCGCATCCGCGAGGCTTTCCTTCGCGGGCGGGCCGCCGTTGCGTTCGCCCAGGTCAATCCAGCCGTCAATGGCCGCGGCGGGCGCGACGTATCCGCCGGTCACCGGCGCATGCAGCGCGGCTCCGTTGAGCGCTGTCAGCTGGCCCCACGTCGAGCCATGCATGGTCTGCCTTCTGCCGATGCTCACGCTCGCTCCCTGCGGCAGGATGCCAAGGACGGAACCGTTCGGCGCGCTGCGCACGCCCAGCCCCACCTGCGACGGGTCCGCAACCTGTCCACTGCGGCCCGGCAGCGGCCTGTCCAGCGCGTGCTGCGTTATCTGCCAGTGCCGCGTCCAGTACGCGGGTTTCTGCCGCTTCGGAAAATTGCGGTCGTAGTCGTCGCTGGACATCAGGTGCATGTACAGGCTGTAAAACGTCAGCTTGGTGCCTCGCGGAAACTCCATCTCGTGTCGCACCAGTGCGAAGCCGGTGCTGTAGGGCGCCTGAAACGGCGCATTGCCACCGCCGGGCGCCACCTCGCTGACCGGGTAGGCCCGATTGACGCGATAGGCGATCAGTACGCCGTCCGCGATGCAGCGCAGTCCGGCATCGAGATCGAGCGCCTGGCCTGCGCCGCCTTCCGTGATGTGAATGCCGCCGTGCCACATGCCCCTGCGGCTGACGAGATAGGCGCCCGACGGTTCGCGCGCAGCGAGGAGCCGGTAGATGTCGTGTTCGTCGGCGAATTCGGCGGATGCACCGGCGTTGCCTTGCGCGTTGCGCCGGAAGGGGAACGCGAAGGCGGGTTGCTTGAGGACGGGCGGCGGGCTCGGCGACTGATGCGAGGTGGGGTTGCGCGGCATGGGGGGTGCGCTCCTCAATAAAAGGAATCGCACCACCCTATGCCGGACTGATGGCAAGGTCGATTGGCCAAAGTCTGAAATTATGCAAAGGATTGCCAAACCACGGCGTACATCAACTTATCGGTGACCGCCCCCAGACGCGTGGCACGCCGTCCTCCGATGATCAACGTGCAATTGATGGGTCGTCGCCCGCAAGGAACCCAAAGCCAGCAGACACAGGTCCGATGGCTTATCCATTTCCGGCAGCCCCGCGCCCGCACCGCCAACCCGCTACCGCATCCCGATCCCGCGCGCCATCCCCGTCGCCGCGAACACCATCACCACCAGCAGCAGCATCTGCAGATGGCCGATTCGCGAATACCGGCGCGCCGCCGTCAGATCCGGCACGTCGCCGCGTCGGTAGGCGACCCGCCAGCGCAGCAGCGCCATCATCGGCGCGACTTCCAGCGCGAGGATCACGATCAGCGCGCCCATCTTCAGATGAAAGAGCGGTTCGTGCAGGTAGTACGCCGTGCCCTTCTCGAAACCGCCGAATGCGCGCATCACGCCGGTCACGATCAGCACGAGCGCGCAGAGGCCCCAGACGGTATCCGCGCTGAATACGGCCGGCAGGTCCTCCGTCGTCGTGCAGCGGCGCAACGCGCGCGAGCGTCGCAGGATCGACGCGAGCGCATAACCGAACGCAAGCAGATGAACGGCAGCAAGCAACCAACGGACGAACATGGTGGCCCCCCACACGAAGTGATGCCGCGATCCGCGCGCCGTCGCCCATCCCGCCGCGGCGGCCGCTAAGCCTGGCGGAGCGCGGCGTCGAGCGCGCGCGCGGCGGCGCGGTCCGCGTCGGTCGCGAGCGGAACGCGAAACACCGTCTGTCGATTATGGCCGGCGGCGGCCGGCGAATCCCACAGCAATTCCACCGTCGGCCGGCGGCGCAGCAGAAAGGGGCCGGACTTCGTCGACTGCGGCGCGCGGGTCGAGGCCGGCGGCGACTGCCCGTCCCGCGCGGCCGCCGCCGACGCGTCGCCCGGCACGTCAACGCGGCCCGGCGCCGCGTCCGCGCCTGCCGGCCAGCGCAACGACAGTTCGCGCGCATCGTACTGGCCGATCTTGCGGCTTTCGACCCACACGGTCGTCGTGCGGGTCGCCGCGTCGACGAGCACCGCATAGCGCCCGATCGCGAAGCGCCGCGCGACGACGTTGGTGCGCCACAGCGCGCGCGGCCGGCAGATCCAGGTCACGGCCGCGTACAGCGCCGGCGCGACG